>Ga0182742_1004681_pt1 | contig 12189 bp, 11 predicted proteins | sample eDN5th37CBELigMG_FD_128880 | JGI IMG/M metagenome (GOLD analysis project Ga0182742, IMG submission 128880) | Enriched Miracle-Growth compost microbial communities from Emeryville, California, USA - eDNA 5th pass 37_C BE-Lig MG (version 2)... ... | reverse complement strand
GAAGCCAAAAGAGGTTAGCTATTGGAAAAAGTAAAATACTATATTCTAGTATGGCTAACCAATAGGAGCCAACAATTTTAAAAATGGTAAAAGAAGTGAAATGGCTGAGTATATAAGAATAAGTTAGAAAAATAATAAATAAAATATAAATTCCAGGATAACTTATCACATCAAGTGCACGAAGCAGGACATAGCCATTCCATCCATTATAATAAACAATCATGCTGTATATGAGAAAGGAAAAAAATACTATTATAATTGTTTTTATTCTCTTCATCCATAATCTCCTTAATCATCAGGCTAAATATAAGAAAGAAAAAACGTGAATAAAGTTATTCACGTTTTTTAGTACTATTTATTAACAAATATCTACCTCAAATTGACTTACTGGCCACCAGAAGAAACCATCTTTTTCTAATAAATCATCTGCTTCTTTCGGTCCAAAAGTACCTGCAGCATAATTAGGGAATTGTGTAGCTGGAGTTTCAGTCCATGCTTGTGAAATTTTATCTACATAGCTCCAAGATAAAGCAACTTCATCCCAGTGTGTAAAGTTTGTAGCATCTCCATGAATGCTATCATCAATTAGCTTTTCATAAGCTTCAGGAGTATTAATACCTTCTATTCCAGTGTTTGCATAGCTTAATTTAATTGGCGTTGCTTCCATATTTTGTCCTGCTTTTTTCGCATTCAAATGAAGAGTAATACCTTCTTCTGGTTGAATATGAATAACGAGTAAATTTGGTGTAATTTCTTGATTTGGACGATTATATAAGTTCATTGGAATATCTTTAAATTGAACAACTATTTTTGTTGATTTACTTTCTAATCTTTTACCTGTACGAATGTAGAAAGGTACACCTGCCCAACGGAAATTATCAATCATAATTTTACCAGCTACAAATGTTTCTGTATTGGAGTTTGGATCTACCATTTGTTCTTCACGGTAACCAGGTACATCTACGCCATCTACATTACCTTTTCCATATTGTCCTCTAACAAAGTAGGTGTTTACATCATCTACTTCCATTGGACGCATAGCACGGAATACTTTTACTTTTTCAGAGCGAATTTCATCTGGTGTTAACTTTATTGGTGGATCCATTGCCAATAGTGCTACCATTTGAAGCATATGGTTTTGAACCATATCACGAAGTGCCCCACTTGTTTCATAATATCTTCCTCGTTCTTCTACTCCTAAAACTTCACTTGATGTTACTTGGATATTGCTTATGTAACGATTATTCCAAAGATTTTCAAATATAGCGTTTGAAAAACGAATAGTTTCAATATTTTGTACCATGGCTTTTCCAAGATAATGGTCAATACGATACACTTCATCTTCAGAGAAAGCAGTTCGGATTTGTTCGTTCAATTCTTTAGCAGATTCTAAATCATGACCAAATGGTTTTTCGATAATTAAACGTTTAAATCCTTTTACATCTGTTAAACCATCTTGTTTTAAGTGAATAGCAATAGGGCCAAAGAATTCAGGTGCCATTGCTAAATAGAAAACTCGATTTCCGCCTAAATTATGTTTAGCATCTAAATCATTTGCAATATTTTTTAATTCTTGATATGAGCTAGAATCTGCCACATCATGCGAATGGTAGCAGAAGAAAGATGCAAATGTTTCTAATTTTTCTTCATTTGTACTTTTAATTGCTTCTGATACAGAAGTGATAATGTTTTGCTTGAATTGTTCTTGTGTTAAAGTTCTTCTACCAACTCCAACAACAGCAAAATTGGATAATTTTCCTTTCGTATAAAGACGATATAAAGAAGGGAATAACTTTCTATTTGCTAAGTCTCCAGTTGCACCGAAGATGATAATTAATGCATTTGATGATTGTTGTTCGTTCACTTTCACGTACCTCTTTTCATTGTAATTGTATGTATGAAAATTTTATTTAACAGACTGTAGGAGCTAAATTAAAAGAATTTACCTATACAGTTATAAAATTTTAACTTTTTATTGAAGATATAGCAACCTTTATGTTTTGAATTTTTGCAAAAATTTAAACTATTTGTCGATTTTAGATTTTTATTTTCGTCATTGTTGATATTACAATATAATAGAAAAAGTTACTAGAGAAAAGATTGAAGAAAAGAGAAGATTTTTTTAATAAGATAATATTAGTATGAAATAATATATTGTAATTTATTCTACGAGATAAATTTCTTCAAAAGAAAGAAGTGGTGATGGAATGAACATTCAATTTTTAGGAACTGGAGCAGGGGTTCCTGCAAAAGCAAGAAATGTAACAGCGATTGCTTTAAAAATGCTTCAGGAAAGAGGTAGCATATGGATGTTTGACTGTGGTGAGGCAACGCAGCATCAAATTTTACATACAAATATCAAACCGAGAAAAGTAGAAAAAGTATTTATTACTCATTTGCATGGTGACCATATATATGGATTACCAGGCTTTCTAGCTAGCAGATCGTTTCAAGGTGGAGAGTCAGAGGTGACGGTTTATGGTCCTAAAGGGATTGGGGAATATATTCGTATTAGTCTCTCTATTAGTCAAACTTACTTAAAGTACAAATTGAAAGTAGTAGAAGTAGAAGAAGGAATCATTTTTGAAGATGAAGATATTTTCGTTGAGGCAAGGGAATTGGAACATGGAGTAACAAGTTACGGATATAGAATAGTACAAAAAGATAGACCTGGAAAATTAGATACCAAAAAACTTCAATCATACGGTATTGTACCTGGACCTATATATAAGGATATTAAAGAAGGGAAAAATATAATTTTAGAAGACGGAACAGTAATACCAAGTAGTGATTTCTTAGGTCCAGATATAAAAGGAAAAATAATAACAATACTTGGAGATACACGAACTTGTGAGAATGCACGAATATTAGCAGAAGACGCCACTATATTAATCCATGAAGCTACGTTTTCTGAGACAGAAGAAGATATTGCAAGGGAATACTTTCACTCAACAACTGCTCAAGCTGCCACTATTGCTAAAAATGCTAATGTAGAGCGCCTAATCTTGACTCATATTAGCGCAAGATATGATAGTAATCAAACTCCACAATTACTAACTGAAGCAAGAAATATTTGGTCGCAAACATATATAGCAGAAGATTTGATGGAGTTTGATGTATAAAATTATTTAAAAATATTATATTGGACAAAAATGGAACTAAGATAAGAGAGTATATAACTCTTTCATCTTAGTTCCTCTTATTATTTCAAATAATTGATTGAGTGATAAATTTTTTATGGAAAATTAAGCATTCCATCCTCTTACATAAGAAGAAGGAGCTTCAATACTGATTTTTAGGGTATTTGCAGCTTGCACTGGCCAATAAGGATTTCGTAATAACTCTCGACCAATAAAAATTAAATCAGCACGGTTATTTTGTAAAATCTCTTCTGCCTGATAAGGGGATAGAATTAGCCCAACGGCTCCAGTATCTATCTTGACCCCTTGTTTAATCATTTCTGCATAAGAAACTTGATAACCTGGATACGCTTTAGGGCTAACAGGAATAGTTCCCCCTGTGCTAACATCGATTAAATCAACCCCTTGTTCTTTTAACCATTTGCCTATTACAAGGTAATCTTCGGTCGATAAACCTTTTTCGTGATATTCCTCGGCAGATACTCTTACAAATAAAGGTCCATCCCAAATGTCATTAATTCCGTCTACTATCTCTTTTAAAAATCGATAACGATTTTCCATAGAACCACCATATTCATCTGTACGTTGATTAGTTAATGGTGATAAAAATTGGTTTATTAAATATCCATGGGCTCCATGGATTTCAATTACATCAAAACCAGCCTTTTTTGCTCGTATAGCAGCCTCTTGAAAAGCTATTATTGTTTCTTGTATCATTTCTTTAGTCATTTCTACAGGTGTTTGATAGTGATCACTAAAAGCGACTGAAGATGGGGCGATAATTTCTCCTTCTAAATTTGCTTTTCTACCAGCATGTCCAAGTTGAATACCTGTCTTCGCACCATGCTGTTTCATTAAATTAGTCAATTTGTGAAGCCCTGCAATTTGATCATCGCTCCATATACCTAAGTCATTAGAAGAAATTCTTCCTTGTTTCGTAACAGCAGTGGATTCAATGATAATTAATCCTACCTGGCCAACTGCTCGAGATGCATAATGGGTATAATGCCAATCTTTTACGACCCCAGTATCGTCACTAGCATACATACACATTGGAGACATGACGATGCGGTTTTTTACTTTTAAGTTTTTAACTGTATAGGGAGAAAATAGTTTTGCTGACATAAAGTACCTCCTTCATTCCATATTTTTTATTATAGAACGAAAAAAAGCAAAGAACAAAGAATCGCTCTTTACTATACTGAAATTTCTATTTAGTTAACTTTAACTCCTCATTTAATGCCCTACCCAATTTTATTGATTGAACAGTTGCTTCTTGAATACATTTGAAAAAAGCAGTTTGAACATTGTAATGATTAAGCACCTTTATTCCTGCTTCTGTAGTACCACCAGGGCTAGTTACTTCCTTCCGAAGTTCTGCTGGAGTTTTAGAAGATATTTGAATCATTTCTGCTGTACCTATTAGTGTTTGTGCAATTAATTTATTAGCAATATGAATATCAAGCCCACTATCAACTGCTGCTTTTCCCATTGCTTCTACTATATAGTATAAGTACGCAGGCCCACTACCTGATAATCCTGTCACTGCATCTAGTTGACTTTCTTCTACCATAGTTGCAAATCCAACCGTTTGAAATAATTTAAGGATAAAATCTTTCTGTTTATCTGTGACAATAGAATTAAGTGTAATTGCTGTGGCAGATTTCCCAATTGTTGCAGAGGTATTTGGCATAGCACGGGCAATAGGTATCTCATGTCCCACCAATAATTGAATGCTTTTCATACTCACTCCTGCAAGAACGGAAATAACAAGCTTAGACTTATTGATTTCTTTTTTCCATTGTTGACTAGCTTCTTTTACATCCTTTGGCTTCATAGCAAGGAGAACGATATCAGCCTCTTTAACCATTTGACCAATATTAAGGGTATAGTTAATGCCGTATTTTGTTTGAAGAGCCTTTAATCTTTCCAGATTTCCTCTATTACTTACTGTAATACATTCCGCATCCATTAAGTTACTACATACTATGCCCGAGATTAATGCTTCACTCATAGAACCTGCTCCGATAAAAGCCAATTTCATTTAATTCCCCCCACAATCTCTAAATATATAAAAGTAATGATAAATTGCTTTGATTATCTAAGAATGAGAATGAACATGTTAGTATGAAAAAAAAAGATAAACTTCATCCACTATAATATGACTTATAACGAAATTTAAGTGCTTGAAAGATCCTTCAAAGATAAAAATAATACAGTGCTTTAATAAGGAGTTGTATAAATGAAATAAAAAAAGAGGAACAGAACTAAAAGAATAGCTAATATAATTGGAGTTTTGTTTTAAAATTGATATATTATTGTTATTGGTTTTTATACTACATCCCTTAATTAAATAAAGCGAATTAGTATTTATTAGTAGTTGAAAAATTTTGAGGTGGAAAATGGATAAACTAAAAAATAAAAATATTGTTATCACTGGAGCGTCTTCTGGGATAGGTGAAAAGGTTGCATTTAAAGTAGCAGAGATAGGAGCTCGACCTATACTTGTGGCTCGATCAAAGGAAAAATTAATAGATATTAGTGAAAGGATAAATAAACATTCAACAGTAAAAAGTTTATCTTACTCCCTTGATGTTAGTGATACGGAACAAGTAAAGGTTGTTTTTAAGCAAATTCTAAGTGATGTTGGACACGTTGATATCCTCTTAAATAATGCTGGATTTGCGATTTTTGACTCATTTAATGAAGCTAATCTTGTAGATATTGAAAAAATGTTTAAAGTTAATGTTCTTGGATTAATGGCTTGTTCAAAGGAAATTCTACCTTCGATGATGGAAAAAAATAGTGGCCATATTATTAATATAGCTTCTCAAGCTGGAAAATTAGCTACTCCCAAATCTAGTGGTTATGCTGCAACAAAACATGCAGTTTTAGGATTTACAAATAGTCTACGGATGGAACTTGCAAAAACAAATATTTACGTATCAGCGGTTAACCCAGGACCTATTGATACCAGTTTTTTTGATATTGCTGATAAATCAGGGAATTACGTAAAAAATGTGAAAAAATATATGCTAAAACCGGATTTTGTTGCTGAAAAAATTGTCCAATTAATGATTCATCCAAAGCGTGAGCTGAATTTGCCTAGATGGATGAATATGGGGAGTGTGCTGTATAATTTGTTTCCACATATTGCAGATAAAGTTACTGGGAATCTATTGAGTAAAAAATAATTTTTATTCTAACTTACATAAGTACAGGAACAGCTTAATTTTGTTAATTATTTTAGATATAGTAATCAATCCATATGAATAACTCCTATTCATCTCTACTATATAAATTATCTTTTTTGAGTAAAAAAGTTAGTATCTTGTAGCAAAGTATTATATACTATTTTTTATCGAAAAGGTGATTATTCTTATTTACATTATAGGAATTAAGCAACACTAAAGTTTAGGAGTGGAATAGAATGGAAAAGGCAACTTTTGCAGGTGGATGCTTTTGGTGTATGGTTTCTCCTTTTGAAGAGTTACCAGGTATAGGAGGAATTGTATCCGGTTATGCAGGAGGACATATAAAAAATCCTACCTATGAGCAGGTGAAAACTGGAACGACAGGTCATTTTGAAGTAGTGGAAATAACCTTTGATCCAGAAGTGTTTCCCTATGAAAGATTGTTAGAATTATATTGGCAACAAATCGATCCAACTGATCCAGATGGACAATTTCATGATCGTGGACCACAATATCGTACGGCAATCTTTTATCATAATGAGAAGCAAAAAGAGCTAGCAGAAAAATCAAAGCAAGCAATGATAGATAGTGGTAAATTCAAAGACCCAATTGTAACTCTAATAGAACCAGCATCTACATTTTACCCTGCTGAAGACTATCATCAAGATTATCATAAAAAAAATAAGCAACATTATAAAGAAGATAGAGAGAAGTCAGGACGAGACCAATTTATAAATAACCATTGGTGATTTTAGCAGTACAAGTTATTTTGCTTGTACTGCTTTTATTTTTTTGGAAAAATTCTTTATATTTGATTTTTTTTGTCGATATTAAATTTAAACAGATTTTTTAGATAAGGGGAAACGGAATGAAAGTTTTACAGAATATTAATATTTCAAAAAAGATTCTTTTAATTATTTGTATTAGTGCACTTGCATTATTGGTAGTTGGTATAACCGGTATGAGTGAAATTAAAAGGATGGCTGATCGTTCACAAGATATGTATGAAGATAGATTAATTCCCAATACATTAATTTCCAAAGTTCAAAGGAATAGTAGAATTAATGATAGCTATCTTATTGAATTAATGGTTACAAAGAGTAAAGATCGGAAACAAGAACTTCTAGATGGGTTAAAAGCAAATGCGAAAGAAACAGATGAGTACATAAAAGAATTAGATGTATTAGAACTATCAAAAAAAGAGGAAGAGTTATATAAATTATATAAGAATAACTTAGAAAGTTATAATTCATTGCAAGAACAAGTTATTTCATTAGCAGAAAATAATTTCAATGAATCTGCATATAGTCTTTATAGAACAAGCCTTCAAGGTAAGGTAAATATTATTAATAATTCGTTAGATAATTTGCAAAATGAAAACCAATCGGAAGCAAAAGCAATTGCTGAAGAAAATAATAGTAAGTTTCTGGTGAACATGTACATAATGGCAGGGGTCATTATTATTTCATTATTTATTGCTGCTTTAATGGGAAGGTATATTTCTAATATGATTGTGAGACCAATTAATTCTTTAAAGGAATTAATGGCTAATGCAGGTAATGGGAATTTTTCGGGAAGATCTACCTATATAGGGAAAGACGAAGTGGGTTCACTCTCTACTAGTTATAATCTCATGGCAGATGGTATGAAAAGTTTAATCGTTACACTAACAGAAACTTCCCAACATCTTGCAGCTTCATCGGAGCAATTGAGTGCAAGTTCAGAAGAGAGTAGTAAGGCAAGTGAACAGATTTCAGAAACAATACAAGAACTAGCGATGAGTTCAGAGTCTCAATTGCAGATGATGACAGCTAGTACAGAAAGAATTCAAGATGTTAATGAGAATACAGAAGAAATCACTTCAAATGCAAAAAAAGTTGCAGAAACAGCTGGAAATGCAGCTGATATTTCAACAAATGGTACGAAGAAAATTAATGAAGTTACTCAGCAAATGCAAGCTATTACAAGAAATGTCACTAATTTATCGCAATCAATTTACACACTAGAAACACGCCTTAATGAAATTGGTAATATTACGAAGGTAATAACGGATATTTCCTCTCAAACAAATCTATTAGCATTAAATGCTGCAATTGAAGCAGCTAGAGCAGGGGAACAAGGAAAAGGATTTGCAGTTGTTGCAGATGAAGTAAGAAAATTAGCGGAACAAACAGCAAAATCAGCAGATAAGATTACAGAACTAATTAGTCAAATACAGTTGGATTCTAAAAATACAACAAAATCTATGTCATTAGCTGCAAGTGAAGTTGACACAGGTATTGCAATTGTCCAAGACGCAGGAGAATCATTTAAAGAAATTGAAGGTTCAGTTAAGGAATTAGTAGCCTTATTTGAAATGGTCTTTCAATCTCTACAACAATTACAGAATAGTGCTCAAATTATTGAAACTTCTATTGCAGAGGTGAGTAGTATGGCTAGTGAATCTGCAGCTAGTACAGAAAATGTTTCAACTGCAACAGAAGAACAAGTAGCATCTATGGAGGAAATTGCCGCTTCATCAGCATCATTATCCCTCCTAGCTAATGATTTACAAGAAAAGATAAAACAATTTAAAATATAAACATTTTTCATTGGGGAAAATTAGTAAGGAAGACGAGTTGCCATCAAGGGCAGCTTGTCTTTTTTAAGATGGTAAGATACTACCTTGTTTGTTGTAGACAAGTTCTGTTAAAAATTCATCTATTACCTTTTCGTATTCTACTTTATTTTCATTATAACTTTGCGCGTGAAGACCATTTATAGCCAAAAAAAGTTTTTTGGGCCCAGTCTTTTTATCATATAAATTTTTTGTCATTTGTGGCAGTATAAAATCATCTTTTTCACTATGAATAAATAACATTGGTTTTTTTATTTTATCTACGACGGAAATAGGTGATACATCTTTAATGGAATAGCGGTCTCTTGCCCGTAAAAATATATCTGCAAGGGGGATGAATATTTTTCCTGGAAGCTTAATCTCATGTTTTATTAGATAGTTCACTTGTTCTGTAAAATCGGAAAATGGGCAATCTGCTATATAGAAATCAGCTCCATCTTCTATTCCTCCTGCATACAGTATCATGGTTGCTGCCCCCATTGACTCCCCATGAATGCCCAGTAGAGTATCATAGCCTTTGTTTTTTCTTACCCAATCAACAACTTGTTTTAAGTCGAATTTTTCATAGTGGCCAAAACTGGTTGTTTTCCCTCCAGATTCTCCATGTCGACGATGGTCATAGATTATCCCATTAAACCCTCTTTCTAAGAACATGTTCAAATATTTTATAGAGTTCGTCTTATTTTCCGTTACTCCATGAGATATAATCATATACTTTTTTGATTCTTTATACGGTTCTACCAGGATAGCCTTTAAATCATAACCATAGGGGGAAGGGATGGTAATTTCTTGTTTTGTTAGGTTTTCAAATGAAACAGGATCGAAGCGTCCTGCCTCTTGTTCTCTATTTAAAATAAAATGATCGTCTTTTTTCTTCATGTACATTAGACGATTAGAACAATATACACCAATGGAAGTGATAAAAAGAATGACAGAAAATAGATAACGAAATAATCTTTTCAAGCTAATTCCTCCATTTATGACATAAATACACATAATAATTTGAGTGTAACATTTCCTTATACTGAATCAAAATAGACAGCTTCCTCATTTATAAAAGAATAGAAAAAGTTCTGATAAAAAAATTGTATGCAAATGTAAAAAAGATGGTTCCATTGTGAGAGATGAAAAGAAAGCCACACCTAATAGATAGAACTATCAAAAGATGTGGCGTAGATTTTACTGTTTTGAATTTTGTCTATTGGTTGTATGGATAGCATTGTCTAAATCTTCTTTTGCAATTACGTTCTTAACGGTATCTGCGTTAGGCTTTCCAGCTTGACTATTACCTTTACTTCTTTTCTGACTCATAAAATCCTCCTTGATTCTCAATAGCAAGTGTCCTACCACCTTATTATGCAGGGAAAGAGTAGGATTATTGATGCTGTATTCTATGGGACACCCATAGTCTTCTTCTATAACATGAGGTAAAAAATATGTTATTATACATTAAGCATAAGAAAAAAAGGAGTCACTAAAAATGGCAGAACATCATTTTCATTTAAAAGCAGATTGGCCAGGTAACCGCAATGATATTGGTACGATTGAAAGTGGTAATTTACAAACTAAAATTTCTATTCCAACAGAAATGGATGGTCCTGGGGTAGGTACTAATCCAGATGAAATGTTATTAGGTGCAGCAGCTACATGTTATATTATTACACTTGCAGCAATGATGGAGAGAAGTAAGCTTGAGAAGATTAGTTTAACGATGGAATCAGAAGCAATTGTAGATGTAACAAATGGTATTTTTACTTATAAGAAAATAATACATAGACCACTGGTGGTATTAAAAAATAATGCAACTGAAAAAGATATTTCACTTGCAACAAGGCTTGCTAAAAAAGCCGAAACTAATTGTATGATTTCAAGAGCTATACAAGGAAACGTGGAAATAGACTTAGAAGCAACGATTCATGTAGATGGAATAAAATAAACGAATAGGAGAGGTTCCATATGGCAAAAAAACGAAAACCAGTAAAAAAAGAGCAACCAGATAAACCGGTAACACTAGGAGATTTATTAAATGATCAATTAGCAAAACAGTTAAAAGAGAAAAAGCAAGAGTTACTAGTAGAAGAAAATGAAAAACAACTTGCAGAAGAAAAAAGAAAAAGAGAAGAAAGACGTCAAAGAGAAAAAAATAAAAGCTTCGAGGAGTTATTAAACGAAACTTCCATGAATTGGAAGGAATTTAAATAACGATTTTTCTTAAGTATGGTAGAGGGTGTTTAATGAGGTCTGACCTCTTTAGACACTCTCTTTTTTTGTACAAAAGTGCATAAATAAGCTGGTGTTTAGTTTAGTATAGAAGAAATATTTATTTATTCCCCTGTACGAAAAGGAAAGAATAATGGGGAAAGTATATTTTGTATATGATTATTTAGGCTAAGAAATTAATTCATAGAGTTATATCTTTTCAAATAAGAAGATATAAATTGGCTATAGTATTATTAATAAAATTGTATTATTCCAGGCCTTCAAGTACTTCATTAAGATATGGAATGGAAGTAGCTGCACCTTTTCTTGTTACGGAGATGGAAGCAGCTTTTGAGGCTATTAGTAAAGCTTTTTGAATATCTGTTTTATTCGAGATCATGGAAAGGAAAAAGCCAAGAAATGTATCTCCTGCTGCAGTAGTATCTATTGCGTCTACTTTAAATGACTCTTGTTTTATTTCTTGATAAGAATCTTTATACATTACTCCATTTGTTCCTAATGTTAAAATGATTTTCAACTTAGAATTTAAAGATAAGAGATAATCAAACATTTTTACTATTGACTCTTGACCGCTAATTGATTTTGCTTCGAGCTCATTTAAAATAAGGTAATCTATTTTCGTGTAATCTAACGTTAAAATCGTTTTGTTTATAGGAGAAGGATTAAGGGCAATGGTTAATCCTTTATTATGAGCTATCTCGATAATATATTCTAAGCAGCTAATTTCATTTTGTAGCACTAATATATCTTTAGTATCGAAATCACTAATAATGGAATCAATAGTTTCTTTGGTAATTTCCTTATTAGCCCCACCATGTAATAGAATGCAGTTTTCTCCACTGGACGAAACTTGGATGATAGCATGTCCAGTTGTGGAACCGTCCTCTAGAATATTCTCTATGTTTACTCCAACAGAAGATAACGTCTCCTTTAAAAAGAGACCGTCATTTCCAATTTTACCAGCATGAAATACTTCAGCACCTGCTTTTGCAAGTGCTATTGATTGATTTAATCCTTT
>Ga0182742_1004680_pt1 | contig 12193 bp, 9 predicted proteins | sample eDN5th37CBELigMG_FD_128880 | JGI IMG/M metagenome (GOLD analysis project Ga0182742, IMG submission 128880) | Enriched Miracle-Growth compost microbial communities from Emeryville, California, USA - eDNA 5th pass 37_C BE-Lig MG (version 2)... ... | reverse complement strand
CGACAAGCACCGAAGGGCGCTCTACACCTTCTGGCGCCGCACCGTCCCCTATCCCTCGATGGCCGCCTTCGACGCCCCCAGCCGCGAGCTTTGCTCCGTCAAGCGGACCCGAACCAACACCCCGCTCCAAGCCCTCGTGACCCTCAACGACCCGGTCTACATCGAGGCCGCCCAGGCGATGGCCCGGCGGATCCTCCGCGAAGGGGGGGGCTCGGTCGAGGATCGGGTTCGCTTCGCCTTGGAGCTTTGCCTCGGCCGCCCCGCCCAATCCGAACAGGTCGCGCGCCTGGTCGAGCTGTTCCAGGAGCGCCGCGACCGATACGCCCAGGACCCCGACGCCGCCCGGGCGCTGGCGACCGACCCGCTGGGACCGCTCCCGGAGGGGATGGACCCCGCCGACCTGGCCGCCTGGACCGCCGTCTCCAACGTCCTCTTGAACCTCGACGCCGTTCTAACCAGGGGTTGACGCCATGAGCCTCGACGCGAACCTCGCCCCCCATCAAGCCTTGCGGCTCAACCTGGCCCGCGCCTCCACCCGCCGGCAGTTCCTGAAGCAATCGCAAACCGGCCTCGGCGCGATCGCCCTGGCGATGCTCATGGGCCAAGACGGCCGCGCCGGCGCGGTCGACGCCGACGCCCTCGCCGCGGCCGCCGCCTCCAACCCGATGGCGCCGAAACCCCCACACCATCCGGCCAAGGCGAAGCACGTCATTTACCTCCACATGTCGGGCGGCCCCCCGCAGCAAGACCTGTTCGACCACAAGCCCCTGCTCAACAAGTTTCACCTGAAGCCCTGTCCCGACGAGTTGCTCAAGGGCCAGCGGTTCGCCTTCATCAAGGGGCATCCGAAGCTGCTGGGCACGCCCTACAAATTCGCCAAACGAGGCGAGAGCGGCCAGTGGATGAGCGAGCTGCTCCCCCACACCGCCGGCGTGATCGACGAGACGGTCGTCATTCGCTCCATGCAAACCACCGAGTTCAACCACGCGCCCGCCGAGTTGTTCATGTTCACCGGCACCCCTCGAAACGGCGGCGCGGCGATGGGGTCGTGGATCACTTACGGCCTGGGCTCGGAGAACCAAGACCTGCCCGGCTTCGTCGTCATGATCAGCGGCGGCACCGACCCCACCGGCGGCAAGGCCCTTTGGAGCACCGGGTTCCTCCCCACCGTCTTCCAAGGAGTGCAGTGCCGAACCGTCGGCGACCCCGTCCTCTACGTCGGCAACCCCCCGGGCATGAGCCGAGACGATCGCCGCCAGACCCTCGACGCCCTCCGACAACTCAACGAACATGAACTGAACGAGTTCGGCGATCCCGAAACGGTCACCCGGATCAACCAGTACGAGCTGGCCTTCCGGATGCAGATGTCGGTCCCCGACGTGATGGACATTCGCCAGGAGCCCGAATCCGTCCGCGCGATGTACGGCGCCGAGCCGGGCGCCTCGTCGTTCGCCAACAACTGCTTGCTGGCCCGCCGCCTGGTCGAGCGGGGGGTCCGCTACGTCCAGCTTTTCGACTGGGGATGGGACTGCCACGGCACGGGCGCGGGCGACGACATCGTTCACCATCTCCCCAAAAAATGCCGGGACGTCGATCGACCCGTCGCCGCCCTGATCGCCGACCTCAAGCGCCGGGGCCTTTTGGACGAGACCATCGTCGTCTGGGGAGGCGAATTCGGCCGAACCTCGATGAACGAAGCGCGCGGGGGCTCAACCTTCCTCGGACGCGACCACCACCCCGGCTGCTTCACCCTCTGGGCCGCGGGGGGCGGCTTCAAAGCCGGCGCGGCGGTGGGCTCGACCGACGACCTCGGCGCCTCGGTCGTCGAAGACCCCGTCTCCGTCCACGACCTCCAGGCCACCATCCTCCACCTGCTGGGCCTCAACCCCCACACCTTCCGCTTCCCCTACCAGGGCCTGCAGCAACGCCTCATCGGTGTCGAAGACGACGGCCGCGTGCGAAAGGAACTCTTGGCGTGACGGGAAGGGGCGGGCGGGGCGGCGGATCTCGCAACGGGTTTGGATGACTCCGGGAGGGCGAGGCTCCCGCCGAGCCCCGCGCGAGGCCCACAACGCGGGCGCGAACCGCGCCCATCGTCGGATTGCCTCCGGCCGCGCCGCAACATCGCGGCGCGGTTGAACGGCGAATCAGAAAACATCAAGCGGCGCCCGCCGTCCCGCGGCGACGACGCCAGCCGTAGGCCAAAAGCGCCGGAGCGCAAATCGCCACCACGGCCACCGCGCTCGGTTCGGGAACCGCCGCCACCGGCGTGTCGTCAATCTTCAGCGCCGTGACGGTTCCCGACACGACGCTCCGGTTGCCGACGCCGTTTTGGTGCTCCAGCGAACTGTTCGACTTCAGAGCGGTTGAGCCGCTCGTCGCCAACCCACCCTGGAAGACCAAGGTCAACCGGTCGTCGTTGTTGTTCTTGAACTCGATTTTCAAGTCCGAGCCCTGCTTGGTCACGAAGGCGTCGGTCGTGGGGACCTCGTACTCGGCCTTGTCAAAGTGCTTGTTTTTCTTGGGATCGGCGTTCCACGCAATGATGTTGGACGCGATCACCTCGCTCAGGTCGGCGTTCATCGTGAACGAGCCGGTCAAAGCGCCGGCCGGGTCGTTGCCGAATTGGAGCGTCGCGCCCTGCAACTCGTACACATACACGATGTCCGCGGACGCCCGCTCGGCGGTCAGGCCCGCGAGCACGCAGGCGGCCGCCATCAACCGGAGGATCGGCTTCATGAAGAGGCTCCTAAACTCAATGGATGGGTTGCGAACAAGGCCGCTCCTGATCCGAGGCGGTCGGCCCTTGAGACCCCTGGCCCCCCGGCTCAACCGGGCGGGTCCGATGCCCACGCGCCGATTCTCGATCATCTTTTCCCGCGGCATCGCAATATGCGTCAATTGTTCGGATTTCGCAAGAGCGTGGACAATAATCAACACCAAGCTTAACTTAACTTCCGTGCCGGTTGAACAAGACGGCGCTCTCACCGGGGCGCCTGAACGCGCGATCGACCTCGGTTTTCGAGGGTCGGCGGAAAGCGCGTTGGCCGAACGTCCGGCGGCTCGAGACGAAACCGCCGCCGAGGCCGAGACGACCGCGACGGCGCGTTGGAATGGATCGGGTCGTCCGGGAGAGGGCCCCCGCTCCCAACCGCGCGAGCGAGATCGGGAACGAGGATCGGCGACGTCAAGCGGCGCTCGCCGTCCCGCGGCGACGCCAGCCGTAGGCCAAAAGCGCCGGGGCGCAAAGCGCCACCACGGCCACCGCGCTCGGCTCGGGAACCGCCGCCACCGCGCTCGCCCTGACGTATCCACCCGTCACGAATCGATCCCCGACCCGGCTCTGTTGCTCGCCGGAGAGGACGCTCACGATGCTCGTCGTTCCGGTCGCGCTCAATCCCCCCAGGAAGAGCAGGTTCAGCTCGTTGGTCACCCTCAACGCGCCGAGAGGTTGAGTGAGTTTAATGTACGGCGCCGGGATGTCGAGGATGGTCGTGTTGCCCAGATCCGAAAGGTCGTTGGAGTCGGGAGGAGCATAGTTGTAGCTCGCGGCGGCGAAAGTCTTGGATTGCCCAAGCCAATTCGTAACCGTAACTTGCGGCGCGTCGAAATGAAAATCTTTCAACGCCGTTTGACCATCGTCCGTGATGAACCAGCCGTTCAATGTTCCGGCGTCCTGGATGCCCCAGGCGACATACCCAAGCCCCACGTTCTCCAACGTGTACTTGATGTCGGCGGACGCTCGTTCGGCGGTCAGACCCACCAGCGCGCAGGCGGCCGCCGTCAATCGGAGGATCGACTTCATGAAAGGCTCCGTGGAATGAGAGGGGCGCGACCGACATCAGGCCTGAATGATCCGCCGTGTTCGACCCTCCCGGGCCGAAGTTCCCAGCCGAACCGCGCGGGCTCCACGCCGGACGCGCCAAATCTCGATCGTCATTCCCCACAACACCGCAATATCCATCAACTCATGGATATTACAAGCCGCAACACCCATCAAATCTTTGGATATCACAATCGACAATATCCGTCAATCCGTTGAACACCTCAAGCATGTGGCGTATTATCAACATCAACTTGGTTCCGCGCAATCAACTCGGTTCCGCGCAAAACGATCGCGCGCGGAAGCCCGACCTCGCGAAGCGGCTTCAATTCAAACGAGAAGATGGATCGAACGGAGAGAGGCGAAAGGAAGGGGAACGCGATATGAGGAAGGGCGCGCGAAGGCGGGCGCTTCGAAAACAAACACGCGGCCTCGGAGCAACCATCGCCCGAGACCGCGTTTGAGATTAACGGGAAATTCAAGGGAAACGCGAGCGTCGCGTTACGAAATGAGCATCAATCCCCTTAAGACAAGTGCTTATTTCTGACCCCATAAGACTTCACGGAGCCGCATGCTCCCCGTGGACTCGGTTTCGAAGAAGCCCTCTTGAAACCACCTCGTCCAGCCTCGTGTTCTCCGTGATTCCCGACGCGCTCCAGAGATCTTGCGACGTTTTCTCGCGCTCATGGTCGCCTCCGTTTGTTTCAATCCGCGGCCGAGTCCGGCCTACGAAGAGATGTTTGGCGTCAGCCTTCTTCCGAGCCTTCGCCACCATGATTATAGCCTCCGAAACCCGTTCGTCCAGGGGCGTCGATATTTTGTACCGCCGGCGCTCTCGAAAAACGGGGACGAGCCGGTCGCGCCATCCCTCTCGACGGACCGTTTGCCCCGCCTTCGCCGGCGATTCCATCGCGGGAACGAAGGCGAGATCCCCCCGCCCCTTGGCCCGGGGAGGATTCGAGATCGGCCGCTCCCGGAGCGACGGCGTCTTGACCTCGACGCCCATCCATTCCAAACTCGGTCGCAAGGTCGCGGTTCGTCTCGGCTCGAAGGCGGTCTCGTTCGCCAACGCAACCGGGATCGACGCATGATGGCTTGGATCGCGATTTGCACGTCTCGGCGTATCCGTAACTGGTTCCGTTTCCTTTGGAATCCGGAGGCTCATGCAATGGCGTCAACCTATCCTTGCGGCGGCTTGCGGCGACGGCGCTTTTTGGGGTCGATGGCGGCGGCGGCGAGCCTTCCCGCGGTTTGGGCTTCGGCCCAAGAGCCCGGCGCGGCGGCCGGCGCCCCCGCGCGGGACGTCGAGAACGAAAAATGGGGAATTCCCGGCCCCTACCCCGGCCGAGTCATCGAGGTCCGCAAGCCGGGCATGATCCGCGAGGGCGTCCGAAACCGCGAGGCGATCGCCGAAGCCACGCGCAGGGGGATGAAGGAGCTGACCGGAGCCGACGACGCGACGAGCGCCTGGCGAAGCTTCTTCGAGCCCGGAGACGTTGTCGGCGTCAAGATGAACCCGGTCGGCAACCCCCTGGCGAACTCCTCCAGCGAGTTGATGCTTGAAGTGATCGAGGGGCTCAAATCGGCGGGCGTCAAACCCAAGGACATCGTGGTCTTCGAGCGTTATCGCGATGAATTCATCGGCGCCAAGATGAACCAGGACGTTCCCGAAGGCGTCGACTGGGGGGGCCTGGGGGTCGCCTACAACAACCATCAGGTTGATATCAAGGGCGTCGACGACCGCAAGACCGACAACCTGGATCGAGTCTTCGGCTACGATCCCGACGAGTTCGTCGTCATGGAGCTCGTGGGCAAGGGCGCGGACCCCAAGGACGACCGAACCCGGCGGTCGCACCTGGGCCTCTTGGTCACGCGACGGGTCAACAAGATCGTGCTCCTGCCGGTGCTCAAGGATCACGGCTCCGCCGGCGTGACCGGAGCGCTTAAGAACATGAGCCACGGCCTGGTCAACAACGTCGCCCGGTCGCATTCCTCGGCCGACGGCAACGTTTGCAACCAATTCATCCCCCAAGTCGTCGCCCATCCGATCATCCGCAAGAAATGTGTTCTTCAGATCATGGATGGTGTCCGAGGCGTCTATCAAGGGGGTCCGGGGGCCTCCCGGCTGGAATGGACCTGGGAGAACAACGCGCTCTTGTTCGCGACCGACCCGGTGGCGATGGACCACGTTCTCTGGCGGGCCATCGACGCCAAGCGCAACGAGAAGGGCCTCCCCGCCGTCGGCGCCTCCGGCCGGCTCGCCCAAAACCCGCTGGGCACCGAGGGCTTCGACATCCGGCAACCCCAACACATCGCCCTCGCCGCCAACCTCGGCCTCGGCGTCTTCGAGTTCGAGTCGAAGGACGGAAGGCCGGCGATCGATCATCGCGTTGTTACAATGGGATAAACGAACCTTGGATGGAGCGCGCCTCATGTCCACGACGATCCCGCCCGCCTCAATCCCCGCCGCCCCGGCTCCCGTCACGGTGAGCCCGCTTCTCGTCCCGCGCTTGTCGCGGCTCACGGTTGCGGAATACGATCGGATGACCGAAGTCGGCGCGTTCGCCAGCGGCGAAGACCTAGAGTTGATCGAAGGGCTGCTGGTGACGAAAAGGGTTCGAGACAACCCTCATATCGTGGCGTGCAAGCTCGGACTGGAGGCCCTTCAGCGGATCGCTCCTCAAGGCTGGCACGTCGCCAAGGAAGACCCAATCGTGGCCTCCCGGTGGAGCAAGCCCGAACCCGACCTGGCCCTGATTCGCGGCAAGACCCTCGATTACGTCTCGCGAGGCATCACGACCCACGACGCGGCCCTGGTCGTCGAAGTCGCCGACTCAAGCCTCCCCATCGATCGAGACGTGAAGGCGCGCCTCTACGCCGCGGGAGGCGTTCCGGTCTATTGGATCGTCAACCTGGTCGACGACCTCGTCGAAGTCTACTCCGACCCCGACCCGCTCCAGGGTTACCAAACTCGCCGCGACCACCGGCGAGGCGACTCCATCCCCGTCTTCGCCGACGGCCGCGAGCTCGGCCTCGCGGCCGTCGAAGAGTTATTGCCGCCGACGGAGACGGCTTAAGCGCGCGGACGCGATTACAGTCCAACCCGTCGCGACGTCGGCGGCCTTTTTCCGGCGGGCGACGCCCGCCGGACGCCGCCCCATCACCCGAACAGCCGGGTGACGGCGTCGGCCTTGACGAGTTCGCGGGGCTGGTTCAGGTGGTTCATGACCATGGTGGCCGGGTCGATGGCGAAGGCGTGGTAGATGGTCGCCAGCAGCTCGCCGGGGTGGACCGGGTCGGACAGGGGGGCGGACCCCGTCTTGTCGGACTCGCCGTGGACGTTGCCCCGCTTGATCCCCGCGCCGGCGAGGACGGCGGTGTAGCAATACGGCCAGTGGTCGCGACCATCGGCGCTGTTGCCGTTGCCCGAGGTGCTGACCCCCTTCTGGGGGCTCCGGCCGAATTCGCCGACCGCGACAACCAGGGTTTCGTCGAGCAGCCCGCGCTGGTCGAGGTCGGTCAAAAGGCCGGTGAGGCCCAGGTCGAGCATCGGGCCGGAGCGGTCGCGCATCCGGTTGGTCAGGTCGACGTGGTGGTCCCACGAGTGGTTGTCGGAATTGGCGACCTTCGGCCAGATCACCTCGACGACCTTGGTCCCGGCCTCGACCAGACGGCGAGCCAAGAGGCAGCTTTGACCGAAGGTGTTGCGGCCGTAGAGGTCGCGGGTGGCGTCGTCCTCGGCGGCGAGGTTGAAGGCGTCGCGGGCCCGGCCCGAGGCGACCAGGCCGAGCGCCCGGTCGTAATACTCGTCGAGCTTGTAGTCGGCCACCGCCTCGTCGACGGCCTTCATCCCGGCGCTCAAAGCGTCGCGAAGTTTGGCGCGGCGTTGGAGGCGAAGGGCGAAGACCTCGGGTCGGAGTTGAAGGTCGTCGACCTTGATCCGATCCAACTTGTTCATGTCCATGTCATCGCCGTCGGGGTAGAGCGTATAGGGGTCATACGCCTTGCCCAGAAAGCCGGCGGTCCCCCCCTTGCCCACCACGCCGCTTTCCTGGAGCGGGCGGGGGAGCATGACGAACGGCAGCATGGGGACGTTGGAGGGCTTCAGCCGGATGATCTGCGAGCCGAAGTTGGGGAAATCCTTGGGGTTGGGGGGCTCAAGCTGCCCGGAGGGGCTGACCTTGTCGGTCGTGTAGCCGGTCATCATCTGGTAGATGGCGGCCGTGTGGTTGAACAGGCCGTTGGGCGTGTAGCTCATCGACCGGATCAACGTCAGCTTGTCCATGATCTGGGAGAGCCGGGGGAGCGTTTCGGTCAAGTCCGCGCCGGGGAGCTTGCTTTGGATCCGCTTGAAGGCGCTCCGGACGTTCTCCGGGGCGTCGTCCTTGGGGTCCCAAAGGTCGATGTGGCTGGGGCCGCCTTGAAGGTAGACCATGATGATGCTTTTGGCCCGGCCCCACCCGGGCGCCCCGGAGGCACCGCCGGCGATGTCGGCGGCCCGGGCCGAGGCGGCCTGAAGCCGGAGCATCGAGCCGAGGCTCATCCCCAAAAGCCCCGAGCCCCCCACGCGAAGCAGGTCGCGCCGGGTCATCCCGAGATGCGGATCGCACAGGTCTTTGCCAGCCTGACCGGGAACGATGATCATCATTCGGCTCCTTTGTTGGCGACGACGCGAGAACGAAGGCCACGGAACGGCGGACGGGATCGCAACCGGATTAGACTTCCGCCCAATCGGTTGCGATGGGATTCTCAAACTCCAGGTTGCCGAGGGATTTCTCGACCTCACCGGGAGTTATGAGCACAAGTTGATTGATGTCGGCTTGGTCGTCTTCCGAAAGACGCGACAGGTGGTCCCACACGAGATCGTTGCGCTCGACGCGCTTCATCCCGTCGAAATGGGGGTCGATGATCCGAACTCGGATCGAATAAGGACCGTACCGATAGATGGTGATCCTGGCTTCCTCTCTCGCACGCGCATAGTCTTCGAGCGCGGCCGCGATGGCCTCGAGCGTCTTGTCGGACTTGCCTCGGATTTCCACGGACATCTCAGAGCCTCCCATCAGCCCATCGCACAATCGTCTTCGCCGCTCGCAGGAACCCCAGCGCGTCTTCCAAATCCCAGGCGCCGGGAGAATACCGAAGTCCGGTCGTCCAATCCTGGACGAGCGTGAAGGCTCGATTGATCTCTTCGGGCGCCGGCGCTCCCCCCTTCCGGCGATACCAACTCTTCAATTGATTATAGTCGTGAGCCTTGTTCCCGCGGAACGTGGCGAGAATGGCCTCGATCCGCGACGCCGGAGTTAGCGAGAGAATCAGAGCCTTGAGGGCGCATTCGACGCCGTATCCCGCGAGGTAAACGGCGCCCGTGGCGAATTCGGCCCCGAGCAGCACGGTCGCCTCCTCAAGTCGTTGATTCGCGCAGCGGATAAAGAGCCTGACCTCCTTCGATTTGGGATTCGCCACTTGGGGAACTCCGAGAGGGTCCCGTAAAATTTTAATGATTGAACAGAAACGCCGGACTGTTGATCAGGGCCCAGGCGATGTCTTGCGCGGCGGTGAGGCGGCGCGCGGCGGCTTGTTGGACGCTCATTTCCAGGTCTTGGCGCAACTGGACGAGCGCGGGGTCGACGGGCACCGGCTTCTTGGCCTGTTCGAGCTTGGCTTGAAGCTCGGCGAGCCGGGGGTCGGCCGGAAGGGGCGCCTTGGCGGCGGCGACGGCGGCTCGCTTCGCGGCGAGCTCGGCGTCCATGCCCCGGTGGTACGACAGCAAAAGCTCGTTCTGGGCCGGCGATCGGACCTCCGGCGCGGTGGCCAACACGTCGCGCAGGTCTTCGGCCAAACTCAGGCCCGGATTGGGCCGGCGGGTGGCCGAGATCCGGAACCGGCCGAGCGTCCAGGCGTCGGAGTAGCGGTGATGAAGCTTGATCGTCAAGGCCGTTCCGCCGGGGCCGCCGACGGGTGTTTCGGTCTCGAAGGTCGCCCAGTGGAGAATCCCGGTCCGGGGCGAGACGGCCCAGCCGCGCTGGTCGTCGAGCTTGCCGTCGATCGCCTTGGAGACGTCGAACTCGGCCTGGCTGAAGTCGGCCAAGGCGTTCTTCAGGACGACGGGTTTGGACTGGTCGGGCGCGTCCTTGGGCGCGGCCGAGACTTCGATTTCGGCGAGGACGAAGTTGCCGTCGGCCGAGCGGCCGGGGCCCTGGGCCGGAAGGCTTGGATCGGTCAAGACCTCAAGCCGGATGCCGGTGATGTCGGTCAGGTCGGTCTCGGCGACGATGACGACCTCGCCGTTTTTGTTCTCGCCGGAGACGAGGATCGAGCCGTCGGGTTGCTTCGCGAGCGTCGAGCCGTTGGAGGCCGAAAGCGCCTTGGGATCGAGCGCGGACCACGGGTCGACGATCGAGCCGGCGTTGGCCTTCTCCCACTCCTGGATCTTGGCCGGGATCCCGGCCTCGTAGGCCTTCAGGTCGGCTTCGAGCGCGGCGAGTTTTTCGGCGCGCTCCTTCTCCTTCGCCGCGATTGCGGGCGCTGACTCCTTCTCGAAGGCGGCCAGCTCGGCCTCGGCGGCGGCGATCGCGGCCAGGCGGTCGCGCTCGAGCTTGGGGCGGGCGAGGGCGAACTCGGTCTCCTTGCGGCCGAGCGCTTCGACCAGGCGCTTGTGGTCCTCCTCGATCGTCCCAAATTCGGCGAGGCAGGTGGCGATCTCCTCGGTGGTCGCCGGCCGGTTCAAGACGCGGAGGAACAGCTCCTCGACCAGTTTGGAGTCGTCCCGCTCGCGGGCGACCAGCTTGGTCAGTTCGTTGGCGGGGTCGGCGATGGCGTCGGCCAGGGTTGGGCCGCTGACCAGGGCCATGATCGGGCCGAGTTGGAGGCCGTCGGACCGCTCGCACTCGCAGGCGCTCTCGCGGGACGGGCGGCCGAAGGTGGTCAGGAAGCCGCCGGCCAACTCCGCCCCCACGTCGGCGAGGGCCGCGGCCCTCGTTCCGGGCTCGACCCCGGGGAAGTGGGAGACCGAGCCGGTCACCTGGTTCACCGCGTCCAAAAGGGCCTCGGCCGGCAGCCGACGCGCCAAGGCGTGGGAATAATTCACCTCGTCGTCGGCGTTGAAGTCGTTCGTCGAGACCGAAAGCTGATAGGTCCGCGACTTGCAGATCAAAGCCAGAACATGCCGGGCGCTGAAGTCGTGATTGACGAACTCCTTGGTCAAGTAGTCCAGCAATTCCGGATTCGTCGCCGGGTTGCCGGCGCGGACGTCGTCGAGCGGCTCAATGATCCCGACGCCGAACAGGTAGCCCCAAAGCCGGTTGACGTACCCGCGGGCGAAGTAGGGGTTGTCGGGCGAGGTCAGCCAGGCGGCCAGCTCCTCGCGGCGGGTCGCGTCTTCGCCGGGATCGGGATAATCGCAGTCGAAGGGGAACTTGGGAGCCGTCGCCTCTTTGGTGCGGTCGTGGATCACTTCGGTGGTCCCGGTGTCGGAGACCGTCTCAAAGAGGGGCTTGGGCGACTCGACGCTGCTTCCGCCGATGGTCTTTCCGCCGCTGGCCGGGTCCCCCTTCAGGTCCACGTGGGCGAAGAAGGCGGCGGTCTCGTAATACTGGTCCTGGGTCCAACGCTCGAACGGGTGGTCGTGGCACTTGTTGCAGTTGAACCGAATCCCGAGGAAGAGCTGGGTGGTGTTCTCCATCGTCTCTTCGGGGTCGCGCAGAACCTTGTAATACGAGGCCGGGGGGTTCTCGTGGTTCGATCCCGAGGCGGTCAGGATCGCCCGGGCGAAGGCGTCGTAGGGGGCGTCGGCGGCCACCTGGTCGCGGATCCAGGCTCGAAACGCGTTCGCGCCCTCGGCGCCCAGGAACTTCCGGTTCACCTGCAACAGGTCGGCCCACTTGTTCGTCCAGTGCTCGACGAAGGCCGGCGAATCGATCAGGCGATCCACCAGCGCCTCGCGCTTGGCTCGAGACTCGGCGGGATCGGCCAGGAAGGCCCGAACCTCGTCGGATGTCGGCGGAAGGCCGGTCAGATCCAGCGAGGCGCGGCGGAGGAACTCCGCGTCGGTGCAAAGCTCGGAGGGACGGATCTTCATCCGTTCCCATTTGGCGGCGACCAGATCGTCGATCGGTCCATAGCTGGGGGGCTTCTCCCAGACGAACCCCTGGCGGTCGCCCATGACGGTGAGGGTGGTCGAGGCGTAGCAGCCCTCGTAACGGACGAGGATGGGGGCCTCGCCCCGTCGAAGGGCGGTGACCAGGCCGAAGCGATCGGCCGAGGCGATCTCGGTGTTGCCGCTTTCGAGGAAGGCCTCGCGGGTCACGTCGCGGACGCCGCCGTCCGGGTAGGTGGCCACGACCCGAACCTGCTGCCGCTGGCCGGGGAGGG
>Ga0182742_1004678_pt1 | contig 12196 bp, 8 predicted proteins | sample eDN5th37CBELigMG_FD_128880 | JGI IMG/M metagenome (GOLD analysis project Ga0182742, IMG submission 128880) | Enriched Miracle-Growth compost microbial communities from Emeryville, California, USA - eDNA 5th pass 37_C BE-Lig MG (version 2)... ... | reverse complement strand
GTTGACGATATCGTCTCCGTTGCCCGCGAAGATGCTGTCGTTACCATTGCCGCCATTGATGAGATCGCGGCCGTCCGTCCCTTTCAGGAAATCGTCACCGGGCGTGCCCGACAGAAGAACGGGGTCGGGCTTTGGATCGGGATCAGGATTGTTCGGGACATCGAAAGTGACCGAAAGCTCCAGTACCCCCCAAGCGTTCCACGCGTAATTTCCAGTAACAGTGATTGTAATCGATTGGGCGTCGAAAGTGATATTGCTATCCGTTAACCAGCTAAGCGAATTGGCGGAGATCGAGACGCCAAGAATGTCTGGAACATCATCAATCCCGTAGTCAGAAATGATGAATTTCTCGCCAGGCGCAAAAGCTACACCAAAACTACCCATCTCAAATCGGATGGTGGTATTGGTAACGCTGAACGCTCCTACGTCCCAGTCGCCGGACAGTCTTAGCGGTCCGTCTGGACCAGGTTGTTCAGTGAATTGCCTATCGACATCATATCCAATCATGATTGGAGAAATGAACTGATACCTAAGCGTTGAACCCTCAAAACCTGTAGCGCCCACCAAACCCCTCCCTTAAAAAAAAATCTTCTCGCGCCTCACTATCAGTCCGGCCAAGTGCGGTCGAGGGGACAGTTTAGAAGAACGCGATTGTACAACAGCGTATATTAAGTATCTCTTTGCCGAGCCGTTCCCGCGGACTATCAGGTATTTTCATGCGCGCTCTATCGAATGAAGACGTCAACCTCTTCTGCGGCTAGCAAAAACGCCTCTTTCGCGGCTTCCGATCGGTGGTGCCTTTCAGCGCCGCTGACATGCTGCGAGCGCGATCGTCAACGCATCGCCAGTATCTGTCGGCCAGTCGTCGGATAGTGCTGTTCAACGGAAATACTCCAGACTCCGGCCAAAGCTAATGTCTGTTTGCAAGTAGCGCCTTCCTATTCCGCGAAGTGTTCGATTGCATCTTCGATGTCGCGAACACATGGCCATCGCGATAGCTCGTGGGAGGGACAAACCACGAGGCAGCGGCAATGTCCGTCAACTTGATGTCGCTCGTCGTCAGAACCACGCGCGCTTGGTCTTTAGCCATTCAAATAGAACTTGACGTCGAAGTTCGACGCCATTTTCGTCGCGTGGTCTGCCATAAATGGCAACTCGATCCAGCGCAAACTAATCTCCCGGAAGCAACGCGTTCTATGCCGCAAGAACCAATCCGAACTGTTTTCGGTCGATCGATCGCGCGTGGTTCGAGGCCTATGTCCATCAGCCGTTTGTTCCAACATTGAAACCCGGTGACGTCGTATCCTCGACACCTTTCTTATAAAACTGCGCAACGCAGGCACTGATCGAACCCGCGGGTACGCGAGTGATGTGGCGTGTCTACCGTCCGGAATTCGCATTCTCGAAACAAAAGGTCTTGCTACGAAAGCGGCAGAATAAGCCGAAACCGGATTGCAGACCTCATCGAGCTCCATAAAACGCAAAAACTCTTCAATTCATGCTATTATCATCTATCGTAAAGGTGAACGATCTTACTATAATTAATTTGAAATTCCACAATTATTTAATATCATTTATTAAAATAATCGACATCTACCTTAGACATAACAGTTTCGCGAATAAATTTCTCTTCTTCATCCGTAATTTCGTTTACCCAGTCACCGACGATACCTTTTCTCAGAAAGCTTTCTTTATCCATTTCTCCCGGTCTTCGATTTGTCATGGATTGGAAAGAGTTCTGCAAGACGATTCGTTCTATCAACTCAGAATCCGAGTTGGCGCCTAAAAATTTGAATATTTCTTTCGTTTCGAAAATACTATTACCTATTAAGGATTCATATTTTGTGATAAAAATGTCGTTATTATATTTATCTTTGGCATCATTAATTATCGATACACAGTTTATAAATTGGCTAATTGTTAGTTTTATCTGTGACTTCCTACTTTCAGAATCAACTGTGAAAATACCCTCTACACCAGCTCTAGCTGCATGATAGAATCTCGAAACAACGAGATCTCGAGGATCTCTAAGAATACATATTATTTTAGATTTTGGATATATATTTTTAATATTCCTTATATATTCGTAATATCTTGGCGTCTTATCGCCAAAATACACTGCTGTACCTTTTTCTCCTTCTGCAATCTTATTAAAAATAAAGTCATGACAAATACGAAAAAATTCATCATTCGAGGTCTGTCTATAATACGGATTTCCGCTATAAACGGCATCCGCGACTAGACTCATTTTAGCGTTATGGCCCCTGAAAACCTCAGCCATTGGCAAAACGAACTTTTCAATGAAATGCCCCTCTCCTTTGCATACAACCTCTGGATGGCTGTTCATCAGACGTTGAAGCCAGGTGGTTCCTGATTTTGGTGCACCGCAGATAAAAAACATATTAGCATCTAAGCGGTTCATTACAGCTCCACTCCGATATCGTGATTTCAACAGGGTTCTTAAAACTTTAGTTATGTAACATGTAAAATAAAACTTCCAAAAAAATATTAAATCATATCCAAGATAAGTTGTCGGTGGCATGGCAAAGTGTTCTTCGAACTATACCTCAAAGAGATCGTATCTCGCGCCGCTTTACGAACCGCCGAAAGAGTCTCATTTTTCTTAAGCAGTTCGCCGATGCGCTCTGCTATCATATCCACGTCGAAAAGATCCGTGAGGAATCCATTCTTTTCATCGTGAATGACCTCTTGTACAGGAGGAGTCGCAGAACCTAGAACAATGCATCCGGTCGACATGGCTTCAAGCATGGACCATGAAAGGACAAAAGGTACAGTTAAATAGACGTGCACACTGGAGATACGAAAAATCGCTCGTAGCTGTTCGAAGGACACCAAACCAGTGAAGTGAATACGCTTGGTGTCTAAATCGTAGGATTTAAGAGCGTGTTCTTTATATGTTAGACCATCACCACGACCTGATCCGTAAGCAACTCGATCATTGCCAACAATAAGAGTCTGAACCCTAGGGTTCTTCTTCTGTACCTTCGCAACGGCTTCCATGAACTGGGGGAAGCCGCGGTATGGCTCCATGCCTCTAGCAACGTAAGTGATGACCTCATCCGCCTGAGTAAGAGAAAGGCCATTCCTTAAAGTCAGGGCCGTCGTCTTTGCAGGCGTATAAAAATCCGTATCAAGACCATCGTGCAGAGCGTGTATAGAAGGCTGGAAAATTGCCGGAAATTGTGCCTTTTGCCACTTTGTAGGTGTGACCCCGGCATCCATAGCAGCAAGATCGACCAAAAAAGGTAGGTTCGACATTCGGCTGCGGATTAGTGCATTATGGTCGTCCGGCGGACATGGATGTCCTTCATCAGTGATCGGACCATTGAAATACCATTCGTGATAGGCAAGATATTTTGCCTGGGGGAACACGTCTTTCACAAACAAGCCGGCACCAAAACCGGAATGCGCGCAAACGATATCCGGCACCCAACCCTGCCTTTTAAAGGCGTGAAGCGCACTATAGGCGGCCTGCCCGGTCAAAAGCGCATTTTCGGTGCGCTTCAGCGAGGGATGGATATCTTCACGAGCGTCTCGCTGCTTTTCGAATTTCACATGCGTGAATTCGATCTTCTGCTCGTTGCTCTTTAATGTTCCCGCCCGTACGTCGAAGCCACCGCTTTCTTTCAAATAGGGCGCTAACCTTCGATATTGACCTGGGAAATTCGTATGAAGGAACAAGATTTTTTTCATCAATGAGTGAAGGCCTTGTCTCGAATCCCCAGGAAAGGATCGATGAGGTAATGAATGAAGTTCTTCGGTTCGGTTACCAGATAGACATCAACATTCGTTCCAGGCCGCACTCCACCATATTTTGTCACGCTTTCGGGATCGATCGTCCCTCGGATGACATAGAGATTTCGCGGCGGCTCTCCGACCGGGATAGCGTCATATGAGACATATGTAACCCGACCTTCCAGGAACATGAGGGAGCGATTGCGATCCTGCGATGCAATTCGAACCTCCATCTCCTGCCCAACCTTGACAGCATCGATATCTCGGCTGGTCAGTCGTGCTTCAACAACAGTTGCGGCCTTTTCTGGAAGAAGCTCGAAAATCGGCGCACCCGAACCAATGCTGGATCCTAGGGTATTTATATAGGACCGCACGATATGGCCTGCTTCCGGAGCTCGAATAGTCGTACGATCCAGAACACCCTTCAGATATTTAATGCGCTCTAACGCTTCCGCTCGTTCCGAGCTAAGCGATACGATCTGACCGCTGATTTCACTCAAACGCTGAGCACGCCACCGCAATAGATCCTCTTCGATCTGGGCAAGTCTGCTCCGGCGTTCAGCTGTCTGCGTGAGAAGCGTCTCCAATTGTTCCTGGTCGACAGAAAGCTGGCGCTTCAAGGAATAATTTCTATCGCGAGTCGTCAGTCCACGTTCGAGGAGATCGTCAGAGACAACAACCTCCTTCTTTGCGTCGTCCATACGTTTACGACGCTCAGCCAGGACATCTTCAAGATCCCGAAGGCTTTGTTGCTCAGTGGCGATTCTTTGGCTGTAAATCTGCTCCGTGCCTGAAGCCTCCGCTTGTCTCGCTTCAAGCTCGGAGCGCTGGCTCTCCAAGGTAGAAGCAAGAGCGGGGTTCGCATCGACCTGCGCTTGAATATCTGCAGGCAGTGTAAACTTGTTCTCTCCAGCTCGCTCTGCATGATAACGCGCCAGCCGTATTTCAGCCGTGTTCAAACGAACGGTCTGGATTTCGATATTCGCTTTGGCTTCCGAAGGGTCCACCAGAGCGAGAATATCGCCGGCCTTGACGAAGTCTCCCTCCCGGACGTCAATCTGGGAAACAATGCCCCCATCGCGGTGATTGACGATCTGGTTGGCTCCATCCGCAATAAGACGGCCGGAGACAACGGTTGCGCCGCCTATGGGCGCGACAATGGCCCAGGCACTAAAACTGCCCAGAAAGAAAAACGTAAAGAGACCCAGATTGCGATAGGTCTTTCGGGACGAAGGAAGAACCTTTTCATACCAGTCGCGGTAACTCGTCCCAAGACTTTCGGCGAGCGCCGGATGCGCGGATTGGGGCTTTTCGGGAAGGAGAGTATCCTCCTTCTTCTCAACCGGCAGATTGGTTTTGAGTTTGGACATCGTCTTTCCTTCAAACCGGTCGAATGTGTCGTGTTTGGCCGCTGCTCACGTCCTCCGGGCTTCCGTACATCTGCACGGCACCTCTGTTCAAAACAAGGACGCGGTCGACGTGCTGGAGGAGGCCGGGTCGCTGGGTCACAACGACGACCGTGACCTTGCGTTCTTTCAACCCTGCCAGAACGGCAGTGAGGCGCGTATCCCCTTCCGCGTCAAGGCAGGCATTCGGCTCATCCAGGAAAACGATAGGCGGACGGCGATAGAGCGCACGGGCCAGGGCGATGAACTGCCTGTGGCCAGCCGCCAGCGGCATGCCCTTGGGGCCAATCCGCGTGTTATAGCCCTGCGGATAGGTCAGGATGATGTTGTGAATGCCGGCGTCGCCGGCAGCCTGAACGACAGCCTTTGCGTCCATCTCCGGGTCGAAACGGGCAATTGTCTCGGCTATCGTCCCATCGAGAAACTGTGCGTCCTGCGGCATATAGCCGGTGTAGTGCTCAAGTTCGGAACGGCTCCAGTTGCGCAGCTCGTTGCCGTCTATCCGGATGACACCTCGCGTCGGAGGCATAGCCGAGGCAAGCAGTTTCAACAGGGTGCTTTTGCCTGACGTCGTCATGCCGATAACGGCAAGAGCCTCACCGGCCGCAACCTCGAAGCTGACATTCTGCAGGATCGGGCGGCCGGCTTCCGGCGGCTCGTACCACAGACCCTGTATGGTAAGGCGGCCTTCCGGCCGGGCAAGCGGAAGCTTAGGCTTGGCCTTGTTGCGGGCGCGCAGGGTCTCATCGAGGCGACCGATGGCTTTACGAACCTCAACGAGAGAACTCCAGCCACCGACGACCCCGTCGATCGGGGAGAGGGCACGCGTGGCAATGAGGGAAATGCCGATCACGACGCCGATTTCGATCTCACCCATGATGGCGAGATAGGCGCCGACGCCAATGACCAGCGACTGCAGAATGAGGCGCATGACCGTCTTGATGCCCGAGAAGACATCCTGAGTTCGGCGGCTGGGAACAAAGGCCTCGATGAAGCGGCGATTGGCGTCCAGATAGCGGCGGGCGAAGGCACCGTGCAGGATCGTGCCAGGCGCCATGCGACCGCGATTGATCTCACCGTCCGCAAAATGATTTGCCTCGCCGACAAGGGCGCTCAACACGGGCCGAGAGCGGCGCGTGGCGACTTCCTGCACGACGACGAAGGAAATATAGACGAGAAGCCCTGCCAGGAAAGCCAGACCCAGCGGGATGCTGACGAAGAAGATGACGGCGATGATGACAGGAACGAAAACCAGCTCGAAGAGACTGGAGGAAAGGCGGGACGTCGCGATGTTCCGCAGCATCGTGACGTCCTTGACGGCAGCGATGTTCATAGCCTCGTCCGAATTGCCGGTCAGATAGTCCTTGACGATGCGGTGGTTGACGATGGCTTCAACCCGCAGGACCGACGCCTCGATGATCTTCGATCGGAAATAATCGAGGATCGCGCTCGTCACGAAAGCAAGAGCAATGACGATCGAGATGGCGATCAGCGTATCCAGATTGCGAGACGGCAACACGTTCATCATTATCTGGATCATGTAGATCGGCTGCGCAAGGATCAATATGCTGGTCAAAAAGCTGATGACCAAGCAAACCGCTATCGTGATCAACGTGGTCCGGTGTATTTCCGTCATCAACCACGCTCCATCTGCTTCTGCAACACAAATATCTTATCCATAGGATAGGGGAGCGCACTAAAAGTGCGCTCCCCTAAATTCATAACTTTACTGACTCGCTAATTAGACAGCGAAGTTGTCAGCAGTCAGGGTGTCGAGCTTGACGTTCTCGAGAATAACGTCGTAATTGCCGTCACCGTCGAGGTCGACCGTTACAGCAGAACCGACCTGTACGACATCGTCATCAAAGTCAAATGCTGCAGCAACGCCCTTGATCAGGTCGTCAGCCGAGAAGTCGGTGATGGTCGTGACTTCCGTGGTCGCATCAAAGTTACCAGCGGTGAACACGAAGGTGTCCTTGCCAGCGCCGCCCGTGAGGGTCTGGCCGGTGGTGTCGGAAGCAATGATCGTGTCGTTGCCTGCGCCACCGTTGATCGTTGCACCGTACTGGTCAGCCGAAGCGTCGATCTCATCAGCACCTTCGCCGCCGAAGACAGAGAAGGTGAAGGTGTCGCCGGTGGACTTGGCGCCGAGGGTTACCGTGATGACGTCATCGCCAGCACCGCCGTAGATTTCGGCTGCGCCCTTGTCAACGGCAGCAGCATCGAGCGTAACCGTCACGTCGATCGTGTCGTCACCAGCGCCGCCGTAAACGATGTCGCTAGCAGCCTTACCCGTCAACGTCAGCTCATCGTCACCAGCGCCGAGGCCGATAACGTCAGCACCGTCGCTGCCGTTTACGACGACAGTGTCGTCACCAGCGCCAGCATAAACGGTTGCGCTGCTCTTAGCACCACCGTTAACCGTGATGTCGTCATCGCCAGCGCCAGCATAGATCGTGTTCTTGCCATTGCCGGCAACGATGACGTCGTCGCCAACGCCAGTTCCAATCGTGTTGTTGCCGTTGCCGACCGTTACATCGTCGTCGCCGTCAGCAACGTAGATCGTGTTGTCGCCGTTACCGACAAGAACCACATCGTCGCCTGCGCCACCATAAATGGTGTTGTTGCCGTTGCCGAGCGTGATGTTGTCATTGCCTTCGCCGGCATAAACCGTGAAGTCGCCGTGCGCGCCAACGCCATTGATGACGTCGTTGCCCGCACCGAGGCCGATCGTGCTCGTGCCCGTTGCGCCAGCGCCCAGGTTGACCACGTCGTCGCCAGCACCGGTATAAACCGTGTTGTTACCCTTGCCGTTCACGTTGACCGTGTCGTTGCCAGCACCGGCATAGATGGTGTTGTTGCCCTTGGTGTCAGCGTTGGAAATGAAGACGTCATTGCCGTCGCCGAGGCCGATGAGCAGGTCGCTCTTGTTGCCCGTAGCGTTAACCGTGTCGTTGCCGCCGCCGGCCCAGACCGTGTCTGCACCCTTTGCGATAGTGATGGTGTCGTTGCCATCAAGAGCGAGGATCAGATCGTCGGAGTCGAGACCGACGATGGTATCTGCACCGGACGTGCCGTTGATCGTTGCCATGTTAGAGAACCCTCTATGATTCGTTGTTCGTACATTGCTGGGTGCGCGAGGCTAGTCGCACAGCGTTGTGCATGCCAAGATTGTTTCTAAAAGTCAACCGATCGTAGAGGACTAAATTGCGAATGCGGAGCATTCCCAAAACCCTGTTGCTGTTGTTGCAACAGGAGAAGAGATCTTCTCTCAATGGGGGGCTGGAAAGGCAAAACGCGAGAGGCCCAGCAAACCTCTCGCGTTCTCACCTCTAACTGGCTGACGTCCACTACAGCACATAATGGTGCTTACGCGAAAGGGATTCGATTTTCAATATGCTCCGCGGCAAATTATCAAAAAGGTGCTCAGAAACCGCCCGTGATCTGACCTGCGTTTCATATCGGAGCAACCCTGAGTCAACCATGGCGCCCCCTCCGCTTGCCGCGTAAAATACGCTGGCCGGGCACTTGCAGCCGAAACCTGCTCATCGAACGATCCATTCCTCTAGTAGGAATGGCGCGTCGCCATGACCTCCTTGTAGGCCTTGGGATCAAACGGAACCCCCAGAAACTCCGTCAGCTCACGCGCGTGGTCCGGGCCTTTGATGAGTTCCTCATATTCCACATGGAACGTGTTTGGTTTGGCTGCGAAGCTGTTGTTTCGAAGCCTTTGATCCATGCCGCGGATCGTCGCAAAGGAGTGGGCCGTATCCTTCCACCATTTGCTCTGCGACGTGGCTTCAATGTCCCGATGGTTGAAGATGATCTTCACACCCTCGAATATCTCCGCGACATTCTCAAGAAAGATGTCCAGATCCGGAACCTGACCCCAGTCGATGCGAATCTCCTTGCAGCCAATGAGCGTTGCTTCCGCCGGAGGATTCAAGATCGTCTGCGTGAATATCTTCCTGATCTGTGACCGCACTTCTTCGAGATCGACGAGATCCGCCCCATACCAGGGATGAATCGGAAGCATCGACTTCTTGCCTATCTGTCCTCGCGTAGCCTTTGCGGCTTGATAGAAGCTGCAAAGATGAAAAAGGGCATTGTGGTTTTCGCCACGGACACAGACACCCGGAAGGCTGTTGAGATAGCCCATCAGCAGCGTCGAGCCGGAGCGGCCATAGGTGAAGATGAAGACGTACCGATACGCCTCGGTCTTTGTCCTATTTGGCAGCTTCAGGCGAGAAGTCGAAGCGCCAGCGACCTTTGGCTTCGAGAGTCTTCTGATTAAGCTTCGAAATGATTTCATAGATTTCAAAGGTCCTTTCAACGCTGCCCACATCGCTGATGACCGCGCTCTCATAATCCCTGTCGTCCTTGATGTAGATATCCCGGATGGAGAGGAACTTCGAGTTCAGAGCCAGCGCATCCAAACCGTTCCGGCTCATCAGACGTCCGGTGGCATAGTCCTCAAGCATGTGTTGATATTCAGCAAGAGGGGACGCAGCCATGATCTCAGCGGCCTTGCGGCTTAAAAAGTACCCGCCTTGACCATCGAACCAGGTCTGGTCCGGATTTATTTCAAAGATCAGCTCGCCAAGCTGCTTGTTGAAGACCGCAGTACGGTGCCAGTCGAATGCCGTTCGGCTGCCCAAATTGACATCACTTCCGACATACTCGAAATCCTCGTAAGGAAATTCAAGCAGCTTCTGAATATTTACAAGGCAATCATCATCAAGCTTCAGGTAATGGTCTGCCTTGAAAATCTGCAACGCAGCGGAAACCATGTGCCAAATCTTGTGGGACAGGTACTCATAGGTATCAGGAGCCGGAACAAGCAGCCTATCCTCAAAAAGCAGGGGTGAAGAATATTCCGGATGGCCTTCCACGAAGCATAGGTCGATATTGGCAAGGCGCGCATCCTTGGCCCAGGTATCACGAATTGCCTGTTGCTTGTGGCGGTTCCTCTTACAGCTGACAACGAGGATAGCCAGTTTTCCGCGGCGGGCGACCTTCAGCTTTCTCTGGCGATCAAGAACGGTGACCGGATGGTCGCGGATCTCCATTTCGCCGATGTTCCATTCGAGACGCGCACCCGAGGTCATCGGTTCCGCGACAATTGGATGGCGATGCGCGAGGTCTTCTGGGGCTAGCCGCAACCGGCCATCAGATTCAACAAAGTGCGTAAATCTGCCAATGGAAAATGCCTGCACGGAAGTCGGCTTTCGCGCATCGAAAATGATGAAGTCATCACTTCTGCTGCGAAGCCTGTGGTTACTGACGACCGCGCGAAACCCATCAATATCCGTGGTAGAATCGGTAAGTATGACATTCCTGCTCTTAACTTCTGATATTATCTTGTTTATAAAAAGTGAGCCATATACTTTTTCTACGTCGCCATTTCCTTTAACCATTAAAGAATCAATAATGACCGTTCTTACATTGAAGAATTCACTTTGAAGGCTTACGAAAAAGGCGTGCTTAAGCATACGTGTGCTATGCACAACGATTAGAAATTCATCGACAATCGTATGAACGTTTCCGACGAGCTTACGCAGGGATTTTTCATCGCCATTCCACAGATAGAGGGCCGTCAGGCCTAACTTCTCCTCCGGGCTTTGAAGCGGCCGCAACCGTGGTCCGATGCCCGTACGCAACGCATGTTCCGGAAAGAAGCGCCAGCGTCTGGAGGGCGATGTTGTCACAGGCTCGTCGTCACCAATCGTGATATACCTGAAATCGCTATAGATATTCCACAGAATGGGTTTTTGCAGTTTCTTGCAAGGAAACTCGAGCTTGAGATCCTTCAACTCCAGGACAAATGTCTCGCCCTTGAGGGAGAGCTTGCCTTTGATCGTCCCACCCTTGAAGGCGAAATCCTCCAGCTGCGGTTTGCTCCAAACCCCTGAATACCGATCCTTCATGGAAATCTGGCCGGCTTCCTTGTCGAACTCGACGTGAAAAATGACGTCGTCAGCAAGGCTGTCGACCACGCTCATATAAAGCCGTGCCCCCTTGTCGACGGCAGAGACGGAAAAACGCAAAGGCTTGTCAAAGCTCTTGATGATTTTCACCCTGTCCATCCAGCTACTCCCATGTGATCACGTCGCGCTGCTTTAACAAACGGCGATGCCCACGCCTACAACAAAGCTGCGGGAAATTTCTTCCTCGTAAATTTTATTGAAAGCCAGACGCTTGGCTAGGTTAGGCTCCATACGCTTATCTACCGTGCGAGGTGGCGAACGCGTCGTGGTAAACAGTTCGGATCCGACCAATGGAAATTATACGTCATTACCACACTTAGGGCCGATATCAGGGCGAAGCGGCTCGATACTTGAACAACGGGGAAAAACCTTGACCGACATCATCGAACATTTCGGCATCAGGCTGCGCATCGATCCGGACTTCATGTCCCCCAAGCTGATGGAGGTCATTCGCGAGGGGCGGTACGAGACGCCGGAGGCGCGCAAGATCGGCAAGATCGTCGAAAAGGGCGACGTCATCCTGGAGATCGGGGCGGGCATCGGCTTCATGACGGCGCTGATGCTGAAGAACCCGGCGGTCGAGCGGGTCGTCTCCTTCGAGGCCAATCCCCTGCTGATCCCCAAGATCCAGCGGACGCTTTCCGACAACGAGCTCGGCGGGCAGCGCTTCGAACTGCACAACGGCATCCTCGGGGCCGAGGAGACCGGGACGGTCGATTTTCACATCCATCAGGATTTCTGGGCCTCCTCACTGCGCAAGACGACCGCCACCATCCAGTCCTTCCCGATCCCCCTCGTCAGCTTCGACAAGACCGTCAGGACCGTGCGTCCCACGGTGATCGTCTGCGACATCGAGGGTGGGGAGCGCGCGCTGTTCTCGACCTCCGACCTTGCCGGGGTGCGCGCGGTCTATCTCGAACTGCACCAGCGCGTCATCGGACCGGCGGGCATGCGCGACGTGTTCCAGGCCTTCCACGACCGCGGCTTCCACTACGACCAGAACCATTCGAACGGCGCGATCGTGCTGTTTTCCCGCATACCGCAAGC
>Ga0182742_1004677_pt1 | contig 12198 bp, 9 predicted proteins | sample eDN5th37CBELigMG_FD_128880 | JGI IMG/M metagenome (GOLD analysis project Ga0182742, IMG submission 128880) | Enriched Miracle-Growth compost microbial communities from Emeryville, California, USA - eDNA 5th pass 37_C BE-Lig MG (version 2)... ... | reverse complement strand
CGAAAAGTCTTCAAAAAGCGGTCGTCGCCGACCGATCGCCTTGCCTTTGATGGTTAGCATGAGCGCAGCGTATCAAAAGTGAAGCCGCAATCAAGCGGGTTCCGATTCGATCGATCCCTATTCGCGGGGAAGGGGGGAGAGGCGGGAGCGGCCCGGCGCGGGTCGGTCGTTGAGGAGACCGGCCGGGCGGATTAGAATCCTGGACCCATCGGGAGCCGTCCGCCGCGAACGAGCGGGCGCGCTTCCGCGTTCGAATTCGCCCGCCCCTTTGGTTTCAAGGACCGCTCATGAGACGCCTTATCGCGCCCCTGGTTCTGGCCTGCTCCGTCGCGTTTTCCTTCTCGACTTCCGCTCAGACGCCCACCGTCGACCCGGCGCTCGAGCCGCCGGCCGAGGCGGTCGGGTCGATCACGGATCGTGAGATCGGCGGTCACCTTCGGTTCCTGGCCTCCGATTTGATGAAGGGGCGCGACGCGGGTTCGCCCGAGGTGAGGCTCGCCGCCGAATACCTCGCCGCGCATCTCTTCGCCGTGGGGGCCGAGCCCCTGGGCGACCCCGGCCCGGGCGGTCGGACTCACCTTCAGCGCTTCCCGCTCGAAGTCGCCACGCCCCGCGCGGAGGGCTCGGAATTGACCCTGATTCTTGAGATCGACGGCTCAAAGCGCGTGATCCCCTGCAAGCTGGGGCAAGACTACGTCTATCCCTCCGCCCGAGTGCCCGGCGGCGCGATCGAGGCCGGCGTCGTCTTCGCGGGCCATGGAACGGAGGAGGAACTTGCCGACCTGGAGGTCAAGAATCAATTCGTCCTGATGTACGAGGGGTCGCCGGAAGGAGAGAAGCGGCCCGCCGGCCAGTCCGCCAAGATCGAGGCCGCGCGCAAGCGGGGGGCGCTTGGCGTCTTGTTCATGCAGCCTCCTGGGCGGCTCTCGCCGGCGCCCGTCCAGCCGTTTTCGGCGTCCCAATTCGGCTTCGATCGGCCGGCGCGGATGACCCTTGGCCCCGCGCCCGCCAACGCGCCGGGGATCACGCTGGCCGACTCGGTTCGCGACGCCCTGGTCTCGGCGTTCGATCTGCCGGAGGCCGGCGCCGATGGGTTCACGGCCAGAACCTTGGAGGGACTTCGGGTCCATTTCCGCCACGTCGTCGACCGCGAGACGGTCATCGATCACAACGTGGTGGGCTATTTCCCCGGGGTCGACCCGGAGTTGAAGAACGAGGTTATCGTCTACAGCGCCCACTACGATCACGTGGGGGTGAACGAGCGGGGCGAGATCCACAACGGCTCCGACGACAACGCCTCGGGCACCAGCGCGTTGCTTGAGATCGCCGAGGCGTTCTCCCGTTCGCCGCGACCGGCCCGAAGCGTCTTGTTCCTCTGGGTCTCGGCCGAGGAGAAGGGGCTTTTGGGCAGCAGGTGGTACGCCAATCACCAGTTTTTGCCCAAGGGCGGGCGGATCGTCGCCAACATCAATCTCGACATGGTCAGCCGCAACGACCCGGCCAAGATCAGCGCGACGCCTTCGCCGAAGCACGACGATTACAATTCGCTGGTCCCCGCGGCCCAGGAACTCTGCAAGACCGAGGGCCTCGACATCGTCTTCGACGCCGACCAATACTACCACCGAACCGACAGTTACAACTTCGCCGCCAAGGGGATCCCCGCAATCTTCTTCTTCTCGGGATTGCACGAGGATTACCACAAGCCGACCGACGTCTTCGAGAAGGCCGACTTGGGGAAGGCGGCCCGTGTCTCCCGCGCCGCGTTTCGACTTGGTTGGAGAATCGCCCAGCAGACCGAGGCTCCCGCGAAGATCGAACCGCCGGCCAAGGACGAGGAGCCCGCGGCCCCGGTCGGCGGCGGCGCGAATCTTGAATAGGGAGTCTCTCGCCCGGGGAGGTTCCCGGGGGCTTTCTCCAAGCGCTGGGGCGTATAATGAACCCGGCGTCCCGGATTCGGCGGCCGCGGTTCTCGCGGCCGGCCGAGGAGGGCCGTTCACCGCTGGCCGCGCTCCAATTTAAAAGGAGACACTCCCATGCCCCAGAAGTATCGCCTGATCGACTCCACCGGGCGGGAACTTGCCCAAGCGGACACCATCCCCTACTTTCGAGGGTTCGTGGTCGACCTGAAGCCCGGCCGTTACACGATCCAGGAGGTCGAATCCGACCCCGCGGGGCACCCCCACAACATCAGGCGGTGGGGGGCGATCCTGCGGATGGACGACGGATCGGTCGTCTTAAACCCCGATGACGGCGACGAAATCGGCGCGAACTCGCCAACGCCCTGAGCACGGTTGGAACGGCTTGCGCATTTGGCCGCGCGTTTTCGCTTGGACCCCCGCCGCGCGTCCATTTCCATGAAGAAAGGGAGTTGATTCGATGAGACGCGCTTGCGCCCTTTCCCTCTTGATTGCGGCCGTCGCCGCGACTCCGTTCGCCGAGGCCGCCGACGACGGCGCGCGCGACCTGTTCAGCGACACCTGGGTGGCCACCGACGCTCTGGGCCGGCGAGCGCCCACCGCCAAGGAGGTTGGCGAGCCTCGGCCGAACAAGACGGTTGGGATTTTCTATTTCCTGTGGCTCGGCCGCCACGGCGAAGAGGGGCCGTTCGACATCTCCAAGATCCTGGCCGAAGCGCCCAACGCGATGAACGATCCGGCCAACCCGCTTTGGGGGCCGCTCCACTACCCGCATCACTGGGGCGAGTCGATCTTCGGATATTATCGATCCGACGACGACGGCGTGCTCCGCAAGCACGCGCAAATGCTGGCCGACGCCGGGGTTGACGTGGTCATCTTCGACGTGACCAACCAGCTTACCTATCCCAAAAGCTGGCGGGCGCTCGGCCAGGCGTTCGACGAGATGAGGAGGGCGGGGAACCGCGTTCCTCAGATGGCGTTCCTCTGTCCATTCTGGGCGCCTCGCAAGGTTGTTCACGAGCTTTGGGAGCAACTCTACGAGCCGGGCCTGTACCCCGAACTCTGGTTTCAGTGGGAGGGCAAGCCCCTGATCCTGGCCGATCCCGCGCTTCTCACCGACAACGTCCTTCTCGCGGACAAGCGAACCACCCCGGTTCCGCTTGAGCCGGGTAAGGTTCTCGGCCGCTCCTTCGACGCGCCTCGGCCGTTCGGCTCGGTGGCCGCGGCCGTCCCCACCTGGGAGACGAAGGATTCCAAGGCCACGCTGACCCTCCGCCGCGACGGCCCGAGCGGCGAAGTCGTGGCGAGCCGGTCGTTCGATCAGATCGCCGACAACGCCTGGTTGACGCTCGACCTGGACGAGCCCGCGCCGGCGGGGACCTATTACCTGGAGATGTCGGAACCCCGGGGCCTCGTCGGCTGGTGGAGGGGGGGCGGCGAGGGAGATTTCACCCTGCGGGCGACGAGTTCCGACAAGACCACCGAGCGGATCCTCGAAGCCTTCACCTTTCGGAAGCCCCAGCCCGACTATTTCCAAGGCCCCACCGGCCCCCGGCAATGGAGCTGGCTGGAGGTCCACCCCCAGCACGCCTTTTACGACGACAACGGCGCGCCCGAACAGGTCTCGGTCGGCGTGGCGCAAAACGCCGTCGACGGCAAGCTCGGGGTGCTCAGCAACCCCCGGGCCCACGGACGGAGTTATCACGACGGCCGGCAGCCCGGACCCGAGGAATGGGACTCCACCGGCCGCAACTTCGACGAGCAGTGGAGGCGGGCGCTTGAGATCGATCCGGCGTTCGTCTTCGTCACCGGCTGGAATGAGTGGATCGCCGGTCGCTACGATGAAAAGTTTCCCCTCCACGGCGCGGGGCCGGTCACGTTCGTGGACCAATTCGACCAAGAATACAGCCGCGACATCGAGCCGATGAAGGGGGGCCACGGCGACGACTATTACTATCAACTCGTCGCCAACGTCCGCCGATACAAGGGCGCCCGGCCGATCCCCGTCGTCTCTCCCCGGCCCATCCAAGTCGACGGCCGGTTCGATGATTGGACCGAGGTGGCCCCCGAGTACCGCGACACGATCGCCGATCCCGTTCGCCGCGACTTCCCCGGTTGGGGCAAGACGCTCCATTACGTCAACAAGACGGGGCGCAACGACCTGGTTTCGGCCAAGGCGAGCCGAGACGCCGACAACCTCTTCTTCCTCGTCCGCTGCCGCGAGGACATCAAGACCGAGCCCGACGCGCCGGGGCCCATGCTCTTCCTCGATGTCGACGGTGATCCGAACACCGGCTGGCTGGGCTACGATTTCGTGGTCGGGCGCCGACGGGGCGAGGGGGGAACGCTCCTCCTGGAGCGAAATCAAGCCGGCGCGTATCGGTGGGGCTCGCCCCGCGAAATCTCCGCCGCCACGTCGGGCGATGGGCTCGAATTGGCGATCCCGCTTTCGGCCCTGGATCTCCCGGGCGACCTGAAGTCGATCGACTTCAAATGGGCCGACGCCATCGCCGAAACCGGCGACTGGTCGGATTTCACCCTCAACGGCGACGTCGCCCCCAACGATCGGTTCAATTACCGGGCGATCTTTCCGGGGGATTGATCGGGGCCGGGAGGGCGAGGCGCGGGGTTCGGCAAGAGCCTCGCCCTTCCATGAGAACCGCTCGCCGCGCCCGTTCCGAACTTCACACCGCCCCCAACTCCAGGGGGGAGAGGGGAAAACCCACGAGCGCCGTTCGGGAGACCCGTCGCGGCGCTCGGCGAACTCACCACTCCTCGTCGTCTTCGGCGCCTTTAAGTTCGGCCGTCTCCAGGCCCATCTCCCGGATGACCTTGACGAGTTGCTCGCGGACTTCGGCCATGCCTTCGGGGCGGTTCGCCGGCGAGATTTCCAGGCAGGAGAGGATGAGGTTGTTGAGGGTTGAGAGGATGCGGGGATTGACCTTGCTCGGGGCCGGCAGCTTGCGGTCGACCCCCGCGCCGGGGATCGCCGTCTGGGCGAATCGGCCGGTGAACATGCGGTACATCGTCGCGCCGAAGTTGTAGACGTCGGTCTTCTCGTTGACGACCCGCTCGGCCGCCTGTTCGGGGGCGATGTACTGGGGCGTGCCCTGGACCCGGTTCTTGTCCTCGCCGCGGATCCAGGCGGTGCCGAAGTCGATCAGCTTCACCTGACCGGCCTTCGAAAGCATGATGTTGGATGGCTTCATGTCGCCGTGGTAGACGCCCCGACGGTGCATGTGCGCCAGCGCCGAGGCGGCCTGGGCGAAGATCAGGACGAGTTGGCTCAACTCGGGCGCTTCGATCTCGTCGAGCGTCTTGCCGTCGACGTACTCCATCAAGAGTTCAGCGCCGACGACCCGAAACCACGACTTCTTGACTCGGAAGTCGTAAATCTTGGCGATCGCCGAGTGGTTCAGCTTCTGGGCGGCCTCGAATTCGGTCTTGGCCTGATCGATGTAGATGGCGTCTTCGGCCTCCAACTTGCGGACGACCTTCAGGGCGTACCGCTTGCCTCTGTCGTTTTTGTCGGCGATCTCCAGCACGGTGCTCCCCGCTCCGGTCCCGAGGTTGCCGACCACTCGATAATTCACGCCCGAGAACGAGGGCGCGGCCGTCGCTGTTGCCATTCTCCGCCTCGATTGGTGTTGAACCACGAAAAAAGATGGATGAGGAACCACCAGAAAAAGTAGTCGCCCGGAAAGGGCGTCCGGTGGTTCCCCGCGACCGGTCTCCGCGAGGCTTCCGCCGCGCCCGGGGCTGGCGCGGATCGGTCAGCCTCGACCTTTACTTGATCCCCACCAACTCGACTTCGAAAGTAAGCGTCGAATTAGGCGGGATGTCCCCCATATCTTTGTCTTTATAGCCCATCTCGGGGGGGACGACGATCTTGCGGACCTCGCCCACCCTCATGCCGGGGACGGCCATCTCCCATCCGGCGATCAGCCGACCGCTGCCGAAGACGAATTCGGCCGGGCCGCCCCGGGTTTTGGTGGTGTCGAAGACGGTGCCGTTGTCGAGCTTCCCCTCGTAATTGATGACGCCGACCCGACCCGAGCGGAACTCCTCGCCGGTTCCGGCCTTGATGGTTTCATAGGTCACGCCTCCCTCGAGCGTCTTGGTTTCGCCGGGCTCGGTGGGAGGGGCCGGGGGGTGGAGCTCGGCGCTGGCCTTATCGCTCGACCCGGTTCGGGCGGCGTGGACGGCCGACTCGCCCAGGGCCTCGGCGGTCTGATCTTCGGGAACCTGCTTGGGGATGACGGCGCCCGGCGGGGTTACCGCGACGATTTGACCCGGATCACCGCAGCCGGAAAGCAACATCGCCAGGAGCCCACACGCGGAAGCGAACCAATGCCTCATCAGATCGTTCTCCAGACTCGGGCGTCAACGCGAATCCAAGGGATGAAATATATGGCGTAGAGTCGAACGAGACTCCGGCGCGGAACCGGCCGGCGTCCGCCTTTCGGAAGCCGCCCGATTATGACATGCCGGTCGACGCCTCGGCCAGTCCCCGGCCGGTCTCCCCGGTTCCTTCTCCAGGGAATCCCGGGTTGGGATCGACCTCGAAGGCCCGCGCCAGGGACACGGCGATTTGGCCCCCAAAACAGACGGCGACGTCGGCGCCCCCCCGGCGCGGGCGTCCGTGATAATCGCCTCGATAGGTCGCGCCGTCGGAGCCAACCTCGAAATCGAGGGGCAGGGGAGACGGGTCGATTGGACAAAAGACGATCTCGGGATCGGGCTCGTCCGGCGCCAAATGAGGCAGGTTGACGTTCCAGAAGGCGCCCGGCGGGCAGGGTTTGGCCAGCAACTCGCGGAGGACCCGCCGCGTCCAGCGTTCGGCCCGCTCCCAGTCGATCGCCCGGCCCCGCGCGATGTAGTGCGAAATGGCCACGCCGGGGAGCCCGTGAATCGCTCCCTCTCGCGCCGCGGCGACCGTTCCGGAGTGATAAATGTCGGCCCCCAAGTTGCCGCCGGCGTTGACGCCCGAGAGCACCCATCGGGCGTCGGTCGCGAGGTGATGGCGGGCCAAGCGGACGCAATCGGCCGGGGTGCCCGATACGGCCCACGCGCCGCCGTCGCGTCGGCTCACCCGAATCGCCGCGTGGGTCGTCACTCGATGGCCACAGCCCGATTCGGCCGCCACGGGCGCGATCACTTGAAACTCTCCCAATCCCTCGACGGCGCGCCTGAGGGCCTGAAGCCCCGGCGCGTCGACCCCGTCATCGTTCGTCAGTAAAAACACGGAGGCTCTCAACCCAACATCAAAAGAAATCCCAGCTCTCCACGGTTCCCGCTCCGCGCTCCGCGGTTCTCCACTCCTAGAATTGTCGGCTTCACCGGCGGGCGTGTCAAACGCGCCCGCGCCGGCGCCATCAGCATTCGGATGGTCTCCCCCCGGGAACGCGTCTCCTCTGGGAACGGCGCTCCCGGGGAGACATGAGCCAAGGGGGGCCGTTTCGCGTGGCTGAACATCCAAAATGAGCGGCGAGCCCGCTTCGCGTGGTATTTTTGGGATTGGGTTGCTCTTCCGAAGCCGCCGAGGTCAAGTGTTTGGAGCCCGCGCTGATGGCCAGCTTTTTTTCACTAACTGAACAGGTCGCCATCGTTACCGGCGGCGGCCGGGGGATTGGGGAGGCGATCGCGCGTCGACTGCGCGAGGCCGGGGCGGCCGTGGCCGTCTTCGACCGCGACGCCGAATGCGCTGAGAGGCTCGCCGCGGAGCTTGGCGGCCTGGCGCTGGCGGGCGACGTTTGCTCCGAGTCCGACGTCGGGGCGGCCGTCGCGAAGGTCGAGGCCGAACTGGGGCCCGTGTCGATTTTGGTCAACAATGCGGGCATCACCGGGCGAACCGACGTAAGCTGGAACCTGGGAGTCGACGAGGTCCGCCAAGTTCTCGAAATCAACGTGATCGGCCCGTTCTTGTTTTCGAAGGCCGTCGCGACGGGAATGATCGAGCGCCGGTATGGGCGGATCGTCAACGTGGCGTCGATCGCCGGCAAGGAGGGCAACCCGACGCTCTTGCCTTATTCGGCGTCGAAGGCGGCGGTCATCGCCATGACCAAGTCGCTGGCGAAGGAGCTTGTTGGCAAGGGCGATCTGACGGTCAACTCGATCTCGCCGGCGGTGATTCGGACGCCGATTTTGGAGGGCATGGCGAAATCGACGGTCGACTACATGTTGTCGAAGATCCCGATGGGCCGCGCCGGGAATCCCGAGGAGGTCGCGGCCCTGGTTCATTACCTCGCCAGCCGCGAGGCGAGCTTCACCACCGGACAATGTTACGACATAAGCGGTGGACGCGCCACATACTAATTGGGTAAGACTTTTATTTTGAAAAAGGGAAGGGGCGGTTCGATCCGCCCCACGACGCCAACGAACGGCCTCGAGTGATCAGAGTTTGATGGGACGCATGGACCAGACGCAGCCAACCGCCCGCGCGCGGCGGACCCGGAAGCGCGACGGCGACGTGGCCGTTGGCCGCGCCGAGACGAGCGCGAATCCCCCCGCTCCGCCGGCGGAGCTTCGCCAGCCCGCCCGACTGCCCAGCCGGTTCGACGTGCCGGTGTCGGCCATCGGCCCGCTGTTCCGGGCCCGGCTGGAGCGGATCATTGATTACCAGGTCGAGTTTGAACTCGACATGAACACCCGGCCGACGGTTCGGGTCCTCGGCGGCTATTACAAGTCGCGGCGGCTCGTCCGGGTGTACGTCCACGACCGCGAGCTGGGCCGGCGCTCGCTTGAGGAGCTTTTCGACACGTTCCTCCACGAAGTCGCCCATCACCTGGAGTACACCGAGCCGACCACCTTCTCGGCCCGCGCCTGCGGCCGCGTTCCGGGCTTGATGCACAGCCGGCTCTTTTGGCGAATCCTGGGCGAGCTGAAATACCGCTGGGCCCGCCTGCAACGCGAGGCGGCGGCCGAGTCCGAGGACTCGTAAGGGATCTCTCGCGCTCTTCTTGTGGCCGGCCTCGAACCCTAGCGTTCCGCGCCGGGTCCCGGGACCTGCGCCGGATGGCTCGACCCTGGGCGAGGGGGGGTGTTACACTTGGGTTTTGGGTGGTTGAGTCGCGGTCGCGCGGGGGGCGCTGGATGTCCACGGAAAGTCCTTCCCAGCCCAAGCCCAGGGCGTCGTCGTCGGGCAAGGGCCGCGCCGAGGGCGAGCCGGGCGGGGCGTCATGGGGCCTTCGTCTGTTCGACGTCGGCCTGATCGGGCTGTTCTTGGCCCTGGCCTTTCTGCTGGGCGTGTTCCCGCTTAAGGACACCGACTTTTACTGGCACCTGCGCACGGGCGACCTGATCCGCAAGCTGGGGGAAGTCCCGCGCGTCGATTTCTACACCTTCACCCGCGTCGGGGCGCCCTGGATCGATCTCCACTGGGTCTTTCAGGTGGCGATCAGTTGGATTTACGAGCGGGGGGGCGTGCCGGCCCTGACGCTCGCCAAGTGCCTCGTCACCTGCGCGGCCCTTCTGCTGCTGATCACCGCGAGGCGGCGAAACTGGCCGATCTGGGTGATGATCCTGGCCTGGCTCCCCGCGCTTCTGGTCCTCTCGGGCCGGATGTACATCCGCCCCGAGACGATGAGCCTGTTCTACCTCTCCGTCTACCTCGCGGTCATCTGCCGATGGGATCGCTGGCCGGTCTTGGCCTGGATCTTGCCGCTGGTCCAGTTCGCCTGGGTCAATTCGCAGGGGCTGTTTGTTCTCGGGCCGATTGTCTTGGGGTTCGGTCTGATCGACGCGGCGCTTCGGATCCGGAGCTTCGAGGGCGATCGAAGGCGATGGTGGACGATCGTCATGCCGGCGTCGGCCGCGGTGGGCTTGGCGTGTCTTTTGAACCCGTATGGGATCCGAGGCGCGCTCTACCCCTTGGAATTGGCCGGGACGATGGGGAGCCCGGTCTTCTCCAAGAGCATCGCCGAACTGATGCCGATCCCCGCGTTCATCGAGAGCGCGGGGATTTGGAACGCATCGCTGCAAATCCACTTCGCGACGATCGCGCTGGGGGCTTTGAGCTTCCTGATCCCGATCGTCGCGGGGGTCGTCTCCCGCATCAGGGCGTTTGGCTCGGCGGACGAAGCGGCCGACCGCGAAGCCCCGGCGAGGGCTCGCAAGGGGGCCAAGGCGGCGAAGCGGACGAGCTCCACCCGAAAAGCGAAGGGGCGGAAGGCCGAACCCCTTCTCGAAGACGACGGCTGGCGGATCAGCGTCTTTCGGCTGCTCTTGTTCGGGGCCTTCACCGCCTTGAGCTTTCAGGCGACGCGCAACAGCCATCAGTTCGCGGCCGTGGTGGGGACGATCACGGCGTGGAACTTCGCCGAATGGGTCGGCTCGCGGCGAGCCGGTCGTTTGGAGCGGAGGGCCGAGCCGACGGCCTCGGATGGGATCGGACCCCGGGCCGTCGCGCTGGTGGCCTTGTTGGTCCTGACGTTCCTCGTCGGCGGCGGTTGGTTTTACGCTTGGACGGGGGAGGGCCGGACGATTGGCTGGGGGGAGGAGCCGCTTTGGTTTCCTCATGAGGCCGCCCAATTCGCCGGCGAGCCGGGGATGCCCGAGCGTTTCCTCAGCTATCACAACGGCCACGCCTCGCTGTTCATCTATTACAACAGCCCCGAGGAGCCCGGTGGGCCGGGTCGTACGGTCTTCACCGACCCCCGGCTTGAGGTGACCGGGGTTGAGCTCTACCAGAGGTATCTGGACCTGAAGAAGGCGATCGTCGGCGGCGCGCCGGGGTGGGATGCGGAGCTCGACGCGATCGGCCGGCCGTCGATATTGGTCGATCATCAGTTCAACGCTGAAGTCGGCGCGGCCTTGCTGGCGAGCCGAAACTGGCGATGCGTGTGGTTCGACGAGATCTCGGCCGTCTTCGTGCACCAGGCGTATGAGGAGGTGGTCGACGAGCATGGGGTGGATTTCGCGGCTCGGCATTTCCGGCCGACCGCCGGCGCCGCGCCCCACGGGCCGGAGGCCTTGGTCGCCGCGGCCAAGGGATCGCGCAACTACGCTTCGTTTCTCACGATGCACGGTCCCGACCGCGCCCGTCCGTTCATTTGGCTGAGTTTGGATTACGCCTGGCGGATCGTCGAGACCGTCCCCGATTCGTTGGAGGGATGGAAGACGATCGGCAACATCGAACTTGTGCGGGAGTCGTCGGGGCCGCCCTCGCCGCGTTATCGAATGCCCTTCGATCCGGTCTTCGACCTGTCGCCGGCCCGGGCGACGTACGCCCTGCGCCGGGCTGAGCGGCTGGCGCCTTATGACTTCTTGACGCTGATGGGGCTCGAACAATCCTACGAGAGCCGGGGGATGCTCGAACCGCTTCTGCCCGTGCTCGATCGACTTCTCTCGGTTCGGCCGATCAATCCCCATCAGGCGGCGCAACAGGTCCGCGTCGAGTCGCTGAGGGCCGAGGTCGTCCAGCGGCTCGGCGCCCCTCCTCCCACGTCCTGGAACAACCTCGCCGAGCTCGATCGGATCATCGAGCAACAACTCTCCGCGGGACGGGTGGAGTCGGCGGCCGCGCTCTTGGAAAACGCCTATCCAGACGGCCGGGCGCCCTGGGACGTGGTTTTGAAGCTCTCCACGCTTCACCTCCACCTGGGCGAGCCGGAGCGGGCGCGCGAGGTCTTGCGCGGGGCCGGCGCCAACGCTCAACCGGCCGTGCGAGACGCTCGCCTCGCCGTCTGCGACGTTCTGGAGGGGCGGTTCGGCGAGGCCCGAACGCTCTATCAAAAGGCGGTGGACCAGGACCCCGAGCTGTTCGAGGCGCGCTATGGGTTGGCCATCCTGGAGCAGGACGACGGCCGGGCCGACGCCGCGTACGAGCAGGCGCTGGCCGCCGTCGAATGCGCCCCCGACGACGTGGCGCGCAGCTCGGCGAGGGTCGTCGCCGCGGCCGTGAGGCGGTTCGCGAGCGAGTTGGAAGCGAATTAGACCGGCGAACGTCCGCGTGACCGGAAGACTCCACGGAAGGGCGGGGCTCTCCAAACACCAACGCCGCGTGGACGTTCGGTGTTCCAACGAGCCGGATGCTCGTTTCGGACGACCCGACCTCGGCCGGTTGGTCGACGAGCTGATCGATCAGACCGAGCGCTTCGCCCACGACCTGACCGGCGACCGACTGCGGCGGTTCCTCGATCGGGGGAGCGATAGAACCGCCTCGCCCGACGTGGAGGGTTTGCCGACCCCGGTCGTCGTACTCGAATCGCTCGCTGAAGTCGCCCTCGGGGAGCGTGGAATCGTCGGCGGTGCCCTGGATGCCGTCGGGTCCGAAGCCCAGGGG
>Ga0182742_1004674_pt1 | contig 12208 bp, 10 predicted proteins | sample eDN5th37CBELigMG_FD_128880 | JGI IMG/M metagenome (GOLD analysis project Ga0182742, IMG submission 128880) | Enriched Miracle-Growth compost microbial communities from Emeryville, California, USA - eDNA 5th pass 37_C BE-Lig MG (version 2)... ... | reverse complement strand
TCTTGTTCTCGGGGCTGTCGACTCCATCGACCCGAGCCGCGGAAGACTCGAAGGAGTCTCCAAAAACGTACCGGGTGATCGTCTTCGGGGCCCACCCGGACGACTGCGAACTCTCCGCGGGAGGGACGGCCGCTCTGTGGGCGAAGCTCGGTTATGAGGTCAAGTTCGTCAGCGTGACCAACGGCGACATTGGCCACCACGAGATCGCCGGCGGCCCCCTGGCCCGTCGTCGAACCAACGAGGTTCGCAAGAGCGACCAGATTCTCGGGGTGAAGGAAACCCAGGTCCTCGACAATCACGACGGCGAATTGCTGCCGACCCTGGAGAACCGCAAGACCATCACCAAGTTGATCCGCGAGTGGAACGCCGACGTCGTCATCTCGCCCCGGCCCAACGACTACCACCCGGATCACCGCTACACCGGGGTGCTGGTCCAGGATTCGGCGTTCATGGTGACCGTGCCCAACTTCTGCCCCGACGTCCCGGCGCTCAAGCACAACCCCGTGTTCCTCTACACCCAGGACCGCTTCCAGAAGCCGAACCCCTTCGTCCCCGACGTCGTCGTCCCCATCGACTCGGTCTTCGACCAGAAGATCGACTCGATCGACGCCATGCCCTCGCAGTTCTACGAGTGGAACCCCTGGCTCGGCGGCTACGATGGCGAGGTCCCCGAAGACCCGGCCGCGCGCAAGGAATGGCTCAAGAAGGGCCTGACGGCGCGCTACGGCGGCTCCGCCGACCGATTCCGCGACAAGTTGGTGGAACTCCTCGGCCCCGAGAAGGGCAAGGCCGTCAAGTACGCCGAGGCCTTCGAGGTCTGCGAATACGGCGAGCAGCCCACCAAGGAGGAGTTGATGAAAATCTTCCCGTTCTTCGGCGCGTCCGAGACGAAGTGAGCGGCGGGAGCCATTGATTTGCGATGCGAAGCCGTAGGGGCGGCCACGGGGGCCGCCCCTACGGGATTCCGTTGCTCCCCCCATCAATCCTTGGCTTCGACGCCCAGGACCTTGACGAGGAAGGCCCACTGGTCGGCGGCTTCCTCAATGATCTTGGCGGTCGGCTTGCCCGCGCCGTGGCCGGCCTTGGTTTCGATGCGGATCAGGGTGGGGTTGTCGCAGGATTGGGCCGCCTGGAGCGCGGCGGCGAACTTGAAGCTGTGGGCCGGAACGACGCGGTCGTCGTGGTCGGCGGTGGTGACGAGGGTCGGCGGGTAGCAGGTCCCCGGCTTGATGTTGTGAAGCGGACTGTAGGCGTAGAGCGCCTTGAACTGCTCGGGATCGTCGGACGAGCCGTAGTCGTCGATCCAGGCCCAGCCGATCGTGAACTTGTGGAACCGAAGCATGTCCATCACGCCGACGCCCGGCAGGCAGGCGCCATAGAGGTCGGGGCGCTGGGTCATGCAGGCGCCGACGAGTAGACCGCCGTTGGAGCGGCCGGAGATCGCCAGCTTGGGCGTGCTGGTGTATCCCTCCGCGATCAGCCATTCGGCGGCGGCGATGAAGTCGTCGAAGACGTTCTGCTTGTTCAGCTTGGTTCCCGCCTGATGCCAGATTTCGCCGTATTCGCCCCCTCCGCGAAGGTTGGCGACGGCGAAGAGCCCCCCCTTCTCCAGCCAGGTCAGGTTCGACGGGCTAAAGCTGGGGGTCAGGGGAATATTGAACCCGCCGTAGCCGTACAGCAGGGTGGGCGTGTCGCCGGATTTCTTGAGCCCCTTCTTGCCGGTCAGGAACATCGGGATCTTGGTCCCGTCCTTGCTTTTGTAGAAGACCTGGACGGTCTCGTAGTCGTCCGGGTTGAACTGGAGCTTGGGGCAACGCCAGACGGTGCTTTCGCCGGTTTCGATCTCGTAGCGGTAGATCGTGGCGGGGGTCGTGTAGGACGTGAAGGCGTAGAAGGTTTGCGAGTCGCTTCGCTTCCCGCCGAAGCCCGCGGCCGTCCCCAGCCCCGGCAACTCCACGTCGCGGACGTGCTTGCCCGACAGGTCGAAGACGCGAACGACGGTGTGAGCGTCCTTCAGATACGTCGCCAGGAAGTGATCGCCCACGACGTCGACGGCTTGCAGCGTCTCCTCGGCTTCGGGGATCAGCTCTTTCCAGCTCTCGAGCTTGGGGTCGCGAACGTCGATGGCGACCACCCGCCCGCGCTCGGCATCCTTGTTGGTCTTGAACCAGAAGATCGGGCCATCGTTGTCGACGAACTCATACTCGGCGTCGAAGTCGCCGACCAGGTGCGTCGGCTCGGCGTCGGGCTCGGCGAGCGGGCGATGGAGAATCCGATACTTGGCGTCGGTCCCCTTGCCGAGGGTCAAGATCAGGTGCTCGCCGTCGTCGCTGACCGTCGCGTCGGCCCGCCACTCCTTGTGCTCGGGATCCTCCCAAACCAAAACGTCCTTCGACTGGGGATCGCCGACGCGGTGGTAATAGACCTTCTGGTGATAGTTGGCGGCCTTGAGGTCCTCGCCGGGTTGGGGCTCGGGGAAGCGGCCGTAGAAGAAGCCCTTGCCGTCGGGGGTCCACGAGGCCGACGAGAACTTGATCCACTTCAGGTGGTCGTCCAGGTCGTCGCCGGTCTGGATGTCCCGGACCTTCCACTCGTTCCAGTCCGACCCGGCCGCGGCGACGCCGTAGGCCAGCAGCTTGCCGTCCTCGCTGGGAACGGCTCCGGCGAGCGCCACGGTGCCGTCGCTGGACAGCGTGTTGGGATCGAGCAAGAGCCGGGGATCGCCGTCGATCGAGTCAAGCGTGAAGAGGACGCTCTGGTTCTGGAGCCCGGTGTTGTACGTGAAAAAGAGCTTGCCCCCCTTTTGGCCGGGCGGGCTGAACTTCTCGTAGTCCCAGAGTTGAGTGAGCCGCTCCCGGATCGCCTCGCGCTGGGGGATCGCGCCGAGGAAGGCGTTGGTGATTTCGTTCTCGGCCTCGATCCAGGCTCGCGTGGGCTCGGAATCGGGGTCTTCGAGCGGCCGATAGGGGTCGGCGACCCGGGTTCCGTGATAGTCGTCGGCCACGTCGGATCGCGGCGCCTCGGGGTAAACAAATGCCTTGCCGATGTCGTCAGCCTCCACGAAAGCCAGCGCGCCCAAGAAGAAAACCGCGGCCGCGGCCAGCGCCGCGCTCCGCGTCAACGGGTTCGTCATGATCCAGGCCCCTTTCTCACGAGGTTTGGCGGGGGAACCGACCGCGATATTGAAACAGAGGCGGCGCGACCCGTTCAAGGGGCCGATCCTTCACGAGTCGACGGCGCGGGCGCGGCGAAGGAGCGCGTCGGCCGCGTCCTCGATCTCGGCGTCGTGGTTTTTCCAGAGCGACCGAACCGCCTCGTCGAACCGGCCCGCGGCCAGGCGAAGGCCCAGCTCGGCGGCGGCCCGCTCGTCGGGGCGGGAGGTTCCCGACGCGACGCTCGCGTCAATCCGGGCGAGAACGTGGGCCGAGGTCGTCAGCGCGACCGCCGCCCCGGCGATCCGCTCCAGGTCCAACGGACGCTCGGCGACCGCCCCGCGGTGAATCGACGCGAACCGTTCCACGGCCCGCGCGAACCCGGCCGTTCTGCGGGTTAACCCTTGAGCCGCCGGCCGAAACATCGGCGTGACGACCGGCGCGACCGGCGGGTTGAACGATCGTGACAGACGGCGGCCGGCGAAGGTCCGGAGGGTCCGAAGAAACGTCGCCGGCCGCTTGAAGCCGTCGAACGTCGCCCTCAGGCGCTCGTCAACGTCGCGCCTGCCCTCCAGCGCGATGAAGCGCGCCAGGGCGCCGGGGCCCCCGTCCTCGAGGCCGCCGACCCGGGCGAGGCGCGCGAGCGGCTCGGATAAATCAGGAAACACGCGATCTCCACCCGCGCGCCACAGCGCGTCGAGCGCGAGGAGTTTCAACGCGGCGGTCTCCAGCGCGGGGTCTTCGTCTCCCCGCTCCAACATGGCCGCGGTCGCCCGCGTCGCCGCCTCCAGCGCGTACAGGTCCGCGGCGAGAAGCGCGAGGCTTCGGTTCAAAGGCCCTGGCTCGCGCTCGGTCTGGGCGCGATTGAGGCCCAGGTCAAGGCGCTTCTGCAGCAACGCCACGCAAACGGCGGCGAAGCCCGCGCGGTCGACGCATTCGGGCGGGACGGCCGCGCCGAACATCCCATGATCGCGCAAGCCTTGTGAAACGCGCTGAAAAATGTGGCTTTCTTGATCCCGCCCCGGATCGTCGGCAAGGGTCTTGACGAATCCCTCGACGATCGCGACGATCTTCTCCGCCGCGGAATGCTTTGATCCGGGCGAATTCGGCGGCGGGAACGCCAAATCCCCACGGAATTCCCCCAGGAAAAGCGAACGGACGAACCCCGCGCGGGCGGGCTCGGAAACCGATGGGTCGTCGGGGCGAGACGCGCCGGACGCCGGCCGGACGATCGGCTCGTTCGCGTTAATCGGCATGTGAAGGCACCTTTTTGAGTCGAGACGGGCCCCGCCGCGGGCCGAAAGCGAAGGAGTGAAGCGATTCGATCGGCCCCAAATCGCGGGGCGAGCCGAACCGGGACGATCAGGCGTTCCGCCCGTCCGTCGGCCTCGAATGTCCTGGAACCAAAAGCCCCCGCGGCTCGGACGCGCCGGGTTTCCCCGCGCAATGGCCGACGAAACCGTCTAGAGTGTCGAGAGCGTGGGTTTCCGACGTGGATCGGAAGGGGCCGAGCGGACGCTCCGCCAAACGGCGCCGCGGCGAACGCTCCCGAGGACGCGAGTACTTGCCAAGCTCGCGTCGTTCCCCACCCCCGATTCCACCAGGAGACGACGAAAGCGTCTCCTCTCTGGCGATCTTAACGCTCTAGCGAGGTGAAAACCATGACCGGCGAAGCTGCCCGAACGGCTTGGAGATGGGATCGCGGCGAGAACGACGTCTGGACGCTCTGGTTTGATCAGACCTGGCGACGGCACAACGTCCTCGACCGTCCCGCCCTCGAAGAGCTCGACGAGCGGCTTGAGGAGGTGGAGCGCGACGGCTCGGCCTCCGGCGTTCTCATCCGCAGCGCCAAGAGCGTCGGCTTCTCCGCCGGGGCCGATTTGAAGCTGTTCCGCCAGGCCGAGACGGCGGCCGAGATCGAATCCTACGCGCGGCGGGGCATGCAGGTGTTCGACCGCCTGGCGGCGCTCAAGCCCCCCACCACGGCGGTTCTGCACGGCGTCTGCCTGGGGGGCGGCTTCGACCTGGCCTTGGCCTGCAAGCATCGGGCGGCGGTCGCGTCGGGCGTCCCGCTGCAACTCGGCTCGCCGGAAATTCATTTCGGCATCATCCCGATCTGGGGGGCGCTGCAACTGCTCCCCCGCATCCTGGCGCCGAAGGACGCGCTCGACCTGCTGCTTCTGGGCAACCCGATCGGCTTCCTCCAGGCCAAGTCTCAAGGGGTCGTCGACCGCCTGATCTCCGAGGGCGAATCCGACCGGCTGCTGGAAACCCTGGAACTCGAGCCGACCACCGAACATCCCTTCACCAAGGAAATCTGGAACGACGAAATCGAGTTCGCCCGGGTGAAGCTGCAGCAACACTCGCTCGACTTTCCCCAGGCGCCGGCCGCCATTCTCGAAATCCTGCAAATCGATCTGGACCAGGGCCCCGAGGCGGCGCGCGAGGCGTCGGTCGCCAGGCTCGTCGAGCTGGCCCTCGACGAGGAGTCGCGCGCGGCCATCGCCGACTTCTTCGACCGCCCTCGCGGCTAGCGAGGAAATTCTTACAATCCGCCAACTTCACCTTGGCTTAACCGGAGAAATCGTCAAAGTACGCCTTGAGAAATCAGGCGGGAGGACGATCAAAGGGCGATTCGCCCCGACTCCGAGGAAGCCATGTTTCAGCCGAGGTCGCGGCGGATCGCCGCCTCGAAACATCTGGCGCTGGTTCTGGCCCTGAGTCTAGGGGGCGGTTGCTCGGCGCTGACCACGTGGCCGGACTCCGCGCTGATCGGCGGCGATGGCGACGCCGGGGTCAGCCTCGCCAAAGCCGAGCAGATGATCGACGCGCTGGACCGGACCTTGACCACGCGCGGCACGATCGGCGTCAAGTCGCCCGACGTCTGGGGACAGGATCGGCTGGCGAAGTTTCGCTCCGAGTACGAGACGCAGATGGCCCAATGGCTCGAGGGGAGCTTCAAGGGCGTCATCAACGCCTCGGTCAAGCGCCAAGAAGCCCAGGCGCTCGGAATTCAGCTCGCCGCGGGTCTGGCCGATCCCGAGGCGAAGACCGCGGATCTCAACCAGGAATCGAAGTCGCTGATGGCCTCGTTCGCGAGCCCGGGGGGAGCGGCAACCGCTCCCGCGGCGGCCGCCGCGCAGGCGGCTCCCACTCCCGCGGACCAGGTGGGAGCGGCGGGGATGCTCGAGCCGACCGTCGTGCTCGACGAGCATTCGCAGTACCTGAACCACCTCAGCCAGCTGCGGCGGGTCAACGCCGGCGACGACCTGACCGACCGCCCCGGTTACGGGTTGTATCTGGTCCGAATCCCGGTGACGCTCTCGCCCGGCCCCAAGAGTCGCCGAGGCCGCGGAGCGATCATCACGGTCTCCGCCAAGCCGCTGATGACCAAGGAGACGATGCGCTACGCGCTGCGGACCGCCGTCGTTAACGAGGCGGTCGACAGCCTCTCACAATCACTCGACACCGCCCCGGACGAGAGCGGAGAGCCGACCACGGCCATGGGCGCGGGCTCGTTCACGCTGATCTCCTACGCCGACACCGAGATTTTCCAGGGTCCGAAAAACCTCGAGTTCCTTCGAGAGGAAGCCGAGCGTCGACTCGTCCACGAGTTGAACAACGAACCCCATCACCGCTCCACCCGGATCTCGGAATGGCTCCGCGGTGAGCTTGAAGCCGCGTACCCGATGATGGAGCAAGAGGCGACCGCCGCCCCCGCCACGTCGTCCGACCCGGCCGCGGCGGCCGTCGATCCGCTTGAGGCCATGGGCGATTTGATCGCCCGGCGCGATTTCGCGGCGCTGGCCGCGGCGCGCGACGGCTCGCGCGATCCCGGCGTCATGCTCGCCTCGGGAGATTCCGCGCCTTCGCCCGAAGGCGATCTGGCCGACAACCGGCGCAGGACGCTCAAAATCCTCGGATTCACCCTCCGCGTCCAGGCGGCGGCCCTGAACGCGAGGCTCAAGCAGGACATCGCCGACCAACTCCCCGGCCTCTCCGCGGAGGAGCTTCGCCGGATCAACTTCTTCAATCCCGACGCCTCCGATGAAGCCTTTCGCCTCTTCGAGCGATACGTTCAGGCCAAGTGGCCCCTGCGCGTCTACGCCATCGAGCCGGTGATCGCCCAGCAGAACATCGCCGACTCGATGGGACGACGATCCGCGTCCGCCCTGAACCTGGTGGCGGGCGGCCCCATCGGCCCCCTGCTCGGAGCCGGAAATCTCTCGGCCGATCGGCGGGTCATCGAGGACGAGGCGGCCATCCGACTCAACCCCACGATGGTGGGCTTCGGCGCCGGGGAAAGCACCTTCGGGTGGGTCTTCTACCCACGGCTCCAAACCAGCCGCGAGCCCTACCGCAACTTCGCTTCGGCCGCCCTCCAACTCCTTTGCGGCAGCCTTCCCGGCGGCAAGGACCAAAGCATCGAACCCGGCCAGCGCGAATGCACGGCTCTAATCGTGATGCCCAATTTCGTCCCTCAGATGGAGTTCGTCACCGTCGCCAACTGGTTCCGAACCGGCGACTCCAACGACTCGCGCGGCTCCAACATCGAAATGGCCTCCGACCTCGCCGGCCGACTCATCGAGGCCGAGGAGGCCGTCAATCGGGTCCGATCCGCCGGGCGATACCGGCCGGAGGAGCTCCAGATCGCCATCGAGCGACTCAACCAGTTGAAAAGTTTGATGCCCACCCAACGGCTGGTCGTCCGCGTCCCGTTCGCCTCGGATCACAACGACGCGCGGATCTTCTGCTCGCGAGGAGGACATCTGCGCCCCTCGCTGGTGGCCTGGCACGGCAAGCCCCCCGAAGCGGGCGAGGAGTCGACGATCTTCATCGAGGGAAACAATTTCAGCGTCCACGACACCCACGTCATCGCCGGCGGCAAGCCCGCCGAGTCGGTCCTCATCAGTCGCAACCTGATGCAGGTCACGATCGCCAAGGAAGCCCAACCGACCCCCAACGCCAATGGCGTTCCCCTGCTCGACATCAGCGTCGCCACGCCCAACGGCCCTTCGAACCATCTGCTGATCCGCATGGGAACCGCCCAGCCGGCAAGCCCGAAATCAGACGGGGGCCCGCCCCCGGCTCCTCAACCCGTCGTGACGGTCGGCCCACCGAAACCCAAATCGGCGCCGCCGGATCTGGATCCGCCAAACCCCCAGACCGATCCCCAGGTCATCCAGGCCGCCGACGCCAAGCTCGAGGGGACCGAGCCGGCACCCAGATGACCCGCCGATTTTCCGCGGTTCGCCCGTCATCGCTTGTCCTTCGCGGGCGGGCGCGAGGGCTGGCACGTCGGGCATAGGTGGGTGGGGCGGCCGATAAGGCCGGGAAGCTTGATCTTCTGGATGGGCGCGCCGCAGCCCTTGCACGGCTCTCCCGCCCGGCCGTACATCGAGTTGACCGCCAGAAAGCCCCCTTCGAGCCCCAAGACGGTTCGATAAGCGCCGTCGAAGCTGGAGCCCTCCGCGGCGATCGCCTCGTCCAGGATGGGACGGATCGCCGCGTGCAGGCGGTCCAGCTCGCCCGCGGTCAACTCGGCCGCGACGCGCCCCGGATGGATCCGGGCCCGGAACAAAATCTCGTCGGCGTAAATGTTGCCGACCCCAGCCAGGACCTTTTGGTCCAAAAGCGCCGGCTTGATGCCTCGCCGCGTCCGCTTCAGCCGCGCGGCCAGGTCGTCGCGGGTGATTTCCAGGGCGTCTGGGCCATGCGAGCGGGCGAAGGCCGCCTCGGCCCGAGCCGAATCGTCGAACCAGAGGATCCGGCCCAGCCTCCGCGCGTCGCAAAACCAGACCGACGCCTCGGGGTTCGCCAACCGGAACGTCAGGCGAACTTGGTCGGGTCGAGGGGGCTCGACCAGCCAAAAGCCTCCAGTCATCCGGGGTTGAATGACGATCAAGCCCTTCTGACGGGCGAGCCCAATCACGACCCACTTTCCCCGACGCGCGACCTCCGCGACCTCCAGCGCCCGAGCCCTCAGCGCGAACTCCTCCGCCGAGCACCCCTGAAGCAGAAACGGGTCGTGAAGCTCAACCCGATCGACCGCGCGCCCCGACAGGGCGGGCCGCAGCCCGCGAACCATCGTTTCAACCTCGGGAAGTTCCGGCATTGAAGTCTCCAGCGGGCGCGATCGGTTTTCCGGCTCGTCCCCATTGTACCAACGGACGGGCCTGGAGGAGAAACGAGCGTGAGACTGAAAGACCACGACGGAATTCCCTCAAAATCAATGAAGGTTCTTGACGGCGATTCGCGGATGTCGGATATTCATGACGGGCGTTGCGCTGAAACCATCGTGGAAATGTGTTGCTCATGCTGCCTGAGACCCGCCGCAAACGACTCCTGGAGCTGATCTCGCGTCAGGGCTTCGCCACGCTCGACGAGCTTGTCAAGTCGCTGGGCGTCTCCGAGAGCACGGTGCGGCGCGACCTGGAGACGCTCGACCTGGCCGGTTCGGTCAAGCGGACCCACGGCGGCGCGGTGTTCGCCGAGGAGGCCCGCGGCATGCCGGCCTACGACGAGCGGACCCGGACGGCGATCAACGAGAAACGAGCCATCGGCGAGGCGACCGCGGCGCTTCTGGAGGACGGCGACACGGTGCTGCTCGACGGCGGCACCACGACGTTCGAGGTCGCGCGGGCCCTGGTCGGCCGACCGGTCCAGATCGTCACCAACAGCCTGCCCATCGCTCAGTTGGTCGCGTCGAGCCCAAGCACCGACCTGATCCTTATCGGCGGCTACGTCTATCCCCGAACCGGCGTGGCCCTGGGACCGCTGGCCATCGCGACGATGCGGGGGATTCGCGTTCGAAAGACGATCATGGGCGCCGGCGGAATCATGGCCGACGGCGTCTACAACTCGAACCTGCTCTTGGTCGAGACAGAGCGGCAGATGATGAGCTGCGGCCAGGAAGTGATGATTGTGGCCGACTCGTCCAAGTTCGGCCGGCTGGCCCTCGCGCGGCTCTGCGGTCTCGACGAGATCGACCACTTCGTCGGCGACTCGGCGATGCCCGGGGAACATCGGGCCATGCTCGAGGAGGCCGGCGTGATGGTCCACGCGGCCCCACTCGCGGCCCCGCCCGACGGCGCGGCGCGGACGACTCAAACGACTCGCATTGGGAACGAGAGGACCGAGGCATGAGCGCGGCGGCCACCCGGAATCAGGTCGAAGACCTGGTCCGATCGATCATTTTGAAGCAGATGGGGGCTTCGGCTTCGACCAACGGCAACGGCCGCGCGGCCAGGCCGGACGGTCCCCCGAAGGTCGTGGTCAACATCTCGGCCCGTCACTGCCATTTGACGCAGGCCGACGTGGACGTGCTGTTCGGCCCCGGATACCAGCTCACGCCGATGCGCGGGCTCTATCAAGAGACCGACTTCGCGGCGAATGAGACAGTGGCCGTGGTTGGTCCCCGCCAGCGGATGATCCCCGGCGTGCGGATTCTGGGCCCCTGCCGCAAGTTCAGCCAGGTTGAGCTGGCGTTCACCGACGCGATCAGCCTGGGCATCGACGTTCCGGTGCGGCTCTCCGGCGACATCGAGGGGACCCCCGGCTGCCTCTTGATCGGCCCGAAGGGCTCGCTGGTTCTGCCCCAGGGAGTCATCCGGGCGGAACGGCACGTTCACATGGGTCCGCGCGACGCCGAGTACTACGGCGTCAAGCACCTGGACCGGATGAACATGAGGGTCGAGGGCTCCTGCCCCTGCACTCTGGAGGGCCTGCTCGTGCGGACCCACCCGGACTGGAAGCTGGAGGTCCACATCGACACCGACGAAGCCAACGCGTGCGATTTGGCGCACGCCACCAACGTGATTTTGACCAAGGCGTGATTCTGAACCCGGGGACCAACCGCGACCGGCGCGCCATCTCGCGAGCGTCGGCCTCGGCCCCATCTCGTGGAAGGAGGGCCCCCGTGGCCTCGGCAACCCTCGAAGCGCTCGGAATGATTGAAACCAAGGGGTTCGTGGCGCTTGTGGAAGCGAGCGACGCGATGCTCAAGGCGGCCAACGTTGAGTTGGTCGGCTGGGACAAGGTCGGCAGCGGCCTGGTGACGGCCTTCGTGGCCGGCGACGTCGCGGCGGTCAAGGCGGCGGTCGACGCCGGCGCGGCCGCGGCCAGCCGGATCGGCGAGGTCGTCAGCGTCCAGGTGATCCCCCGCCCCCACGAGGATCTTGGCGGCGTTCTGTCGTTCTCCAAGTCGTCTCCGGCTCCCAAGGCCGCCGGGTAAGGGGATCAAGTCATGGCGACCGTACAGAAATCCACCGCGCGCGCGGCATCCGGGAGAGCGGTAATGAACGGCGAGGCATTGGGACTGATCGAAACAAAAGGCCTGGTCGGCGTCATCGAGGCGACCGACGCGATGCTCAAGGCGGCCAACGTCAACCTGGCCGGCCGGGTGCAGGTCGGTGGATCGTTCATCACGACGCTGGTCCGCGGCGACGTGGGGAGCGTCCGCGCGGCGGTCGAGGCCGGCGCCGAGGCCGCCAGCCGCGTCGGCGAGCTGGTCAGCGCCCACGTCATCCCGCGCCCCGACGCCGCGGTGCTGAAGACCTTCCTGGGCTGAGGCTCCTTCCATCGCCCCATGAGAATCCTTTGAAAGGGAGCCGAAGACCATGAACGGCAACGCGCTGGGCCTGATCGAGACGATGGGCCTGGTCTGTTTAATCAGCGCCGTGGACGCGATGCTCAAGGCGGCGTCGGTGGAGTTGGCCACTCCGGTCATCAAGCTCGACGGCGGCGTCGTCAGCGTGATGGTCCGGGGAGACGTCAGTAGCGTCCGCGCGGCGGTCGAGGCCGGCGCCGAGGCCGCCTCCAGACACGGCGAACTCCGCGCGGCGCACGTGATCCCGCGCCCCGGCGACACCATTGTTCGGGCGTATGTGGGGGCCTCGCGCTGATGATTCTCGTCGCCAACCTGGGCAGCACCAGCTTCAAATACCGGCTGTTCGATCTCGACGACCCGGCCGAGCCGGTCCTGGCCCGCGGCGCGATCGAGCGGATCGGCTCGCCGAACGCCCGGATCGTGGCGCGGTCGGGCAAGGGCGAGCGCG
>Ga0182742_1004673_pt1 | contig 12216 bp, 8 predicted proteins | sample eDN5th37CBELigMG_FD_128880 | JGI IMG/M metagenome (GOLD analysis project Ga0182742, IMG submission 128880) | Enriched Miracle-Growth compost microbial communities from Emeryville, California, USA - eDNA 5th pass 37_C BE-Lig MG (version 2)... ... | reverse complement strand
TCGGCTCGACGACTCCTCCAACGTCGCGGCCGACTCGTTCGTCATCACCCCCACCCAGATCAGCGGCGGCCCCCTCGGCGCGGTCGTCGACTTTTCGGGCCCCGGCGCGGCGACCGTCAAAATCCACGGCGGCTCGGGCGTCGACGCGTTCGCGTTCCAGAACTTCGGCGCTCCCACCGCCGCCGTCGCTTATGACATCACCGGCGGCCCTGGCGCCGACGCGATCGTCGTCGACTCGTCACTTCCCAACGTCGATTTCACGACCCCGGGGACGCTCGACTTCGGCGCGGGGCATCCGCCGATCCACTACGCGGAGATTGAACAGATCACCCTCAACGTGGCGGCGGCCTCTCCGGTCGGCGTCCCGGCTACGCTCTCGACGATGGAGGCCCACGCGTTCGTCGGGCGGACGGTCGCCCGGTTCACCGACGCGGCGCCAAGCGGAACGGTCTCGTACTACGCCGCGATCGACTGGGGCGACGGCTCGCCCGTCTCCGGGGGCGTGGTCGTTCCCGCGGGCGTCACCGGCGGCTACGAGATTCTGGGGAACCACCAGTACGCCGCGGCGGCCACCTACCCGCTGACCGTCACCCTGACCCGTCAAGGGGGCGCCTCGGGCGGCACGACGATCGTGGACGGGGTGACGATCACGGTCAACGGCGGCGGCGAAAGCTCGACGACGATCCACTCGACCGCGGTCGTCGAGTCCGCCCCCCTGACCGCTTCGGGAGCGCCGATCACCGGAAGGGCGATGGGCTCGTTGACCGCGTCTCCGGGCGAGACGGGAACCCGGGTCGCCTGGTTCGTCGACTCGGGGACCAACCGGCCGCCTTCGGGATACTCGGCCACGATCGATTGGGGCGACGGCTCGCCGCCGACCCCGGCGACTCGGATCACCGCCGTCGGCGCTCCGGGAGGCGTCGTCTACAGCGTCTTCGGCGAGCACTCCTACGCCAACGTCGGGACCTACACCGTCACGGTCCAGATCACCAAGCCTCCCGCCGCGGTCGCTCCTCCGGCGACTCCCCAAGCGCCCCCCGGCGCTCGGGCCGTGGCGGTCTCGACCGCGACGATCCTTCCCCCCGCGCCCAGCGCCGTCACCGGCCAGCTTGATCCGGCCAGCGACTCGGGGGCGTCGCGCGACGACGGGATCACCAACGTCGTTCAGCCCCGCTACTTCGGCCTGACCGACTCGCCCGGCGCGACCGTCGCGGTCATCGCGGCGCCCAACGGAGGCGGAGCGCCGATCTTGCTGGGAGCGACCCAGGCCGACAACGCCGGCGCCTGGAGCGTCCAGTCCACCACCGCCCTGCCCGACGGCTCCTACACAATCACCGTCTTCGCCGCCGACCAGTTCGACGGCGCCATGACCGTCACGACCACCCTGCCCCAAATCCTGGTCATCGACACCGTCGGCCCCAAGATCGTGGCGGCGGCCTTCACCCCCAGACGGGGCCTCGTCGAGATCCAACACCAAGATTTCGGCGGCCCCTCGAACGAGGGCGTGGGGATGAACCTGGCGACCGTCCAGGACCAGACCAATTACGCCTTCGCCTTCGTCTCCTCGCCGGTCAGGGGCTATCGGCCCCCGTCGCGATGGCTGGTCGGCCCGATCGTGGTGAGCCCCGGAACGACGGTCGGCCCGCAAACGGCCCCAATCGTCCTCAACGGCGGCGCGCCGATTCGGGGCGGGGTCTACATGCTTCGGATCCGAGCGGCCGCCTCGGGCGCTCCGACCGGCGTCCAAGACCTAGCCGGCAACGGGCTCGACGGCGAGTTCTACGGGACGTTCCCAACCGGCAACAACGTCCCTGGAGGCGACTTTACCGCCCTGCTCGACGCAATCCATGGCCGAGTCTTCGCCCCGCAATCGACCGTCGGCCCCGGCCGCCCCACGCCGCCGGGCCGACCCACGCCGCCGCCCCGTCCCGCGCCGCCGCCCCGCAGGCCGCCGGCCAGGCCCGCGCCCCAGCCCAGACCCCGGCCCACGCCGCCGGTCAGGCCCGCGCCCCCGCCCCGCGTCCCACCAATTCGAAGGCCCCCGATCGCCCGCCCCAACGCGCCGGGGCTCTAACGCCGGCGCGGATCCTGTTGGAGGGCTAAACGGGAGATCGGCGGTCCCGGAGGAAGACCATCCCGGGCCAACGGCCGTTGGAGCGAAGAGCCGATCAGGAGATCGGCGGTCCCGGGGGAGAGCCAATCCCGGGAACGCCAATCTCCCGATTGGCGTCCGGGCCGGTGGAGCGAAGGGCCGATCAGGAGAGCGGCGGTCCCGGAGAGATGACCGAAGGCGATGGTCGCTCTTGGATCGTCGGGTCGAAACGGGTAAGGTGTGGGGGTTGATTGAGTTGAGGTCGCGAGCGACCGCGACGCCCCCCGCCCTCCCCTTTTCGATCCGCCTGGAACGCCTCATGGCCGACGACAAAACCGAGGTCCGCTTCGAAACCGCGCTGGAGCAGCTCGAGCAGATTGTCGAGACCCTTCAGCGGGGCGAGCCCGAACTCTCCAAGGCGCTGGCCAACTACGAGAAGGGGGTCGCGCTTCTGGGCCAATGCTACGGCCTCTTGGAGCGAGCCGAGCGCTCCGTGACGCTCCTCTCCGGACTCGACGACGACGGCGAGCCGATCATGGTCCCCTTCGACGCCGTCGCCCCCCTGGAAGAAGCCGAGGCCGATTCCAAGCCGAAGGCCAAAACCTCCAAGCCCGCCGCCGCCCCCGCCCGCCGCCGCAAGGCCAAGCCTCCCGCCCCGGAACCGGAACCAGCGCCGGAACCGGAACACGGCCGCTTCGACCCGCCGTTTTAACGCCCCTCGCCTCATCCAATATTGGTGTCGACCAGACGATTCTTCACGTTGACGCGTCGTGGATTCGTCGCGCCACGGCGTGCTATTTCCCGCCCCCAGGGGGTTGGCGGGCGGGCTTTTGCGGATGGACGCTCTCCCCGCGCGGGTCGGAAAGAGCGGTGGCAAGCCGCCGCGCCTCCAAGTTGGCCGCTCCGTTGCGGCGTCCCCATCCGTAAACCCTTCGCCCCTCATCCGGTCGTTCCGGCCGCCTTCCCCGAGGAGGAGAGAAGGACGCTCGGACAAGTATGTCATTGTGTTTTGTTGAGATAAAATACGTCATGTTGACCTGAGTCCGGCACCGGTCTTTCCCGGACATGATGTAGAAGGTCTTGTCGTCGCCACCGACGAATTTGACGTTGCCCACGGCGCCAGGGGTGGGCTCCTCGGCCGAAGGATCGCGGCGAGAGGGGCGAGGCCCGATCATCGGCGAGCATCCGGTCGGTCGTCGCCGGACGGTGGTTTTCCCGCTGATGCGCGCGGAGGTGGCGCTTAAACGGTTGGCGACGCCGGCGAAAGCGGTCCCCGACGGCCGATTGTAGTTTGGGGGGAACATTGCTTCATCTATTCTTGAATTATTTCGTGTCCTCCACTAGTCTCTCATAAATCCTGAAAGAGGCGCGGGGTCGGGTCAGCACGATCGACAACGTAGCGATCTTCGGCGGCGAACCGATCCAACTTGCGGCTTCACGCGCCGCGCTTGTTTTTGATTGCTTGATTACGAAAGAGGATGGGGATGGGAACGCGAATTTGGTTTCTCTTTGGTTACCTGACCGTGTGTGCGGGGCTCGCCTTGGCCCCGGCGACTCCGGCGCGGGCCGGCGCGATTGTCGGCTGGGGCAACGACTTTTTCGGCCAAGTCACGAACGCCCCGACGGGCAACGACTTCATCGCCATCGCCGGGGGTTCATCTACCGGCTATGCGTTGCGTTCCGACGGCGCGATCGCCGCCTGGGGCTCCGATCGCCACGGCCAGGTCACGGGCGCCCCGACGGGCAACGACTTCATCGCCATCGCCGCGGGCTCATCTACCGGCTATGCGTTGCGTTCCGACGGCGCGATCGCCGCCTGGGGCGACGACTATAGCGGCATGGTCACGAACGCCCCGACGGGCAACGACTTCATCGCCATCGCCGCGGGCGGGACTGTCGGCCTTGCGTTGCGCGCCGACGGGACCATCGCCGCCTGGGGCGACGACTATAGCGGCATGGTCACGAACGCCCCGACGGGCAACGACTTCATCGCCATCGCCGCGAGTTCATCTACCGGCTATGCGTTGCGCGCCGACGGGACCATCGCCGCCTGGGGCTACAACGGTTACGGCGCGGTCACGAACGTCCCGACGGACAACGACTTCATCGCCATCGCCGCGAGCGAGTATACCGGCTATGCGTTGCGTTCCGACGGCGCGATCGCCGCCTGGGGCTACGATGGCCACAGCCAAGTCACGAACGCCCCGACGGGCAACGACTTCATCGCCATCGCCGGGAGCGGGTTCACCACCGTTGCGTTGCGTTCCGACGGCACAATCGCCGCCTGGGGCGACGACTCTAACGGCATGGTCACGAACGCCCCGACGGGCAACGACTTCATCGCCATCACCGCGGGCTATAATTCCGGCTTTGCGTTGCGTTCCGACAGGCCGACGCCGGCCGTGCCCGAGCCGTCGGCGCTGCTTTCGGGCGGTCTGGCTGTGGTCATCGTCGGCGGCCTGGTCTGGCGGCGGCGAGCGGGAGCGCGCTGAGAGCGCGGACGCGGCCAATCACCCATCTCCCACCGGCGGAAGGAGACCGCCGAGCCATCCTCCCTCGGTGGGAGAGGGAATGACGCGCCGTCTTCGGTCGGCTCGCGCCTTGGCTTTCAGCTCCTCGGCCCGCGGTCGCCGGCGGGGTAGGCGCCCCAGCCAAGTTTGTCGCGGAGGGTTTCGTAGAAGCTGTGGCCGGGCAGGCGGATCATGGGGAAGGGAGGGTTGCCCCGTCGGATCGTGATTCGGTCGCCCTCCTGGAGCGGGATTTGAACCTGGCCGTCAATGACCACAATGGCCGCGAGGCCCTCGCCCCGGGGGGTTAGCTCGTAGGTCTTGTGGCCCCCGTCGACCAGCGGGCGCTGGGTCAGCGTGTGAGAGCAGATCGGGGTGATGACGAACATGTGGGCGTTGGGGGGCAAGATCGGTCCCCCGGCCGAGAGGCTGTGGGCGGTCGAGCCGACCGGCGTGGCCACGATCAGGCCGTCGCCCCGGTAGCTCATGACGCTCTCGCCGTCGATCGACAGGCCGATTTCGATGATCCGAAAATACGGCGCGGCGCGGATCACGGCGTCGTTCAGGGCGCGAAACTCCCGCGTCGGTCCCCGGGCCGAGATGATCTCACACGACATCGTCATCAGGTTTTCGACGGTGTAGCGATGCTCGGCCAGGTCGGGAAGCCGCTCGTAGAAGCTCGCCGGGGTCTGGTCGGCCAAAAAGCCGAGCCGGCCCGCGTTGACCCCCAGCGCGGGGATCGGGTGGATCCCCATCCGCCGGACGGTGTGCAAGACCGTGCCGTCGCCGCCGACGACCACGGCGACGTCGGCCGGCAGACGCGAAAGATCCGAGTCGGCCGAGAGATCGATCCCCACCAGCGTCAAATCGGGCGCGGCGTCGATCGCCTCGGCCAATCGGTCGACTTGGCTCCGAGCCTCTTCGCGGGTTCCGTTGCCCAACAGCATCAGGCGGAGCGGAGCGCGTCGAGGCGGGGCGGGCCAGCCTGGAAATCGTTCCATAAGAGAAAACGCCCTCGAACCTACGGCCGCGCGGACGAGCCGATGGAGACGGCCGACGCGGCGGCGGCCCCGTTGGTCCGGCCGTTCGCGGCCTTCGGCTTCGTCTCGGCGTCGTCGGCGACCTCGTCCTCAACCTCGGAGAACGCCAGTCCGGCGGCTCGGGCCGATTCCAGCGCGGCGCGGACGATCCCGTCGACGTCGAGACCGACCTCGGCGAGCTGTTCGTCGCGCTCGGCGTGGAGGACAAACCGATCGGGCAGGCCGAGACGGCGGACGTGTCCGGTTGAGACGCCGGCGTCGGCGGCCGCTTCGAGCACGGCCGAGCCGAAGCCGCCCGAGAGGCAGCCCTCCTCGACGGTCAGGACGAACGAGGCCTCGTCGATCGCCTTGAGGATCGTCGCCGAGTCGAGCGGCTTGACGAACCGGGCGTTGATGACGCCGACGCGCAGACCGTGACGCTGGCCGAGCCGCTCGGCCGCCTCGACGCAGGCGGGCAAGAGCGCGCCGCAGGCGACGATCATCCCGTCGGTCTCCCACTCGATGACCTCGGCCTGGCCAAGCTCGATGGGCTGGAACTCGCGCTCGACGGTCTGGAGCCTGGCCCTGGGGTATCGGAGCGACGTGGGGGCGTCGTGTTCGAGCGCGAAGTCGAGCATCGGCTGAACGTCGCGCTGGTCTCCCGGCGCCATGACGACCATGTTGGGGAAGATCCGCATGTAGGCCAGGTCGTAGCTTCCGTGATGCGTGGGGCCGTCGGCGCCGACCAGGCCGGCCCGGTCCAGGCAGAAGACGACCGGAAGGTTTTGCAGCGAGACCTCTTGGAAGATCTGGTCGTAGGCGCGCTGAAGGAACGTGCTGTAGATGTCGACCACCGGACGGGCGCCGGTCTTGGCCATCCCCGCGGCCGCGGCGACGGCGTGGCTCTCGCAGATGCCGACGTCGAAGAACTGGTTGGGGAAGCTCTCGCGGACCTTCTGAAGCTTGTTCCCCTCGCACATGGCGGCGGTCAGGACCGCGACCCTCGAATCGCGGGCGCAGGCGTCGTAAAGCGCCGCGCTGATCGCGTCGGTGTAGGCTTGGGCGCCGGAGACCGGTAGGGGAACGAGCCGGCCGTCGGCCTTGGTGAACGGCGAGGGGGCGTGGAACTTGACCGGGTCCTTGACGGCCGGCTCGAAGCCCTGCCCCTTGTTCGTCAGAACGTGGAGCAAGATCGGCCCGTCCATCGTCTTGACCCGCTCAAGGTAGGAGCGAAGCCCCTTCAGGTCGTGGCCGTCGATGGGGCCAAGGTAGGTGAAGCCCATCTCCTCGAAGAGCATGCCGTGCTGGAACGACGCCTTGATCGCGTCCTTGAACTGTTGGAGCCAGCGCTCGGCGGTCTCGCCGACCAGGGGGATGGTGGGCAAGAGGGATTTGACCCGCTTGTTCCAGTCGTGGTAGGTCGTCGACATCCGGGCCCGGTCGAGCGTGTTGGCGATGCCGCCGACCGGGGGACAGATCGACATCTTGTTGTCGTTGAGGATCACCAGGAGCTTCGACTTCGCGCCGCCGGCGTGGTTGAACGCCTCGAAGACGATGCCCGAGGGGAGCGCGCCGTCGCCGATGACGGCCACCGAATGGCGGTCGGGCCGGCCCATGATCTCGTCGCCGAGCCGAAGCCCCAGGGCGGTCGAGGGGGCGCAGCCGGCGTGGCCGGTCATGAACAGGTCGAAGGGGCTCTCGGCGGGGTTGGGGTAGCCCATCAGGCCCCCCTTGGTCCGGATCGAATGCAGCTCGGCGGCGCGGCCGGTGATCAGTTTATGGGGGTAGATCTGGTGGCCCGTGTCCCAGATCAGGCGATCCTCGGTGAAGTCGAAGCTAAGGTGCAGCGCCAGGCAGAGCTCGACGACGCCGAGGTTGCTGGCGAAGTGCGCCGCGCGTCGCCCCACCACGTCGAGCAGCGCGCCGCGCATCTCGTCGGCGAGACGCTCGAGCTCCTCGTCGGAGAGGGTCTTCAAGTCCGCCGGAGCGCCGATCCGGGCCAAGAGCGAATCGGGGCTGAGCATTCAACTATCCCTTTCCAAAAGAGCCAGCGCCAGCTCGCGAAGACGTTCGCCGCGCGTTCCCAACGGGGTCAGGGCCGAAGTCGCCTCGTCGGCCAACCGCCGGGCGCGGGCCCGGCTCCCCTCGACCCCCAGAAACCGGGGATAAGTCCACTTGCCCTGGCTCGAGTCCTTGCCCACGCGCTTGCCGAGCTTGGTCTCGTCCCCCTCCACGTCGAGCACGTCGTCGACGATTTGAAAAGCCAGGCCCACCGCCCGACCGTATTGCTCCAGAGCCCCCCGGACCTCGGCCGACGCGCCGGCGATCACCGCGCCCATGCGCAAAGGGGCCAAAAGCAAAGCGCCGGTCTTCCGCCTGTGGATCGCCTCCAACTCCGCGGCCGAACCCGCCTCGCGACGATCCACCGCCCGACGCTCGGCCAACAGGTCGGCCATCTGACCACCCACCATCCCCGACGGTCCCGACGCCTCGGCCAAAATCCGAACGCACTCCAAAGCCGACTCGGCCGGCGCGATCCCCTTGGCGATCAGCTCGAAGGCCAAAGTGAGAAGGCCGTCGCCGGCCAGGATCGCCGTGGCCTCATCATACGCCTTGTGGCAAGTGGGCCGGCCTCGACGCAGGTCGTCGTCGTCCATCGCCGGCAAGTCGTCGTGGATGAGCGAATAGGTGTGAACCAATTCCAACGCGCAGGCCGCCGGCAGGGCCGCCGACGGATCCCCGCCGCACGCCTCGACCGCCATCAGGCAGAGAATCGGCCGGAGCCGCTTCCCACCGCCCAGCAGACTGTATCGCATCGCCGAGGCCAGCCGCTCGGGACAGTCGCTCGACGACGCCCCCGACTCCGGCGGCAAATGCTCCGCCAGCGCGGCCTCCACCCGAAGCCGAAGCTCGCCGAGGTATTCCCCAAGCGGCGGCACGATCATTGTTTCGGAACAACTCGTCATGAGAAGATGTCGTCGCGCTCCGGAGATGTGCACCCCAGTCCAAACTATCCGCCCATGATGGTCGGGCCGGCCGGGGCTCTCCATCGCCACCCAAAGCGGCTCCCCCAGCCCGCCGCTATTGTGGGCTTTTCACCCCCGCTTGTCTACACGGCAGATCGAAAAACTTTGCAAGGCAAAGCGGACGCCGTCCCTCAAACGCAACCCGTTCGCCGCTTTGGCGATGGAATGGAGAAGCTGCGTCGGGGATGCGGGCGGAGCGGCGGAAGGCGAAGGGACGTTCCGCCGTCGATGGCGGAACGGGCGGGGATTCGGCTACAATCGCGCGTCGGGTGGTCCTTGGCGTCCTAGCGGCCATTGCCATCCGTTGTAGGGGCGGCCCCCCGTGGCCGCTCTCCGGCGACCGGCGTGGGCGGGCGCGCCGTCCCAACGAGGGCGGCCACGGGGGGCCGCCCCTACGATTGGCGAGGTGCTTCCACCATGAGTCGCGCCGCGATGGTCGAGGATTTGCCTCTGTTGGTTCGGACGCCCGACTCCTGGGGAGAGCGGGCGCTTCAAGAACCGCTGGCGCTTCTGAACGACCACGCCTACCTCGAAAAGAAGGCGGCGCTCAACGCGCTTGAGCTGCTCAACCGATGGCCCGAGCCCGATCCTCCCGAAGTCTGGGCGAGCACCTTGGCGGCGGTCGCCAACGACGAGACGGCGCACCTCAATTCGGTGATTCGAATCCTCGCCCGCCGGGGCGGACGGCTCGAACGGACGCATCGCAACCCCTACGCCAGCGCGCTTCGGGGTTTGGTCCGCAAGGGGTTGGGGACCGAGGAGCTGGTGGACCGGCTCTTGATCTCGGCCTTGATCGAGGCCCGTTCGTGCGAGCGGTTCTTGGTCCTGGCCGGGGTCGGCGAGGATCGGGAGTTGACCCGGTTCTACACCCGGCTGGGGGCCTCGGAATTGGGGCATTACAACGTCTTTCTGATGCTGGCCGAGCGGGTCCTCCCCGCGCCCCGCGTTCAAGAGCGATGGGGCGAGTTGCTTGAGGCCGAGTCGGAGATCCTTCGGGCCCAGTCGCCGGGGCCGAGGATGCACTCGGGGTTTTAAATTCAACGAATCGCGATGGGTTTGTTCCACGCCAAGCCGTCCTTGGACCTGCGCCATGCCCGATGATTCTCCAGCTTTCGAATACGTTCGCGTGCTCGCCATCGCGGGGTCCGACTCCGGCGGCGGCGCGGGGGTCCAGGCCGACCTCAAGACCTTCGCCGCGCTGGGATGCTTCGGCATGAGCGCGATCACGGCCTTGACCGCTCAGAACACGCGGGGGGTCGCGGCGATCCACGCCGCGCCCGCGGAGTTCTTGGAGACCCAAATCGACGCCGTGATGTCGGACATCGGCGCCGACGCGGTCAAGATCGGCATGTTGCACTCGCCCGAGATCGTCCGCGTGGTGGCCACCGCCATCAGTCGCCACAACATGCGCCGGGTGGTCTTGGACCCGGTTATGGTTTCCGCGACCGGCGCGACCTTGATCGAGCCCGAAGCCGCGCGGACCCTGGCGAGCGAGCTGTTCTCCCGGGCGACGATCATCACGCCGAACCTCGACGAGGCGGCGCTTTTGCTCGGTCGACCGATCCGGGGCGTGGACGAGATGCCGGCCGCGGCCGAAGCCCTGCTCCGGCAAGGAGCCCGCGCCGCGCTTCTGAAAGGAGGACACCTGCCGGGCGACGACGTCGTCGACGTGCTGGCGATCTCGGGACGGCCGCCCTTGACCTTGTCCGGCGAGCGGATCGCGACGCGCAACCTCCACGGCGCGGGCTGCGCCCTCTCGTCGGCGATCGCCGCCCACCTCGCCCTGGGCGCGCCGCTGATCGAGGCCGTCGAAGCGGCCCGGCTCTTCGTTCGCGAGGCCCTAAGCTCCGGCGCCCAGGTCGTCACCGGCCGCGGCGTCGGTCCCTTGAATCACGGCTTCGCCCCGTTGAAAACGCGGACCCGGCCCCGGCGCCCGGTTTGATTCCATTTCGCGCGGGCCCAGGCGCGGCCGATCGCCGGACATGACCGGCCGCGCGACGTTCCAGCCGGACGAACCACCTTCTGGCGTCCCTCCGAAGAATCACCGAAGATGGGGCCTTGCTCGCCTTCCCCCGCCCTGATTCTTTCAAAGTAGAGAGCCCATTCGCCATGATCGCCCCGACGCTGTTTCTCGCCCTGCTCGCGAGCGCCCCGCAAGACCAAGACCGGGCCGCCGCGGTCGTCGAGCCCTCGGCCAAGTTGGAGACGCTTTGGAGCGAGGGAACCTTCACCGAGGGGGGGGCGAAGGCGGCCGACGGGTCGATTCTCTTTTCCGACATCGGCAACCGGATCATGCGGTTCGACCCGAAGACCAGCGCGACCACCGTCTTCCGCGAGCCGAGCGGCCGGGCCAACGGCATGATCTTCGACGCCGAGGGGCGGCTGATCGTCGCCGAGGGGGCCAACACCGGCGGCAATCGACGGGTCACGATCACCGAGCCGAACGGCGAAATCCGCGTCCTGGCCGAAGGCTGGGAAGGCAAACGGTTCAACAGCCCCAACGACGTGGCCGTCGACTCCAAGGGCCGAGTCTACGTCACCGACCCCCGCTACGTCGGCGACGAGCCCCGCGAGCTGGACTTCGAAGGCGTCTTTCGGATCGATCCCGACGGCCGGGTCTCGCTCTTGGAAACGACGGCCAAGAAGCCCAACGGAATCCTCGTCTCCCCGGATGAGCGGACCCTCTACGTCGCCGACAACGGCCCCGGCGGCCGAACCCTTTTGGCCCTCGACCTGAACGACGAGGGCGAGGTCTCGCGCCCGCGCGTGCTCCACGACTTCGGCGCGTCGGGGGGAATCGACGGCATGACCGCCACCACCGACGGCCGGATCGTCGCCGGGGTCCGCTCCGGCGTGCTCGTCCTCTCCCCCGAGGGCCAAGTCCTCGCCGAGATCCCCACCCCCGGCGCCGTCGGCAACGTCGAATTCGGCGGCGACGACGACAAGACCCTCTACATCATGTCCGGGAAAAATCTATACCGGATCCGGACCAACATGACGGGGTTTCGATTGAGTAAAACCCAATAATATGCTCGGCAGAGCATCCTTCCCCCCCCGGGAGAGAGGCCGTGGGCGCGGCGAGCGATTGCCCCGAAAGGGCGAGACTCCCGAGGAGGAGCCGTGGGGCGCGAATCCGGCGCGTGGGCCTCGGCCCATTCGCGGCCCCCTCGACCCTCATCCGGCCGCTCCGGCCGCCGGACTGGCTGACGCGCGGGAGAGCGGCCGAAAGCCCCGAAGGGGCGGCCGTCAGTAGCCGGGGGTGTCAACCCCCGGGAGCCCGAGGCCGTCGGCCCATTTGCCCGGCGAGTTTCGGTCTCCCCCGCGGGGCTGGACGGAGAGGGGACGCCACGCCCCGCGAGGCCGGGGGTTGACACCCCCGGCTATGAACGGCCGCCCCTTCGGGGCTACGAGGACCGACCCTTTCAAATGAGGTGTTCATATCCGCGCGTCTATTCGCGTTTCCGCCCCGTCACGTTCACGCCGCTTCCAATGATCAAATCGCGTTCATAGGCCCAACTGTAAAGCCCGCCCGACTTCGCGGGCTTCAATTCCACCATCTCCTCGAAACCCTC
>Ga0182742_1004672_pt1 | contig 12216 bp, 9 predicted proteins | sample eDN5th37CBELigMG_FD_128880 | JGI IMG/M metagenome (GOLD analysis project Ga0182742, IMG submission 128880) | Enriched Miracle-Growth compost microbial communities from Emeryville, California, USA - eDNA 5th pass 37_C BE-Lig MG (version 2)... ... | reverse complement strand
CCAGCCCTTCGCGCAGCGAGACGCGCGGGCTCCATCCGAGGAGCATCCGCGCCCGGGAGATGTCGGGCTGGCGGCGCGCGGGATCGTCCGCCGGCAGCGGCTTGCGCACGATCGCCGATCGACGGCCGGTGAGATCGAGCACCCGCTCCGCCAGCTCCGCGATGGTGAACTCGATCGGATTGCCGATGTTCACCGGCCCCGGCAGCGCGCCCTCGTACTCCATCAGGCGCACCAGCCCCTCCACCGTATCGTCCACGTAGCAGAAGGAGCGGGTCTGCCCGCCGTCGCCGTAGATCGTCAGCGGCCTCCCCTCCAGCGCCTGGACGAGGAAGTTGGAGACCACCCGCCCGTCGTCCCGCGCCATCCGCGGACCGTAGGTGTTGAAGATGCGGGCGATGCGCACGTCCACGCCGTGCGTGCGCGCCACGTCGCTGCAGAGCGTCTCCGCCGCCCGCTTCCCCTCGTCGTAGCAGGCGCGGGGGCCGACCGGGTTGACGTGGCCCCAGTAGTCCTCGCGCTGCGGATGGACCTGCGGATCACCGTAGACCTCGCTCGTGCTCGCCTGGAGGAAGCGCGCGCCGTTGGCCCGCGCCAGCTCGAGCAGGTGCATCGTCCCCAGCACGGAGGTCTTCCAGGTACGCACGGGGTCGGCCTGGTAGCGCGCGGGCGCCGCGGGGCAGGCGAGGTTGTAGACCCGATGGAGGCCGCCGCACATCAGGGGCCGGGTGACGTCGTGCTCCACCAGCTCGAACGACGGCCCTGCGAGATGCGCCACGTTCTCCCGGAACCCCGTGGAGAGGTCGTCGACGCAGATCACCCGGTGCCCGTCGGCGAGCAGGCGCTCACAGAGGTGCGAGCCGACGAAGCCCGCGCCGCCAGCGACCAGGACCACCACCGGCGTCAACCGAAGAGCAGCTGCTGGAGCTTGCCCACTGCCTTCAGCTGCCTCTCGCGGGTGAAGTCGAACGCCGGCTCGACCACCGCCGTGCGGAGGAGCGTGCGCGCCGCGAAGCCGATCTCCGGCTGCACCGCCCGCGCCTGCGCCTCCACCGACGGGTGGTAGTGGACGAGCAGCTCCATCGCCGCCCAGAGCGCGCGCTCCGCGCCGAAGGCCCGGGCCCGCTCCTTCACCACCGCCGGATCGATCGGCGCTCCCGGCCCGCCCCGGAAGGCGAGGGGCGAATTGCCCAGCACCATCTCCCGGAGATCGACGAGCTGGATCAGCGGCACCACGAAGCCCCGGCGTGCCAGCGAGAGAGCGTGGACCACCAGGGCATCCTCCGCGGCGAGGCGGGAGATCGAGGGACCGAGCGCTCTGGCCGGCAGCGCCCGCTCGAAGAGGCCGGGCAGCTCCTGCTCGTTGGGGAGGATCGACGTGTAGAGCCTGCAGAAGAAGCGGTCGTTGTAGAGGACCGCGGCGGGCGCCTCGGGATCCGGCTCGTCGAGCTCCACCTCGAAGAAGCGCTCTTCCTTCATCGCCTCGATCACCTGCGGGAGATCCGCCGGGCGCACCAGCAGCTCGATGTCCGGCACCGGGCGGAAGGCGATGTGGGGATAGAGCGTCTCGGTGAGGGAGCCGCCGCCGACGACGATCATCTGCACGCCGGCGAGGTCGCCCACCATGCCCTTGAGCGTGACGAACTTGAAGACGTTGTCGTTCGCCGTCCCCTGCATGAAGCCGTGGAGGATGTCCTTCACCTCCTGTGGCGCGTCGGTCAGGGGCATCTTGAAGGTGAGGTTGTAGGAGGCGATCGGCGCCAGCCCGTGGCGCGCCAGCACCTGCACCGCCTCGTCCCAGTCGGGCGGCGGCGCGATCTGCTTGGGCGGTTCGAAACGGGTGATCTCTGCGAGCCAGGCGGCGGAAGGCAGTTCGGCCATGCGGCGCCTTATAACCGCGACCGCGCCTTCTGCCCACGCCAGTTGCAGGACGTGACGATCCCGGCTACAGAGCGCCCGCAAGCGGGGGGAGGCATCCGAGCGGGCGTCCAGCCGTAAGGCCGCGCAACCCTTCGAATATTGAACAGACCCGTCGCGGCGTCTAGACTGCGCCGGCGCGCCCGTCCGTTCGGGGGCAAGGACGTCGAATGAGAGCAGTTTCGGAGCCGCAGTTCGAAGAGGCCCAGCCCCAGGGCGGCCCAGAGTTCGAGATCGACCTGCGCGAGCATCTCAAGATCCTGCGCAAGCGCCTCTGGCTCATCGTCGGCGTGGCGTCGGCGGTGGTGGCGCTGGGCGCGATCTACCTGCTGCTCGCGCCGCGCATCTACCGCGCGGAGGCCTCGATCATCATCGAGGCGGGCGGCTCCCGCGTCCTCGGCGACAAGACGGAGGCGGTCGACTTCGGCCCCACCGACTACTGGTCGAACAAGGAGTACTTCGAGACCCAGTACAAGGTGCTGGCCTCGAAGGAGGTCCTCTCGCGCGTCGTGGCGAAGAAGGGACTCGCCCGCGACCTCGACTTCCTGGGCGTCGCCGGGATCGAGAACGAGGAGAAGCGCGCGGAGGCGCTGGAGAAGGCCGACCCGATCAAGATCCTCTCGGAGCGGATGCGGGTCGAGCCCGTGAAGAACTCCCAGCTCGCCACCATCGTGGTGGAGGACCGGGAGCCGGTCCGCGCCGCGGAGCTCGCCAACGCGGTGGTCGAGGCATACATCGAGTCGAACCTCGACACCCGGCAGGACGGCACCCGCGCCGCCTCGCAGTGGCTCTCCGATCAGCTTCAGGATCTCAAGGCGAAGCTCGAGCAGTCGGAGGTCGCCCTCTACAACTTCCGCAAGGAGAACGACATCCTCGCCACCTCGATCGAGGATCGCCAGAACATCAACTCGCAGCGGCTGGTGGCGCTCAACGAGTCGCTGACGAAGGTGATGGCCCAGCGCGTGGAGCTGGAGGCGGCGATCGCCGAGGTGAACCGCGTCGAGAAGGAGCAGAAGGACGATCCCTTTTGGGCGCTCTCCCTCAGCCGCGTTGCGACCCACCCGACGCTGACCAGGCTCCGGGAGGAGCTGGTCAAGCAGGAGAGCGAGGTCGCCGGGCTGACCGAGCGCTACCTCGAGAACCACCCCCGGCTGCTCGCCTCGAAGGAGAAGCTCAACGTCCTCCGCTCGCGGATGGCGGAGGAGCTCCGGAACGTGGTCGCCAGCCTCAAGTCCCAGTACCGGGAGGTGAAGGCGACCGAGGATCAGCTCTCCGAGCTGATCGAGGGGCTCAAGCGCGAGGCGTTCGAGATCAACAAGCGGGAGATCGACCAGCGCAAGCTCGAGCGCGAGACCGAGAACAACCAGCGCCTCTACGACCTGGTTCTGGCGCGGCTCAAGGACTCGGACCTGGCGATCATGTTGAAGGCGAGCAACGTGCGCCTGCTCGACGCGGCCACGCCGCCCATCGATCCGGTCAAGCCGCGCCCCGCCCTGGTCGCCGCCCTCTCCCTGCTCCTCGGCCTCCTCGGCGGCGTGGGCGCCGCCTACCTCGCCGAGATGCTCGACAACACGCTCAAGGAGGAGGACGTGGAGAACGTGCTCCAGCTCCCCTTCCTCGGCCTGGTGCCCACGGTGACGCTGCCGAGCGGCAAGGCGGACAACCGCGCCATCGACTCGGAGCGCGACCTCTTCGCAGCGCGCAACACCCGCTCCTCCCAGGCGGAGGCGTTCCGCGCCATCCGCACCAACCTCCTCTTCATGTCCACGGGCAGGAAGCTGAAGCGGGTGATGGTCACCTCGTCCGCGCCGCAGGAGGGGAAGTCGATGACCTGCATCGGCATCGGCTCCGCCATGGCATCCGCGGGCCAGCGCGTGCTCATCGTCGACACCGACATGCGTCGCCCGCGCCTCCACCGCTCGATGGGCGTGGCCAACGAGCAGGGCGTCTCCACGGTCCTCCTCGGCGAGACGACCATCGAGAACGCGATCAAGTCCACCGAGGTCCCCGGCCTCTACCTGATGCCCTGCGGACCGGTGCCACCCAACCCGGCGGAGCTCCTCCACACCGAGCAGTTCCACCGGCTCCTCGATCAGCTCGGCGAGCGTTTCGACCTGGTGCTCCTCGACTCGCCGCCGATCGTCGCCGCGGCGGACGCGGCGGTGCTCTCCACCCAGGTGGACGGCGTGGTCTTCGTGGCGCGTTTCAAGAAGACCACCAAGGAGATGGCGAAGAAGATGCTCCGCAGTCTGCGGGATCTCAACGCGCCCCTCCTCGGCGCGGTGCTCAACGACGTGGACCTCGAGAGCCGCGAGTACGGCTACTACGCCTACAAGCGCTACGGCTACTACGGCGATACGCCCGCCAACGGCTGACATGGCCGAGGAGTCCTTCGAGAGCGAGACCGGGCTCGAGAGCGAAGGCGGCGAATACGAGGTGCCGTTCCGCGTGGAGCCCAACTACGCGGGGTGGCGCCTCGACCGCTATCTGGCGGAGAAGATCCGCCGGCTCTCGCGCACCAAGGTCCAGCAGATCATCAAGGAGCACCTGCTCTACGACGGCCCGCGCCAGCTCAAGCCCTCCACCGCCGTGTGGCCGGGGCTCGAGTTCCGCCTGCGCCGCCGCCGGGAGCCGGAGCCCGACGGGCCGCGGGACTACGGCGTGGTCTACGAGGACGAGGATCTGCTCATCGTCGACAAGCCCGCCGGCCTCGCCATCCACCCCAGCGCCCGCTACTACCTCAACACCCTCACCACGCTGCTTCGGGAGCGGCAGCCCGCGGGCGAGAAGTGGGACATCGCCCATCGCCTCGACCGCGAGACGAGCGGCATCGTCGTCTGCGGCAAGCGGCCGGAGGTGTCGCGCCAGCTCAAGATGGCCTTCGAGCGGGCGGGGACGATCCGCAAGGAGTACCTGGCGATCGTGCATGGCTGGCCGGAGGAGGACGAGCGGGAGATCGATCTGCCCCTGGCGCTCCTCGACCATCCCCTGCGGGTGAAGATGGGCGTCCTCCCCGAGCCGGAAGGGAAGCCCTCCCTCACCGGCATGCGGGTCGAGCGGCGCTTCCGCGCCGACGTGCCCTGGCGCGGCCCGGAGCTCGCCCTGGTGCGCTGCTTTCCCCGCACCGGCCGCCAGCACCAGATCCGCGTCCACCTCGCCGCGATCGGCCATCCCATCGTCGGCGACAAGATCTACGGCCCCTGCGACCGCTACTTCGCCGACTACGCGGACGGCGTCCTCACCGACGAGGCGCGGGCGGAGCTGGTCCTGCCGCGCCACGCCCTCCACGCAGCCGCCATCACCCTGCCCCACCCGCGGGACGGCAGGCCCCTGCGGGTGGAGGCGCCGATTCCCGCCGACTTCCAACTCCTGCTCGAGCAGAGCGCCGCCGCCTGAACCTGGGTCGACCGATGCAACCCGATCCGGTCGGCCGACTGCCCATTGCACGACACCCCGCTCGGGAGTAGATCGCCGCGCCATGGCAATTCGCAGGGCCCGCGTCGAAGACGTGAAGCAAATCTACGAGATCATCCGCAGCAACCCGCGCGAGGTGGTCCCGCGGTCGTTTCCCGACATCCTCACCCAGATCGATCGCTTCTACGTCGACGCCGACCCGGAGCGGCCCTCCGTGCTCCGCGGCGTGGCCTCGTGGAAGGTGCTCCCCGAGCAGACCGACATCGAGGATCCCGAGCTCTGGATCGAGGTGATCAGCCTGTCGGTGCGCGCCGAGTACCAGAAGATGGGGATCGGCTCCGCCCTGGTGAAGCACCTGCTCCGCAAGCTGCGGGCCCTCGATCCCGACAGGATCATCTGCCTCACCTTCTCGCCCCCGTTCTTCGCCAAGTTGGGGTTCGTGGAGATTCCGAAGGCAAAGATCCTCTCGAAGATCTATACCGGCTGCATCAACTGCACCCGCTACCCCGGGCCGACCAACTGTCCCGAGGTGGCGATGGAGTACGTCTGGAAGCGGCGCCGGCCGCGGAAGGCCCGGCTCCCGCTCGCGCCGTAGACAGGGGCACTCACGATGAAGCGCGCTCTCCTCCTCACAGCAGCCCTCCTCTGCCCCACCGTGCTCGCGGCCTGCTCCACCCCTTGCGAGGAGCTGGCGGAGAAGATCTGCGCCTGCGAGGGGAGCACCTCCGCCCGCAATGCCTGCGAGCGCCGGGCGTCGCAGCAGTCGGACGCCAACCAGCCGAGCCAGTCGGAGCAGGATCGCTGCGAGCGCCTGCTCGACACCTGCGACTGCAACACGCTCGATACCGCGGCAGGCAAGCGGGCGTGCGGCCTCGCCGAATAACTCCGCGGCGAACCCGACCAGCGCCCTCGTGCGGGTGCTACCGAATTGCTCGCCCTTCCGGCGGAACCCACCTTCGCCGGCATGAAGATCGTTCACGTCGTCGGAGCCCGCCCCAACTTCATGAAGGTCGCCCCGCTGATGGCGGCCATCGAGCGGGCGGGCTTCGCGGAGCAGCTCCTCGTCCACACAGGGCAGCACTACGACGCCCAGATGAGCGACGTCTTCTTCGAGGAGCTGGGGCTGCGCCGGCCCGACGTCTTCCTCGGCGTGGGCGGCGGCACCCCCACCGAGCAGACCGCCCAGGCAATGCTCGGCTTTGAGAAGGTGCTCCGCGAGCACCGCCCCGACCTGGTGGTGGTGGTGGGCGACGTCACCTCCACCATCGCCGCAGCGCTGGCGGCGACCCAGCAGCACGTGCGGGTCGCCCACGTCGAGGCGGGCCTGCGCTCCGGCGACATGACGATGCCGGAGGAGATCAACCGGGTGCTCACCGACAGGATCAGCGATCTGCTCCTGACGCCGTCGGAGGACGCCAGCGACAATCTGCGGCGCGAGGGGATCCCCGAGGAGCGGATCCACCTGGTGGGCAACATCATGATCGACACCCTGCTCGCCTGCCTGCCGCGGGCGCGGAAGCGCGGCACGGTGGCGAAGATGGGACTCGAACCGCGCAGGTACGCGGTGATGACCGTCCACCGGGCGGCCAACGTGGACGACGAGGCCACACTGACGCGCCTGGTGGAGGCGCTGGAGCGGGTGCAGGAACGGCTGCCGGTGGTCTTCCCGGCGCACCCGCGCACGGCCAGGCAACTCCAGGCGTTCGGCCTCGACGGGCGGGTGGACGCCATGCCCGGCGTGCGACGCGTCGAGCCGCAGGGCTACCTGGAGATGATCGATCTGGTGGCCCACGCCGCGGTGGTCCTCACCGACTCCGGCGGCCTGCAGGAGGAGACCACGGCGCTCGGCGTGCCGTGCCTCACCCTGCGGAACGAGACCGAGCGGCCGATCACCGTGAGCGAGGGGACGAACGAGGTGGTGGGCACGGAGCCCAAGCGGATCCGCACGGCGGTGGACGACGTCCTCGCGGGCAGGGCCAAGCACGGCCGCTGCCCCGCGCTGTGGGACGGGCGGACCAGCGAGCGGATCAGCGATCTGTTCCGCAGCCAGATCCGCATCACGCTTCCGTACTTTGCAGCAGGCATTCGCGTGTGAAGCGGTGACTGCTCGGCCCGCGGGTCGTGCGATTGCAGGCTGGAACGCGATCGCTTAGCTTCCGCGCCCATGAAAATCGTTCACGTGGTGGGCGCTCGCCCGAATTTCATGAAGATCGCCCCGGTGATGAAGGCGATCGAGGCGGCAGGCTTCGCAGAGCAGCGCCTCGTCCACACCGGCCAGCACTACGACGCGTCGATGTCGGACGTCTTTTTCACAGACCTCGGGCTGCCCCGCCCCGACATCTTTCTCGGCGTGGGCTCAGGGTCCCATGCGGAGCAGACCGCCAAGGTGCTTATCGGCTTCGAGAAGGTCTGCTTGGAGGAGAAGCCCGATCTGGTCGTGGTTGCCGGCGACGTCAATTCGACGCTGGCCGCTGCCCTCGTCGCAGCGAAGCTTCTCATCCCCGTCGCCCACGTGGAGGCAGGGCTGCGCTCCCGCGACATGACGATGCCCGAGGAGGTAAACCGGATTCTGGTCGACAGGATCAGCGACCTCCTCCTCACGCCCTCGCCGGATGCCGACGCGAACCTCCTTGCGGAAGGGACACCGCCGGAGCGTATCCACCTCGTGGGCAACGTGATGATCGACTCGCTCTTCTCCCACCTGCAACGTGCGCGCAGCCTGGAGGTGCCGGAGAAGATGGGCCTCGATCCGAACAGCTACGCGGTCCTCACCCTGCACCGCGCATCGAACGTGGACGACCGCGCGACGCTCGAGGGGTTGCTCGGCGCAATCGAACGGCTCCAGCAGCATTTGCCCCTCGTCTTCCCGATCCATCCGCGCACCCGGAAGCAAGTCGATGCGTTCGGGCTTACAGGCCGCGTCAAGGCGATGGAGAACGTGACACTCTGCGAGCCGCTCGGCTATCTGGAGTTCCTGGGCCTCACGTCGCAGGCCAAGCTCGTTCTCACCGATTCGGGCGGGCTCCAGGAAGAGACCACGGCGCTGGGCATTCCCTGCCTTACCCTCCGGGAGAATACCGAGCGACCGGTGACGGTGACCGAGGGCACCAATACGGTGGTCGGCACCGATCCAGAGACGATCGTGCGCGAGGCGGAGGCGGCACTTGCAGGCAAGGGCAAGGCCGGCCGGACGCCGAAGCTCTGGGATGGAAAGGCGAGCGAGCGAATCGCCGAGGTGATTCGGCGCTTCGCATCGGACCGCGGCCTGGTCTAACCGCCAGCGGGCACGAACCCCGAAGAGAGCGCGGCCTGCCGAAAAGGCAGCGGCCGCGCTCGTGCCAGTTCGGGAGCTGTCCTCAGAGGCTCCAATACGCGATCGAGGCAGGAAGCGAAGCAGGCTCGAAGATCGACTTCACGTCGATGAGGATGCCGCCACCGCTCTTCAGCATGCCCAGCAGGTCGCCGCGCGGCATCTCGACGTACGGCCTGTGCGCCACCGCAACCACCAGCGCGTCCAGCTCGCGTAGCGCCGAGAGGGGTGCCAGATCGATCCCGTACTCGTGCCTGGCCTCGGCGGAATCGGCAAACGCGTCATGGACGACGACGTTCACGCCGAACTGCTCCAACTCGCGAATAATATCCGGAACGCGGCTATTGCGCAGATCGGAAACGTTTTCCTTAAACGTGAGGCCGAGCACGCCGACCTTTGCGCCGGTGATCGGCCTTCCGCCCTTCGCCAGCATCTTCACCAGGCGCTGGGCGACAAAGGCCCCCATACCGTTGTTGATGCGCCTGCCGGAGAGGATCACCTCCGGGAAATACCCGAGCTCTTCTGCTTTCGACGTGATGTAGTAGGGGTCGACGCCGATGCAGTGCCCGCCCACCAAGCCAGGAGTGAAGCGGAGCGCGTTCCACTTGGTGTTCATCGCAGCCACGACATCCGCCGTCCGAATGCCGAGTCGGTCGCAGATGTGCGCCACTTCGTTCATAAATGCGATGTTGATGTCGCGCTGCGCGTTCTCGATGACCTTGGCCCCCTCGGCCACCTTGATGTTCGTGGCGCGGAAGACCCCCGCGGGCACGATCGCTCCATAAGCCGCGGCGACGCGCTCGAGCGTCTCTGCGTCCTCGCCCGAAACGATTTTCGTCACCGTCTCGAAGGTGTTCTTCTTGTCGCCGGGGTTGATGCGCTCCGGGGAGTAGCCGAGCTTGAAGTCGACCCCCTGGCGTAGCCCCGAGACGCGAGCGAGGACGGGACCACAGACTTCCTCGGTGCAGCCCGGAAAGACGGTCGACTCGTAGACCACGACGGCGCCCGGCTTGAGCACCCTGCCGACGGTTTCGGAGGCCTTGATGACCGGCGTGAGATCCGGGCGGTTGCTCGCGTCGACGGGCGTGGGTACCGCGACCACGAAGAAGGTGCAGTCGGCGAGGTCCGAGGCGACGGTGGTGAAGCGGAGCGTCGACGACTTCAACTCTTCGGAAGAGGTCTCACCGTTGGGATCGTTGCCGTTGCGGAGTGCGGAGACGCGCGCCTCACTGATGTCGAACCCCACCGTGTCGAACTTCCGGGCGAAAGCCAGCGCGACCGGAAGCCCCACGTACCCCAGACCAACGACACCGATCTTCTCGTTCATTGCTGCGTGACGACGCGCGCATCTGCCCGTCGCCCTCCCATGCGCCCCCGCGGAGGGTAGCTGTTGTCGTCGAAGCCGCCTTCCCCAGAAACGTGAGGTGCGGGTGCCCGTTGCTACCACGGCAGCGGGCACCGCGCGAGCGGCGAGCGAGTAAGCAATCGCCTACGGCTGCCCCAGCGCCTTGCGAATCGCCACCACCTCCCGCACCACCTGCTCGAAGAGCGGGAAGTCGAGGGAGTTGGGGCCGTCGCACAGGGCCTTGTCGGGGTCGGGGTGGATCTCGAGGAAGAGCGCGTCGATCCCCATGCCCGCAGCGGCCCGGGCGAGTCCGGCGACGAACCGGCGCTCACCGCCGGAGGAACCACCTGCCGCGGAGGGGAGCTGGACCGCGTGGGTGGCGTCCATGCAGACCGGCACGCCATGCTCACGCATCAGCGGCAGCGATCGCATGTCGACCACCAGGTTGTTGTAGCCGAAGGAGGCCCCGCGCTCGGTGAGCAGGATCTCGGTAGCGCCCGCCTCGCGCAGCTTGCCGACCACGTGCCGCATGTCGCGGGGGGCCACGAACTGGCCCTTCTTCACGTTGACCGCCCGGCCCGTCCTGGCGCAGGCGACCAGCAGATCGGTCTGGCGGCAGAGGAAGGCGGGCACCTGGATCAAGTCGGCGACCTGGGCCACCGGCTCTGCCTGCCACGCCTCGTGGACGTCGGTGGTGAGCGGGAGGCCCGTCTCCTTCTTCACCCGCTCGAAGAGCGGCAGGGCCTTCTCCAGACCGGGGCCGCGGTACGAGGTGATCGAGGTGCGGTTCGCCTTGTCGAAGGAGCACTTGAAGACGGCGGGCACGCCGTACTTCTCGCTGACCCGCTTCACCTCGCGGGCGGTGGCGAGCACCTGCTCCTCCGTCTCGACCACGTCGGGGCCGCAGAGGAGGACGAGGGGCTGGCCGTCGCCCGCGACGACGTCCTCGCGGATCTTGCAGCGGACCATGCTCACGCCTCGGCCTTGTTGGCGCGGACGGGGACGACGTTCGAGGGCTGCTGCGCGGCCTTCTTGTCGCGGTACTGAAGCGCGGCGCGGACGAAGCCGGCGAAGAGCGGATGCGGCTCGTAGGGCTTGCTCTTGAACTCCGGGTGGGCCTGGCAGCCGATGAAGTGCGGGTGGTCCGGCAGCTCCACCATCTCCACCAGATCGAGCTCGGGGTTGACGCCCGAGAAGATCATGCCGGCCTTCTCGTACCGCTCGCGGTAGGCGTTGTTGAACTCGAAGCGGTGGCGGTGGCGCTCGAGGACGACCTCCTGGCCGTAGAGCTTCCGGGCGAGCGTGCCTTCCTTGAGGGCACACTCGTAGGCGCCGAGGCGCATGGTGCCGCCCTTCTCGCGCACGCCCTTCTGCGACTCCATCAGCGTGATTACCGGCTCCTTCGCCTGCTCGTCGAACTCGAGGGAGTTGGCGCCCTCGAGGCCGAGCACCGTGCGGCCGAACTCGATCACCGCCATCTGGAGCCCGAGGCAGATGCCGAAGAAGGGGACCTTGTTCTCGCGGGCGTAGCGGACCGCGGCGATCTTGCCTTCGGTACCACGGACGCCGAAACCGCCGGGCACGAGGATCGCGTCCAGATCCGCGAGGTTCTTCTCCGCGCCCGTCTCCTCGATCTCGGTCGAGTCGACGAACTGGAGCTTCACCTTCACGTCGTTGGCGATGCCGCCGTGGGTCAGGGCCTCGTTGAGCGACTTGTAGCTCTCCGCCAGCTCCACGTACTTGCCGACGATGCCGATGCGGACCTCGCCGCGGCTGGGGCGCTTGATCCGCTCGACGATGTGCTCCCAGTTCTCGAGCTGGGGGGCGCGCGACCAGATGTTGAGGAGCTCGGCGATCTTGTCGTCGAGGCCCTCCTTGTGGAGGAAGAGCGGGAGCTCGTAGATCGACGAGACGTCCTGGGCGGAGAAGACCGAGCCGGGATCGACCGAGCAGAAGAGCGCGATCTTGTCCTTCAGCTCCTTGGTCAGGGGGACCTCCGACCGGCAGACGAGGACGTCCGCCTGGATGCCGATCTCCCGCAGCTTCATCACCGAGTGCTGGGTCGGCTTGGTCTTCACCTCGCCGGCGGCCGCGATGTAGGGCACGTAGGTGAGGTGGAGGTAGAGGCAGTTCTCCGCGCCCACGTCGTAGCGCATCTGGCGGATCGCCTCGAGGAAGGGGAGCGACTCGATGTCGCCGACCGTGCCGCCGACCTCGACCAGGGTGACGTCGT
>Ga0182742_1004671_pt1 | contig 12219 bp, 12 predicted proteins | sample eDN5th37CBELigMG_FD_128880 | JGI IMG/M metagenome (GOLD analysis project Ga0182742, IMG submission 128880) | Enriched Miracle-Growth compost microbial communities from Emeryville, California, USA - eDNA 5th pass 37_C BE-Lig MG (version 2)... ... | reverse complement strand
CCCCCACAAAACCCCTCTTTAGATAAATTCCCTTAATTCTCCAAACGGGATAAGCCCTCGAATAACCTTCCCCAAACCAATCCATTAATCAAATTGTATCCCATCACCAGGACAAACTCCAAAATCAAGCCCTTGTCAGAAAAAGTCCAAATGAATTCCTACAAAAATAACATAATTACTGTTATTATTAGAAAATACAGAAAATTTATTAAAAGGAGGTAACAAAAAATGCTCGTCAAATTAAGAGAAGTTGCCCATGCAAGATCCGGAGAGAAAGGCGATTTATCCAATATCTCCGTAATCGCCTACAACGAAGAAGACTACGAAATTATTAAAAATCAGGTCACCGTTGAAGCCGTCCGCAAACTTTATGGGCCGATAACCAAAGGGGACATCATCCGCTATGAGGTACCAAGAATTGGTGCCCTAAATTTCGTGCTGCACGGCATCCTTGAAGGGGGACGCTCACGGACGCTTGCCTTTGATGAGTCAGGGAAGGCATTATCCTCTTTAATGTTAACCATGGATATTGAGGTTTCCGATACATACATCCCCAGATCGGCAAAAATGCAAGCACTGAAAGGAGCGAACTAAATGAAAACAATCAGACTCGGCGCAGCCACCGGATGGTCAAGAGACAAGTTTGATGCGGCAGAGGATTTGGTGGAACACGGAAACATCCATTATTTATGCTTTGATTCCATGTCTGAAATCACTATGAGTGCGGCTCAGGTCAGCAAAATAGAAAAGCCCAATTTGCCCGGTTATGACCCATACTTGGAGAGCCGAATGACCCCGATTTTAAAATCATGCCACGAAAAAGGGATAAAAATCATCACAAATTCCGGATGGCTGGATCCAGTGGGAGCAGCGCAAAAGGTGGCAGAGATCGCAAAGAAAATGGGCCTTCATAATTTAAAGGTGGCTGCCGTCAGCGGGGGAATTTTAACAGAAACCATTGCCGACATGGGATTAGACTTTATGGAACACGGGGAGCCAATAAGCAGCTGCCGGGACAAAATCGTTTCGGCTGAAGTGTATCTAGGGGCAAAGGGGATTGTAGAGGCACTTGAAGCGGGTGCGGATATCGTAATCACCACTCGGGTCGGTGATGGCTGTGTGTATCTAGGACCGCTAGCTTATGAATTCAAATGGGATTTTTCAGACTATGATGCCATCGCCAAAGGGATGATAATCGGACATTTGATGGAATGCGGTGCGCAAGTATCTGGCGGGTATTTTGCCGATCCAGGCTATAAGGATGTGCCCAACCTGCATGATGTCGGCAACCCAATTGCTGAAGTGACAGAAGACCAAATTTTTATCACGAAAAATCCACATAAGGGCGGCGTGGTTTCCACAGAAACCTGCAAGGAACAGCTTCTTTACGAGATTCAGGATCCATCACACTATTATTTGCCTGATGTCGTGGCGGATTTAACAAAGGTAGCTTTCAAGCAAGTGGAAAAGAATAGGGTAGAAGTAATAATTGATGATGGGGCAGGTTTGCCGGAAACGGATACTTACAAAGCTCTAATCGGTTTAAAAGAAGGCTATATGGCCGAGGAAATGGCGGTCTTTGCAGGCCCTGGCGCGATGGAGCGGGCAGAACTGACCAAAACCATATTAAATGAAAGTTTTAAAAAACTTAATCTGAACGCAAGTGAAATTCGGATGGATTATTTGGGCTTAAATGCGATTCATCGGGAATCATCACCAGCTTCTGGCCATATACCATACGAGGTTATTCTTCGAGTGGCTATTAAAACGGAGACAAAAGATGAAGCTGAAAAATTACGGATAGCGATTGATCCTCTGGCTGTCAACGGGCCAGCTGGTACAGGGAAATGGGGATCCATCGGCGGCTCGCGAGTCCGTCCGATTATTGGATTAAACTCAGCCCTAGTTCCAAAGAAAGATGTTCCATATGAGGTAACAATAATCGATTTAAAAAGCACGATTACTCAATAAGGTGAGGGGGCTGATAAAAAAGCCCCCAGTATGATCCTTACAATACCTTCATTTCAGCTCCAAATGCTTTGCCTAGACGCTTAGATTGCTCCGTTGCTTCTTTAATGCAGTCCACAAATGCATTTTGCACGCCATAGGAATCAAGGACTTTAATGCCGGCCTCTGTCGTTCCGCCTGGGCTTGTGACTTCTTTTCGTAATTGCTGCGGTTCTTTTGGCGATTTTGACAGCATTTCCGCTGCTCCAAGCAATGTCTGCACAATCAGTCCTTTGGCCACATCTTTTTCCAGACCGATGTCAGCTGCACTTCTTTCCATAGCTTCAGCGAGATAGTAGATATAGGCAGGACCGCTGCCTGATAAGCCTGTCACCGCATCCAGCTGCTCTTCCTTCACGATTGCCGTCAGCCCAACTGTATCGAATATTTTGCGGCCAAGCTTCTTTTGTTCTTCTGATACCTGATCATTTAATGCCAACGCAGTCGCCGATTTTCCGACTGCTGCTGAAGTATTTGGCATCGCACGGATAACTGCCAGCGATTTTTCAGCTAAGCGTTCAATGCTGTCGATCGCCACCCCAGCCAAAACAGAGATAACTAGCATATCCTTTGTTAAATATTCCTTTATCCGAGAAATTCCGTCAGTCGCATCCTTTGGTTTCATAGCCAAAAAGACAATATCCGCTCCTTGAAAAAATTCTTCCAAATCATACGTTGTCTGCACGCCATAGCGATTTTGCAGCTCCGCTAATTTATCCTGATCTTGACGATTAGTGACCCAAATATTTTCACTGCTTATGATTTGATTTTCAACAATTCCAGAAATTAAGGCTTCTGCCATCGATCCAGCTCCAATAAATGCCATCTTTTTCATCATGTTGCCTCCTTTTATTCGCTATCTGCATATCGCCATATAAATAAAAAAGCCCTTTCATCCACTAAAAAGGACGAAAGGACTATGCTTCGCGGTACCACCTTAATTACCTTCACCATATACTGGAAAAAGGTATCTCTGCTCCGTTAACGCCGGATGTACGTTTAGGTTTGCCTAACTGCTCATAAGGTAGGTTCAATGGTCAAGTGGACGGTGAAGCCTTTCAGCCGGTGAGCCTCACTCTCTTTCGCCGTTTTCCATTTACTGGCCCTATTCATTGCCTTTTCACGATGTTCTCTGGGAACTGCCCAGAATTTTCGAAAGATATTAATAGTGATTATGGACGAGGACAAGGCTGTTTGTCAAGGGGTGTTTATTGAAAAATACAGAATATTTACGAAACCAAATTTGAACATTTTTTAACAATCCTTGGATTTGCGAGATTTCTAGGGAGAACTTGGATAGAATAAATATAAAGGAGGCGTGACCGATGGCAGAAAAACGACACACATCAGAAACCGATCCGAAATTACGTGAAAAAAAAGAAGAAGAAATCGAACAAGAATGGCTCCCATCCACTGAGGAATATGTACAAATGATGGAATGGGGAGTTCTCTAGTCCCCAGCCATAATTTATTTTCAATACACCCGAACCTTAGCACCCTATTGGAGTGCTATTTTTGTTTTTAAAAGCTCTTATTGATTTTATTGTGCCCGTAAAATAGACGGGAAAAATCCGTTTAAATTTAAAAATACTTATATTTTCTTAAAAATAAAGGAGGTTTTTCCGGTTATATATCCAAATCTTTGATTTTTGTCTTAGTTAGAGCAGTTAATCATCGTAATATCTCCTTTTATCTCTGCGCTTTTAGCGTCCACTATATACATTAGCAGGAAACTCTCCGTCTATGAATTCTCATATCTCCACGATCCTGTCATCATCCTCATTTTACCCCACACGCAAACACCACTGGTAACTTTCAAAAAATGCAAAAACATGACCCATATGACCCAAAAATCAACCTCATCGATTTTATTCCACAAATTATTGAATTTTACAAATAATCTAAACATTACTATCATTAAACTAAATAATGGCATTAATTTGGAGGGTGGAAGATGAGTCAGCATTTTGAGTTGTCATGCATTATCGGTGGTCAGCAAGGCGAAGGAATTGAGAGTGTTGGTGAAATTTTAGCGAAGACGATGGGGCGTACGGGTTATTTTTTATTCGGTGCCAGAAACTTTTCATCGCGCATTAAGGGCGGACATACAGATTTTAATCTGCGAATCAGCAAGGAGAGGGTCTATACCACTTCTGAGCAGGTTCATATCCTGTTTGCTTTTGACAGGGAAACGATTGAGCTCCACCAGCATGAGCTTGTGGATAACGGCATCATTCTTTATGATCCAAAAACAGTTCCTATGAAAGATATTGAGCTGCGTCAAGGTATTCAAGCGCACGAAATGGCGTTTACTGATATCGCAGGAGAAATTGGCAGCAAGCTAATGAAGAATATTGTCGCTGTTGGGGCGGCTGCAGCCCTATTGGATCAGCCTTTAGAGGTTTTTGAAACCGCCATCATCGAGCAGTTTGAGAACAAAGGCAAAGCGATTGTGGAAAAAAATATTTTGGCGTTCCGTAAAGGTCATGAGGATTTACAGGCCATCACAACAGCTAAATTCTCGCTTGAACAGCCTGAAACTGGCAATCGCATGTTCCTGTCAGGCAATGATGCAATTGCCCTCGGTGCAATTTTAGGCGGCTGCCGCTTCATGGCAGGTTACCCGATCACACCTGCATCTGAGATCTTAGAAAACCTTATGAAATTAGTGCCTGAATACGGAGGAGTGGTAGTTCAGGCAGAGGATGAGCTGGCATCAGCCGCATTGATCATTGGTGCTGGATATACAGGTGTTCGCGCCATGACAGCGACCGCAGGACCAGGATTATCCTTAATGCAGGAAGCGATTGGCTTGGCTGGGGCGACAGAGGTTCCAATCGTCATTGTTGATTGTCAGCGCGGAGGTCCAAGCAGCGGGATGGCAACTAAGATTGAACAAAGTGATTTGAATGCAATGATCTCAGGTTCCCACGGTGAATCACCAAGAATTGTCTTAACGCCAAGTACGGTGGAAGAAGCGATGATGGATATGCCGAAAGCCTTTAATTTAGCGGAAATGTTCCAATGTCCAGTATTTGTTGCATCAGACTTAATGATTGCTACCTCAAAGCAATCATGCATGGTTCCGGATTTCAGCCAAATTGAAATCAACCGCGGAAAAATGATTAGTGAGGAAGAGCTGCAAAGCTTGGAAGGACCTTTTTATAAAAGGTTTGCTCCTTCTGCAGATGGCATTACCCCACGAAGCATTCCTGGACAAAAGAAAGGCATGCACCATGTAACAGGAATCGAGCACGGACCAACCGGACATCCGAGTGAAAATCCGGACAACCGGATTCAGCAGATGAATAAACGTGATCGCAAATTGGAGTTTGTCCCGCAAAACGATGCGGTTAAATATGAAGGTGCAGAAAAAGCAGACGTCTTGCTCGTTGGATTTGGCTCCACATACGGCGCGATTCGCGATGCACGAAAGCATCTGGAGACCCTTGGAGTATCTGTTGGCCATGCGCATATCCGTATGATTCATCCATTCCCAATGGATATTTTAAACAACTATCTTGACGAAGCATCATCGGTGATCGTTGTCGAGCAAAACTCAACAGGCCAGCTGGCAAGCTTGATTAAGAAGCATAAGGATGTCCATCAAAAGCTTCACAGCTGCTTAAAATTCAGCGGCGTGCCTTTTGCAAAATCAGATATTACATCCTTCTATAAAGACTTAGAAATTCCAAATGTATCTATTCATTCATAAGGAGTCGAGATAAAAATGGTCACATTAAAAGATTATCGTGTCGATATTAAACCAAACTGGTGCCCCGGCTGCGGAGACTTCTCCGTGTTGGCTGCTATCCAAAAAGCAGCTGTTAATCTAAACATCGAACCGGAGAATTTTGTCCTTCAATCAGGAATCGGCTGCTCCGGAAGAATTTCTGGCTATCTGAATGTATATGGCATGCACTCCATGCACGGTCGCGCTCTTGCCGTTGCTCAAGGGACAAAACTGGCAAACAAAGATCTCACAGTAGTTTGTGCCGGGGGAGACGGAGATGGCTTTGGCATCGGCGGCAACCACTTTGTCCATGCTGCCCGCCGGAACGTCGATATCACCTACATTGTCATGGACAACCAAATCTATGGTTTGACAAAAGGGCAAATGTCACCGACAAGCCCGCAAGGATTTATCACAAAATCAAGCCCAGAAGGAAATCCAGATAATCCAGTATCACCGTTGCAAGTAGCGCTAGCTGCAAATGCCGGATTTATTGCACAAGGATTCTCCGGGGATATTAAGCATATTACATCACTTATCGAGCAGGGCATGCAGCATAAAGGATTTTCCTTTATCAACATTTTCAGCCCATGCGTTACGTTCAACAAAATCTTTACCTTTGAATGGTTTAAGAAAAACCTGCAAAACGTCGACGATGATCCAAACTACGATTCTAGCAACCGCTCCATGGCATTTGATAGAGTAGAGCAAACAGGCGGATTCATCACAGGTTTAATCTATCGCGCAGAACGCAAAGATTATGTAGAATCCCTGCCAGGGAAAGCTGGAAAAGAGAACTTAGTTAAACAAGATTTGAAGCTATCTAATGAGCAGGTTCAGAGTTTAGTACAGAAGTTTATGTAAGCAGATGCTGGAGGGAATCGATGGGGTTAGATCGATTCCCTTTAACTATGGAAATTGTTGTTTGAGGGAATTGATGGGGTGGAACGATGCCCTTGTGCTGGGAAAATTGGTGTTTGAGGGAATTGATGGGGTGGAACGATGCCCTTGTGCTGAGAAAATTGGTGTTTGAGGGAATTGATGGGGTGGAACGATGCCCTCATGCTATGAAATTTGGTGTTTGAGGGAATTGATAGGGTGGGACGATGCCCTTGTGCTGGGAAAATTGGTGTTTGAGGGAATCGATAGGGTAGAACGATGCCCTCGTGCTGGTAAAATTGGTGTCCGTGGGGATTGATAGGGTAGAACGATGCCCTTGTGCTGGGAAAATTGGTGTTTGAGGGAATTGATGGGGTGGAACGATGACTAAAGGCAATGAAAATAGTTGTTTGAGGGAATCGTTGCCCCGAACCACCTTATACTATGAAAAATCAGTGAGTGGAATTATGCTCAAACTCTACGAAAATAGTGTATGAAGGTAACGCGACCTCCCGAATCGTGCCCGAGATCGATGAAAACGACTGGCGGAGGTAACGCAAGCCCCCGAATCGTGCCCAAGATCGAAGAAAACGATAGGCGGAGGTAACGCAAGCCCTCAACCGTTCCCATCCCCGGGAAAAATCAGTCTCAGAGGGAACGATAGCAATCTTATACCCTGCTAAAATAAAAAAAGAGGCCAAGATTCGGCCTCCATCACTGCATATTAAGCCCTTCAAAAGGCTCTTTTACAAGTTTTAATTTCGACTCCAGCAGCGCAAGACTCTCAACGGCACTGGAGCGAGGAAATCGCTGGCGAATTTTATAATAGGCCCGATCCGGCGGGGAGTCTTCCAATTTGTATAAGGAATAGGTGCCTAAAGCAGCAAACTTTCTAGCCATCGACATCGGAATAATCGACCATCGCCCTGGATTTTCCAAAAGGGTTAATATAAGCCCGGCAGAATCGACCCGAACACCGGAAAATTCTATACCTTCACCGCTTCGTTCATACCAGGTGCGAAACGATGGGCTCCATTCATGATACAGTTCGTTTGCCCGATCGAGATCACGAAATTTTATTAGCCGAAACGAATGATCGGCTTTATCTTCATTACGAATGACAACCATCGGTTCGGAATAAAATTTTTCGACAATCAGATTGGGCACCGGTTTTTCAAAAAGGGCGAAAGCGATATCAATTTCGCCTTGCTCGATCAGTGAATAGAGCTCAAATCCAATATATGTTTTTAAGACTAGTTCTATCTCCTGTGAATGAGAAATAAGCGACCGGTAAACGGGCGGCAACAGAAAATTATGTACACTATCAACAGAGCCAATAATCAGTTTATCCTTCTTAGTGCTATCGCGGATAAATTTCGTTTCGTTTATCAGTTCTTCCCATTTTCGCGCAAGCTTTAAAAACTCCTCCCCAGCGGGTGTCAAAGATAGTGACTTGATGCCTCGGCCGCGGTCTATCAAGTTTGTGCCGACAGCCTTTTCCAGCTGCATGATCCGGTGACTGAGGGTGGATTGTGATAGAAAAAGAGAAGTGGCTGCCTCCGTTAAAGTGCCGTGCCGCACAACCGCGAGGAACGATTCAATCCAGAGTGAATCCAATTGGTTCACCTCATTATAATAGTATAGTCATATTATATCGAAAATTGATAATATTAGCAATTTGAGAGGATTGATAGAATTAATAAAACTAATATCAATAAAGCCTAACATATTACACTATTAGAATAGCAGCTCGATGTTTATATAGGAAAATGACAAAATGTCATTTTTAGCGTTAAAGAATAAATCGGCAGGAGGCTTTTTCGATGTATACAAAGGTATTAGAAGCATCTAATCGGTTAGAGGGAGTAGCCCATAGGACACCAGTAGTTACTTCAAGTCTGCTTGATGAACACACTCGAAATAACATTTTTTTAAAATGCGAAAACCTTCAGCGAGTGGGCGCCTTTAAATTTCGCGGTGCCTTTAACGCAGTAAGTTCATTGCCGGAGAAGATACGCCAAAAAGGGATCATAACCTACTCTTCAGGAAATCATGCCCAGGCAGTGGCCTTGACAGGAAAACTATATGATATTCCCGCAACAGTGGTAGTGCCCTCGGATACATCGCCAGTTAAGATTGCTGCCGCTGAGGCCTATGGAGCCCGTATTGTTTACTATAATCGGGAAAAGGAGATACGGGAAGAGATTACCAAGCGCTTGATCGCTCAGCATGATTATACGTTTATCCCGCCTTTTGATCATGAGGAAGTACTAGCGGGACAAGGAACGGCTGCCAAGGAATTAATTGATGAGGCTGGAGAGCTGGATTATCTTTTTGTCCAATGCAGTGGCGGGGGACTGCTTAGCGGAAGCGCAATCACTAGTAAACATCTGCTTCCAAATTGCAAGGTAATTGGTGTTCAACCTGAAATGGCTGATTATGCTGTTCGTTCTTTTAAGACCGGTGTCATTCACCGAATGGATAATGCCCAAACGGTTGCAGATGGAATAAGAGGAACGAATCTGGGGAATCAAACTTTTTCAATCATTAGGGAACTTGTCGATGATATGATCACAGTCAGTGATAAAGACATTGTAACTACGATGTATTATCTATGGACTCGTCTAAAACTAGTTGTTGAACCAGCTGGTGCGGTTGGCCTGACTCCCGTATTTCACCATCATTTTCCAATTGAAGGAAAGCGAATTGGGGTGATTTTAAGCGGTGGTAATTTTGATGTTCGAATGACAGATAAGTTGTTTGCTGGAATCAAGTGAATGTATCTGCTTGTATTATTACTAGTTTACTTTTCATAAAATTTATAATTTTCAAAATAAAATAAGGTATTATATTATTAAAACCCATAACATGGAGGCAAGTAATGAAAATCATAATAACCGAAAAAATTCATCAATCAGGCATTGAATTTCTCAAAGAACAATTTGACGTGACAGAAATGTACGATCCTGGCAAAGAACGCTTGCTAGAAGTAATCAAGGACTATGATGCCATTATCCAAAGAGCTTCCATAGATTTGGATAAGGAAATGATAGATGCAGCGACGAACCTGAAGGTCATTGGGATGGCCGGTGTTGGCCTCAATAATATTGATGTCGCCTATGCAAAATCAAAGGGGATTCCTGTGTTCAATGTGCCTGATGGCAGCACAAACGCGGTGGCAGAGCTGACATTTTCACTGCTATTAAATGTCGCGCGAAAAATCACGCCAGCAAACGATTTTGTAAAAGGCGGCGGCTGGAACAAGCATCTGTTTCCAGGATCTGAGTTGAAAAATAAAACCATTGGCACCATCGGATTTGGCAGAATCGGCAAAAGGGTGGGGAAAATCGCGGACGCTTTTGACATGAATGTCATTGCTTATGACCCGTATATCGATCCGAAAGATGTGGCACACATGAATGTGCGTCTAGTAAGCTTTGAAAAATTATTAACAGAGGCTGATATCATTTCGATTCACTGTCCAATCACAGAGGAAACCCACCATCTTATTGCAGAAGGTGAATTCCAGCTGATGAAGGATGGCGCCATTCTGCTTAACATGGGACGCGGCGGCATTGTTTCTGAAAAAGCTGCCATAGAAGCTCTTAAATCGAAAAAACTAAAAGCCTACGCAATGGATGTGGTGGAAAATGAACCATACACAGGAGGAACCTATCAATCGGAATTATTAAACTTAGATAATGTAGTTATCACGCCGCATATTGGAGCGGGAACCGAAGAGGCTCAGGAATACATCGCAAAAACCGTAACAAAAAAGGTTGCGAGTTATTTACTTGGAGAAGGCGTATTTAACTAAACACAATAGCATTTACATTGAACGTTACCTCAATGACTCAAAAGGGATTAGTCATTGGGGTATGTTTTTATTTTTGAATGCTACAAAGTCACCTGCTCATGTATTACCCAAAGTCTAAAAAGGAGATGAGCTCATGAATGTTTTGATCGTCTATGCCCATCCAGAACCAAAATCCTTCAATGGGGCTTTAAAGGATCTAGCTGTTTCAGAATTGACTGCGCTTGGACATCAGGTTAAGGTTTCAGATTTATATGCAATGAATTTCAAAGCCGTTGCTGATCGCGGCGATTTCGAAACCGTTCTTGACGAGAATTTTTTAAAATACCAGATGGAACAAAGAAATGCAGCAAAAGAAAATGGCTTCTCCGAGGATATTAGGGCGGAACAAGAGAAATTGCTATGGGCTGATTTTGTCATTTTTCAATTTCCTTTGTGGTGGTATTCGGTTCCAGCTATTTTAAAAGGCTGGTTTGACCGGGTATTTGCTTCTGGTTTTGTCTATGGCAGAGGCATTGGGAGATACGATTCTGGCGGTTTAAAAGGGCGAAAGGCCATGCTTTCTACGACAACGGGTTCACCAAAGCATGCCTATACTCCATATGGCATGGATGGCGATATTCATGAGAAAATTCTTTATCACATCAATCATGGTATGCTCTATTTTGCCGGTTTGGAGCCGGTCGAGCCGTTCATTGCCTGGACTCCGGCACATGATGCCAACGACCGAGAGCAATATTTAGAGGAATTCAAGCAGCGGCTGCATAATTTGTCAGATATCCCCTCCATCCCTTATCATCCATCTTCACACTATGACGAAAACCACCAATTAAAGGAAGAATATCGACAGAATCATCAATAGCATTCTGCAGAAATCCCATTCTATGTCAATGGGATTTTTTTCGCTGAGTGAAAATAACTATAAAGAATATTAAAAATATTCATATTTTTGTACAAATTAACCATACCTTATTAAAAAGCGAAAAGCTATACTAATAACCACAACAACTCCTTGTCTAATCCTGCAAACGTTTACAACTACTGCCACACGTCGCTTCTTTGTTTATACTTTCCATTTTTAAACCAAAAGATTAAAGGGGGAATGAGTTTGAATTCAGGTGTACTTGTTTCAATTGGGATTTACGTTGTTGGTATGCTGGTCCTAGGTTATATTGCCTACAGAAGGACGTCCAATCTTTCTGACTACATTTTAGGGGGCAGAACGATTGGCCCGGCTGTAACGGCACTCAGTGCCGGGGCATCGGACATGAGCGGCTGGCTGCTGATGGGGCTGCCTGGTGCGCTGTATGTTTCGGGGCTGAATGCCTCCTGGATTGCTGTAAGTTTAGTTATTGGTGCTTATTTGAATTGGCTATATGTAGCCCCGCGGCTAAGGGTCTATACAGAAGTGGCCGATAATTCGATGACAATCCCGGCTTTCCTGGAAAACCGATTTGGCGACAAAACAAATATTCTCCGCCTTACCTCAGGAATAGTTATTATCGTATTTTTTACCTTTTATGTTTCCGCTGGAATGGTATCGGGCGGGGTCCTTTTTGAGACTACCTTTAATATGAGTTACCATACAGGCTTATGGATGGTTGCGGCTGTTGTAGTTGCTTATACGTTATTTGGCGGATTTTTAGCCGTAAGCTGGACCGACTTTGTTCAAGGTCTGATCATGTTCATAGCTCTTATTCTTGTTCCAGCTGTCACCATTATGACGGTAGGCGGCATTGGGCCATCGATTGATCAAGTGAAAAGCACAGGTCCTGGCATGTTTGAT
>Ga0182742_1004670_pt1 | contig 12222 bp, 5 predicted proteins | sample eDN5th37CBELigMG_FD_128880 | JGI IMG/M metagenome (GOLD analysis project Ga0182742, IMG submission 128880) | Enriched Miracle-Growth compost microbial communities from Emeryville, California, USA - eDNA 5th pass 37_C BE-Lig MG (version 2)... ... | reverse complement strand
TCGAATTGCTCACGAGAATCTTTGTACTTATGCACCGCACGAAGAATTGTGTACACATTCTTTTCTGTTGGAAGTGGAATCGGACCTGATACAGCAGCACCAGAACGTTTCGCAGTCTCAACAATTTTTTCTGCAGATTGATCAAGAATTCTATGATCATATGCTTTTAAACGGATACGAATTTTTTGTTTTGCCATTATTTTCCCTCCTTTTCGCCTATTTTCTAATAGACATTCTCCGCGAAAATTTCCCACACACTCGCCATGGCAAAGCGGCCGGGTGTGTCGGCAACCTTCCGCATCATCGCAGTCGAAGACCAACATTGTCTATTATACAGAAGTATGATAATGAAAGCAAGGCTTTTTATCAATTCCTGTATCACTAACGCACTTTTATTATTATAGACGCTCACCTAAGTGATTTCAAGTCATGATAACAAATATATTTAACTTTATTCGTTGAAAGTCTTTCCAGCAAAACATAAATCATCCTATTGGACATATCTATATAGAAGAAACTTGCGTTACATCACTCGTAAACGCACTTATGATTTTGAAAAGCTTTAAAGAAATTATAAAAAGTATAAGCTCAGTATTACACTAAATGAAAAAACAAAAGAGCATTAATGCTAGATCAAGATTGAAGTTGTGAACACAAGGAATCAGATTCAAATTTGATAAAATATAATTCAAAATAAAAACAGGTGAGCAGAAGCCCACCTGTTTATAATATAAGATTACTCTTGGATTGAAGCAACAACGCCAGCGCCTACTGTACGTCCACCTTCACGAATTGAGAACTTAGTTCCTTCTTCGATCGCGATTGGAGAGATTAGCTCAACTGACATTTCAATGTTATCTCCAGGCATAACCATTTCTACGCCTTCTGGAAGGTTACAAATACCAGTTACATCAGTTGTACGGAAGTAGAACTGTGGGCGGTAGTTAGAGAAGAACGGAGTGTGACGTCCACCTTCTTCTTTTGATAAAACGTAAACTTCTGCTTTGAACTTAGTGTGTGGAGTGATTGAACCTGGCTTAGCAAGTACTTGTCCACGTTGGATTTCTTCACGAGCAACCCCACGAAGAAGAGCTCCAATGTTGTCTCCAGCTTCAGCATAATCAAGAAGCTTACGGAACATTTCAACACCAGTTACAGTAGTTTGTTTTGGTTCTTCAGCTAAACCGATGATGTCAACAACGTCACCAACTTTAACTTGACCACGCTCTACACGACCAGTAGCAACTGTTCCACGACCTGTGATTGAGAAAACATCCTCAACAGGCATCATGAATGGCTTGTCAGTGTCACGAGTTGGATTTGGAATATATTCGTCAACAGCAGCCATAAGCTCAATGATCTTCTCTTCCCACTCAGCTTCTCCTTCAAGTGCCTTAAGAGCAGAACCTTTAACAACTGGAATGTCATCGCCAGGGAAATCGTACTCAGAAAGAAGGTCACGAACTTCCATTTCAACTAATTCAAGTAATTCTTCGTCGTCTACCATGTCACACTTGTTCATGAATACAACAAGGTAAGGTACACCTACCTGACGAGATAGAAGGATGTGCTCACGAGTTTGTGGCATTGGACCATCAGCTGCAGAAACAACTAGGATACCACCGTCCATTTGAGCAGCACCAGTGATCATGTTTTTAACATAGTCAGCGTGTCCTGGGCAGTCAACGTGTGCGTAGTGACGGTTTGCAGTTTCGTACTCAACGTGAGATGTGTTGATTGTGATACCACGCTCTTTTTCTTCAGGAGCGTTATCGATTTGGTCATAACCGCGTGCGTCTCCACCGCCAGCTTTAGCTAGAACAGTAGTGATTGCAGCTGTTAGAGTTGTTTTACCGTGGTCAACGTGACCAATAGTTCCGATATTAACGTGTGGCTTAGAACGATCAAATTTAGCTTTTGCCATTTTAGGAATCCTCCTTGTTAATTAAGAAATAAGTATATTTTAGGCTATGAAAAAGGGAAAACCCTTTTCATAGCTATGTCTTACATTAGTAGTTATACTTGATTAAAGGTTTAAAATCAATTATTCACCTTTATTTTTTTTGATGATTTCTTCAGAAACTGATTTTGGAACTTCTTCGTAGTGGTCGAAGTGCATAGAGAATACACCACGTCCTTGAGTGCTAGAACGAAGAGCTGTTGCATATCCAAACATCTCTGAAAGTGGAACCATCGCACGAACAACTTGTGCATTACCACGAGCATCCATACCTTCTACACGTCCACGACGAGCAGTGATCATACCCATGATATCTCCAAGATATTCTTCAGGGATAACAACTTCAACCTTCATAACAGGTTCTAAGATAACTGGTTGACATTTTGAAGCAGCATTTTTAAGTGCCATAGAAGCTGCAATCTTAAACGCCATTTCAGAAGAGTCAACATCATGGTAAGAACCATCAAATAACTTAGCTTTAATGTCTACTAGTGGATAACCAGCAAGAACACCACGATCTAGAGCATCTTCAAGACCTGCTTGTACAGCTGGGATGTATTCACGAGGAACAACCCCACCGACGATTGCGTTTTCGAACTCGAAGCCTTTTCCTTCTTCGTTAGGTGAGAATTCAATCCAAACGTGCCCGAATTGTCCACGTCCACCAGATTGGCGAGCGAATTTACCTTCTACCTGTGCTGAAGCACGGAAAGTTTCACGGTATGCAACCTGTGGTGCACCCACATTTGCTTCAACCTTGAATTCACGCTTCATACGATCAACGATGATGTCAAGATGAAGCTCACCCATACCAGCGATGATAACTTGTCCAGTTTCCTGGTCAGTATGCGCACGGAATGTTGGATCTTCTTCTTGAAGCTTTTGTAGAGCAGTTGTCATTTTATCTTGGTCAGCCTTTGATTTTGGCTCAACAGATAGTTGGATAACTGGCTCAGGGAACTGCATGGATTCAAGGATAACTGGATCCTTTTCATCACATAAAGTATCGCCTGTAGTTGTGTCTTTTAAACCTACTGCTGCAGCAATATCTCCAGAGTGAACAATAGAGATTTCCTGACGGCTGTTTGCGTGCATTTGTAGGATACGTCCTACACGCTCACGCTTCCCTTTAGTTGAGTTCTTTACGTAAGAACCAGATTCTAGTGTACCAGAATATACACGGAAGAATGTTAGTTTACCAACATAAGGGTCTGTCATAACTTTAAATGCTAGAGCTGAGAATGGCTCTTCATCGCTAGAATGACGTTCTACTTCTTCTTCACTGTCAGGAACATGTCCTTTGATTGCTGGTACATCTAATGGAGATGGAAGGTAGTCAATTACTGCATCTAGCATTAACTGAACACCTTTGTTTTTAAATGCTGATCCACACAATACAGGGTAGAACTCAACATTTGTTGTACCTTTACGGATCGCAGCTTTAATTTCTTCCTTTGTAAGCTCTTCTCCACCAAGGTATTTTTCCATTAATTCTTCATCAAGCTCAGCAACAGCTTCGATTAATTTCTCACGCCATTCTTCAGCTAGTTCTTTGTACTCATCAGGAATTTCACCTTCAGTGATTTCAGTACCTAAGTCATTACCGTAGAATCGTGCATTCATATCAATTAAATCGATAATACCACTGAACTCATCTTCCGCACCGATTGGTAATTGGATAGGATGAGCATTTGCTTGTAAACGGTCATGAATCGTTCTTACAGAATATAAGAAGTCTGCACCTAACTTATCCATCTTGTTTACAAACACAATGCGTGGTACTCCGTATGTTGTTGCTTGGCGCCATACAGTTTCTGTTTGTGGCTCAACACCAGATTGAGCATCTAGTACTGTAACCGCACCATCAAGAACACGTAGAGAACGTTCAACTTCAACAGTGAAGTCTACGTGTCCTGGAGTGTCGATGATGTTTACACGGTGGTTGTTCCAAGAAGCTGTTGTCGCAGCAGATGTGATTGTAATACCACGTTCTTGCTCTTGCTCCATCCAGTCCATTTGAGAAGCACCTTCGTGAGTTTCACCGATTTTATGAATACGGCCAGTATAATATAGGATACGCTCAGTTGTTGTTGTTTTACCAGCATCAATGTGCGCCATGATACCAATATTACGAGTTTTTTCTAAGGAGAACTCTCTTGCCATTGGGTCTTTCTCCTTCCTTGTATGAGTGTTTTAGTTTTGAAGATGATTTTACCAACGATAGTGAGCAAACGCTTTGTTCGCTTCAGCCATTTTGTGTGTATCTTCGCGTTTCTTAACAGATGCTCCAGTGTTGTTCGCAGCATCTAAAATTTCGTTTGCCAAACGCTCTTCCATGGTCTTTTCTCCACGAAGACGAGCGTAGTTTACTAACCAACGTAATCCAAGTGTAGTACGACGATCTGGACGCACCTCAACTGGAACTTGATAGTTAGCACCACCAACACGGCGTGCTCTTACTTCTAGAACTGGCATGATGTTCTTCAATGCTTGATCGAAAACTTCCATTGCATCTTTGCCAGTACGCTCAGCGATGATATCAAATGCAGAGTATAAAATCTTTTGAGATTTACCTCTCTTGCCATCTACCATCATTTTGTTAATTAAACGAGTAACTAACTTTGAATTGTAAATCGGATCCGGTAATACATCTCTTTTTGCAACAGGACCTTTACGTGGCATATTATTTCCTCCTTTCAAAAAGGCTATGATTGATTGTTATTATTTCTTAGCTGCTTTCGGACGCTTAGTACCGTATTTAGAACGACCTTGCATACGGTTATTAACGCCAGCTGTATCTAAAGCTCCACGAACGATATGGTAACGTACCCCTGGTAAGTCTTTTACACGTCCACCACGGATAAGAACAACACTGTGCTCTTGTAAGTTGTGGCCGATACCAGGAATGTATGCAGTTACCTCGATTCCGTTTGTTAAACGAACACGAGCATATTTACGAAGCGCTGAGTTCGGCTTCTTCGGTGTCATTGTACCAACACGAGTACATACACCACGTTTTTGTGGAGATGTTTGGTTTGTTTGAGCTTTTTTGAAGCTATTGTAACCTTTGTTTAATGCTGGTGATTTTGAAGTTTCCTCGACAGATTTACGAGGTTTGCGTACTAATTGGTTAATTGTAGGCATTATTTTTCCTCCTTTCGCTACTTTGGTAGACCCACACATCCAGGTGGTTCATTTTTTGCTAAAAAACAAAGCTTTTGCGGTAAACGCCACAAAAACAGTTTTTACAATAAAAAAGATATATCAGCTGTTCCCTATCATTCACTTCCTGACCATCTGAATGAATGTATCAGGTAAGTAGGAACACCTTTGCTATAATAGCATTTCAAAAAAGAGATGTCAACAGCATCTTCATTTTATTTTTAAAAATGCGGTACCTCTGATCAAAGAAGTACCGCATTAATTAGAGAAGATCTTTTAATAGAACGACTTTTATTCTACCGGAACGGCATCTTCCGTATTCTCTTCTTCCAGTAAAACTGGCTCTGCTTTACGGTAACGCTGCATACCTGTTCCAGCTGGAACAAGTTTACCGATGATTACATTCTCTTTCAAGCCGAGAAGTTCATCGCGTTTTCCTTTAATTGCCGCATCTGTAAGAACTCTTGTTGTTTCTTGGAACGATGCTGCAGATAGGAAGGAATCTGTTTCAAGAGATGCTTTTGTAATTCCAAGAATAACTGGGCGCCCTGTTGCTGGTAATCTTCCTTCAAGAATTGCTTTACGGTTCGCATCGGTGAACTGATGGATTTCAAGTAATGTACCCGGAAGAACATCTGTTTCCCCTGCATCAATGACTCTGATTTTTCTCATCATTTGGCGAACCATAACTTCGACGTGTTTATCGCCAATTTCTACCCCTTGCATACGATATACTTTCTGCACTTCTTTTAAGAGGTATTCTTGGACAGACTTAACGTCTTTTACGCGCAATAGCTCTTTCGGATCAATTGAACCTTCTGTTAGTTCCTGACCACGCTCAACTTGACTGTTAACAGCCACCTTCAGTCTTGCAGTATATGGAGCTGTGTAAGTACGAGACTCAACATCACCTTGAACGATGATTTCATGTTGTCTGTCACGACCTTCATTTATACCGACAACTACTCCACTGATTTCCGAAATCACCGCAACCCCTTTAGGATTACGTGCTTCAAAGATTTCCTGAATACGTGGAAGACCTTGGGTAATATCATCTCCAGCAACCCCACCAGTATGGAAAGTACGCATCGTTAACTGTGTACCTGGCTCACCAATAGATTGAGCGGCAATAATTCCAACTGCCTCGCCAACTTCAACTTCTTGGCCAGTTGCCAAGTTACGACCGTAACACTTCTTACATACTCCGTGGCGTGTGTTACAAGTAAATGCCGAACGGATCCATACTTCTTCATGTCCAGCATTCACAATTTCTAATGCAAGATCTTCGGTGATCAATTCATTTTCACGAACAATGATTTCATTCGTTTCAGGATGTTTGATCGTTTTTCTTGAATAACGGCCAATTAAACGTTCGTCAAGAGCTTCAATGATTTCCGTTCCATCTTTTAATGCAGAAACGTTTAGTCCTCTGTCTGTTCCACAATCATCCTCACGAACAATAACATCTTGTGCAACATCGACGAGACGACGCGTTAAATAACCTGAGTCCGCTGTCTTAAGAGCTGTATCGGCAAGTCCCTTACGCGCACCGTGTGTGGAGATAAAGTATTCCAATACAGTTAGACCTTCACGGAAACTGGATTTAATCGGTAACTCAATAATACGACCAGCCGGGTTGGCCATCAATCCACGCATACCTGCTAACTGCGTGAAGTTTGATGCATTACCACGGGCCCCTGAGTCACTCATCATAAAGATTGGGTTTGTTCGACTTAAGGAACTCATAAGCTTAGATTGAATTATATCTTTCGCCGCACTCCAGATTGAGATAACCCGATCATAACGCTCATCTTCTGTGATTAAACCACGTCTAAACTGCTTCATTACATTATCAACTTTTGCTTGAGCATCATTGATAATTTCTTCTTTTTCTCCTAGGACAACGATGTCAGCTACACCGACAGTAATACCAGCCTTCGAAGAATAACGGAAACCTAGATCCTTCATACGATCCAGCATTTTAGATGTTTCTGTAATTTGGAACTTCTTAAAGACTTCAGCAATGATATTTCCAAGAATTTTCTTCTTGAAAGGATCGATTAGAGGCATTTCTTTAATCGCAGCTCTAACGTCAGTCCCTTTGGCTAAGAAGTATTTCTCTGGAGTCTTTTCTTCCAAGTTTGTTTTCGTTGGTTCATTGATATATGGGAACGATGCAGGAAGAATTTCATTGAAAATCAACTTACCTACTGTAGTAACAAGAAGTTGGTTGTTCTGTTCCTCAGTAAATGTTTCATTCCCTAATGTACCCGCATCAACAGCTACACGTGTGTGAAGGTGTACATAACCGTTTTGGTAAGCAATCAAAGCTTCATTGCGGTCTTTAAAAATCATTCCTTCACCAACAGCATCTTCACGCTCTAATGTTAAGTAGTAATTTCCAAGAACCATATCCTGGGATGGTGTAACAACTGGCTTTCCATCCTTAGGATTTAGGATGTTTTGCGCAGCAAGCATAAGCAAGCGAGCCTCTGCTTGTGCTTCAGCAGATAATGGGACGTGAACAGCCATCTGGTCACCGTCAAAGTCCGCATTGTATGCTGTACATACAAGTGGATGTAGACGAATCGCACGACCCTCTACTAATGTAGGTTCGAACGCCTGAATTCCCAATCTATGAAGCGTAGGGGCGCGGTTAAGTAATACTGGGTGTTCTTTAATAACATCCTCTAAAACATCCCATACTTCCGGCTGAACTCTTTCAATCTTCCGTTTTGCAGACTTAATATTGTGTGCAAGTCCCTTTTGGACAAGTTCTTTCATAACAAATGGTTTGAATAGTTCAAGAGCCATTTCTTTTGGAAGACCACATTGATACATTTTAAGGTTTGGACCTACGACAATAACAGAACGGCCAGAATAGTCAACACGCTTCCCTAATAGGTTCTGACGGAAACGTCCTTGCTTCCCTTTTAGCATATGGGAAAGTGACTTTAACGGGCGATTCCCCGGTCCTGTAACAGGACGACCACGACGTCCATTATCGATTAACGCATCTACAGCTTCTTGAAGCATCCGTTTTTCGTTTTGAACAATGATGCTAGGTGCACCAAGATCTAATAAACGCTTTAAACGATTGTTACGGTTAATGACACGACGGTATAAATCGTTTAGGTCGGATGTCGCAAAACGACCACCATCAAGCTGTACCATCGGGCGAAGTTCTGGTGGAATAACCGGAAGAACATCTAAAATCATCCAAGAAGGTTCATTTCCAGAATTACGGAAAGCCTCAAGAACTTCTAGACGCTTGATCGCACGAGTACGACGCTGACCTTGAGCTGTTTTTAACTCTTCTTTCAAGGCGTCTACTTCTTTATCTAAATCAATATCAGAAAGAAGCTTTTTAATCGCTTCAGCACCCATTCCCGCATGGAACTTGCTTCCATATTTATCGCGGTATGCACGGTATTCTTTTTCTGATAACAGTTGTTTCTTCTCCAAGGCTGTGTCGCCTGTTTCTGTAACAACATATGACGCAAAGTAAATGATTTCCTCAAGCGCACGAGGAGACATATCTAAAACAAGACCCATACGGCTTGGGATACCTTTGAAATACCAAATGTGGGATACAGGAGCAGCAAGTTCAATATGGCCCATACGTTCACGGCGTACTTTTGAACGTGTTACTTCGACTCCACAACGGTCACAAACGACTCCTTTATAACGTACACGTTTGTATTTTCCACAATGACATTCCCAGTCTTTTGTAGGACCGAAAATCCGCTCACAGAATAACCCGTCTTTTTCTGGCTTTAATGTTCGGTAGTTAATTGTTTCTGGCTTTTTTACTTCACCATATGACCATGAACGAATCTTGTCTGGTGAAGCAAGCCCGATCTTCATGTATTCAAAATTATTAACATCCAGCAAGGGGCCTACCTCCCTTTTAATCTAGGGTTTTACCCAATTTAAAACAATAACGTTATCATTCACTCAAAAAACAGACCTAACCCTCTTTGCAGGGAAACCAATCTTCGAGTTTTGTCCATAAGCATAAGCTATATTGATTGTGCAATAGCCATGCCTACTATAAAAGAGGATGGCTATCGCACTTCTTCAACCTATTTATTCTTTGGAACCAACCTTTTCAGAATCAACATCACCTGATCCAGATGCGATGTTCAATGTTTCCGGTTGTTGTATTTCATCATCTTCATCAAAATCGCGCATTTCGATTTCTTGTTCATCACCTGAAAGAATCTTAACATCCATTCCAAGACTCTGAAGCTCTTTCATTAAGACCTTGAACGATTCAGGAACACCAGGCTCAGGAACGTTTTCACCTTTTACAATCGCTTCATAAGTCTTAACACGTCCGACAACATCGTCCGATTTAACTGTTAAGATTTCCTGAAGTGTGTAAGCTGCACCATATGCTTCAAGTGCCCATACCTCCATTTCCCCGAAGCGCTGACCACCGAACTGAGCTTTACCACCCAGTGGTTGTTGCGTAACAAGAGAGTAAGGTCCTGTAGAACGAGCATGAAGCTTATCGTCAACCATGTGCGCAAGTTTAATCATGTACATGACCCCAACAGATACGCGGTTGTCAAACGGTTCGCCTGTACGGCCATCATAAAGAACGGTTTTCGCATCACGTGCCATACCAGCTTCTTCAATCGTAGACCACACATCTTCTTCTGTTGCACCATCAAATACAGGAGACGCCACATGAATTCCAAGGCTACGAGCAGCCATACCTAAGTGAAGTTCCAATACCTGACCGATGTTCATACGTGATGGAACCCCTAATGGGTTCAACATGATATCAATCGGCGTACCATCTGGTAAGAATGGCATATCCTCTTCAGGTAAAATGCGGGAAATAACCCCTTTATTACCATGTCGTCCAGCCATCTTATCGCCTTCGTGAATCTTACGTTTTTGAACAATATAAACGCGAACAAGTTGATTTACACCTGGAGGCAGTTCGTCACCGTCTTCACGGTTAAAGACTTTCACATCAAGAACAATTCCTCCACCACCATGTGGTACACGAAGAGAGGTGTCGCGAACTTCACGAGCTTTTTCACCAAAGATTGCATGTAAAAGACGTTCTTCTGCTGTTAGTTCTGTAACTCCCTTAGGTGTAACCTTTCCAACAAGCAAGTCTCCATCTTTCACCTCAGCACCTACACGAATGATTCCACGCTCATCGAGGTTACGCAATGCATCTTCCCCGACGTTTGGAATATCACGTGTAATTTCTTCAGGCCCAAGCTTTGTATCACGAGACTCTGATTCATATTCTTCAATATGGATAGAAGTGTATACATCGTCTTTAACAAGACGTTCACTCATGATAATCGCATCCTCGTAGTTATAACCATCCCAGTTAATAAATCCTACAAGAACGTTTCTTCCTAATGCTAGTTCTCCTTTTTCCATTGAAGGACCATCGGCAAGAATCTCACCTTTTGTCACATGGTCACCCACACTTACGATTGGACGCTGGTTATAACAAGTCCCTTGGTTTGAACGGATGAACTTTTGCATTTTATATTTATCAAGGTCACCTTTTGTTTGTTGACCATCTACTTCAGTAATCCGACGAACCCAAACTTGGCGAGCTTCAACGTGCTCAACAATTCCCTCATGTTTACAGATAACAGCTGCACCAGAGTCTTTTGCTGATACATGCTCCATACCTGTTCCGACTCTCGGTGCTTCTGGTTGCAACAACGGCACAGCTTGGCGCTGCATGTTCGCTCCCATTAGGGCACGGTTCGAGTCATCATTCTCAAGGAATGGGATACATGCTGTCGCGGCAGAAACAACCTGTTTCGGTGATACATCCATATAATCAATGCGCTCACGACGAACAACGGTGTTTTCACCACGGAAACGAGCAACTACCATGTCATCAAGGAATTCCCCTTCATCAGATAGAACCGCATTTGCCTGAGCGACAACATAGTTATCCTCTTCATCAGCAGTTAGATAATCAAAATGATCAGTAACTCTACCTGTTTCTGGGTCGACACGACGATATGGAGTTTCAATAAATCCGAACTTATTCACTTTCGCAAAAGAAGAAAGTGAGTTAATCAGCCCGATGTTTGGACCCTCAGGAGTTTCAATCGGACACATACGACCATAGTGTGAATAGTGAACGTCACGTACTTCGAAGCCTGCACGTTCACGAGTCAAACCACCTGGTCCAAGTGCAGATAGACGACGCTTATGCGTCAATTCTGCCAATGGATTCGTTTGGTCCATGAACTGTGATAACTGAGAACTACCAAAGAACTCTTTAATTGAAGCAATAACCGGTCGGATATTAATGAGTTGCTGTGGTGTAATTGTGTTTGTGTCTTGAATCGACATTCTTTCACGAACAACTCTTTCCATACGGGATAAACCGATACGGAACTGGTTTTGTAAAAGTTCACCAACAGAGCGAAGTCGTCTGTTTCCAAGATGGTCGATGTCATCTGTATCACCAACACCATGCAATAAGTTAAAGAAATAACTAATAGATGCAATGATATCAGCTGGTGTAATATTTTTAATTGGTTCAGGAACATAGGCATTCCCGATTATATTAATCACTTTTTCGCCTTCATCATTTGGAGCGTAAATTTTAATTGACTGAAGTAAGATATCATCTTCTACTACGCCGCCATATGGTTTATGCGTTTCGAAGCCAACATTCTTTTCAAGACTATCAAGGATTTTATCAAGCGTACGACGGTCTAGTGTTACGCCTTGCTCCGCAATAATCTCTCCTGTCTCTGGATCAACTAATGTTTCAGCTAATTTTTGCCCAAACAGGCGATTTTTTATATGAAGCTTCTTGTTAATCTTATAACGGCCCACATTCGCTAAGTCATAGCGCTTTGGATCAAAGAATCTTGAAACAAGAAGGCTTTTAGCATTCTCAACGGTTGGCGGCTCACCAGGGCGTAAACGCTCATAGATTTCAAGAAGCGCTTTTTCAGAACTCTCTGTGTTATCCTTCTCTAGCGTATTTCGGATGTACTCGTTGTCACCAATTAAATCAATGATCTCTTGGTCAGAGCCAAACCCTAGAGCACGCAAAAGAACCGTAACAGGGAGTTTCCTCGTACGATCTA
>Ga0182742_1004667_pt1 | contig 12225 bp, 11 predicted proteins | sample eDN5th37CBELigMG_FD_128880 | JGI IMG/M metagenome (GOLD analysis project Ga0182742, IMG submission 128880) | Enriched Miracle-Growth compost microbial communities from Emeryville, California, USA - eDNA 5th pass 37_C BE-Lig MG (version 2)... ... | reverse complement strand
TTTCCTAGGTGATAAAATGTCCCCTTTATCAGACACCACTACTCTTGCAGCAGCTACTGTTAAGGTCGATTTATTCGAGCATATTAAAAATATGACTTGGACAACTGTTCCGGCATTTATTCTATCGTTTCTGTTGTTTCTTATGCTTTCACCATCAGATATAGCAGGGAATTTCGGACAAGTAATAATGATACAAGAGGAATTACGTTACCTGAACTTAGTCCATTGGTATTCTCTTATTCCCTTTTTTGTCTTAGCAGTCCTTGCGTTCAAAAAAGTGCCGTCCGTGATTACACTTGGTAGCAGTTCTTTAACAGCTTTAGGAATTAGTCTGTTGATTACCGATAAAGAGAGCTGGGCAGAAATACCGTCAATTTTGTACTCAGGTTTTAAAGTTGATACAGAAATGGAAGTTGTTCACTCCTTATTATCGCGGGGTGGGGTTGAAAGTATGTTTTTTTCCATTTCCCTTGTATTGCTCGCATTGTCGATGGGAGGAATATTGTCACGAATTGGAATACTGTCCGTTTTCTTTTCTTTGTTTATTAAAGGCACAGCAAAGGTCTCGGTATTAATTACATCGACTGTTGCTACTGCACTGGGTATAAACATTTTAGTAGGGGAACAATACTTATCAATCATCATGACCGGTAATTTATTTGAGCCTTATTATCAAAAAGCTGGATTACATCCGAAGAATCTTTCTCGCGCGTTAGAGGATGCTGGCACAGTCATTAATCCACTCGTACCATGGGGAGTATGTGGAGTATTTCTAACAGGGGTATTGGGAGTTCAAACGATTGAATATGCTATGTTTGCTTTCTTCTGTATCTTATCTCCAATTCTAACGATTGTTGCCGGTTGGACAAAAATTTCTATAAAAATGATTGAACAAAAAGCGGCTGCATAGGCAGTACGCTTTTTCTTTTTCTTTACCAGTTAAATGGTAATATTTTTATCCTTTAAGGACAGAATATGGAGGCAGAGAACTCCATTCATTTATCATGGTAAATCTCCCCCGTGGTGGAAGTTCCTTTCCCGAAAAAAATCATTAATGTAATAAAGGAATGACAACATTCTATGAAGCGATTGAGCAAACTTGAAGGTATTCTTTGGTCCGTTGCCCTACCTGGATTTCCACAGCTATTAACTGGACAATTTCTTAAGGGGGCGTTATTAGTAATATTGGAATTTGTCATTAATGTAAACAGCAATTTTAATCAAGCGATTATGTATAGTTTTTTATGGGAAATTGATAAAGCTTTTAAAGTTGTTGATTATCAATGGTTGATGTTTTATCCCTGCGTTTATATGTTTTCAATGTGGGATGCTTACCGTCATGCTCTAGATGAGAAAGTAAAAAGAAGTTACCTCCCCTTTGTATTTGGTGCGTATATGGTGACGGTTGGTTTAATGCTTTCCCCAAAATTAAAAATTTTCGGTATTTCATTGGGCCCTGTTTTTTGGCCAATGCTTTTTCTATTGCCAGGTCTCTTAATTGGGTTTGTAATTAGAATCATTATGAATCATATCTCTAAAGAAAAGTAGGAATTAATTTTAAATAGAAATGACCCCCATAATTGATTAAATTAAATCGTAATTCTTTATTGTCAAAAACTTATCTCCCTAATGAAAGATACAGCTCAAGTATTAGTAAGTTGAATACTTAGCCGTATTTTTCTGCGTCGTCTTTTCCTACACAAGAATTCTCAAAAATAATGAATCTTAAGGATTAGATAAATCTAATAGTTTTTTGGATTCAAATTATTAGTTATTAAAGATGTTTCACTTTCTTCTTACTCAAAATATCAAATTGACACTTTATGATATAATTTTGAGGGGGAGAGAGGTGAGGCCAATGCTAAGTTTATTGTTTTTATCAAAAAGAAAGCCAAAAACGATTGAAGAAAAAATAACTCTAATTCAACAGGGTGACCAGAAGTTACGCGATGAATTGATCCATGACTACAAACCCTTTATAGCTAAATCAGTTTCTTCTGTTTGTAAACGGTACATCAATGAGTCGGACGATGAATTTAGCATTGGACTTATTGCTTTTAACGAAGCGATTCAAAAGTTTTCAACTGAAAGAGGAAGTTCTCTGCTTAGCTTTGCTGATGTATTAATTAAACGGAGAGTTATTGATTATATCCGCCAACAATCACGGGCGGTGACTATCTCTATGGATTTTGAAAGCGAGTTTCAGGACGAGGAGCATTCAAGATCAAGTATTGAAGATGAGCTTTCAATTGAGGAGTTTCGAAGAAAAAACGAAGAGCAGCTAAGAAAAGAAGAAATCATTCAGTTCCAAAAGATTCTTGAAGATTTCGGTCTTTCTTTTAATGAAATTGTTGACCAAGCTCCTAAACATGCAGATGCACGAAAGAATGCAATTGAAGTAGCAAAACTATTAATTGAAAATGAAGAACTTAAAAAACAGCTTCTTGAAAAGAAACGTTTGCCGATAAAGCAATTAGAAAAAATGGTTCATTTAAGTCGAAAAACAATTGAGCGAAATCGGAAATATATCATCGCAATCGCTATTGTTTTTATGGGCGACTTTGTTTATTTAAAAGATTATCTAAAAGGAGTGCTGGAGGGATGAAAAAGGGTGTAGTTTTAGAAATCAACCATCACTATGTAACGGTGTTGACGCCTGAAGGTGATTTTATCAGAACCCGCAAGCTTCCTCAAAACTATCATGTAGGAGAGGAAATCTATTTTTATCCCGCTGAGTTTAGTCAAGAACCTAGATTTAATTTCCTGGCTAAGGTAAAAAATTTCAAGGTCGTTGCGATTCTTCCAGCTGTTTTAATACTAGGCATTTTCTTCCTACCATTCTATAGTCAGCAGCAAGTCTCAGCTTATATGTCAATTGATGTAAATCCTAGTATAGAATTAGGTCTAAATGATGAGTTAGAGGTTGTCGGGATTGAGGCCTATAATGAAGAAGGTCAAAAAATCATCGGAAAGCTGACAGAATGGAAATGGGAAGATGTTATTGTCGTAACAAATATGATTCTTGCAGAAATTGAAAAGCAAGGCTTTCTACAAGAGCAGCATGAAGTAGTCATTTCGACTACCAATAAGAAAGATGAGGAATTTGAAACCGTGTTAGAAGAAACGGTTTCGGAGGTTGCTCAACAAGCGGCGGTTGAAGAAGAACTGGATGTGACGGTGGTAACGGCTACAGAAGAGGAAAGACAAAATGCTGTTGAATTAGGAATAACTCCTGGTTTATATAAACAACAAAATCATTCAGTTAAACAAGGCATTCATGTTAAGGAGAAACTAAGTAATAAACCTGTTCAACAATCTCAGCCTCCAAGTGACAACCAAAAACAAAACACGGACGAAAAGGTTGATAAACTAAAGCCAAAACAGCAAACTGAAGTTCAACAGAAAGTTTCAAGCCCTACCATTCCGAAAAATGGGAATACAAACAAAGATAATAAAGAAACAAAAGCTAATTATGGACAGGAGAAGAAACAGCAGAATATAGATATACAAGAAAAGGCACAAAAGAACAATGGGAAGAATCAAGGTAATAGTGAAAACGCGCAAAAGAATCATAGGAAGAAAGAGGAACACAAAGTAAACAATCAAAACAATAACAAAAGTCCTAAAGAAAAGGTCAATCAAAATAGAGGCAATCAGGATCAAAACGGAAACTCTCGAAACAAGAATGACCAAATTAAACGTGTCAATGGAAACGACAAAGGAAATCAGCGTTTTCAATAGATGAAAAAAGTCCGGGAAGGTACCGGACTTTTTTTTATCCAATTTTATTAAATTATTTCTTAGAATTGGTTTTGATTTCTGCCTGTCAGCTCAGCTTGTGCTTGTTGTACTAAACGCTTAGTGATTTCTCCTCCAACCGACCCGTTTGAACGAGAAACTGTATTGGCACCTAATTGCACCCCGAATTCTTGGGCGATTTCATATTTAACTTGATCTAAGAATTGTTCCACTCCTGGAACAAGTAGTTTGTTTGAATTGTTAGCCATAATTGTCAACTCCTTGGTGAGTTTGCAGGATTTTATCTGCATTCTTATGTTTAACTTTTCTTGGGGAAATATGCGTCCAAACTTAATTTGGACAAAATAAATAAATGTTGGATAACCTACAATTAAGTGGTATTTATAAATCCTTCGTTTACTTCTGCTTTGCCCTTTGGTATTTTATATTACAGGACTTAATTGAGAGGAAAATAAAATGTATACCAATCTTAGAAAAAAAACCAATTCACTAACACCAGCTCAGATGATCGTTGTTTATTACTTTATTGCGGTGTTTGTATCGGTGTTATTGCTTAGTCTTCCAGTCTCAATAAAACCTGGAGTAGATTATACATTTATGGATGCCTTATTTGTTGCAGTTAGTGCTGTAAGTGTCACTGGGCTTACCACTGTAAGTATTAGTGAGACCTATACCGTCACTGGGAGTTATATTCTGTTGTTTATCTTTCAGTTTGGTGGAGTAGGGATTATGGCACTGGGAACCTTTTTTTGGTTGATCATTGGGAAAAAAATTGGGCTTAAAGAACGAAGATTGATAATGGCTGATCAGAATCAAACTGGTTTATCAGGGATGGTCAAGATGTTAAAGGGAATACTCCTGATTATTATGGTCATTGAATTATTCGGTGCACTACTCTTAGGTATTCACTTTCATCAGTATTTTCCTACTTGGAAAGAAGCCTTTATCCATGGTTTATTTGCCTCTGTTAGTGCAACAACGAATGCAGGATTTGATATAACAGGGAATTCGATGCTCCCTTATGCCAATGACTATTTTGTGCAACTCGTCACCGTTGTTTTGATGGTCTTAGGGGCAATTGGCTTCCCGGTTCTAGTTGAAATAAAGGAATTCTTTATTCAAAGAAAAAACAATAAACGGTTATTTCGATTTTCCTTATTTACAAAAATAACAAGTGTTACGTTCTTCGCTTTGTTATTGTTTGGAACAGTCATAATTTTGGCCTTAGAGTATAATCATTTTTTCGCCGATAAAACATGGCATCAGTCTTTTTTCTACGCCTTTTTTCAATCTGCGGCAACTAGAAGTGGGGGACTCACCACAATGGATGTCAACGATTTTACTGAGACCACTTTGTTAGTGATGTCGTCTTTGATGTTTATTGGTGCATCACCTAGTTCAGTAGGTGGAGGGATTCGTACAACCACTTTTGCGTTAAATTTATTATTTCTTTATCATTATGCTCACGGAAATCGAACCATTAAAATTTTTAAACGTGAGCTAATGGAAGAGGATATCATTAAATCCTTGGTTGTAACAACACTAGCAATTGTGATGTGTTTTACAGCGACAGTTATTTTGAGAGTGACTGAAGACCATGATTTAATTGCCATCATATTTGAAGTTGCATCAGCTTTTGGTACTTGCGGATTGTCCATGGGGATTACATCCGAACTAAGCACGATTGGAAAATTTGTGATTATTGTTATAATGTTTATCGGTCGAATTGGATTGGTAATTTTCCTATTTTTCATTGGTGGCAAAGGAGACAAAACACAATTTCACTATCCAAAGGAAAAGGTTATTATTGGGTAATGACAAACGCTGTTCAACAAGAACAGCGTTTTTGTTGTTTGTTCGTTTATAATTACGACCTTCCTAATATACCTAAACGAATCCTTCGTTTAATCTTTTCCTTTACTGACATCGATTGTCGGATGCATAAACGGATAGGCTTGAGGAGCGCGTTTTTCTTCTAATATTTCTTGATTCTCTGTTGTGTTCCATCCAATGTCATTTGTAGGGTGTACCCATTCATCGCCTGACATAATTGCTGGGTCAGTATCTTCACTCCAGTTTTCCAGCGGAGAGTTTTGAGAAGAATAATGACTATCTCCGATTACTACACCATGCTTATTTCTAAATGTCGGTTGAATGTTCATGCCAGTGCCTTTAAAACTCGGGGCACTAATCTGGTGAGGGAGTGTATTATCGATATCAAGCCTTTTTGAATTATTTTGATTTTTCTTCATCAAATTCACATCCTTTTGGGTTAGTTTTTGTTGACTGTGTTGTTTTATGAAAATGAATGAACAGTAAAAATAGGAAGCAAACTACATACATAGTCAACCTAAAAACCGAAGAACATAATAATGTTTTAAATTTGGGGAGGTGGCTTAAGATGGCAAAGCGTAAAGCCGAAAGAAATGCAGTTGAAAAATATTCAAAAACACCACATCGCAACATGCATGAATCAGAATTCTCTGCTGAGTTTTCCCATGGAGAAGATGCTGGTAAATTTGCAAACCGCAATTCAAAGCAGGGTAGAGAGGGGAGAGCTTAATGAGCAGGAAGAAGCAAGTCGTGCGTAAGGAAACAGCGAATGTTGAATTTGGTGTTGAATTCGGTGACTTGAATGCTTCAAAAATGTTTGAAAGACCTTTTCCTAAAAAGAAAACAAAAGATAAAAAATAAAAATAAGCCGGCATTATGCCGGCTTTAGTTGAGACAAAGTATAGGAGTATACCGTTGTATTTCCAAGGGAAGGGTGGAAATAAACTAAGACAACGGATGAGGTGTGTTCAATCTCACCTGTAGATAGGTATTTCGCTAGATTGAAGGACACTTCTTCCATAACAGTGTGCTTAAGTAAATCCTTTTCAGATAAATTTCTAAGGGTAACCGGTAAAACTTCACTAGAAATTAATTCTCTATATATGCGACTTCTCTGTTCTTTGTCCATTTCGAGATTCCACCACGGTTTTCTCGGCTTTTGTTTCTTTCCTTCAAGATAGTCATATTTCATTAAGCCTTCAATAACACTAAGATTTTCGGTCATCCGAACCTTTAAGAATTGGTAGAGACGACGGAATAAATCTTCTAGTTGATGTCCAATTCGTGACCATCCTTGTTGTTCCCAATAAGCTCCGAAATCTTGAAAGAAATCAAATGGCGTTGGAAAGATCTTGGTTACTAGGTATTCAATGGTCGTATTCATCCGATGATCATTCCAATACTTTTCAAGCACATCTTCAACTTGTTTGATGCGAATGATATCGCTAAAAGGTAAGACATTATTACCCAGTATTTCATATGGAGAGTGATCCATGTAAATATAATCATGGTCTTTAGCTCTTAGTCTTAAGCCAGTTCCCCTAAGCATCTTTAAGAACCCAAGTTGCAGTTCCTCTGGACGCATCGCGAATACGTCATTGAAGGTCTTTTTAAAAGAATCGTAATTTTCTTCCGGAAGTCCGGCAATTAAATCTAAGTGCTGGTCAATTTTTCCGCCTTCTTTAACCATTGTTACCGTTCGCTTAAGTTTATCGAAGTTTTGTTTCCGCATGACAAGCTCATTTGTATAATCGTTTGTGGATTGAACCCCAATTTCAAATCGGAATAAACCAGCAGGTGCATTCTTGTTAAGAAAATCAATGACCTCCGGACGCATAATATCAGCTGTTATTTCAAACTGAAATACAGTGCCTGGTAAGTGTTCATCAATCAAAAATTGAAACATCTCCATTGCATAACTGCGGCTGATATTAAAGGTTCGATCAACAAATTTTATTGTTTTCGCACCATTCTTCATTAAATAACGAATGTCATCCTTTACCTTATCGCGATCAAAATATCTTACCCCAACTTCAATAGAAGAAAGGCAAAATTGACAACTAAATGGACAGCCGCGGCTTGTTTCAATATAGATAACACGCTTGGATAAATGAGGCAGATCCTCCTCAAATCGGTGCGGAGAAGGGAGGTTTTTTAAATCCAGCTTATTAGCTTGTGGATTTAATTTTATTTTACTATCAAGTCGATAGGCAATTCCCGGAACATCGGTTGCTGTTTTTTGGTCTTTTATAGACGTAAGAAGTTGTTTGAAAGTTTGTTCGCCCTCGCCAATTACAATATAGTCAAATTCGGGTACTCTCTCCATCCACTCGATATAATCGTAGGTTACCTCTGGTCCACCAACGACAATGGTAATGGATGGGTCAATCTTTTTAATCATTTGAATAACTTTTATCGTTTCCTCGATATTCCAAATATAACAACTAAAGCCGATTACCTGAGGTTTTTTTTGAATTAGGTCGGTGACAATATTGATAATTGGATCTTTAATTGTATATTCTGCTAACTGAACATCGAATTCCGGAGCCGCATAGGCTTTTAAATAACGAATTGCAATATTCGTATGAATATATTTTGCGTTTAATGTAGCACAGATTATGTTCATATCTTATTTCCTCCAATATTAAATACAAATACAAAAACAATATCCCATTATACCTCATTCTAGCCTAAGAACAAAGGACCCATCCTTGGTGGATAGGTCCTTTCGTCATCAATTCTCCAGTCGCCTTTTTTTGGTCGGTCGGGAAAAGGAACTTGAGCGTTTTTTATATTTGGTCAAAAGCGTTACTTTTAGTTCAATAAATGGTTGTGCAACTGCAGTAGCCAACTTACTAGAAAGAAGTAAGGTTAATAGGAACGATAGGGCAGCTAAGAGTACGATATTCTCTGTATAACTCAGGTAATGTGGCACTTCGCTTTCTCTAAAAATCCGTATAAAAAACCCGTGGAGGAGGTACACGTACAAAGTGTTTCTCCCGAGACTCGTAAAGAAAAACTTGCTTTTCGGTACAATGGCAAGAAAACTAAAAACCATAATGGTACTTAGAATATATAAGCCTAGGCGAATCATCATGCCGATTGTTTCCGTTGTTTCTAACGCACTATAAGACTTTGACCCGAATAACCACTGATAACTTATATCAGGGAAAGAAGAGTAAAAGATAAACGAAGCAACAAACGGTATAACAGCGATGATTCTAAATGGCGGTCTAGTGAGCATCTGTACATTTTCTTTAGTTAAATAAAAACCAAGAAGGAACATTGGAAAGAAGACAAAAGTTCTCGAAAGGCTTAAATAATTGGAAATCCAATCAAAATAACCAACACCTAAACCAATAGCCAGAGCTAGGGAAAGACCTACTGCTGGTTTTAGTCGTGAGAACCCAAACAACATTATATGCCAGAAAAATAAACTGATTAAAAACCATAGAGACCAATGTGGACTTAATGGGTCAATCGCAATGCTCGATTCATTATATAAGAAATAATAAAAAATAGAGTAAATAAGCTGGAAAATCAGGTACGGCAAGATTAATTTCTTAGCAATTTTCTTTATATATCCTTTTTGATAAAAACCTCTCGCAAAAAAACCAGAAACTAGGATAAATGCTGGCATATGAAATGTGTAAATCACTTTATAGAGTGTATACACAATTTCATTTTCATGAATAAATGACTGTATTAAATGGCCGAACACAACAAAGAAAATTAAAATGAACTTGGCGTTATCAAAAAAGTAATCTCGTTGTTTCATGTAAAAACCTCCAAAAAATGCCCCCTGATGTCCATTTTCCCCATTGTAACTAAAATCAAACTAGTCTCATAGTAGTATAAAGATACTGTAAATCAAACGTAAGCAAACCTATATAATTGTAATCTTTTTTATCCTCAAATGAAATATGGATTTAATGGGTTTTTATGTGGTGGTGTTATATAAAAAATGAAAACTGTTATATATATTATTGATACAGATAAAAGGCGAGTTTAGGCTATTAATTTAAAAGTGTATTAGTAAAAAATAAGAACTATGATATACATCACAGCGTGAGTTTCTTGATAGGCATAAAATATAGGAAGTGTATTGTAATCCTTAACATTAGTGTTAGCAAGGAGGAGAGTATGTCTATTTTACCGAGAAAAAATGAATTGGGTTTTTATGAAATTAGATTAGAGTCAATTGGTGGTTTAGGAGCGAATCTAGCAGGGAAAATGCTTGCAGAGGCAGGTGTTTTTGGGCTTGGATTGAATGGATCAAACTTTGCTTCCTATGGTTCGGAAAAGAAAGGATCTCCTGTAAAGAGTTTCATTCGATTCTGTGAACCGGATACTGAAATTCGAGTACATAGCCCAATTGAAGAACCTCATGTTGTCGGTGTGTTTCATGAAGCGCTATATAAAATGGTAGATGTCGCTAGTGGACTTGGTCCAGACGGAATTATTCTTGTAAATTCAACCAGAGATTTTGATGAGATAAAAATAGATTTAACAATGGAAAGTGGCACAATTGCAACCGTAGACGCGCTTGGAATTGCTGTAGAGGAAAAGACGAAAGTGAATACAGCAATGCTGGGTGCTTTATTTAGGGTTTGTGATTTTCTAGATCCTGAGGCAATGAAACAAGTCATCCGCAAAACATTTGAAAAGAAATATCCTCATTTAGTTGAGCCCAATTTACGTACATTTGATAAAGGATATCAGACGGTAAATTTTAAAACATATGAGAAGAATCATGAGGCGACAGGTGTCGGATTTACGCGTCCACTATCCCAATTAGGGTACTTAACCCAAGAACTAGGTGGAGTGTTAACTTCGCAAGCAAACAGTATTCAGAAGGATCTTAGTGGCTCAAGGCAGGGATTTTTACCGAAATTTGTGCAAGAAGAATGTATTCATTGTGCTGCTTGTGATACAGCATGTCCTGATTTTTGTTTTGTATGGAAAGAAGGAGAGGACAAGCGTGGCAGGAAGCAAATGTTTTTACAAGGAATTGATTATCAATATTGTAAAGGTTGTTTAAAGTGTGTAGAGGCATGTCCAACTACAGCTTTAAGTGACCTGCGTGAAACATTAGGATATGCTGAATCACATCAAGTGAAGCAGTCATTTCCATATGTGATAGGAGGGATTTCATAATGGCGATTCTTGAAGGGACGTTACAAGCAACGGCTGCGGCTGAACAAGTTACCACATTTGAATCAGGAAATGAAATGGCCGCAATGGCAGCAGCTCAGATAAATTATCATTTAATGGGGTATTTTCCAATCACTCCTTCCACAGAGGTAGCCCAGTTTTTAGATCAAATGAAATCACGTGGGGAACATGATATCAAATTAATTCCTGCTGATGGGGAACACGGTTCGGCTGGAATTTGTTATGGTGCTGCGGCGACGGGGGCACGTGTGTTCAATGCCACAAGTGCCAATGGACTAATGTATATGCTCGAACAACTACCGGTTCAGTCGGGAACTCGTTTTCCAATGGTAATGAATCTTGTGACTAGAGCGATTTCTGGTCCACTAGATATTCGAGGAGATCATTCCGACTTATATTTTGCGCTCAATACAGGATGGGTGATTTTAACAGCCAGAACTCCACAGGCTGTTTATGATATGAACATTATGGCTTTGAAAATAGCCGAGCATTCAGATGTCCGTTTACCAGTAATGGTAGCTTATGATGGCTTTTTTACCTCACACCAAAAGCGGAAGGTACAATATTTTAAAAATAGGGAAGTTGTTCAACAATTTGTTGGAGAATGCCCGATTGATTATCATTTTGCACGAGATCCAAAGAACCCAGTCACCATTGGGGCTCACATGAATGGCGATGATTTAATTAATAACCATTTTCAACAATCTGAAGCGATGTATAAAGCGGCTGATGTTTATAAACAAGTTGCTGCAGAATACGCTAAGTTATCGGGACGAAATTATCAAATTTTAGATCAATATCGTATGGATGGTGCTGAGGTAGCGTTATTTTTATTAAACTCTGCAGCTGAGTCAGCAAAGGATGTAGTTGATAAGCTACGTTTGCAAGGCATTAAGGCGGGAGTTATTAGCCCAAATATTATTCGTCCTTTTCCAGCAGCAGAAATCCGTGAGGCACTAAAAAATGTGAAAGCGCTACTAGTTGGTGAACGAGCAGATTCCTACGGTGGTCATGGACCTAATTTAACGAACGAAGTGAAAGCAGCTCTTAAGGAGGATAGCTGGAACCAAACGGTTGTATTAAGCAGAGTATTTGGTCTCGGCGGGAAAGATTTCTATGCAGATGATGCCGAGGCGTTTTTCCAAATGGCGATTGATGCAATGGAAAAAGGCTATGCAGAAAAGCCATTCGACTATTATGGTCATGTACCAGGAAATCCAGAGAAACTGCTTAAGCCAGTGATTGAGCCACAACATGGAGATGTTTATCGTTCGGGGTTAATACATGTGCAAATGAATGAAGATACAGGCAAGCTTAAAGTGAAGATTCCACCGTTACGTGCTCTAACTTCAAAACCGAAAAGACTAGGTTCCGGACATGGTGCATGTCCAGGTTGTGGGATATTTGGTGGTTTGGAAACGTTCTTTAAGGGAATAGAAGGGGATGTTGTTGTCCTAT
>Ga0182742_1004665_pt1 | contig 12226 bp, 9 predicted proteins | sample eDN5th37CBELigMG_FD_128880 | JGI IMG/M metagenome (GOLD analysis project Ga0182742, IMG submission 128880) | Enriched Miracle-Growth compost microbial communities from Emeryville, California, USA - eDNA 5th pass 37_C BE-Lig MG (version 2)... ... | reverse complement strand
TAGGTGGTCTTCGAGCCATTCGGTGGAGACGAGCGGGTCGTGGTTTTCCGGCATGGGACGGTTCCCGGTGGGTTTTCGAGGGCTTTGCCTTTAAGATATCCGAGGTTCGCGGTTTCCCCAAGAGGGGGTAGGCATGAACAGGCTGGATCAATCTTCTGCTCATGAATTCTTAAATCGATTCAACTCATTCAATGATGCCGTCGTAAGAGGGGTCGAATATCGCTACGACGCTTCGGGATTCCGGCGGATGACGCTCACGGTCTCCACCCAGGATATGGAAGCCGACACGGGGTGGTGTAACGTCATTGTCGTGATCAACAAAGTTTCAGAGATTGCCTTCCGAGAGGGCTTATCCACGCGACAGATTTTGTCGGATGGGCTGACCCTATCCTGGTTCAATGGGAAAGTGTGGTGCGACCTTTCGCCCCACGCCTCGGAGCCTGTGACCGCTGATGACTTTCGACGATCCGATTTTTATGTTGTGGGAGAATCTTTCGCCTGGCGAGTCGAGCAAAATGGCGAAGAATAGGTGGTCGGGGCGCCTGCCTGGCGACCATAAACCCAGAGCGCCGGGCCGCGATCGAGAGTTCCGTGACGTTCAATCGGAAAGCGAATCCGCATGAAAGCCGCTGTTTTCGAGTCGTTTGGCGAGCCGTCGCAAGTTCTGTCGGTCCGCGAGGTTCCCACGCCCGAGCCGGGTCCGGGGGAGGTTCGGGTTCGGATGATCGCCAGTCCGGTGAACCCATCCGACACGATGACGGTGGAGGGGCGTTACGGAGTGCTTCCCACCCTGCCGGCGACTCCCGGCTACGAGGGTGTCGGCGTGGTCGACAAGGCGGGGCCGGGACTGATGGGTCGGCTTGTGGTCGGCAAGCGGGTCGTCGCCATCAATTCCGCGGGGGGGAACTGGGCCGAGTACGCGGTGATCCCCTGGAAGCAGGCCCGGCCGATCGCCGACGATATCCCCGACGACCAGGCGGCGACCTTTTTCGTCAACCCGGCGACGGCCCTGGCAATGGTCCGCCATGTTTTGCGGGTTCCGAAGGGGGAATGGCTCCTGCTCTCGGCCGCGGGGTCGACGCTCGGCAAGATGATCATCAAGCTCGGCCGGCACGACGGCTTCAAGACCCTTGGCGTGGTGCGCCGGGCGGAGGCCAAGGCGGAGTTGGAGCGGCTCGGGATCGACGCCGTCGTCTGCTCGGCCGAGGGGCCGGTGCCCGACCAGGTTCGCCGGATCACCGGAGACGACGGCCCGCGATACGCCCTTGATCCGGTCGGCGGCGAGGCCGGGACCGCCATCTTCCGGTCGTTGGGGAGCGGCGGGCGGCTGATCGTCTACGGCTCACTGACGGGCGAGCCGATCGAGGTGGACCCTCGGCTCGTGATCTCGGGAGAACGCACGGTCGAAGGGTTCTGGCTCGGCCACTGGATGCGAAAGCGGTCGATCCCCGCGTCGCTTTTGTTGTTCCGCGAGATCGCCTCGCTGATCCGGTCGGGGGTGCTGGCGTCGGATGTCGGCAAGTCGTACCCGCTCGACGCGGTCGCCGAGGCCGTCGGCGAGGCGGCGGCCGTGGGGCGAGGCGGGAAGGTCCTTCTGCGAATTTCGGAGATTCCGGAGGGCCGGGGGAACTGAGCCCAATTCGGGAACGGCGGTTTCGGATTTTTCCTCAATCGCCGCCCTTGCCCGCTTTCACGGAGAGGCGCGTCGCGCTGGCCGAGGTGGGAGGGGACGGTCCACGTCGCGGGTTTTTTGAAATTTCATTCGCCGCTGAACACGGGAAACGCTACAATTTCTCTTGTAGAGAGTTCAGCGACGGGAGCGGACACCAAACCGGCGCGGCGGGGTTTCTTCAACCCGGCGCGGCGCCGTCGACCCTCTTCTCACCAGGCGCCGGCTTCGCCGGCGCGGAACATCGGCCGTCGAACGCGGTGACGCGGCCGGGGGGTAGATCCTCCGCCTTCTTACCTTGATCGTTTCGACAAGGGCGAGCCTCGTTTCGTCGCGAGGCGGGAGCGTCCCGCCGCTCGCGGAGCGCCGCTCAACCGAGTTTCTCAAATGAAGCCGCACGGAACAAGTCCCGACGCGACGATGGAAAACACCATCGACGAACGCAAGCCGCGGTCGTGTCGGGCGGGGACTTACCGACGATGAGTAGTGGAACAAATGGCGCCCAAGATTGGCGGGCGATCGCGTGCCTTGCTCCCTCCGGCGAGCGCTTGCTCTGCGTGGGTGAAAGCTCCTCGCAAGTCCGCGCCGCTTACGCCGGGGCCTGGGGCGAGGTGATTCGAGACGAGGATCGTCCCACGGTGCGCGCCATCTCCCTTCAGCGCTGGGCCGGCCAGTTCTGGTCGGGACAGTGGGAACACCAGTCGTACTTGGCCGTCCCCGCGACGCGAGCCGGCAAGGCCGCCGGCGCCGACGCCGAAGAGGGGGCCGAAGGCGCGGCGGAAGAGGGCCTGCTGGAGGCGGGCGGATCCAAGGCCGGCCAAAACTGAGACCCGCGGGCGGTCCCGCCGTCGCTTTCTTTTACCCCGGCATTGCGCCGGGGTTTTTTTGTCCCGCCGCGGCTCTCGCCCGGGAACGCCGATCTCCGGATCGGCTCTTCATTCCAACGGCTCCGGACGCCAATCGGGAGATTGGCGTTCCCGGGATGGATTCTCCCCCGGGAACGCCGATCTCCCGATCGGCTCTCCCTTCAACCCTCCGCCGGCAAGGTCGTGGTCGTGGACCAATCCCGCGCGGCCTTAAGACGCCGAGATGATCTCCAGCGGGTCGCGCTCGTCGCGGCTGGGCCAGACGTTGAGGTCGGGGAAGGCGTCGGCGATTCGCTGGGCGAGGTCTTCGACGCCGGGGCGCTCGGTGGCGTGGTGGCCGGCCAAGAGGAGCCCGACGCCCAAGGCGCGGGCCTCGAGCGCTCGATGGAAGCGCGCCTCGCCGGTCAGCAACACGTGGGCGCCGAGCCGGGCGGCGTCTCCCAAAAAGTCTTCGGCCGCGCCGCAGGCCACGGCCACCCGCTCCACCGGCGTGTTTGGGTCGCCGGCCATTTGAATCGAAGGTTGCCCGAGGATCCGCGCCACGTCGGCGGCCAGCGCGCCGAGGGTTCGGGACTTGGCCAGCGCTCCCAGCCTTCCCGCGCCCAGGGGGCTCGGCGGCGGTTGGGTTGGGTAAACGTCGATGGCCGGCTCCTCGTAAGAATGGCTCGTCCGGATCGCCGCGAGGACCGCGCTCAGCCGGTCGGCGGGGCAGACCATTTCCAGCCGAAGCTCGGCGACCGACTCGCGGCGCCCCTTTTGGCCGATCGTGGGTTGGGTGGACTCGCCCCCCAGGAAGGTCCCGGTCCCGGGGATCGCGAACGAACACTCCGTGTAGTCGCCGATCCGCCCGGCCCCGGCCTCGAACGCGCCGGCGAGAACCGCCTCGCGGTCGGCCTCGGGGGTGAAGACGACCACCTTGAACGACGCGGGAGACGAGGCGGGCCGAATGGGAACCACGTCAACCAAGCCCAGGCGGCGGCAAAGCCCCTGATTGATGCCGTCTCGGGCGCTGTCGAAGGCCGTGTGGGGACTGGCGACCGCGATCCCGGCCCGGCCGAGCGCCCAGAGCGGGGCCGTTCCGGGAAGGTCCGCGCGGATCCGCTTGGTCTCTCGAAAGAGGATCGGATGATGACTGACGATCAGCTCGGCGCGCTCGCGAACCGCCTCGTCGGCCGTCTCGGCCGTCACCGTCAGGCAGGTCATGACGCGCTCCACCGGCGCGGCGGGATCGCCCCACAGCAGCCCCACGTTGTCCCACGATTCCGCCAGCGCGGGCGGAGCGAAGTCCTCCAGCCAGCGGACCAGGTCGGCGACCGTCTTCATGATGAGCCTCCCGATTTCAACCAGTCGGCCAAGTCGTCGCGGAGCCTCTCGGTGATCGCTCCGGGCGCGGGGAGGATCGCCTCCCCCCACCGGCCGACCGGAATGATCCCCCGAACCGCGTTGGTCAAAAAGAGTTCCTTGGAGTGGCCTTGCGCGTCGGAGAAACCAAAGCGTCTCTCCTCGACGGCGATCCCCAGCGCCTTGGCCCGCTCGATGACCAACGCCCGCATGATCCCCGGCACGATGCGGCCGTCGGCCGGGGGCGTGACGAGTTTGTTTCCCGCCACGAGGAACACGTTGCTCCGGCTTCCCTCAAGAACCGCGCCGGTTGAATCGACCATCAGGCATTCGTCGAACCCCTCGGCCCGCGCTTCTTGATAAGCCAGCCGATGGGGCCAGTAGTTGAGGTTCTTGTAACCGGCGAGCTTGTCGGGGCGAGCCGGGGCCGTCGGGCCGAGTCGATAGCCCGACGCCGGGGCCGAAGGCGGAAGCGGCGCCGACTTCATCCAGAGCGTCGAGCCCTCCGTTTCCGAGGTTCCCCCACTGAGCGTGATCCGGAGCATCGCGTCCCCTTCGCGACCGTCGGCGGTCAAAAGCGCGCGGACGTCGTCGGCGTTCGGAAGGTCGGCCGCGTCGAGGGGAATCCGCAGTTCGTCGGCCGACCGCTTCAGGCGTTCCAGGTGCCGGGGCAAGAGCGCGGGATGGCGCCGCCAGGTTCGGAGGGTCTCGAAGAGGCCCAGGCCGTGTTCGAACGCCCGGTCCAGAACGCTGATTCGAAGGGCGTCGTCGGCGACGATCGTTCCGCGGGTCCAGATCATTCGGGCTCGTCCCTCCCGATGAGGGCCCGGTGGAGGCCCCGCCCCTTGTGGAGCGTTTCGCGATACTCCATCTCGGGGTCGGAGTCGGCGACGATTCCTCCGCCGACTTGATAGGAGACGCGGTCGCCCTCGATCAGCACGGTTCGGATGGCGATGTTGAAGCCGCTGGTTCCCGCCCGGCTCAGGTAGCCGATCGCGCCGGTGTAGAGGCTTCGGCGGGTTGGCTCAAGCTCGTCGATGATCTCCATCGCACGGATCTTCGGGGCCCCGGTGATCGATCCCCCGGGAAAGACGGCGCGGATGATGTCGATCGGTCCCACATCGGGCCGAAGCCGCCCCTCGACGGTGGCGACCAAGTGGTGAACCTGGGCGTAGCTTTCCAAGACGAGCGGATCGACGACGCGCACCGAGCCGAATTGGCAGACGCGCCCCAGGTCGTTTCGCTCCAGGTCGACGATCATGGTCAGCTCGGCCCGGTCCTTGGCGGAGCCGGTCAACTCGTCGGCCATCGCCTGGTCTTCTTCGGGCGATGCGCCGCGGGGTCTGGTTCCCTTGATGGGGCGGGTCGCGATGGATGCTCCCCGAGTCTGATAAAACGATTCGGGGCTGGTCGAGACGACGGCGAGATCGCGCCAGTGGAGGAGCGCCGAGAAGGGAGCGGGGCTGTCCGTTCGGAGCCGAAGGAAGAGGTCGAGCGGATCGACGCGGCCCCGGGCCGTGAACCGTTGCGAGAGGTTGATCTGGTAGACGTCTCCGGCCCCAATGTAATCGAGCGCCCGGCGGACGGCGTTCAAATAGTCGTCGCGGGCGAAGTTGCTGGAGAGCGGGCCAAGGGTTGACGGGCCGAGGGCTCGGGGGGATTCGACGGCGTCGCGCAGGGCCCGGCGCCAGAACCGAGCCCGGCGCGTGGTGGCTTCGGGGCCCTCACCGGTCAAGTCCCAGGCGTGGAGGGCGACGGTCTCCTTCTCGTGATCGATCAAGACGGCCGTGTCGTAAAGCGCCATGCGGACGTCGGGGAGCCGAGAGTCGCGCGGGGCCTTGCGCGGGAGCCGTTCGAGCGACGGGGCCAGGTCGTAGCCGAAAAAGCCGATCAAGCCTCCTTGAAACGGCGGGGCGTCGTCGGGGGGAGCGTCGTTGGGATCGGCCAGGTTGAATCGCGCGACGAGGGAGGCCAACTCGGCGAGGGGATCTTCGCCCGATTGGAACGAGCCGTCGTCGGCGCGAATTGACCAGCGCTGGTCGGTCGCCTCGAAGACCAGGCGGGGGTAGGCCGCGAGGATGCTCCAGCGCCCGGCCGCGCCGAAGCCGGGGCCGCTCGCCAGGATCGCCGGTTCGGGCCAGGCGCCGACGGCCGCGACGAGGCGGTCGATCGGCAAATCGAGGGTCATGCGCGTGGTCGTCGTCGGCGCTTGCGGTTCTCCCACGGGGCGATTGACCTCACCAAACCCGTCGTCGTCGCGTAATCTGAGATCGTCCAGTGGTTGATGATCGTCAATCGCCTCGACGGCTTCAACCCTGGCTTGGATCGCTTCGGCCTGGACGACGAGGATTGCGATGATACGGAACCCCTTGGGACTCAGACTGGATGGGGATCGAGCGGCTCGAGAGCGGATTCAACAGGCGGCCCGCCTGGGCGCCCGCGGCGTCGTGCTGGAGGCGACCGGCGAACTCGCGCCGCATCGCCTTGGCCAGACCGGCCGGCGCGATTTGAAACACCTCCTCCGATCGCTCGAACTTTCGCTGATCGCCCTTCATCTGCCCACCCGCCGCGCGTTCGACACGACCGACCAGCTCGACGACCGGATCCGCCGGGCCGACTCGGCGTTCGCCATGGCGTTCGAGCTGGGGACGGCGATCGTGCTCGCCCGGATCGGGCCGATCCCGACCGAGGACGACGCGCCCCGGCTCGAAACGCTCTCCACGGCCGCCGTCGCGCTCGCCAATCGCTGCGACCATCAGGGCGTCCGTCTGGCGATCGAGGCCGACCCCGAGACGATCGGGCGGCTTCGAGACTTCCTCAGCGCCTTGAATCAGCCCTCGCTGGCCGTGAGCGTCGATCCGACGGGCCTGCTCGGCGCTGGCCTCGATCCGAGCGCGACGACTCGGGAGCTCAACGAGTGGGTCGCTCACGCCTACGCCGGCGAGGCCGCCGGCGCGACGACGACCCGCAACCCCCGGGGCGTCGGCCGCGTCGCCGGCGCGCTCGATTGGGAGGAGTACGTCGGCGCCCTGGAGGAGATCGCTTATCACGGCTTCCTGACCGTCTGGCCCGACCCCTCGGTCGACCCCGCCGCGGAATTCCAGGCCGTCGTCGATCGCGTGGCCCGGATCTCGTAGAGGCGGTCCCTCCGGGAACGCCAATCTCCCGATTGGCGTCCGAAGCCGTCGGGATGTTTCCATGGCCTTCGGCGCCGGCGCGATCGAAACGGGGAAGACGGCGTTCCCGGGGGAGGCTCCCAGGCCTCTCAGCGTCTTTCTTGAGGGACGCCGACGAGGCGGCTACGATGGGCCGGGTGGTTGGGAGGCCCTTTTCTTGAGAAGCATGGGATCGATCATGAGCGAAAGCGAATCGACGGGCGAGCCGGCGGTCGCGTGGGTTCCGCTGACCGCGCGCGAGCGACGGGTCTTGGGAGTGTTGGTCGAGAAGGCCAAGACGACCCCCGAGAATTACCCGTTGACCATCGCCGCGATCGTCACCGGATGCAACCAAAAGACCAACCGCGACCCAATCACCAGCTACGACGCCGACGACGTGGAGGACATCCTCCACTCCCTCCGCAAGAAGGGAGCGGCGATCCTCGTGGAGGCCGGGGGGCGCGTCCCGCGATGGCGGCACACGCTTTATGATTGGCTGGGCGTGAACAAGGTGGAGCTCGCCGTCGTGGCCGAGTTGCTGCTTCGCGGCCCCCAGACCGAGGGCGAGCTTCGGGCGCGGGCGAGCCGGATGGAGCCGCTGCCCGACCTGGCGGCCCTGCAAACCCAACTCGAAGCGCTCGCCCCGCGCGACCTGGTGGTTTATCTGTCTCCTCCCGGCCAGAGGCGCGGAGTCGTGGTGACGCACGGGCTTTATCCGGCCGACGAATTGGAGAAGATTCGCGCGGCGTTCGCCCAATCAGCGACATCGGGAGGGGACGACGAAGCCCCCTCGCGGATGTCTTCGGCCCGCGCCGAACTGGCCGCCGGCGCGTCGGCCACCGGCTGGCGGGTCGAGATCGACGGCCTTCGGACCGAGATCGAGGCGCTGCGCGGGCGGGTCGAGACCCTGACCAACGAATTGAACGCGCTCCGCGCCGAATTGGGATCCTGACCACATGAGCACGCCCCCCACCGACCCCGTCGAGCCCGTGAACTCGCCTTCCGCCTCCCCCGACTCCGACTCCGAGTCCGCCTCCGGCGTCCTGGACCCGTACGCCGAGTCTCCGGCCTCGACGTCGGACCCGATCGACGCCGAGCCCAAGCCCGAGGCCGACGAGCTTCCTCCGCGATCCGGCTGGACGCTCGCGACCTTGATTCCCAACGACGGCAAGGAGCCCCCGGCCGACTTCGGCGACGACGCCGCGCAGTCCCTCTGGTGCGCCTTGACGGCGCTTTGGCATCCCGCCCTGCTCGCCGGCGCGGCGAGCCTTCCCCGGATCGAGCCGATTCAGGACCCCTCCCCTCCCACGCCAAACGAGCTTCGCGTGGCGGCCGGAGGCGCGCTGGGGCTCTTGCCCTCGGATTATCGGGAACGGGCCGAGATCGTCGGCTCGATCCTCGTGGAGTCGTCGGAAGACCGCGAGGCGACGATCCGCGAGGTCCGAGAGCGGCTCGGCGCCGTCGAGTCCGATCCCGCGCGAAGCGACCTGGCCGAGATGGTCGGCGACTTCCTGGCTCTGGGCCTGGTCCGCTGGATGGTCCGCGACCTGTCGATCGCCATGGGACGCTCCAGCGCGATCGACGAAGACGCGCTGGCCCGCGAGGCGCTCGCCGCGGCCGACGCCTGGCGCGACGGCGACGCCGAGGCCGCCGCGGGGAGGTTGCGGGGCGCGTTCGAGGTCTTGACCCGAGCCCGCGAGCAATCGTACCCCGTCGACGCCCACCTGCTGGACCTTTGCCTGCTCGATCCGGCCCTTCCCGCCGGCTCGCTGGCCCCGGCGCTTGAGGGGAAGACGGCCGTCTCGTTCATCGCCTCGGCCCGGGCGATCGAGAAGCAGGCGAGGGAGGACCCGGAGCGGATCGCCGAACTGTGCCAGGGCGTCACCGACGGCTGGGTCGACGTCGCGGGGGGGACCTACGACGAAGTCGAAGATCCGCTCTTGCCGTTCGAGTCGGTCCTCTGGCAATACCAGCGCGGGGGGGAGGTTTACCGCGAGCATCTGGACGAGCGCAACGTCGAGACCTTCGCCCGGCGTCGGTTTGGGCTCTGGAACCAGGTTCCGCAGTTCTCCCGCCGGTTCGGCTTTCGGTTCGCCGCCCACTTCGCCCTCGACGGCGGCCGGTTCCCAGCCCGCGCCGAGCCGAAACGGCTGTGGGAGGCGCCCGATGGGTCGAGCCTCGAAACCCTGACGAGGCTGCCGATGGCCGCCGACCGGCCCAATCAGGGGCCGCGGTTCGCGTGGAGGCTCGCCGACACCATGCGCCGGGATCATGTGGCGACGGTCCCGCTGGTTCACTGGCCCTCGCCGGTGGCCTCGTGGTATCTGGACCTCAAACGCTCCGCGCGGTTCTCGCCGGTCTTGGCCCGCTGGACGACCCTGAACGACTTTTTCCACCTGACCGACCGACCCTACGAGACCTTCCGGCCCGAGCCCGACTCGTACGCGACTCCCTACCTGGCCCAAGCCGCCGCGCGCAAGGACCCCGAGCCGATTTCGGCCCTGGCCCGCCATCATGGCTACCGGGCGCGGTTGGAGGCCGTCCGCTGGGCGCGGTCGATGGCGCTGGCCATCGGCGCGTCGGCCGAGCCTCACGAACCGGCCCCGGATGAGCCCGCGGACATCGATGCCGTCGAAAACGCCATCGAAACCCGCGCCAACGCCGAGGCGGAGGCCGGTCTCGACGCGCTTCAGCCCCATTGGGCGAGCGCGTTGGCCGAGCGGATCGGCTCGGTCGGCGCGGAGACCAGCGCCGAGGCGCGGCCGGGGTATCTGGTGTTCAATCCCTTGGGCGTCGCGCGGAAGCTCGGCGTGATCCTGCCCGGCGCCGATCCGAAGCTTCGGCCCGAGGGGCCCTTGGTCGCGGCTCAAGCGATGGATGATGGGGTCGCGGCGGTCGTCGATCTTCCGGCCTTCGGCTTCGCCTGGGTTCCCCGCGAGAACCACCCCGACCTTCCGCCGACCGAGCCCGACGGGGCTTCGGCGAAGGGCAACGCGTTGAAGAACGAGACGATCGAGCTGGAGGTTGATCCAGGCACCGGCGGCGTCCGGGGCGTGAGGGCCGTCGGCGAGTCGACCGCCAGGCTCGGCCAGCAGATCGTGATGACGGGGCTCGGCGAGGTCGACGGCAAGCCGGTCGTCTCCCAGATGAAGCGCGATCGGTTCGAGATCGAACGCTCCGGCCCCGCGATGGTTCAGGCCTTGGCGGTTTCACGGCTCGTTGAGTCGGAGTCGGGCCGGATGCTGGCGAAGGTCTCTCAGCGCTATCGGCTTTGGACCGGAAGCCCGATCGTCGAGATCGAGATCACGCTCGACGAGATCGACCAGGCGTGGCTCCAGCGCGCGGCGAACTCCGATCCTTGGACGCATGGCCTCGCCTGCCGGTGGGCCTGGCCCGACGCGTCGGCGATGCTGAGACGCTCGGTGCTGATGGCGCCGGAGCCGACGGAGGTCGAGCGTCCCGAGGCGGCCGACTTCCTCGACGTCTCAACCCGTCGGCAGCGAACCGCCCTGCTCTTCGGGGGGCTTCCGTACCATCGGAGGACCGGCGGCCGGATGCTCGACACGCTGCTCGTCGCCGGCTCCGAAACGGGTCGGACATTTCGGGTGGGCGTCGCGCTCGATTCCGAGAACCCCTACCGCGAGGCCCTGGATTTCCTCGCCCCCGCGCTGGTCGTCCCGACCGACGCCGGCCCCCCTCCCCTGGGCGATCGGGGCTGGCTGATGCGAACCGATCACCGGGCGGTGGCGATCACCCGCGTTGAGTTCCTCCCCGCGGAGTCCGAGAGTCACGCCTGGGGCCTGGCCGTCCACGTCGTCGAGACGTCGGGGCACACCTCCCGGTGTCGGCTCCGGTTCTTCCGAAACCCAACCCGAGCCAGGCAATGCGACTTCCACGGGGAGGGAGTTGTGGACCTTTCGGTCGACGGCGACGCCGTGCTTCTGGACCTCATCTCCAACGAGACGGCGCGGATCGAGGTATCGTTTGAATAACCGGCGGGTTTCCCCTAAGAAACCGCCGCCTCCGCCGTTATCGTTATATGGAAGGCCGTCATCTCCGTTTCGGCGCCCATGTCTCGAATCCGTTCGACTCGCGCGAGGCAACGCATGAAAATGTCGAGTTCAGCCCTGATCGTGGCCCTGGGATGTCTGGCGATCCTCGGTGGCGCGGCGGCCGTTCGCTCGGGAGGCGGTCAGCCGAACACCCGCGAGGCGGCCGACGCTCTAATGAAGGACGGAAACTTCAAAGACGCCTACGACGGCTACCGCGCCATCGCGCTGAACGCCCAGGCCGACGCCGGAGACGTGGTGGTCTCGCTCCGCCAGGGCTTGGCCTGTCTGGCGAGGCTCGGCCGAGCGGCCGAATCGGACGAGTTTTTGGAGGCGGTGATCGTTGCCCGGAAGGACGACGACCGGGTGATCACGGCGGCGGCCGAGTGCTATCTCGACGCCGTGCCGCACAACGGCTCGATCGTGGCCGGCGAGTTCGTCCGGGGCCGGTTCGGGCAAGGGGGGGAATCGGTCGACTCCAGCGAGCGCGACCGCGCGCGGGCCTTGCAACTCTTGACCGGCGTGATGGACAAGGTCCGAGCCGACCCCGACCGCAACCGCGCGGGGCGGTTCTTCATGACCCTGAGCCGCGCCCTGTTCGCCCATCGCGAGGGAGGCGAGGCCTGGCGGCTCCAAAGCCTCACGCCGCTTGACGTTTTGCCCGACTACGAACCGCGGAGCTTCATGTATCGCGGCCATTGGGGAGGCGGCTCGGGAACCTTCGCGCCCGTCGACGAGGAGGGCGAGCCCGTCTATTACCACGTTCCCGAGAGCTTCGAGAAGGCCAAGAACGACGGCGAGCGATGGCGATGGGCGCTGGCCCAGGCCGCCGAGGCCGACGCCGAATTGCTCAACACGGTCCGCTTCACTCTCGGCCAGTTCATGCTGAGCCAGTTCGGGACCCAGACCATCGAAGGCCGGCCCAGGCCCCTTTGGAGCGAGCCCGACGAGGGCGCCCCGACGAGCCCCCACGCGCTCGAGACCCTCAAGGACGAAGAGACCGTCGCCCGGCTGGCGACCGGCGTGAAGCGGTTCGCGCTGCCCGACGAGTTCAACCCGATCAAGATCTTTCAGGCGATCGTTGACGACCCCAAGACCGGCAAGGGAGAGGACGCGGTTCGGGCGCTCGCCGGGATCTTCGAGAAC
>Ga0182742_1004664_pt1 | contig 12228 bp, 8 predicted proteins | sample eDN5th37CBELigMG_FD_128880 | JGI IMG/M metagenome (GOLD analysis project Ga0182742, IMG submission 128880) | Enriched Miracle-Growth compost microbial communities from Emeryville, California, USA - eDNA 5th pass 37_C BE-Lig MG (version 2)... ... | reverse complement strand
CCCGCGGACGAGGTCGGGAAGGTCGGCCGGATCGACCTGGGGCTCCGGGACCAGGGTCAGGATCCGCGGTGCCCGGGCATGCTTGAAGCCCACCGACAGCGCCGCCGCCTCGCCGAACGTCTGGTTGAACACCAGCGCCCGCACGTTGTGTCCGGCCTCGCGCGACAGGGCTTCCAGCGCGGCCATGGCCCGCGGGAACTGCCCGTCCAGCACGTAGATGAACTCCACCCGGCCGAACTCTGCGAGCGCTGCCGCATGGCGCTCATGGTCGTCGCGGATCGTGTCGCTCTCCCGGCTGACCGGGATCACCACGGAAAGCTGAAAGTCGGCCCCGACGTCACTGGTGCCGTCCGGCTGAAGCGCGCCGAGCGTGGTATCGTTCGGGTGCAGGGAAGCAGTGGGGCGGGTCATGAGGTCCGAAGCAGACATGGTCACGGGACTTCCCTACCGGCGGGGCGGACGGCGAGATCGACGAAGGGAGCCAGGCTCTTCGACCTGGCACCCCAGATCAGCTGCCCGAGCAGCGCCAGGAAGATCAGGAACAAGGTGAGGGCGCCGAACAGGAGGGTGACGCCGGCGAACACCACCGACGAGCCGGCATAGGAAGTGTCGGCGAACACCACGGCGGCGACCGCCGCCATGAGGGTCAGCAGCAGGGTCAGCATGGTCAGGCCGCTGAGCCACAGCAGCGGTGCCCGGGCGAAGGTCAAGACGGTGCGGATCGAGATCAGGTCGACGAAGACCTTGTAGATCCGGGAGAAACCGTACTTGGATGAGCCGTGCATGCGCGGATGGTGGCGCACCACGATCTCGGCGATTTTCGGCCGGGCCAGCGAACTCATGGCCGGGATGAAGCGGTGCATCTCGGAATAGAGCGGGATCCGCTTGATCAGGTCCGCCCGATAGGCCTTGAGTGAGCAGCCGTTGTCCTTGATCGGCACACCGGTGACCCAGCCGATCAGCCGGTTGGCGACCTTGGATGGCAGCACCCGCGACCAGTGGTCCTTGCGGTCCTTGCGCCAACCGACCACCAGGTCGTGGCCGGCCTCGATCTGCTCCAGAAAGCGCGGGATGTCGCGCGGATCGTTCTGCAGGTCGCCATCCATGGTGACCAGCACCCTGCCTTCCGCGACGTCGATCCCGGCCATCATCGCCTGGGTCTGACCGTAGTTGCGGCGGAACTTGACGATGCGCACCTTGGGCTTGCCGTCGCGGGGCAGCTGGCTCAGCCGCTCGACCGTCCGGTCACGCGAGCCGTCATCCACGAACACGAGCTCCACCGTCCGGTCGATCGGCGCCACCGCGTTGCGGATCGCCTCGTACATCGGCAGGACATTGTCCTCCTCGTTGTACACCGGCACGATGATCGACAGATCGACGGACATGTTGCTCCGGAAGCGGCGGCACCAGCCGTGCGCGCTGCGCAGGCTCTTCGGCAGGCTGTGTAGTCCTTCACCGTTTGCATGAAAAGCGACCCGTCCGCCTGCATGGCCTCGGGTGCGTCAACAGAGCCACATGCTTGGCCTGTTCTGCCCATGGATGCAAACCAGACCTGCCGTGATCGCAAGACGGTTCTACGGAACGCCCTGGGCATTTCGCGGTTAGGAAGGCGGCCAACGACACTGCGGCCGGAGCAGCGGTGCTAAGGAGCATGCTCATGAAGAACCACTCGACCAAGAACGATACCCCGTCCAACACCAAGACGACCGTGATCGGCATCCTGAACCGGAACCTGGCCGCGACGATCGACCTGGCGCTCGCCACCAAGCAGGCGCACTGGAACCTGAAGGGGCCGCAGTTCATCGCGGTGCACGAGATGCTGGACGGGTTCAGGGCCCAGCTGGATGGCCATTCCGACACGATCGCCGAGCGCGTGGTGCAGTTGGGCGGCACGGCGCTGGGCAGCACGCAGAAGGTGGCGGAGGCGTCCGCCCTCAAGCCCTACCCGACCGACATCTATGCGGTGCAGGACCATCTGAGCGCGCTGATCGACCGCTACGGCGATCTCGCCAACATGGTGCGCAAGGCGATCGACGAGTCCGAGGAGGCCGGCGACGCCACCACCGCGGACATCTTCACCCAGGCGTCGCGCGACCTGGACAAGGCCCTGTGGTTCCTCGAGGCACATGTCCAGGAACCGCGCTGAGGCACGCTTCCACCAGCACCATCTCTCTGGCACTGCCGGACGCTGAAAACAGCAGAAGGGCGCGCCAGTGGCGCGCCCTTCTGCCTTGTCCCGAGATCGGGCGGGAACTGCAGCCCTCCGGCTGCCACCCCCGCCATTCGATCACTTCTTCAGGCTGTCGCCGACCCCCTTGGCGGTGTCCTTCACGTCCTGCGCCGCGTTCTTCAAGTCGCCCTTAGCCTGATCGGTCTGGCCTTCCGCCTCGGTGCGACGGTCGCCCGTGACCTTGCCGGCGGCTTCCTTGACCATGCCCTTGGCCTTGTCCACGGTACCAGATGCCATCTCGGATCCCTTTCGCCTTTGATGGTCCAGTAACCCCATCGACCATGGGCGGGTTCCGGAAGGGATGGCGGCAGGGGCGTCACATGGGCGCGAGCCGCATGGCTCAGGCCGGCACCAGCCGCTCGGCCGCCGGCGCGCCACGCTTTTCCTTCAGCGCCGCCAGCATGTTCGCCTCCAGCCGCAGCCAGTGCGCCTCCCAGGTCCAGTTCTCCTGGACATAGCGGCGCCCGGCCAGCCCCAGGCTGGCGGCACGCGCCTCGTCCCGCAGCAACGCCACGGTCTGCCGCGCGAACTCGTCCGGCGCGTCGGCGATGATCAGATGCTCGCCGGGCGTGGCGCGGATGCCCTCGTTGGCCACCGTGGTCGCCACGGTGGGCTTCGCCATGGCGAGGAACTCCAGCAGCTTGTTCTGCATGCCGGCGCCGGCCATCACCGGGTTCACGCAGACCGCGGCCCGGGCGATGTAGTCGGCCGGATCCGGCACCTCGCCGGTCACGGTGACGCCCGGCCGGCTGCCCAGGGCCGTCACCGCCGGCCTGGGGTTGCGGCCCACGATCATCAGGCGGGCGTCCGGCACTTCCGCACGGATCTTCGGGAAGACGTGCTCGGCGAACCAGATGGCCGCATTCGCATTGGTGTTGGTGCCCATCGCACCGGAAAACACCAGCATGTTCGGCTCGACCACCTCGCGCCCGCGCGGGACGTAGCGGCCGATATCCACCCCGTGCGCGCCATACACCCAGTTGCCGACCTCGGGCTGGCCATATTCGCGGCAGACCTGGCGGACCTCCTCGACGTCGCGCTCGCCGATCAGCACCACCCGGTCGAAGTCCTGCCAGACATGGGCCTCGTAGCGGCGCACCAGCCGAGCCTCGGTGGAGAAGATCAGCTTGTCGCGCAGCGTGGTGAAGGTCTCCATCATCCGCCGCGTGTTGAGCGACTGCGACACCTGCATGGCGAGGAAGGTCACGGCATTGCCGCGCGGCAGGCCGCGAATGCTCTCGGCACCCCGGATCGTGTAACAGTAGACGACGTCCGCCCTGCCTTCGGCGAGGATGCGGCGCACCGCGTCCCGCTGGTCGTCGTTGGAGAACCAGCCGACCTGGAGCGGCAAGCGCTTGGCCAGGCCGCGCATCATGCCGAGCAGGCTGCGCCTGCGGCCCTGCGGCATCACGGTCAGTGTACGGCAATGGGCACGCAGCCACGCCTCGTGCTCCGGTGCCAGCCGTTCGCCGTCATCCAGAGTGAGCAGATCGACCTCGTGGCCCCTGGCCTTCAGGAAGGCGATCAGATGGGCCACCGTCATCTGGTCGGCGCGCTTCATCGGCAGCGGCAGCCGGCCGTAGACGATGGTGATCCGGAAGGTTTCCGCGGCCGGCTCGACCTGCATGGTCATCGGCAAGCCCGGCTTGCCAGCTCCGTGTGCCATGACGTGTCGCCTTGCTCAGAGCCGGTGGATCGGGAACAGCTTGGCCGAGCCGCCCAGCCGGTCGACCACGCCCGGCATCGCCTTGCCAACCACCACGAGGTCGGCCTCCGCGGCCGCATTTGCCACGTCTTGGACCAGGATGCTCGACAGATGCGGCAGGTGTTCTTGGACATAGCGCTGGTTGGCGCCGACCAGCTCGTCGGTCTTCAGGTCCGGATCGTAGATCGAGAGGCGGTAGCCCTTGCCGATCAATTGCTCGGCCAGATCGAGCAACGGGCTCTCCCGCAGGTCGTCCGTGTCGCTCTTGAAGGTCAGCCCGAGCAGCAGGACCCGGCCGCCCACCGGCAGCCGCCGGCCGATTTCCTGGACCAGGAACTGCTTGTGGCTGGCGTTGCTGGCCAGGATGTTCTCCATCACCGGCGCGCTCACGCCCTGCTCGCGCATGCAGGAGGCCAGCGCGCGCACGTCCTTGGGCAGGCAGGAGCCGCCGAACGGGGCGCCCGGCCGCAGGTAATAGGGCGAAATGTTGAGCTTGGTGTCCGCCAGGAAGATCTCCATCACCCGCTGCGGCGCGATCTCGAGGGAAAGGGCCAGCCGGCCGACCTCGTTGGCATAGGCCACCTTGAGGGCGTGGAAGCTGTTGTCGGCATACTTCACCATCTCGGCCACCGCGAACGGCACCTCGAACATCGGCGCGTCCAGCCCGTCGCAGATGCCGAGCAGCTTCTTGCTGGTGCCGGGCGCCCGCTCGCCGATCACCGTCTTGGGCGGGGCGAAATAATCGGCGATCGCCGTGCCCTCGCGCAGGAACTCCGGATTATAGGCGACCTCGTAGCGCCCGCCCGGTGCCTCGCCCGCCGTTTCCAGCAGGTTGGGCAGCACGACCTTGTCCATCGAGCCCGGCAGCATCGTGCTGCGGAACACCAGCAGGAGCGGGGGCATCGCTGGGTCGCGCCGGCGCACCGCCTCACCCATCTGCCGGGCGATCTTCACGACATAAGACAGGTCGAGCGAGCCGTTGGGCTTGCTGGGGGTGCCCACGCAGATCAGTGCCATATCGGCGTCCAGCACGTGGTCGCCGACCTCCGTGCTGCCGACCAGCCGCCCGTCGGCATGCCCCGCCCGCAGGAAGCCGTTCACGCCCGGCTCATGGATGGGGGAGCGTCCGGCCGATATCGCCGCGGCCTTGTCCGGGCTGATGTCGACGCCGACGATGGAATGCCCTTCGCGGAGCAGGCATGCCGCCACCGTGGCACCGACGTAACCGAAACCGCAAACGATAATCTTCATACGCAGATCCACTCCAGGAGACCGGCGGCAATCGAGCGCCTGCGCGCGCTCGTTATCCGCCACGTGCTGCTCATCTCCGCCAGGAACCGGCCCGCCGCGGAAGGGGACGCCCGTCCCACCTCCGGCTGGGCTCCCTCACGGATGAGCAGGACCAACAACCGCTGCTCACGCAGGCGACCAGACGCGGTGCCGCTTCGCCGCCGCCGCAACCACATAGTAGAGCCCGATCCCGGGTGGATCACAATCCGTCGCACCATGCGGCATAAGGGGCGCCGCCATGGCAGCGGCGCCACAGCCAGCACCATCGTGAGCCTGATCAGCGGGTCGAGGTCGGACCGTCGAAATCCTCGGCGATTCGCGGCCGCAGCCGGCGGAACTCCGCCAGGTCCTCGGCTTCACCGTCCTGCCAGGGTCGGTCGTCGTCCTCGGGCTCGTCGAAGTCCTCGCCGTCCTCCTCATCAACATCGTCCGGATCCTCGGCCGCGCGCACCAGCAGCAGGCCCAGCATCAGGAAGACGGCGCGGTTCTCCTGCAGGTCACCCGAAGTCATCGCGTTCATCAGGGTGTTGATAGTGAGCATCGCCGTGGCGAGCAGGAGCGGGTCGGTGCGCAGGCGGTGAACGTTGACCGGCTTCAGGCAGACCCAGAACAGTGCCGCGACCATTGCCAGCCCGACCAGGCCGAAGTCGAACATGATGTCGAGGATCATGTTGTGCGGATGATCCTGGATGTCCACGTTGTGCACAAGGATCGGCCAGCTGCCGATCCCGAAACCGAAGATCGGCGCACGCGGGATCCAGGTGAACGCTGCGGTGATGTTGAAGCTGCGCCGGAAGTCGGAGTTGCTGACCAGTTCTCCGCTCGCGACGCCTTTCAGGCGTGCCAGAGTGGACAGGGCGCCCAGGTCGACATCGGGTGAGGTGATGGCATAGGCGATCACCCCTACCAGCGCCACCAGGGCCAGCAGGATCGGGATCTGCATGCGCATGACCCGGACCCGCCCCGCCGCAGTCAGCTTCCAGCCGATGATGGCGATCAGCAGCATCGGCACCACGCCGCTGATCAGCGGCCCACGGCCGCCGCCGATCAGCAGCACCATCATGAACATCGCCAGCAGCACCAGCAGCACCAGCCGGCGGAAGGTGACGCCGCTGCTGGTCGCCCAGAACGCGCACACGATGATGGCGCCCATGCCGCAGACCCGGCCGAAGCCCAGATAGCTGTCGCCGTTGTTGATCAGGAGCCGGCCGCGGAAGCCCTGCTTGGCCCAGGCGAGCAGCGCCTCCACGCCCAGCCACATGGCGAACAGCACGATCAGGCGCATCAGCCGCCGCACCCGCTCGCGCGAATTCGCCAGGATCAGCGCGCCCGCGATCAGGCACCAGGTGTTGGTGACCGTGGTCAGGAACAGCTTCTCGCGCCCATAGGAGCGCCCCTCGGTCCAGATCAAGCCGATCCACATGTAGACGACGAAAACCGTCCACACCCCGAGCACATAAGCGCCCGGCAGGTACAGCTTTTCCTGGAACAGGAGGACCAGGCCCACCGCGATGCTGAGCACCAGGAACAGGAGGGTCGGGTCGATCGGGAAGAAGGCGAAGCGAGGGTCGCCCTTGTAGCGTCCTGCGAACAGGAACAGCACGAACAACGCCTCGAACGAGAACAGGTCCAGCACCAGGCGGACCAGCGGGTTCCTGCTCCGAAAACCCTTCACGGGAACGATCTTCGGCAGGTTCAACACGAATGCCAAGGCAGCCGTCCCCTCGTCCCGACCAGCAGAGCGGCACCGTCCCCGAGTTGAGTACCCGGGGACGGCTGGCTCAGTTCACGTAATAGTCCTGATACTTGCCGTAGTACTGCGCCACATCGCCGTAGCCGTACTGGGCGTGCTTCTTCACGTCGACCTGCGTGACCACGATGCCGCCGATCGGCACGTTGGTCTGCCGCAGCGTGTCGAAGGACAGGCTCACCGCGTCCTTCGGGGTCTTGGACCAGCGCACGCAGAACACCACACGGTCGGCCAGGAGGGCCGCAACCCGGCTGTCGGTGACGCTCATCACCGGCGCGCAGTCCAGGAACACGTAGTCGTAGGTCTGCCGCAGCGTCTCGATCAGGAGGCGCATCTTCTGGCTGTCGAGCAGGTCGGTCGGGTTCGCGGTCTGGCGCTTGACCGGCAGGAAGTCCAGACCGGTCGCCGGATCGTGCTGCACCACCTCGTCCAGCGTCCGATCGCCCACCATGAACTCCACGATGCCGGCTGCCACCGGCCGGCCCAGTTCGCGCGCCACCGACGGGTGGCGCAGGTCCAGGTCGACCAGGATGACCTTCTTCTGCGAGCGCGCGGCGAACGTCGCGAGGCTCGTGACGAAGGTCGACTTGCCTTCCTGGGGCAGGGAGGAAGTGACCAGGATCACCTTGGGCGGATTGTCGACCGACGAAAGCTTCAGCGTGGTCAGCACCGAGCGGATCGCCTCGGTATAGGCGGACAGCGGCTTGGCCACGAGGTATTGGTGCGGCTTCTGGTTACGGCGCAGCCGGTCCAGGCGCGGCACCAGCGCCAGCGGCTGCTGGCCGAGCAGGCGTTCGATCTGCCGCGACGAGCGCAGGCCCTGGTCGCGCCGCTCCAACAGCAGCGAGAGCAGCGAGCCCACCACCAGGCTGCCGGCGAAGCCCACCGCGCCGAACAGGCGCGGGCCTGCGGTCGACGGGCGATCCGGCGGAGCGGCGACTGAAAGGATCTTGGCATCCGCCTCGATCAGCTTCTGCTGCTCGCGGGTCTCCTTGGAGCGCTGCAGGAACTGCTCGTAGAGCGCCCGACTTGCGTCGGCCTGCCGCTCGAGCTCGCGCAGCTTGATCTCGGCATCCCGGTCCTTGACCGTGGTGCCCTTGGCCTTGTCCAGCTCGCTCTCCAGCGTCGCGACCCGGGTGCCGATCACCTCGACCTGGTTGCTCAGGTTCGCGGCGATCCGTGCCACCTCGGCGGAGATCTTGCTGTAGAGCTGCTGCTTCTCGGTCGCGATCTGCTGGATCATCGGGTGACGCGGGCCGAACTGCTGCTTCAGCTCGTTCTCCCGGCGCAGCAGGTCGGTCTCCTGGCCGCGCAGGGCGATGATCACCGGGCTGTTCAGCACCTCCGCCATCGTGTCCAGGCCGGCACCCCCGCCACGCATGTCGCGCGCCAGCCGAAGGGTGGCCTGGGCGGCCGCGAGCTCGGCACGGGATTCGATGAGCTGCTGGTTCAGGTCGGCGAGCTGCTGGTCGTTCAGCGTGACGTCACGCGTCGACACGATGTCGTTCTCGGCGCGGAACTTCTCGACCGCGCGCTCCGCCGCCTCCACTTCGCTGCTCAGGGCCGCCAGGCGGTCGTCCAGCCAGCTGGCCGCCTTGGTGGTCGCCGCCGACTTGGAATTGATCTGGTCCTCGACGTAGATCTGGGTGACCCGGTTGGCGATGTCCGCCGCCTTTTGCGGATCCGGCGAGGTGAACGACACGAGCATGACGTAGGACGGATCGTCCAGGCGCACCTCGAAATTGCGGGCGAAGCGGTCCACCGCCGCCTGACGGTTCAGAATGGGTGCCTCGGTCGCCAGCACCGGCAGCTTCTCCTTGGCGAGGCCGGCGGCGATGACGAGGTTCTCCGGGAGCATCTCGAGGACCATCTCGATCGGGCCACCGATCGCGTAGTCGAGATTGCTCGGCTGGTTCGCCGGATCGAGGGCCGGGTTGAACTCCGGGTCCTCGAACAGGCTCATGTCGTCCATCACCCGTGCGATTTGGTCGCGCGCAGTGAGCAGGCGCACCTGGGTCGCCAGCGCCGGAGCGTCACCGGTCAACCCCGCCACCACCTGCTGCAGGTTCACGACCTGCTCGTTCAGGGGCTCCAGCATCAGGGCGGCAGTTGCGGTGTAGCGCTTCTGCACCTGGGTGCCGGCCAGGGTGGCGATCGTGGTGCCGAGCACCACGAAGGCAGCGATCAACCACTTGCGGCGCCACAGGATGGCCAGCAGTTCGCCCAGGTCGATCGAATCCTGGTCGTGGTCGGCAGAAGCGGCTCCACCGCGCTTGCCGCGGGAGCCGAGATCGCCGCGGCTCTGCATGTTGTTGGCGTTCATCGCGCTCCGGCCAGTTGCACTTTCGCGGTGCGCTGCCGCGCTACCGCCTCCAAGGTTACGAAACTTTCACAAAGCTTCTAGCTGATGACACCGATTATGCTAGCAGATATGCACGCAGCTGCTGGGCATCGAGTGCCGCATGCAGACCATGTTACATTTCGGACGCCGTGCCGATGCCGTCGTCGGCGAGGTGTGTCATGGCGACCACTAGGCTCGCAAAGCGGCATGCCATAAGCCGCGCCACAGGAACCCACGGCGATCGAGGCGCTCTCTTATCCGATTCGCTCGGGCCACGTAAAGGCATGCGGAAATCGACCGGCACTCGTCCAGCGGTCGCGCTCACCTGGCCGGCCGTCACTTCGCAGCGACAATCGCTATCTACAAGAGGGCCCAGCGGGAATGGGCGTGATTGAGAAACATGCGCGTTCGTGCTCAATTCCCGGCCGTGGACGTTCAGGGCTCTGCCCTAACAGGGCAGGAACCGCGGTCCTGCCCTCTGCAACGGCGATGGCTGTCCGTCGCTGGGCTTAGTACAATTCTTGTGGGAGATCGCCCGCCCGCGAATCTCCCCCGGAGACATTCTTGTTGATGTCGGGCTTCTTCGCGACCAGGGCGAGCCAGGCTGGCCGCCGAGCGTTCATCCTGGCTCATGATACCCTCATGGCCGCGCTTTCGTTCGTGCTCGCCATGCTGCTGCGCGCACCTGAAAGCTGGAGCGAGGAGAACACCTACGCCCTGATCGTGGGCACCATCATCTTCGCCGCCGTCTCCGCCTTCGTGTTCTTCTCGCTGAGCCTTCACAAGAGCGTGTGGCGATGGAGCTCGACCACCGACCAGATGACTGTGGTCCGGGCGGCCACCATCGCGGTGTTCCTGTTCGTGCCGACCATGTTCGTGATCGGCCGGCTGGACGGGATCGGCCGCTCCGTGCCGTTCATTCAATGGTTCGTGCTGGTGACCCTGCTGTCGGGTTCGCGCTTCCTGTACCGCTGGTACATGACCCGCCGGGGCGAGCGGAGCGTCTTCCGCCAGCGCACGCCGATCCTGCTGCTCGGCACGGGCGAGGGGGCGGCGATCTACCTCCATGCACTCGACGCCACGCCCGGCTCGGCCTTCTATGCGGTGGGCATCCTGTGCGACCAGGGCACGCTGGTCGGCCGTTCCTTCAACGGCGTCCCGGTGCTGGGCGGGGCCGAGGACCTGGAGCAGGTGCTGGTCGACCTGGAGACGCACGGGATCTTCGCCGAGCGGATGATCGTCACCAAGCCGCTGGAAAGCCTGCCGGCAGGTCTGGTCGGAAGACTAGGCGGCATCGCCCGCCGCCACGGAGTGGAGATCGACACCCTGCCGGACCTGCTCTCGCTCCGCCTGGGTGGCGGGGGGGTCGTGGCCACTGCCGACGAACCCATGCCGGTGGGAGCGCCCCGCTGGCTGGAGGTGAAGCGCTTCCTGGACGTCGCGGTCAGTGCCGCGCTGCTCCTGTTCACGGCACCCATCTCGCTGCTCGCCGCCTTCTTGGTCCTGGTCGAGATGGGCAATCCGGTCCTGTTCCGGCAGGTCCGGCCGGGCCACGTGCTGCGGCCGTTCACCTTGCTGAAGTTCCGCTCGATGCGCTCGCCGCGTAGCGCGGATGGCCGGCTTCTGAGCGACCAGGAGCGGACCGGCATGGTCGGCCGGTTCCTGCGCCGCACCCGGCTGGACGAGATCCCGCAGCTGGTCAACGTGCTCAAGGGCGACATGTCCTTCATCGGGCCGCGCCCCCTGCTGCCACGCGACTTGGCCGATCTGGCCGACGGGGGCTGGGAGCGTTCGCGCCTGCGTCCGGGCCTGACCGGCTGGGCGCAGGTCAATGGCGGCCACCAGCTCAGCAATCCGGACAAGATGGCGCTGGACCTCTGGTACACCAGGCATGCCTCCCCCTGGCTCGACCTGAAGATCGTGTTCCTGACGATCCGGATGGTGATCTTCGGCGAGAAGGTGAACCAGGCCGCCATCGACGAGGCGCGCGCCTGGCTCGACCACAGCGGCAGCGCCGGCTCCTTCGAACCGGCGCGCGAGGTCGGCCAGCAGGCGGTCGTCTAGTTCTGCGTTGGGCCTGCGCAGGGGCATCCTGCGTGGAGTTGACAGCGATAAGAAGACAGACGTCTGCAGGGGTCAGCAAGAGCACAGCCTTCACGAGGCTGTGATGTGCGGCATCCAATCACAGGCCGCATCGCCAGTTCGGCACCGCGGCAACTTCGTCTTAGGCTGCCATGTCCGGGTCATCCGGTGCCGCCGCGCCGGGCGCGGAAGCGCTTGCGGTAGATACCGGTCTGCGTATCCAGCTCGTGGCGCAGCTGCTCGGTTGCCAGCTGGCCAGGCTCGTCCAGAACCGAGACCGTGGCGTCGAGCGGCTCGCGGCGCAGCGGAATCAGCTGGGCCACCGGCGTGCCGCGTGGCAGCACACCCGTGAAACGGTCGTCGCGCCAGACCGCAGGAAAATGGACGAGGCCGGCGCGATAAAGGTCGGTATCGATCATCCCGGTCAGCGTGGTGAACGGCAGGTCGTGCCGGTTGAAGGGGTGGCTCGCCAGCACCGAGATGCCGGGCTCGGTCTCGATCGTCCAGAAGTTGAGGAACTTCAGGAATCGCCGGCCCGGTGGCGCCAGCCCGGCACCTTCGCCCTGGGCGGCCGCATGGAACGAGATGGGGCTGCGCGGCAGGCCCGGCAGGCGCGTGGGCGGCGGGCTCCAGTCCCAGGTGAAGCTGGGGCCTGGGCCGACCTGCAGGTCGGCCGGCAGGAGGATCAGGTAGCCCAGGCCCAGCGCGTCGAGCAAAGGCGGGCAGTGCTTGAGGGTGCGCACGGCCGTGCCGCTGTCCCGGTCGAACGCCGTGCCGGGCATGGACTTCAGCCATGGCGGCAGGCAGGCGGCGGCTGCCACGGGTGGGGG
>Ga0182742_1004658_pt1 | contig 12238 bp, 13 predicted proteins | sample eDN5th37CBELigMG_FD_128880 | JGI IMG/M metagenome (GOLD analysis project Ga0182742, IMG submission 128880) | Enriched Miracle-Growth compost microbial communities from Emeryville, California, USA - eDNA 5th pass 37_C BE-Lig MG (version 2)... ... | reverse complement strand
AGACAATTCGTTTCAGCTCAACATGACGGCTTTCATTCCGAATTTCAGTAAATCAGTTGTAGTTGCCTTTCGGCAATCCTCCTATTTCGTGCTTCGGCACTTATAAGGAAACGTTTCGCACAGCACACCATTTCACAATCTTTATATACCACAAAGACTTATTTACCACTGATATACCTAAAATTAGTTATACATTTAGCATAGGTTTTGACCTAGTTTTTAACACGAATTTGACTTGGGAACCAATAATTGTTTTCCATTTGTCAAAACCTATGATAAGACTGTTGCTATTTTCATTGTTAAATTATAGTAACCATTGTCATATCAATAAAAAAGTAACTAGCGGATTTCTATGCGATAAAAGACTCGTTATTTTTTGTTTTCTACTTCACAACCGAACTACTTAATTCTAAATCTTCTCTACTTCAATGTTTTTGTCAGTTCTTCTTCAATCCCTTTCATGATCTCAAACGCTCCATCCGACTTATTCGAACAAACAATAACATTCATGGATAAGTCAGGATAATGAGCAGAATGAAAGCTAACTCCTGGATCATATCCCATTAGATGATATTTAAGAATCTTGTTTTCTGTGTTTTTCTTGATCCAAATCCCATAACCATAAAAGCCACTCTCATTCACATGTGTATGAGTTGATAAAAGTTTATTTGTATAATTTTCATTTAAAAGTTGATGATTCATAAGTGCTTTCCACAGCTTAGCCATATCTGAAGCAGTTACGAATGCACCGCCATCTGAACCACCTTTTACAGGCAAAGAATAGATGTTTGTTTTCCAAGTTCCTTCAGGTTGATCGATATAGCCTATTGCCGTGTTAGCTGGCAGCGAGTCAAATGAAAAATAACCAGAGTCCTTCATATTCGCCTTTTTGAAGATGTGTGCTTGAACAAAGTCAGAGAATTCAAGTCCACTTGCTTGTTCAACAATCAATCCTAATAAAATGTAAGCTGCATTGTTGTAGTGGAAGGATTCTCCTAATTGATTTTTCATGGATTCATGTTGAAACAATGGTAAGAAATCTTCTAACTTTCTTATATGATACATAGGAGTGGTCACCCAAAGTTCCTCAAAGTCCTCCATTACATCCTCGTCGAAATAATCCGGTATTCCCGAAGTATGTGTTAGTAAATGATGCACAGTCACTTTATCATCAAAGTGTTTAAATTCAATATCAAGGCAATCGCTCAATTTCGAATCAAAAGAAATTTTCCCCTTTTCAACGAGTTGACAAACTGCAATAGCCGTAAACAGTTTGCATCCAGATGCAATTCCAAAACGAGTCCCGAGGTTATTTTTTAATTGATCAGAACGATTCCTGTAACCATAGGATTTTTCTACTAACACCTTCTCTTTTTCTTCAATTAATACTGAACCTGAAAAATCGATCTTTTTTTGAATCTCCATAATTTTCTCTAGCAAATTTTTGTTCATAGCTGTTCCTCCTGAACCTGTCTTTTTTCATTTAATGCTTTGTATAAAAAATAGGAATTTGCTTGAACAAAATTTGATTCTTTCTGATTTATTCCTATTTACTTTTGTTCGGTTCTCTTCATTATAAAACCCTCGTTTCAATGCGGTCTTTTTAAGCATAACAAACTTTTATAATATTCAAAAATGTTTTCCGTTTTTTGCATTAACTTACATCGTTTGTTCAATAAGGCTCTTTTCGTAAAAAATTGTTGTTAAAATCCTAAAGCCGATTTTAACGCAGAACAAGCCATTTTGTTCGTTCATACTAAGTTTGCTGGCTCTTTTCTCCTGATTTAAGTTACTTTCCAGTGAAAACACAGCTGATTTTTTTCATTTTATCTCTAAAAAGAACAAAGTATGAGAAAAGAGCCTTCTATAAAGACTTCAACAAAAACATGGTTCAGCATGCCAATAACAGTAGAACAAGGTAATGCTTTTTAATCAACCTCACATTTTGCTTTTTTGTACGCTAATGGGGTCATGTTCATGGACTTTCGAAACTTTTCGATAAAATAACTTGTACTATTAAACCCTACTTTATAGGCCACATCCGTGACATTGGATTCGGTTTGTTGTAGTAAAAGTAAGCTTTTTTGAATTCGGTAATCAGTCACGTAATTCAAAGGAGTTTTCTTTAAAATTCGTTTGAAATAACGACAGCATTCCGAACGACTTAAACCGCCAGCCTGTGCAAGATCATCTAACAGAATTTTTTCAGCATAATGTGTGTGGATCCATTCTAACATTTGCCTCATTCGTTGATTCTTAACGATTTCATTCTGTTCGTACTCCAATGGGACACCATTAATAATTAGGTTCTTCCATATCAATGCTAGCTGTAAGCTAATATCGATTTCATAGTAAGGTGGTTTTCCCTTTAACAACTGATTGATTTTCACAATAGAGTCCAAAATATTATTTGCCCAAAGCTCTTTTGGAACTAAGTGTAAGTATGGCAGATTAGTTGCTTGAACATAAGGAAGAACAAACGTTGTAAAGAGGTCTTGGGATAAAACGAAACTGGGAGAAACATTTAAACAAATATAGACACAGCCTGAACCATTCTTCTCTTGTGCCATATGGAGGCAGCTGCTATTAATATATAGCCCCTCCCCTTCACGAACCGTCACTTTCCTTTCATTTATTTGAAAAACCGCTTCCCCTTTTCGTACGAGAACAAACTGTAATTCTTCATGCCAATGGAGTGGGATATGTCCATGGATATTTTGGCTTATTGTTGTTTCGTAACATGCCATTGGTAACACGACTGTACGGTGTTCCGTTAATTCTTTTAAATTTTGATGAATCGTAAAATCTTTAATTTGCATCTAACCCTCTCCACCTCAATATCGTTCTATTTTTTTATTCAATTTTTGTATTATTTAAAAGGTTATTCCGTTACTATATGAAGTATTGTAATACTATTTTTGCATTTAAGGGGGGATAAATTTTGAATAGACAAAAAGGAATCCTGCTTGTGATTACAGGAGCTTTATTTTGGGGAATTGGTGGTACGGTTTCACAAAAGCTTTTTCAAGATTTTGCGATTGATGTCGATTGGCTTGTTACAACAAGATTGCTTATCTCTGGCATTCTACTTTTAACTGTTCAATTCTTTTTCAAAGATCGTTCTCAAATCATGAGTGTTTGGAAAACGAGAAGGGTAGCCTTTCCATTAATCATTTTCGGTTTACTCGGTATGCTTGGGGTGCAATACACTTATATGGCTTCGATTCATCATGGTAATGCCGCCGCCGCAACATTATTACAATATTTAGCACCGGCAATGATTATCATTTACCTGATTATGCGGAAACAAGCGGTACTAACACGAAGAGATGTTTTGACTGTTTCGTTGGCTTTAATTGGGTGCTTTTTCTTATTAACAAACGGGTCCATCAACCAATTATCCATCCCCCTTCCTGCCATCATTTGGGGCGTTTTGTCGGGAGCCTCTTTAGCATTTTATACTTTATACGCTGTTCCTTTACTCAAACAATACGATGCCCTTGTGATTGTTGGTTGGGCGATGATTGTCGGTAGTGTTGCGCTAAGTTTTGTTCATCCACCTTGGCAGATGGACTTTCAATCCTTAACAGTAGAATCATCCATATACCTAGTATTTGTGATCGTATTTGGTACAATGATTGCGTTTTGGTTTTATATTGAAAGTTTGCAACACCTAGTAGCTAAAGAAACCAGCCTTCTAGGAAGTGTGGAACCTTTAGCAGCTGTTTTCACCACTGTCTTTTGGTTAAAAGAACCTTTTGGATCTTTTCAATGGTTTGGAACAACTTGTATCATTCTAATGATTGTTATCTTGGCTTTGAGTAAAGAGTCTTCTTCAACAACAAATAAGGTTTCAAAAAACAAAAAGTCCCTTACGATCAGCTAAACCGCTGTAAGGGGCTTTCTTTAATTTACCTGCATCGATCGCTCAAATTTCTTCTTTCACTAAACATCCCCGTTTGTACAAGAAGGAATCCAATTAAAAAAACGGTCTTGGATATCGCTCCCCGTTCGTTCAATCATCTATTTTTTAAAATCATCCATATTCCAATTCCAATTGGCATTGATTGTGTCTAAAAACTCAGCGATTTTTTCCTTTGATAAATCCTTCTCACCAGTCAACACATTTGCATAGGATTTTAATACCCAAGTATCACCATACGGCTTTGTAGGTGCTTTCCATTGTACACCGAATCTGTAATCGCTTCCGTTTATACGAGCTTCAACCGAGAGAATATCTCTATGTAAAATAAAACTCCTCATCTCCATTCTTTTACACCTCCGTTCTTTATCTTTATCTAAAGCCTTTCTATTCTTTTATAGATCAAACCTTCACTCTTAACTGAAGTCGTTCATTAAGGGGGTTAATTTTCTATGGAATAACTCCTTATGTTAGGAAGAGACTCATGAACATTTTCTTGATTTGATCACTAAAAAGGATGGTCTTCTCTTTTCGTTTATCAGCTTTGGCATTTGTTCTAACCCATCAGGAACAGATTGAGGCTCGATCATCCCTTCAATGACAAAGCCCTTGTTTATGAGTGTGTTTACCAATGTTGATAATGTTCGATGATATTTGATGACGCCATCAATAAACCAATGTTGCTCTCTCTTTCCTTCCTCGTGATAATCATCCAAAGCCCAATGTAATTTATTATCGTCTTCATCCTTCACCCAGTTGTTCATTTCTTTACGTGCTGTTACGATTGGATGTTCAGTAGAGAAAATAAACTCTCCCCTATTCTCTAGCAAACTATGAACATTTTCAATTAGTGCTAGGTAATCTTCAATATAGTGAACCGCTAAAGAACTAATAATCAAATCAAATTTCATGTTTTTTAGATCCAGTTCTTCAATCGGGGAGCAAATATATTCGATTCTCTCGTGCGCATTTTCAATGGTAGCCTGTTTAATCATATTTTTTGAGATGTCTACACCTATTACCTTGGAAGCACCATTCTCTAGGCAATATGTTGCAAACTGACCAGTTCCACAACCTAAATCTAACACTTTTTTCTGATGGAGATCGGTGATGGCAGATTTTATTGCTGGCTGTTCGACAAAATCATTATACGTTACCCCACTTTTACGCAATTTGTTATACCCTTTAAAAAAGGTTTCATTATCATAGATATTTTGTTTCATCTGTTTTCCCCCAGTCGATCCCTTTTCATGAATGTAGCCAATCCAACATTTTTTTTCAGCTAGGCCTCCAAATATTAATAGTACTGTAGCATATACCATTTCTCGAACGTTTAAAATTAGTATCGTTATTGAACGTATCTAAATCCCATTTTACGCCATTTTTAACTATCCAATAAAAAAACCTTACTTCTAGAGTAAGGACCTCACTTTTTCCGTTATATCTTCACCATTCGCCGTAACTTCAACTAAACCTTCTGTGTACACTTCCTTTTGGATTTGCTTCCACCAATCTTTGGCTATTGACTCAGGTCTTTTGCCTTGAAGAGGAAATGAACCTCGCTGCAAAACCTCACCAGCTGGGGAGTTGTATTTAATCATGATACTTATTTTCAATTTTCTATTCTGTCCTTTCAGCAAGAATGTGAGATACTTGTTTTCCTTATTATCATGTAGGCGTTCATTGAATATACGGAATTACTCGTTTTGTTTTTTAAATGAGTGCAAAACCAATCCCAACTCTCATTTGAATTAGATTTAATCGATGAAGCTAGTTCTTTAGCAAAGAACTTGGTGAAATGATTGTACGTGGTAAAAATTCGATGATTTTTATCATCCCTATTTAATATAGCCTTATACGAGTGCAATGAGGATTCTCATTTGGCCCTTTCCGATTCCTCCATTTATTCCAGGTTTGACTCCCCCAGATCCTAGTTAGTTTTGGCTATTTCCCAACCGAATACTTGCTGTCTCAAACCCTTGAACCTCCGACTGATGAACGAGTTCAATACGATTGAGATTCCCTTCCTCTTTGATCTCCCAATAACCCGAGCTATATTTATAAATCACAGTATATAGTTTCCCGTTGTATAAAACTTTTTCATTGTCCAATTTCATGTTGACTCCTCTGCATCCATTTTCCTATAAAAATATTATACACTATTATTCCTATAAAGAAACTAGGTTTTATATTTTATTTCAGGTTGGCATTCAAAGCCTACGTGAGAAAGTGAAACAAACGGAATTTGCCCAACTTAGCGGAAGCATAAGACAAAATCTATACAGGAAGCATGATTAGACAGGCAAGGCGATGGCTACTTTAAGTGGGACAGGGGGACAGGTACATCGTCCCGGTGCTAACCGGGACATTGTACCTGTCCCCCTGTCCCTGGTTTTCCATATCTTACTAGGACATGCCACAATAACTTTAATTCCTGAAGGACCTCCTTGTAAGTTCCTCGATCTTTCCAATTCTGAGGAATTCGGTGGAGGTCTAAAACGGCACAACCAATTACATTCGCATTGATCCCATTATTTTGTGCAATGCGAGCAGCCAGTGAAGGCATGGATGGTCCTCTAAAGTCAGAAGGTACTTCATCTACAGAAAGATTAAAGCCTCTATGCCAATATAAATCAACTAAATATTTAACACATAGCTTTTCTAACGTTGTTCCGATAAAAGTGCCTTTAAAAGAAGGGTCTGCAACAAGCACTTCCACGTCCTCTTCTAGTGAAATCCCCCCATGAACTTGGGCTTCAATATAGTGATTTAGATTTCGACTTGCTTCTGTTTTATCGAGGTCTGGTAACTTTTTGTTGAGATTTCCCAGTAGATGATTTATTAAACCCGTTGGTGTCAGATCTCTTTGACCAATGGTAGATTCCCTAGTGAATGCTTCTTCTAATAGTGCAGCTAAAATCATATCAAATTCTTCATACGTCCCTTTTTCCTTTGGGTCTTGATGTGAATCCAAATAGGTTAAGGTTGAGCGAAATGAAACTTTTGGAGATAAAAGAAAGTAACATGAACCAAAGCGTGGAGCAGGTCCATCACAGTGTAACTTTACATTCAACGCACCGTATTTTGGCCGTTGATCATTCGTTGTACCTTCAATTTGATTGGCTCCTCCAAAGATTCTCTTTTCCCACTGATCACGTTCACCCCCTGGGAAAGCAGATACACTACCGTTTGAAAGATGTGTTTCAAATTGACTCCTATATATTCCTTGTTCTAATAGCAATTCAGCGACCGTTTTCCCATCTGCATTAGGTCGATCAGGATGAAAATGGAGGCCTATTCGTGTATTCGCTTTTAAACTGGAAACTGCTGTTTCAAAAGTGTCATTTGGGATATTGGACATTTTTAAAATATGATTGATTATAGCTTTAGACTCAAGTTTATGGTCCCTCGCATAATTGGTTATATAGTCCAAAGCTAACTGTTGAGATCGAGATAATTCCACCAATTCTGCTTTCTCCTCTCATTCTTTTATGTGATCTTATTCAATCTACGCAAAAACAACCTTAACAATGTGACAACGAACGAATTTTGTAATAACAACAATTTTATTTGGTAACCTCTTTAATATACAATGTTTAAGAAGTTGAACACGATAAAAAAGAGCCGTTACTAATTAACGGTTCCGTTAAATTAATCGCACAATTCCGGTTAAACTATAGAATAGAACTCGGTTCGGGGAATATAAGCGGAGGCTTTCCGCTTAAGCAAAGAAAAATTACTCTTTTTTACGTTTTTTAAGTATATAATCGGAATTTTCCCGTCTATTTAAGCTTTTTTCAGTGCCATTTCCAACTTAAGAGAACTTTCTCCGCTTATTGATCAAATCCCTACCGACTCCCTCATCCGATTTCGTTAGAGTCCGCTCTATTATGGTGGTTAGGGGCGGAATATTGTGTGATGTTCCGAAAAATGGATAGTAAAATGGCTCAGTATCGTGAACTGAGCCATTTATTTTAGTTGCTATTTAATCTACAATTTTGAGTATTACTATGAACCCCTTATGGTAATAAGCAACTCTTTTTATACGATGGTAAAGATTCCCCACACCACCCTCGCCCTGGTAAAAAACTACTTCCTTACTCTATTTGGAATATCGTGATAATCTTCCGGATTCAGCTCATATACACTTCCGTCCGCGACTCCATTGATGACTCCCATAAGACCTGTTTCAACGGTCTTAACGAGTTGGCCTTTCATTTTTTGCCCAAAGTTTTGTGTTTGTCCTTTTACCTCAAAGATGACGATTCCACTTCCATTCAAGGAAAAGGCGCCCAACGCTGTTCCCGGGAGATCTAAGCCTTGGTCGTACAAGGAAATATTGGTGAAGATGGAATTGCCCTTTTCCTGTATCGCATCATATAAGGCCACATTCAACTGACGTGAAAAATCAAAGCGGAATTGGTCCGCATACTCACGGTATTTCGCTCCTCTTTCCGAGTTTGGATCTGGAACAAAATCAGCTGAAATCGACATCGTGACCTCTTTATCCGTACCTTCAACGGTATAGAAGTTTTGATGGTGCAGATCCATAAACACTTCTACATTGCCAAATTCTTCTTTCAGACCCTTGTACACATCGCCATCCAGGGGTGCTAGAGGAACCTGGAAAGTCCTCCGCTTTTGGAACATAGTCTAAATCAGGATGAAAGTCACGATTTACATCGAAGCCTGGATTCGCCGAATAGTCATCTCCCTGAAGAGTGCGGGTGTAATAATTCCAAGTTGGCCGTGCATCTTGCAATTGTGGGAAATCTTCAACAACCTCTTCCCATGACATTACATTCCCGCGTCGATCCAATTCAGAGCCATCTGCGTTCATCATCGGGATTGCCACAATGGTTACTTCTTCCCTAATTTTTTTCGCTTCAGGAGATTGACTCGACCCTAAATATTGCAGAATGTTTAATAATGCCGCTGTCCCTGTTTTTTCATTTCCATGAATTTCACTTTGGACTAAAACAACTTTATCCCCTTCTCCAACTCTAGCTGTGAAAATATCTTTTCCTTGATTCGTTTTTCCAGCGGATTCTACCGTTACAAGCCCATTAGAGGTTTTTTCAATTTGACTAAGCTTCTGTTTAAGCTCCTCATAATCAATGTAAACCTTGTACAGATGCCGTCTCCTCTGTAATCGGTTTTGCTCCCTCCGCAAAGCCAATATGCGGTACCAAAAGAGTAGCTGCCAATGCCGCCGAACTTAACACTTTCCATAATTGTTTTTTCTTCAACCTTATCCCCCCAGAATCTCATGAATTTCAGCCTAACACATTAAATCTTCTAGTTTTTTACAGTTAAAGTAAATCCAACAATAGAATTAATATTCTGACAATTTATTATCCTACCTTTTCCTTACAGTAGGACACAGGGACAGGCACTTTGTCCCACCGTCTAAAACGGAGTTTTCTTTCCTCTGACTAACCATTGAATTTCATTCTCTCACTAACCTTCTTAATTCTAGAAAACTATCTATATATCAAAATAGTCGATCCGTTATTCAAGATAGGGTACTTGGTGCAAGAAACTGTTTTAAAGATTGATAAATAAGTGACCTTCATTCTCTAATACAACTTTTGCCTTTTCAATGGAATGATTTTTAATCAGTAGGTAATCTGTATTAAAGGTTGAGATCGCAAAAATACTAATTTTATATTTGGCTAATGGATTCGCTAATGAAGCTAATATTCCAGTTAAACTAAAATCTAAGACTCCCTCTACTTTTATACACTTCCAGTCATTTTCAACATCCTTTAATGTTTCATTCATTTCTAAACATTCAGAAGGACACACGATAGACAGTTCTTCATCTGTTCGGGTAATAGAAAACACTTCGGCGTTTAATGCCCACAATGGTATTGTTTCAGTTGGAGGCAATTTCACAACGGAAAAAGTTGAATCTAATATCTTTAATTTCATATTTTCAGCACTCCTTTTTAAAGTTATTTTTCAAATTACTCTTTCAACTATTATTTCACATTGGCTCTTACAGCAAGAAAAGATGCTGCCGTAACAACACCTCTCCTCACTAGCACCCAATATTTTAAGTGCATTCTTTCACAAAATAATAGTTGGAATAGGGAAAAGGTTGAGAAAAGAGCTTTATTATAAAAACCATTCGCCCTGAGCAATTTTTTCTACCTTTCCTCCTACAGATACTCTGATTTCGCCGTTTTCATCATTAGCCCTTAAAAACAATAAAGATGGTCGACTAATTTCATATCCTTGTTCTACCCGGATATTAATTTCACCTTTATCAAAAAAACGATATTTTACAAGGTAAGATGCTAAACATCCATTCGCACTTCCAGTCGCTGCATCTTCTGGAATCCCAAAATAATCTGCAAAATCTCGAACGTTTAAATGGTTATTATCACTATAGGTTTCAGGAGAGAAGACCATAATGGCTTTTGCGTCGGTATGCTCAATTAGCTCAAAGTATTTTTCTTTATTGATCCTAACGTTTTTAACTGCTTCTAAAGATTTTAAAGGGGCAATGATCACAGGAAGTCCTGTTGAAACCTCTTGGATAGGAAATCGATCATCTATGTATTCTTTATCTAAACTCAAAACCTCAGAAACCTTGTTACTATCTAAAATCCGACCAAATGTGGGTTGATTCTGTTCCATCCATAGTATTTGTTCTTGTTGATCGAATGTTACGGGAATCTGTCCAGCTTTAAAATTTAGGACGAGTTTTTCTATTGTTTCCTCTATTATTTCATTTTGAATGATATATGCAGTCCCTAACGTCGGATGTCCCGCAAAAGGAACCTCTTCATTAGGTGTAAAAATACGAACATCATAACCATTCTCTTTTTTTGTATCTGATAAAATAAACGTAGTTTCTGAATAATTTACTTCCTTGGCTATTTGTTGCATTTCACGACTCGAAATGTTTTCAGCATTTTTAAACACAGCAAGTTGATTCCCTGTATATTTCCCTTGTGAAAAAACGTCTACAATTGAATAATTTATTTTCCCCATTAATTCTATTACCTCCTACGGTTTTTTAATTTTCAAAAAAAATATAACATCATTTTACCACTTTTATTGGACACAGGCACTTTGTCCCACCGTCTGAAAAGAGTTTTCATCCCTCTGACTAGTAGAAAAATTGCCCTCTAAATAAGGAACCAGTTCGTTATGGGAGAAAAATGGTAAAAATAATGTAAATAAAAACGAATGAACATATGTTTTAACAGTAAATTTGCAATATGAATGGGCAAGTAAAAAACGCTCAGATTTTTTCTAACGGGTTCGGTATATGAGTACAAAAGCTTAATTAGAGTATCAATTAAAGGTTCAAATCACATATGATTTGGACCCTTAATTTTTGTTGATTTAATATTGTATTTAGCGATTTATCGTATTAATTAACATCAATTCGCATACTTTTCAGCAGATTGACATTAGCTATTGTCATATTGCTAAATAGCGTGTTAAAAATATAGTTATTTGTCTGCTAATATATCTGTCGATAACTGGAAATTTATATTTATAAAGAAAAAAAGCCTGCTATTTAGCGGCTTTATACTTTTAAAACCATTCTTACTGTTTTTAGGGTATGTCCATCAAAGTCATCGTCAAATTCAGAAACAACTTTGAAGCCTTTTGCCTTGTAAAATGTTGTTCCGATGGCATTGTCTTTTTCAACATTAATAAAAATCTCATTTACACCTTCTATTTTTTTTATCCCTTCATTTAGCAAAGCTGTCCCTATGCCTTTACTTTGATATTCAGGGTTTAAATATATTGCTACGAGTTCCGTTTTACCATCTTCTTTTATGGGAGAAAAGTTGGCAAATCCTACAATTTTTCCATTAGTTTCTGAAACCCATATAAATGAATTGTCTAATCGGCTCTGCATCATTTCGTCATTATAAGCGGCTTTTAAGAAACTTTCTTGTATCTCAAGAGGAATAATTCCTTGATAAGTGCTATTCCAACTTGTTTTAGCAATTTGTTGTACTTGTGGAATATCTTTCATTTGCATCTCTCGAATAATAAATTCCATTAAAAACAACCTTTCTTACCATAATTGAATACCAATAATTTTCAACATTATAACATTCGTTTCGTTTATTTGGTTAATTCCTTTTTGAAATTATAGGAGAAATGAAAATGGAGCATTGTTCTAAGCCGATGCTCCATTTTGATAGCTAATTCTACTGTTAGTTAATTGATGATTCTTTGTTTATTTTAGTTGTTATTTGATATGCTATTTGAAGTTTTGTACTTCAAAACCGAACCCGTTAGATTTTTTCTGAGCGTTTTTGGATTAAACTAAAGCACCCCGTT
>Ga0182742_1004655_pt1 | contig 12242 bp, 11 predicted proteins | sample eDN5th37CBELigMG_FD_128880 | JGI IMG/M metagenome (GOLD analysis project Ga0182742, IMG submission 128880) | Enriched Miracle-Growth compost microbial communities from Emeryville, California, USA - eDNA 5th pass 37_C BE-Lig MG (version 2)... ... | reverse complement strand
CTCTTCGAGCAGGAGGTCTTCCTCGACATCGTCGCTCGGGGATATCACGTGAACCCGCAGATCGAGGTCAACGGCCACTTCATCGACCTCGTCGTCACCGGTTCGGCAGGCAGGCTGGCGGTCGCGTGCGACGGCGATCGTTGGCACACCGGCCCCGATCGGCAGCGCGCCGAGCTCGAACGGGAACGTGAACTGCAGCGGTCCGGGTGGAGGTTCTGGCGGATCCGCGAGTCCGACTACTACTTCGATCCGGTCGCGTCGATGGAAAGCCTGTGGGGCGAGCTCGAGCGGCGCGGTATCACGACCGTTCCTGCTGAGCCCGAAGACATTCCGGCAGCGGGCGTCGACTCTGCGATCACCGAGCCGATTCCGATGGTCGACGTTTCGGCCCTCGAGCTCCCCGGACTCGCTGCTTCGCCTGCGATGGCGGTGTCGGCGCGGCTCGCCGAACTGATCGTGGATGCACTCGGGGACGGGTCGTACCCGGTGGTCGAACTCGCGGGCAGGCTCGATGTGGACTGGACGATCGTGCTCGCGGTGCTCGAGGACCTCGTCGCCAAGGGTGTTGTCGACGAGATCTCGGCGCCGGGGGAGCGGACGGTATATCGCGTTGCGGGTGTAGTGCCTTCGTAGGATGCTGCGCGCCGACCGGATGCCGCGCGCTGATCGGACAGCCGCACAGGTCCAGGACCTGCGTTTCTGTCCATTCCGCAAGCGGACCTGATGCGGAGGTGCTCTCGGTCGACTTCTTGAACCCGATCAGGGGCGGATGACAGCGAACGCGAGCTGCGTGAGATCGGCTTCGAGTGATCCGCGGCGACGGAATGCGGGTGTCCGGCTCGCCACGTGGATCACGGTGAGCACAGTGTGGGCGAGGACGCGCGCTGTTCGATCGTCGAGTTCGGGCCGACAGGACCGCAGAAGGCCTGCCCACTCGGCGATGTACTCCCGTTGCCGGGCGCGCGGCGGATTGGTGGGCGCCGCAGGCTCGGAGAGCAGAACCGACGTCATGATCGTCCGGTCGAGCGTCAGGGAAATGTGGCCGCGGACGAGATCACGGAGGGCGTCCGCGGCATTGTCGTTGGCGCGCAGGACCGAGTGCATCATCAGCCACATTGCGCTGACTCCACGCTCGACAGCGGCGTCGAGAATTTCGGCTTTGCTGTCGAAATAGCTGTACAGGTTCGGTCCGGTTACGCCTGCCGCGGCGCCGATGTCGTTGAGCGAAGTCGCGTCGAATCCGCGCTCGTCGAAAAGCTGAACAGCGTAGGACAGCATGGCTTCGCGTTTCGAGATCGGCTCGAGTCCGGGACGCCCACTTTCGGCCACGGGCGTAGGTTCGCCGAGATCGATCTCGACGACCGATCGGCAGCAACGGGCGAGCAGAGGCGCGTATTCGTCGGGGGACATCTTGGTCGTGTGAAAGCTCGGTGTGGTGAGCAGGACCAGGACGCCGTATGCCAGGGTCAGCGCGCGGTCGTCCGCGAGATTCGGACGCTCGCGCTGGATCAGCCCCTCCAGTGCCTCGGCGATGCCGTGCATCCGTCCGCGGAGCTCCTCGCGTGCAGCCGGCTCGAGATGCCGCAGTTCCTGCCACCAGAGCCTGCCGTGATCTCGCCGTGTTGTAACGACTGTGCAGAGCTCGAGCAGGGTGTCGTCGAGATCCGTTCCTTCGGCGATCGGCGCCAGCAGCGACGAGATGCTGCGGTCCACTACCGCTCCGAGCAGCGTGGTCTTGTTCGAGAAGTGCCAGTACAGCGCGCCTGCAGTGATGCCGACCTCATCGGCGATCTGAGCCATCGACACGTTGCGGAAGCCTGACTGGCCGATGAGGTCGTGTGCAGCCTCGACGATCTTGTCTTTCCGACCTTTGGGACGCCGCCGGGTCGGCGTCGCCTGCTCCGGTGCCGCCATCTCTACCTCTCAACAGGAAACTGAATCGCGGTTAAGCGTAGCCGTTCGCTTCGGTCGGTGCCGACAGGAGTCTGGCACCCCGGCGTAGGCCGCAAGGTTGCCAACCCTCGGCGGCGGCACTCCAGCGCTGAGGTGGATCCGGCCGGGGCGAACCCGACTCGAGCCTCGATCGGATCCTGCTCGAGCAGGGCAGTGGGAACCAACGGGCTCCCGATGTCAACCCAACCTCCCGTCTTGCCAAAAACTAAATCTTCGATAAGGTGACTGGCATCACCCACCGGAGAGGATGCGGATGGCCACCGAAGTTCACATCGCCGGCGTCGGCATGATCCCGTTCACGAAATCCGGTCGTAGCAAAAGCTGTTCGGTGATCGGGGAGAGGGCGGCCCGAGAGGCTCGTGCTGATGCAGGTACCGAGTGCAGCCTGATTCGGCAGGAATATATCGGCTACATATATGGCCATTCAGCCTCAGATCGGGTGACGGTCCACGGACTCGGGCAGGCCGGAAGCCCGATCGTGAACGTGAACAACGACGGTTCCACCGGTTCGTCCGCCCTGGGGCTCGCTCGCCAGGCGGTCGCGAGCGGCGCCCTCGACTGCGCCCTTGTCCTCCGATTCGAGCAGGTCGACGGCGTCACCGCCGCGCTCCAGCACAACTGAGGACTCGCTTCAGTCGACCTGCTCGGCACCGCCGTCATTGCGCTGCCGGAGCGATTCGACCACGAGATCCTCCAACTTCACGAAAGGTACCGACACCATGGGAAACTCACCGGAAAGACTGCAATCGTCTGCGCCTCGGGACGTGGCATCGGCCGCGTACGTCAGCGGTCGGATCATCGTGACCGGCGGCGGATTCGAGGCATGAGCATGATCGGAACCGCAGTCAGCCGCTGGCGCGACGAGGCAGTCATCGCCGTCGGCCAACTCGCCGAGCAATTCTGCCGAAACGAACTCATCCCACACCGCGAGCGCTGGGAAACCCAGCAGCATGTAGATCGGGAGGTATGGCGCAAGGCGGGTGACCTCGGGTTGCTGTGCTGCTCCATCCCCGAGGAATACGGTGGCGGCGGTGGTACCTACGCTCATGATCTGGCCGTGATAGAGGCGCAGGCCCGAGTCGGCGACACGGCCTGGGGTAACGGCGTCCACAGTGGGATCGTCGCGCATTACCTGCTTGCCTACGGCACCGAAGCGCAGCGTCGGCGGTGGCTGCCCGGGCTCGCCAGCGGCGAGACGATCTCTGCGATCGCGATGACCGAACCCGGAGCGGGTTCCGATCTGGCCGGCATCAAGACCAGTGCCCGCCGGGACGGGAACGAACTTGTGATCAACGGCGCCAAGACCTTCATCTCGAACGGGTCGATGGCTGATCTGATCGTGCTCGTCGCCAAGACCACGTCGGGCATCGGCGCCAAGGGCATCTCGCTGGTCGTGGTGGAAACGGTCGGGCTTGCCGGGTTCAGCCGGGGCCGGATCCTCGAGAAGATCGGACAGCACGGCGCCGACACCTCCGAACTGTTCTTCGAGAACGTCCGGGTGCCGGCAGACAACATCCTGGGCGGCGAGCCGGGCAAGGGCTTCGGGCAACTGATGGCGCAGCTCCCTCAGGAGCGGCTGGCGGTGGGCGCGGTTGCTGTCGCAACCATGGAATCCGCCGTTGCCGAGACCATCTCCTATGCCAAGTCGCGAGATGTGTTCGGAAAGACTGTTTTCGACTTCCAGAACTCCAAGTTCGTTCTTGCGGAATGCCAGACGGTGACGCAGGTGGCCAGGGACTTCCTGGACGTGTGCATCGATCGGCACCTGCGCGGCGAGCTCGATTCCACCACGGCAGCAATGGCGAAGTGGTGGCTCACCGAACAGCAGTGCCAGGTCGTCGACCGGTGCCTGCAGCTCTTCGGCGGGTACGGCTACATGCGTGAGTACCCGATCGCCCGGATGTACGAGGACGCCCGCATCCAGAAGGTCTACGCGGGCACCAACGAGATCATGAAGGACATCATCGCCCGGTCGCTCTGAGACCGGTCGCGATCCACCGGCAAGAGGACCCGTGACGAGAACGCCGACCGGGCTGCGCGTCGTCGAACTCGCCGGTATCGCCCCTGTACCGGAAGTGCCGACGGAGCGGGAGATGTCCACCTCGATCGAAAGCTGGGACCGTTCGTGTCCCGCCCGACCTTACGGAGGACCACATGGTCACCATTGGATCGACCCTACGTAGCACCGCTGCGCGGGTGCCGGATCGGGATGCCCTCGTATTCGAGGGCACCCGCCGGACCTACCGGGAGTTGGACGAGGAAGTCGACCGCGTCGCGCGGGTCCTCATCGAGCGCGGGGTCAGGCCCGGCGACCGGCTTGCGTTACTGGCGCCGAACTCGGATCGCTTCGTCGTCACCTTCTATGCCGCGCACCGCGCCGGCGCGATATTCGTACCTGTCAATCCGGCCTCCGCGGGACCGGAGGTCGAGTACATCGTGCGCGACAGCGGCGCCTCGGTGTTGGTGTTCGATCCGGCACTGGTTGGATCCGTAACGGCGGCAGGACAATGCGGACTACCCGCCGAACTGGACCTCCTCAGTCTCGGCACCTGCCCCGGGCATGAGGACCTGTTCGCGCTGGCCGCCGAGCAGCCCGCGGATCCTGTGGAGGATTCGGCGGACTCGTCCGACGACGCTCAGATCCTCTACACCTCGGGGACAACGGGGAATCCGAAGGGCGCGACCTTCGATCACCACCGCGTCATGTGGGAGGCGGTGAGCATGATCAGCACCTGCGGGATGCAGGACGGGGACCGCTTCCTGCACGTCGCGCCGCTGTACCACTCTGCCGAGTTGTGCATCATGCTCATCCCCGGAACCCTGATCGGCGTCACACACGTGGTCCACCGGTCCTTCGACCCGGCGCTCGTCCTCGACACCCTCGAGAGCGAGCAGATCACGATGCTCTTCGGTGCCCCGACGATGTACCAGTTCCTCGCCGACCAGCCGAGTCTCGTCGTCCGGGATCTGTCGCATTGGCGCACGGCGATGTTCGGCGCAGCACCGATGCCCGCGGCGGCCGTCGAGCGACTCATCGCCGCCCTTCCCCACGTCAACCTGATCCAGCTGTGCGGGCAAACCGAAGCCGGCCCGAACGGCATTTTCTCCAACCGCGACCAGGTGCGGGCTCGCCCCGACGCGAGCGGACGACAGGCGATCGTCGGCATGGAGTGCCGCGTCGTCGACGACAGCGGCGAGGACGTCGGTCCGGGCGGCGTCGGAGAACTGCTGCTGCGCGGCGAAAGCCTCATGAAGGGCTACTGGAACAGACCCGACGCGACCGCCGAGACCATCGTCGACGGCTGGCTGCACACCGGCGATATCTGCCGGGTCGACCCGGACGGGTACATGACGGTCGTCGACCGGCTCAAGGACCTCATCATCACCGGTGGCCGGAATGTGTACTCGGTCGAGGTCGAGGGTGCGGTCGCCGCGCACCCTTCGGTCGCCGACGTCGCGGTGGTGGGACGCCCGCACCCGGAGTACGGCGAGAGCATCGTCGCAGCAGTCGTTCTCCGCGACAACGCGACCGTGACACTCGACGAGCTACGGGACACTGCGGGCGAACGCATCGCCCGCTACAAGCTGCCGCACGAGCTGGTCGTCGTGGACCGGCTGCCGCGCAACGCATCCGGCAAACTCCTCAAACGCGAGATCCGCCGGACCCTGACCCCACTGTCGTAGTCCCGCCGCACTCGGCTGACCTATCCCTTGGAGACACCGATGACCACGAACCCCATCGTCCGTTGCGGGTCCGACCAACGTACCCACGACGAGATCCGCCTGCGCGCCACCCGATTGGCCGGCGCACTCACCGAGATGGGCGTCACGGTCGGCGACCGGTACGCCCTGCTGCTCCGCAACGACCTTTCATTCGTCGAGATCACCCTGGCCGGCGCCGCGATCGGCGCGATTCCGGTTCCGGTGAACTGGCATTGGCGAGGGGACGAACTCACCCATCTGCTGACCGACAGCGGCAGCAAGGTCGTGTTCGTCCACACAAGCCTGCTACCGGGCCTCGAGGAGATCCTCCCGCCGGGAGTGCAGGTCGTCGAGGTTGCCGAACCGGTCACGCTCACCGAGGCCTACGGGATCGCGCCGACTCGGTTGACGTCCCGCTACCGTGACGTCGAATCGCTCATCGCCTCTCACGATCCGGCTACCACCCCGGTCACCGACCCGCCTCTCGCAGTGATCTACACATCCGGCACCACCGGCCGGCCCAAGGGCATTCTGCGTCAACCCTTCGCACCCGGCGCCGCGGAAGAGACCCTGGGTCTGATGCTGCCGATCATCGGGCTGGGACCGGGGATGCGCACGCTGATCCCGGCCCCGCTGTATCACACCGCACCCAACATCCACCTGGTCTTCGCGTTCGCCCTCGGCTGCGATATCGATATCATGGTGAAATTCGACGCCGAGAAGATGCTGCGGATGGTCGAGCAGCACCGCATCCAGCACATCCAGATGGTACCGACGATGTTCGTACGGATGGTCAAGCTGCCCAAAGAGATTCGGACTCGGTACGACCTGTCGTCCCTCGAAGCGGTGGTCCATGCAGCCGCACCGTGCCCCCCGGATGTCAAGCGCGAGATCATCGAGTGGTTCGGACCGATCGTGCTCGAGTACTACGGCGGATCGGAAACCAGTGCATGCGTGTCCTGCACGACCGCCGAGTGGCTGGAACATCCGGGTACCGTCGGGCGGCCCATAGGCGGCGCCGACGTGCGGATCCTCGACCCGATCGATCACCACGAGATGCCGGTCGGCGAAACCGGCGATATCTATATCAAACCGCTCCCGTCGTGGCCGGACTTCACGTACCTCGGCAACGACGCCAAACGGCGGGAAATGGAGGTCGACGGCTACCTGAACGTGGGAGATATCGGGTATGTCGATGCGGATGGCTTCCTCTATCTGTCCGACCGCCGAAACGACATGGTGATCTCGGGTGGCGTCAACATCTATCCCGCCGAGATCGAGTCGTGCATCATCGGAATTGATGGCGTGAGCGACGTCGCCGTGTTCGGCATTCCCGATCCGGAATTCGGCGAATCCCTCGCCGCGCACGTGGAAGTCGCGCCGGCCACGACTCTGACGGACGACGACATCCGTTCCTACGTCGCAGCCCGCCTGGCGGGATACAAGGTGCCCAAGGTCGTCGTGTTCGACGACCACCTGCCGCGCCACGACAGCGGAAAGCTGGTCAAGCGCAAGCTCAGGGAACTCTACTGGCGAGATCGCTCGGACGCTTGATTCCCCAACGCACACAACAAGATCGGTGACTCACATGCAGACTGGACGATTCATCCGACGCGAGAACCCGGAGAATGGGATCGCTCGCATCGTTCTGGCCCGGCCCGAGGCGCGCAACGCGCAGAACCCGGAACTACTCTACGAGCTCGACGCCACCTTCACCTCGGCTGCCGCCGATGATTCCGTCAGGGTCATCGTACTTGCGGCCGACGGCCCGGACTTCTCGTCCGGGCACGACCTGAAGGCCGGCACGGCGCTGCCCTGCCCCCCGGTCGCCACGATCGCCGCAGGACTCGAATCGGGTGGCGCCGAGGGACACTACGCCTTCGAGTGCGAGACCTATCTCGGACTCTGCAAGCGGTGGCGCGACATCCCGAAGCCGACGATCGCGCAGGCCCACGGCCGCACGATCGCAGGCGGACTCATGCTGCTGTGGCCCATGGACATCATCGTGGCAGCGTCGACGGCGACCTTCTCCGACCCCGTCACCGCATTCGGCGTCAACGGCGTCGAGTACTTCACTCACGTCTGGGAGCTCGGGGCAAGGCGCGCCAAGGAGATCCTCTTCACCGGTCGCACGATGACTGCCCACGAAGCGCAAACCGCAGGCATGGTCAACCACATAGTCGATCTCGACGAACTCGAATCCTTCACCCTCGACCTCGCCCGCAGGATCGCCGCCCGGCCGCCGTTCGGACTGCGCCTGGCGAAGGAGAGTGTCAACCGCTGCCTCGATGCGCAAGGGCAGTCGGTCGCACTCGACTCGGCGATGGGCCTGCACAACCTCGGCCACGCCGCGGCGCTCGCCCGCCACGGCCAGATCGTCGAGCCGACCGGGATCGACGTCATCCTCAGGGAGGCAAAGGGAGCTCCACTCGACACTGCGACCGCAGGTGTCGGTACCGATGACTGAGCCGACAACATATGGCAACGTGCTCGTGCGGCGCCCTTGTGACCGGGTTGCGGTCGTCACCCTCGACCGGCCGGACAAGCTCAATGCACTGACCCCCGAGCTGTTCACGGACCTGGACCGGGCGCTGCGCGCGATCGGTGATGATCCGGACTGCGGGGCGGTTGTCCTCACCGGGTCGGGGCGCGCCTTCAGTGCCGGGATGGACCTCGACCGGCCGCTGGGGCACCGTGACGGACCGAATGTCCACGATGCCTATTCCGACATGCGGAGCGCAGTCAGCACAATCATCGCGCTACGGGACATCCCGCAGCCTGTGATCGCCGCGGTTCGTGGTCCCGCGTACGGTGCTGGCTTCGCGCTCGCGGCCGCACGCGACATCCGCATCGTCGCCCCCGATACCCGGTTCGGGGCCGTCTTCGTCAAGATCGGAATGAGCGTCGGCGATCTCGGACTGTCATGGCTGCTGCCCCGTCTGGTCGGAGCAGGTGCTGCCAGCGAATTGTTCTACACAGCCGGAACATTCGACGCCACCGAAGCCTACCGCAGCGGCCTGGCGCAACGCGTCGTCGACGACCCGGTCGACACAGCGGTTGATCTGGCTGCGGAGATCGGTACCCGCCCCCCACTGGCAGTCCGAATGTCGAAAGAGTTGCTCAACGCCAGCATCGGTGCCGGCGGCCTGCGCACACATCTCGAACTCGAACTCCGATCCCAGGTGATCGGCTTGATGGCACCGGATCTGCGGCACGCGATCGAGAACCGCGTGTCCCGTCGAAATTGACACCATCCCGAGGAGCATGATTCATGAAACGACTGGACGGCAGGACCGCCATCGTCACCGGCTCAGGTCGCGGCATCGGCCGGGCCATCGCGCTCACCCTCGCATCCGAGGGCGCGAACGTCGTGGTCAACGACCTCGATGGCATCCCCGCCGAGGAAGTGGTGAGCGAGATCGTCTCGGCAGACGGGCACGCGGTGGCATTCCCCGGCAGCGTTACCGAGGACGGGTTCGCGGAGGAATTCGTCGACACCGCTGTCCGTGAGTTCGGTGGCGTCGACATCATCGTCAACAACGCCGGGTACGGATGGGGCTCGGCGATCCAGAACATGTCGGACGAACAATGGGACGCCATGATCGACATCCATCTCGAGGCGCCGTTCCGCATACTGCGAGCCGCGCAACCGGTGATCAGCAGCGCCGCGAGGCGGGAGCACGAGGCGGGACGAATAGTCCAGCGCAAGGTCGTCAACGTCACCTCGATCCTCGGACTGTACGGCGGCGCGGGGCATCTCAACTACTCTGCCGCCAAATCCGGTCTCGTCGGAATGACGCGCACCCTGGCCAAGGAATGGGGGCGGTACAACGTCAACGTCAACGCCGTCGCATACGGCTACATCGAAACCCGCCTTACCGCAGCGACGGACGGCGCGACCTTGACGGTCGGTGGCCGGGAACTCGCTACCGGGATGCGGCGGCAGGACCGCGATGCACTGCTAGCACGAATTCCACTGCGACGGGCCGGTACTCCCGTCGAAGCGGCCGGAGCCGCGGTCATGCTGACGTACCCGGAAGCCGACTACGTGAGCGGTCAGGTTGTCGTTGCAGCCGGAGGAGCTGAGGGGTGATCCCCAGCCAGGCGCAGCGGTCCGAGCGGGCGGCCGCACGACAATCCATGCGGTGAGTGTGAATTCGCCCACGCTGCAGCGTGGGCGAGTTCCGACTCGTGTCGTGGATCGGACGGGCTCAGGAGCGGTGCGTGTGCGTATACAGGTCGCGGAGCAGCGAGACTTCCGAACACCAACGCGGTCGCGCTCGAAGACATCGGCCGACACTTCTGGTTCCTCACCAGTCGCAAGTCCATCGACCGGTTCATCGGCGAAGACGTCGCGTGGACGTCGTCGATGATCGAGCGCACGATCGAGAGCTGCTTCCTCGCGCCGAACACGATGCTGCTGCGGCACGCGACTCACATCGAATTGCTGACGTTCCGCCCGGTCGGCGCGAACCCGGACGAGGCGATCATGCAAATGCGGGTCATGGCGCCGACCCTCGAGGACAGCGGCCTCACCGAGGAACACTGGGCAAAGCGGTGGAAGACTAACTGGAAGATCCTCATTGCGATCCTCCACGACGAGGACTTCCCGATCCTCGACGGCTCGCAGCGGGCGCTGACGAGTCTCGACGCGGGCACGATGCTGCTCGGCCGCAACGAACTCGCGAGCCATCTGTTCCGCAGGGAGATCCGGAGGCTCCTCGCCGCGGGCGTGTAACTTCCACAGGCCGGCGCCCTCGCAGATCTCGAATATTTGTTGGGTCCGGGTCTTGTCGAGTCACTTTGATTGCGCATTCAGTATGCGTTGCGTAGGGTTGGAGCCTACGAAACGCATACTGAGAGAAGGTGGGCGTGGGTACATCGCGGGGGACACCATTGCCGGTGGAGTTGGCGCGGTCCGTGCTGCGTACATTCCGCCCCAAAGATGTCGCCCACGTGTATGCCCACCCCCGCCCTGAACTGTCACGACTCACCGACAGGGGTCTCCTGCACCGAGTGGCCCCCGGCTACTACGTCGTCGTCCCGCAAGAGCAGGTGGGACGCCCCTGGCTGCCCGGTCTCGAAGCTGCGGCCGCGGGGATCGCATCGACGATTTACGGAGCCGACCACGCTGTGTTGATGGGAGTCAGCGCTGCGCGGGTGCTCGGAGCGATCCCACGTGCGCTGGCGACCGCCCTCGTGGCCGTCCCCCGCGGGCATAGACCCATCGAGCTGAGTGACCGAAACGCCACCGTCCGGTTTGTGCAACGTGACACCGACGCGCTCGACGTCGAACGCGTGGAGACGCCGCTCGGCGCTGCCCTGGTCACGACGCCCGAACAAACAGTGCTCGACCTCGCCCGCCGGCCACTGCTCGGCAACGCAGAAGACGAAGTCCCCGCAGCGATTGCCACCCTCTACCGCCGCAGCGACCAGGACTGGCTCGCGCAACTCGCAGAGTCCCAGCGCCTTGTCGCATCATTGCGTCGCGCGGAGATCTGGGCGGGAGTGGAGTCGTGAACCTCGACGAACGGGACGCTGTGGCCGCAGAGTTCGGAGTGTCGCCCGAACAGGTGGAGCGCGATCACCTCATCTCGCATCTGCTTGCGGCAATCGCGGATCGTTTCGCGGACCGCGTGCAATTCATCGGCGGTACCGCGCTCGCGCGTAGCCATCTTCCGAATGGTCGTCTCAGCGAGGACATCGACCTCGTTGCTCTGGGTTACCGCGCCAAGGTCGCGGCCGATCTCGACGCTGCACTCGAGCGCGCAGTCGCACGCACTCACGGTCGTCTATCTTGGGCGCCCGCGCTCGCCACCGTCCGAGACACCGAAGCGGCGAACCTCTGCACCGGCGGTGGCTTGTCCGTCAAGATCCAACTGCTGTCCTCTCGGGATCGGACAGTGTGGCCTGCGGAGACCCGGGTACTGGAACAGCGGCTCCTTCCGCGTCGTTGATGGTGCCCACGTAGCCTTCGTTTGTTGCCGGAAAGACCGCAACCTGGCACGATCGGCGCGCGTCACGGGACCTGTGGGACTTGTGGGCGCTGGCCGGGATCGGAGCAATCGACGGCGAGGCTGCTGAGCTGTTCCGGCGATACGGACCGACAAACAGGGTGCCCAGTCTTCGGCTATTCGAAAGTCCGCCCAGTGAAACGGACTGGAGATCCCAATTGGCCGGACAAACTCGCCTGACCGTGACGGCCGTGGCGGCACTCAAAGCCGTCCGTGATGCATGGGCGCGCGCCACTCACCTCGACTCTATGTAAGGAGTGGGTCGGGTTCGCCCGACAACCTACGCGGTGAGTCCGAATTCGCTCACGCTGCCGTGCAGTGTGGGCGAATTCCGAAACGCGTAGTGGATTCGAACGGGCTCAGGACCTGTGCGTGTGCGCATACAGGTCGCGCAGCAGCGAGACCTCCGACAGATGATGGATCAGCTCGCGGTGGATGTGCAGCACCAGATCCGCCCTCGCCAGCTCCGGATACGGTTCCTTGTCGCCGACCGGGACCAGTAGCCCGTCGTTGCCGAGATCCCGGACGCCGGCCAGCCACACGTCGAGCTGTGTTTCGAGCTGGTCGAGCGCG
>Ga0182742_1004654_pt1 | contig 12244 bp, 12 predicted proteins | sample eDN5th37CBELigMG_FD_128880 | JGI IMG/M metagenome (GOLD analysis project Ga0182742, IMG submission 128880) | Enriched Miracle-Growth compost microbial communities from Emeryville, California, USA - eDNA 5th pass 37_C BE-Lig MG (version 2)... ... | reverse complement strand
TTCCACAGGGATACAAGGCGGCGGAGAGTGGCATGTCCCATCAATGATTTCTGAAAATCTACCTAAGCATCTTTTCGCGCATACATCAGAGCCTATCGATTTCGAAGGATTAAAAGGGAAGAAAGTTGCCATTTTAGGTGGCGGCGCCTCAGCCTTTGATAACGCTAACTTCGCTCTTACAGAAGGCGTAGCCGAAGCACATGTTTTCGTTCGGAGAAAGGAACTTCCGAGAATTAACCCGATTCGTCAAATGGAAACATCAGGCATGATTGAACGCTTCCACTCTTTAACAGATTCAAATAAATATAAAATCATTTCTCACTTTTTTAAACATAACCAACCACCAACGAACGATACATTTGCTCGCGCCTCATCCTGGCCTGGCTTTCATCTCCACCTTGGCTCTCCATGGCTTCATGTCGAACCAAGCAACGGTGGAGCAAAAATTACCACTCCAAAAGGAATATTCTATTTTGATTTTCTAATTATCAGCACAGGTCTACTAACCGACCCTGCTTTTCGCCCAGAATTAAAGCTGGTTGAAAAGCATATTGCCAGATGGGAAGATCGCTATCAACCTACAGAGGCGGAAGCAAACCCAATACTCGACGCACACCCTTATTTAAGTCCCGGTTTCGCATTTTTAAGTCGTGACGAAAAAGGAAAAAAATTACTACATGGTATATTCGCTTTTAATTATTCCGCATTAATTAGTTGTGGAATTTCCGCTTCTGCACTTTCCGGAATGAAATTCGGAATTCCCAAACTCGTTTCAGCTGTCGCAGACCAACTTTTTTTAGACGATCAGGAAGAAATACTCACTCAGTTCTTTAACTATAAAGAAGTAGAATTCACTGGAGAATGGGACAAAGAAAGAGAATTAGTAGGAACAACAAAACACATCGAAACAGAAAAGGAGAAACAATGACAGGTCTAACTACACATATTTTAGATTTATCTCACGGCCAACCAGCCAGTAACGTAACTATCGAACTGTATTTTCAAAAAGAAAGTTCAACAGAATGGACCCTTCGAAAGACCGCTGTAACAAATGATGATGGGAGACTTGATTCTCCCTTCTTATCTCAGAAAGAATTAAAAACCGGTTGTTATGAGTTAGTTTTTGACATCGGTAGTTATTTTCGCAACAGGAACATTGATTTACCTGATCCACCATTCTTAGATAAGATACCTGTTCGCTTCAATATCGTTGACACAACCACACATTATCATGTTCCACTACTAGTTTCCCCCTGGGGTTACCAAGTTTATAGAGGAAGTTAAATACCACTAATCACCTACTATTAAAGCAGGTGATTTCTTTTTGTAAAAAAAGATAGATTTTTACTTAAATAAATATCCCCGAGTAGTTTTACTACTCAGGGACTTTATTTCTATTTATTTATACCGTACCTATTGTAACTCCTAGTTCCTTTAACCATCTCCGGTAGGCTACAGATAGGATGTCAACTTTGTGGTTCAGTTCTGCTTGTAAATCTAGCGGTAGTAATTCTGGTTTTTGCGTTTCGATGATCCAAGCATCCTGTTGAAATACAGTGTCCTGGAATTTAATAAAGTCTTCATCTGATACTTCAAAGCCGTAGTTTCTGGATACTACCATATAAACCTTGCACTCTTTTTCACTTAACGGTAGTACCGTAAGCAAAATCCAAAGAGTTTGTCCCGTATCAGCATCTCGTTTAGATAACCGAGCAGACATTGGTCGAAACACTTCTTTTACATACACGTAAGTTGTTCCCTCGCGAGCCTCTGATCCAGAATGCGCCACCGGCTGAAATATAGGTACTTCAGAGGTGAAAATTCGATCTTTTTCTTTTGTAATCGTAAAATCAGGAAGCTCCGCATAATCAGGATGTCCCAATAATCCGCCATGAACATACATCAAATGAGCAAAATCCGTAAAGTTTTCAACCACTCTCGTCCCAGCTGCTTTAACATCATAAGGACCACACACTAACGGCTTACGTGAAGAGTCTTCAAATTCTTCTAAGTAAGGTAATTCCATTGTAGGTTCACCTAAACAAACCCATATAATCCCGTATTTCTCTTGACAATGATACACTTCCGCTTTAGCTCTTTCCGGTATCTTCATACCCTTACTTTGCGCAGGAATACTTACACATTTACCTGCGTCATCATATTTCCAACCATGATAGGGGCAAACAAGACAATCATCAACTACATACCCCTCAGAAAGCATCGCCCCTCTATGAATACACAAATCCCTAAAGGCGTGTACACCTTTCTTTGACCGATAGATCGACACTCTTTCTCCCATGACAATGACACCAACAGGCTTTTCAACTAAATCACTAGAAATATAGACAGGGTGCCATTCATTTTCCAACACCGAATCTTGTAATCTACCTTCTACAACAAGAGTCACATATACCCTCTCCCTTATATTTTTACTCAGTTAAAAACTCAGTTGTAAAAATCTCCTTCGCATCAAATGTCTCTTCCAAAATTTTCAATTCGTTTAACTGATCAATCAATGTCGCCCAACGCTCTTCTGTCATATAACCTACTCCATGTTCTGCCGCGTCCCCGCCATAAACAAACTCGCTTTGAGCCTCCGCTTCAAACTTCAATGATTCCAACTCAATATCTGGGTTAGCTTCTTGAATGACTTTGTTAATATCCTCATAAGAATCTTTGTAAAGATTCCACCCCTCAACAAACGCAGTCGTAAATGCTTTTACCGTTTCTTTATTTTCCTCTAAATAATCCTTTGTTACATATAACACGATATTGTAAGGGTCATAACCAGCATCAGAAATTAGCTTCGTTTCTACTTCTACACCATCTAATTCCATAAAGTAAGGTTCAGACGTCACAAATGCTTGAGTCACAGAATTTTCGTCAGCTATAAAATTACCATGTTGACCTGTATGCGCTAATTCTTCCACCTTACTCAAGTCATATTGTGTCTTTAGGTATTCCCAGTAAACAATCCCAGGCTGCACAAATACTTTTCTTCCATTTAATTCATCAAAATCTTCAATTCCCTTTCCTTTGTGAAACATAAATGCTTGCGGGCTACCTTGCATAGCAGATGCGACAGCAACTAGTTCAATACCCTCATTTCTTGCATTCACTATTTGATCTGCATGAGCTAAACCAAATTCAGCTTTTCCTGAAGCGACCATATTAATAGAAGAAACCTGAGGTCCACCAGGCTCAATCGTTACATTTAATCCACTCTCTTCAAACAAGCCATTCTCTCGAGCAGCGTACACTCCTCCGTGCTGAGCTTTCGCAAACCAGTTGAGTACCACCTTAACATCTTTTACTTCCTCTTCAGCAGACTCACTTCCCTCAGTCGTAGAGCTACTAGATTCCGTGTTACCACAAGCAGCTAATACTAAAACTAAAACCATACCCACTAAAAGATACTTCACTCTCATTAACACTTCCATTCAACTTCTCCCCTTTTCTCTTTTTCTTTATTTTTCAACCTTCATCGCAGACTCGTGCCATGATTTAAGCATGAACCTCGAAATCGAGCTTACTAGAAGGTAAAAACCAATTCCAAATATCGCACCAGCAATGGCACATGCAAATAAATAAGGTGTTTTTAATTGAACAGCAGCTACAGTGATGGCATAACCTAATCCTCCTCTACCTCCACCAATTCCAGCAATAAACTCCCCTGTTATCGCACCAACAATCGCCAACGTACACGAAATTTTCAATCCAGACATCATATATGGCATCGCCGCCGGAATCCGAAGTTTCCACATGGTTTGCCATTTTGAAGCATTATATAGTGTAAATAAATCACCCATATTTTTATCAACTGAATTCAAACCCATCAATGTGTTCGATACAACTGGGAAAAATCCAATTAAAAATGAAATAATCACGATTGAATTAAATCCAGATCCAAACCAAATAACAATGATCGGAGCAATCGCCACAACCGGGATTGTCTGTAATATAACCGCATATGGATAAAGGCTTACCTCTAATATTCTAGAACTCGCTAACAAAATCGAGATTCCAATTCCTACGATCGCACTAATGACGAACCCAATGATCGATTCTGTAACTGTTATCTGAATAGCCGGCCACAGAAGATGCCAGTCACCCATAGCCGCTTGTAAAACATCTGTCGGTTTCGGGAGAATAAATGGTTTGATATCAAAGACAATTGGAATAGACTGCCATAAAGACAGAAAGATCACCAAAGCAATAACGGGCCCAATGATCGTTCCTTTCACCTTTCCCCGTGCCTTCTTTTTATCCGTTATGCTCGATTCAACTACCAATTTACTACGATTCGTTGTTGCTGTTTGACTGGTCATTCTTACACCAACTCCTTTCGATTCAAGCTATGCTCAAGACTTCGAGAAGCTAAATCCACATATTCCGTAAACGCACTATTTACCCTGTCTCTTGGATAAGAAAGATCAACATCTATCAGGGAAGCCAATCTTCCAGGACGCGCTGACATAACTGCAATTTTAGAAGATAGATATACCGCTTCGTATACATTATGAGTAACAAATAATATAGTCGTATGTTCTTTTTTCCATATGTCTAATAAATCCATTTGCAGGGATTGCCTTGTCATTTCATCCAATGCAGCAAACGGTTCATCCATTAAAAGCAACTTCGGTTTAGCAGCTAGAGCACGCGCGATTGAAACTCTCATTTTCATCCCACCCGAAAGCTGTCTTGGATAGGACTTTAAATAATCTTTCAAACCAACCATTTCTAGAACTCTCATAGCTATTTCTTTTCTTGTATTTTTATTCGATCCTCTTAACTCTAGAGGGAGCACCACGTTATCAAGGACTGTTCTCCACGGTAATAAATTCGAATCCTGGAATACGTATGCAATATCATTTGAATTACGAATCAAATCCTTCGGGTTTTGTCCGAACACCTCTACCTTACCTTTTGTCGCTTCACCTAAACCTGCAACCATTCTCAAAGCTGTTGACTTCCCGCAACCTGAAGGGCCTAGGAAACTAATAAACTCTCCCTCTTGAATAGACAAGTCCAATTGACTTAACGCAACCGTACCTGTGTTATAGATTTTATCCACACCTTTAAAAGATACTACCTCTTTTTGTATGGCCCCCATCACAACTCCTCCTTTTACTTTCCAAAACTCAACGTATTTGAATATGTAATACTATTTAACAATTTTTGATAATTCACTCATTCGCATCTTAAAATGTCACAAAATATAACATATAATGTAACATAAACTTATTATATAATTTTCAGATTAATTTGACATTAGCTAACATTTACAAACTTATCATTTCTTTTTAGTTACTTTAACCAAATCTTACATTCAAGTTAAAAGCCACGGGAGATTAAATGACAATAAGCCAAGCCCAGTGTGAACACACTGAGCTTGGCTTATTTGCTTTTATCTATTAACTTAGGAAAATCGCACCGACTACTAACCCTCCAAATATGACAAAGGCAGGATGCACCTTCCACCTTTCGATGAGCAATAGACTCACCATAGCGATCACAAAAGTTGACCATAAACCATTTGAAAAATAGGAGGTTTGAAAAAAATCAAAAGTAAGGCCGGCCATCAAAACAGCTACTGCAGGCAGGACAATCATCGATAATCTTTTCACTTTAGGCGACTCTTTGTATTTGAATAGCAGCCTTAGTAAGACAATCATGATAAATAACGAAGGGGCAACCGTAGCGAGCACACCTGTGACCGCACCAAGTGCTCCACCTACCTCAAAGCCGATATAACCAGCCATTTTGGTAGCTATCGGTCCCGGTAACGCATTCCCAAGCGCCAATACTTCACTAAATTCACTCGTAGTCATCCAACCATAACGACTAACCACTTCATGTTCAATTAAAGGAATGGATGCTGGTCCACCTCCATATCCGATAATACCAGGAATGAAAAATGCAATGAAAATCTGTATATAGATCATAGGCTCTCACTATTTCCTTTTACTTGTATTTCTATTTTTTCCTTCTTATCAGACATGGTAACTGCTATAATTAACAACCCTCCAATAACAATCCCTGGATGCACATTTAGAATTTCCATCACAATAAAGCTGCCCAATAGAAGAAAGACTCCCTTTTTCCAACCAAAGCCTTGTCTTGTTTTTTTGATAAAATCCCAAGTTAGTGTAGCCATCATGACTCCAACAATTGGGACGACTCCATTAGTCATTCCCTCAACCCTAGGATGATCCTTTACTTTATTAAATGATGTTAAAAAAAGTAACATTAATAGAATAGTTGGAAGGACAGTAGCAATTACAGCATTGAGCATACCCCTGATCCCTCCCACTCGGTAACCAATATATCCCGCCATCTTCGTCGCTATCGGCCCCGGGAGAGTATTTCCTAATGCCAACACATCACTAAACTCCTGATCATTCATCCATTTAAACGTCCCTACCACTTCTTTATGTACAAGAGGAATCGTCGAGGGACCACCACCAAACCCTAACATTCCGGACCTAAAAAATGCGACAAAAATATCCCATTGCAGTCTCATCTAAAAGAACACCCACTTTCTTTATTTGGTCCATATTTGTACGCTAGTAACCAAGTGCCGCACCGTCTCCACGCGGATCCGCACCACCATACTTGATCTTGCTATCCGGGTTAATTAATATCGCACCTGCATGACCCATAATATCACTAAAATCTGATACCCTCTCAATCTCATGACCTATTTCTTTTAGCTCTCTACAGATATCACTAGAGATTCTTCCTTCTACTTTTACGCTGTTGGATTCAGCTCCCCACGTACGTCCGTATAACCATCTTGGTGCTTCAATCGCAGCTTGAACGGAATAGTGATAATCAATGATCCTTGTTACTAAGGCAGCTTGGGTTTGTGGTTGTCCTTCTCCTCCCATCGTCCCATATACCAAGTAGGGCTCCCCTCCTTTAAACAGCATCGCAGGATTGAGAGTATGATAGGTTCGCTTTTTTGGTTGAAGGCAATTGACATCATTCTCATTTAAAGAAAAGAAGCTGCCTCGATTTTGTAGGACTATCCCTGTATTTTTAGGGATAAAACCAGAACCGTACTCATGATAAATGCTTTGTATAAGTGACACAGAATTTCCGTACCGGTCAACCACACCAAGCCAAACTGTATCTCCCTTTGGATCCAACCTCTTCTCTAATTGGTTACTTTTATTAAATTTAATTTTACGAGCCAACTCTTCTCCTCGTTTCGAGGAAAGAAGCTTCTCTAGCGGGATATAGGAAAAGTCAGGATCTGTTAGATAACGATCACGATCCTCAAAAGCTAGTTTAGTAGCTTCAATTAGCAAGTGATAATAATCGGCGGAACCTTCTGTCAAAGATGGCACGTCAAATTGATTCAATATATTTAATATGGACAACGAAGCAAAACCTTGTGTATTAGGAGGCAGATTATACACCGTGTGTCCGCGATAATCCACCGAAATTGGTTCAACCCAATCGGAATGATGAGAAGCAAAGTCCTCGGCAGTTAATATTCCCCCATATGCATTAAGATCTTCCGTAATACTCTTCGCCAACATCCCTTTATAAAACAAGTCGCTGCCTTCTTCAGCTATTCCCTCTAATGTAATTGCTAAATCAGGTTGTTTCATTAATTCACCCACGGAATAAGAAAGGCCACTTGATGTTGTAAATATTTTTTTAAACTCAGAGTATTTCTGCAAACACCTAAACTGATTGTCGGTTTCGTCCAGATTCACACGGGTCCAATATTCCTGACTAGGAGTAACCGGATACCCGTCTTTTGCATAGCCAATAGCAGATTGAAGCAACTCTTCCCATCGAAAATAGCCCCTCATATTTTCCACGGAATATCGAAAAGCCTTTTCCCAGCCTGCAATTGCACCCGGAATCGTATTGGCAGCAAGAGCCCCCCTGGGTGGAATTTTTTCTAATCCTTGCTTCTTGTAAAAATCAATCGTTGCAAGTTCACCAGACCGACCACTGCTATTTAACGCTCTCAGTTCCTTGTTATGGGAATTATATATTAACCAAAAATTATCACCACCTATTCCATTCATATGCGGATATACAACACCAATGGTGGAAGCAGCTGCAATGGCAGCTTCCACTGCATTTCCGCCTTCCTGCAGTACTTTCATACCTGCTTGTGAGGCTAAATAGTGAGGAGTGGTAATCATACCATTCGTTGCCATAGTGGTAGGTCGATAGGAAGAATGTAAGGATCGATACATTAGATAGTCCCTCCATAAAATTATTATTTACTAGAATACTATTAAATTTTTGTTGCCCCTTCTGATTTAACAGGATTTCGCAATGGTGCAAATTCATTTATTCGACATTCAACCATATCATTTTCTTTTAAAACAACAGATCCAGGTGTCCCCGTCATGATAATATCTCCTGGAGATAAAGTGACAATTTTCGAAAAAAAAGAAACGATAGACCAGGGACTAATTAGCATATTTGCGACCTCACACGAGTGATATATCTCTCCATTTAAAACTGTTTGAACGGTTATTTCGTTTATATTAGTAACCTCATCTATAGTAACCAGTTGTGGACCTAAGCTAAAAAAAGTATCAAATATTTTTGAGATTTGCAGAAATCGAGGATTACGTCCATGAAGATCTTTTGCAGTCATATCTAAAGTTGCCGCGAATCCTGCCACAACACCTGGCACCTCATCTTCCTCTATATTTCGACACATCTTACCAATAATAATTCCTAGCTCCCCTTCCGCTGTCACTGTATGAGAGTAAGCAGGTAATCTTATCATTTCCATCGGGCCAATGAGGCTGGAATCTGGTTTCATAAAACTTACTGGTTCTGTTTCAATTGGTGTAAAAGACATCTCTTTTGCCTTTTCAAGGTAGTTCATCCCCACTCCAAGTATTTTCTTTGGTTTTGTATATAGGGCCGTATATATAAAGTCTTGTGTTTTAATTTTCGGATAAAAACACAGCCCGTTAGCATCTTTATTTTGATACCAAGTTTTCAACTCTTCCAGCTGGTTCGTTTGTAACAAATCAAATATAGAAGTTTCCCAGTTCGCCCCGTCAATTTTATTTAATTCTTTTATTAATATCGCGTCTTCACCATGTATAATGGCAGCTTCTTCTTGATTCCTATATTTTATTGTTGCTAATTTCATGGAGTATCACCTATTTTCACTAATTGATTTGTTAATTGTTGTACCAAACGCAATAATTTCAAATCAGAATGATGATTGGCGATGAAAGATAATCCAATCGGAATTCCATTCTCTTTTATTAAAGGAATTGTCACTTGCGGAAACCCCGAAAGGCCCGCTATACAAGTCAGCTTCATCGTCTTCGAACGATATTGTTCCATTTTTTCTACTGATAAATTTCGCTTTGGTGCTTCCCCTGGGGTAGTAGGTAATACTAACAGACCATTTTTATTTAATAATTCAGATAGTTGATCCTTTATTAGCTCCCTTTCCTCCTCATATTCACTTAAGTGCTCTCTATTTAACGTACTTGCCCATTGAAATCGTTCAGCAATGCCTGGACCAAAGGCAGGATTCACACGTTTTATCCAATCTCCATGTTCATCCCAAATCTCAATGCCTTGATTATTCCTGAATAATTCTGCCCACTTTGAAAGTCCACCCTTTGCGATGTTCACATATTGAGCACTATAGTTTTCTTTTAACACTTCAATCTTTCTTAAATAACTACCTTTTGTTTGGTTATCTAAATATGACCAAGCTTCATTTTCAAAAAACAACGTGGAAAACCCTTCCATATCATTCGACCCTTTATCTATAAGAACCTCACCCACTGCAAGCAATAAGTTCGGATCTCTTGTCATCCAACCAACCGTATCAAAGCTTTTAGCAAGTGGGATTACACCCGTACTATCAACTAGTCCATGTGTAGGTCTAAACCCATATATCCCACAATAGGATGAAGGAACACGAATCGATCCTCCTGTATCAGTCCCAAGTGCAAAATCCACTACCCCAGCAGAAACCGCCACAGCTGACCCACTTGAAGATCCACCAGGTATACGGTCTGATGCCCTTGGATTAACCGGTGTTCCATAATGAAAGTTTTCACCATTCAAACTATACATTAATTCATCCGTATGGGTCGTACCTTTCAGACAAGCGCCTCGCTCTAACAGTTGATTAATAACAGGTGCGTGTCGCTTAGAAGCTTGATGAGACTGAAACCAATCTGGATTTCCCGCACTGCTACGATAATCCTTTATCTCAAATACATCCTTTACACCGAAGGAAAGCCCTTTTAATGGTCCCGACTCCGTTTGTTGGATATTTAGGTGGTCGTTCATAAAAGCATTCCATTTGTCATCCATTTCTCTTTCCCCCTTCAAAATGCACCTTTCCATGTCAGCTTTCATCACATCTCCTTTTATTATAGTTTGATTATTCTAACAAGTCATTGGCACTTTAACTAAATTTCAACTCACTTTTAGTCAAAATAACCAATTAACTAAGGAATCTAATTAAATGAAAAAAACGGCCATATTTGGCCGTTTACCATTTCCAGTGATTAATAAGTTTTCCCTTTTGATGAAAACATTTTTCTTTAGGTATAATATTAGATACGGTAAGGATAAGTGATGGTACTTTCTCAACATTAAAAACAATGATTCCTTCTTCTTCACTTTTAATAAGAAAGGACTGGCCATGCGCATAAGATGGGAGAAGATTTCCTAGCTGAATAATCCAATTCACTATTGTTAACTGAACGTCTTTCGGAACTTGGATATTGGGAGAGAATCGTAAAATCCAATCCTCTTTGTCAATGGAAAATCGGTACATGTCCTCACCCTTATCATTTCAAATTTTCCTTATAAAAATATATGCTAGAGCTTACACCTTATTCATCGTTTACGACTTTCTCAATATTTAACTCACGATTCATTTTGAGGTCGATAATTTGATCATTTACTTGCAAAAGAATCCTGAGAGGATCGTATTGGTCAACCATTAGGATTTTCCCAATCCTTCCGTCACTTAGCATAACGGATCGACCGATAATACTGTCCATTAATTTATACAGAAACAACAGTGTAATATTAGCATCCAATTTTCCGAATGCATGATCTTGAAGCTGTCTTAATGCCGTATAATATGGCAGCGGCTCTTGATAAGCACGTCTAGATAACATCGCATGAAACATATCAGCTATCGCGACAATTTTGGAATACACATCAATTTGATTGCCTTCAAGCCCCTTAGGATATCCCCTTCCGTCCTCCCGTTCATGATGATGAAGAGCCACAAGAGCCACTCGGTCACTTAACTGATCAATCTTACGAAGAATTTCATATCCATAGCTAGTATGAAGCTGCACTTCCTCGTATTCTTCCTTTGTAAGCTTTCCTTTTTTATTTAAAATAAATGGATTAATCCTTGTTTTACCAATATCATGCAAAGTCGCTCCGATTGCTAATTCTCTCAGTTCTCCTTCTGAGAGCTTTAACCACTTACCAATCATCAAGGAGATTATTCCTACACCAATGGGATGCTTGTATGTATATTCTTCGGTTTTGTTTAATTCATAAAATAAGTGATAGATATGAGGGATTTCTGAAGCTTGAGATATTACAGGAAGGATTTCTTTCTCTAACATATTGATATTGAGTTCTTCACCCAGCATTATATCAGAAAAAATCAATTGTACTTGCCTTGCTGCTTGATTAATTTTTGCGGTAATGTTTTTTATTGCCTTTTTATTTGAATAGCCATATTTTATTTGACCACTATCTTCATTTCCTAATTTTTCAAGAATATCATCAATCTCTTGAACTGTTAAATGCTCTTTCTTCATTGCTATCCCTCTTCTTCTATTAAGGATATGATTCTATTTAAATCATACCAAATTCCTTTTTAGTAGAATAGGTATTTTTTCCATTTCAAAAGATGATTTTCATAGGTGGAAAGTCTTTCAAATTGAGTGAAATTCTAGCGATAACTTATTGACTATTCACATATATTTCGTGTATATTAGAAGCATCATTAATCAGAATATATTTCCTTACTTGTTATATCCAGTTAAATATGTTCGGCTTGATGGTAATATATACTTGGGGACCTTATGTGTCTTGAAAGGCTTAGGAGGAAAAGTTTATATGCAAAATGGAAAAGTAAAATGGTTTAACAATGAAAAAGGCTTTGGATTCATCGAAGTTGAAGGTGGAGACGATGTATTCGTACATTTCTCAGCAATCCAAGGTGAAGGCTTTAAGTCATTAGAAGAAG
>Ga0182742_1004653_pt1 | contig 12246 bp, 7 predicted proteins | sample eDN5th37CBELigMG_FD_128880 | JGI IMG/M metagenome (GOLD analysis project Ga0182742, IMG submission 128880) | Enriched Miracle-Growth compost microbial communities from Emeryville, California, USA - eDNA 5th pass 37_C BE-Lig MG (version 2)... ... | reverse complement strand
GCTCGAGGCGCACCGCTACCTCAACATGGAGGACCTGAAGGAGCACAAGAAAACCGCTCTTCGCGAAGCCGCCTAGCCAGCCTGACCGGCCGCCCCGCTTTGCAGAACTTGACGCACACAATCAAGATGGAGCGTTCCCGAGCGCGGCATCATCCGTCGACGGTCCTCTATTCCCCGAGAGGCTCTCATGGAAGAGGACTTCGAGCCAGATCCGTTCTTACCCCTCAGCGTAATGCCTGAAGAGTTGCCCGTTTAGGGGACTACCGGTTCTTGCTGTCGAGCAAGATGGGACTGAGCCTCGGTGTGTCGTTTGACTTCTCAACGGCATACCGACATGTCAGCGCGAATCAGAGTCTTTTGGGCTTGGCTGCTCGACAGGCTTCGCAGCGGTATGCATGCCTTACCTCTGATGCTTCGAGGATCCAGGTGGCCTACCTAGGCCGCGAATGGTTGGCTAGAGCATATCTTTGGATATCGGTGCGCCTCCGCCGGGAGGCCGCCACTCAGGAGGCTTCGGTGGATCAGGAGTCTCACTTGGGAGCTGGTAGGGATCCCACCCCAATCGCCTGCTTGTGAGGCCGAGAGCGATCACGAAGCGAGGATAATCGTCATCGTTCGTTCCAGGTGGGCGGGGAAGCAGGCGCACCTCATAACCTCCGACACCATACTGGTGCTGATTGAAGTCCTTGCAGGTCCGCCGAAAAAGCTCCTGATACCAATTCGAACGAGCTCCGCCGCCAGCCAGAAAGATCGGTATCGTGGGATGTGTAGGATTGGCCAGTGCTCGCAGGCGGGGCACTGGCGTGTAAAAGTCATCAGAGAAGTGCAAGTTGGGATACTTGCTCCGAGTCCCGGCCACCACCTTGTGCAAGAGAACTTGGACTTTTCGCTCAATCTCACTCATGCTGACGAGAGGAGACTTCCCACCAAGAATGATCTGCTTCTCTAAGCGTTCGAGAGTACTCTGATGCTGCTTGCCGGTAGATTGGCCTTGACCCATACGTCTTAGCGTGTGCTGAGCAACTGCCATCGTACCGAGGCTGTCGACCTCTGCCGCGTAGATATTAAACTCGGATCCGTCGGGCCCGCGTTTTAACAGGAAGGCGCTTCCGTCGAGTGTTCCGCCTCCGATATCGAGGAATGCATAGAGTCCAGGAGCCGTGTTCCGATCCTCCCCGAAATGAGCAAGGGCCGCAGTCAACTCAGGGACAACTCGGATCGGCAAACTGTCCCATGCGCCGGCCAGCAGTCCAACTGAGGCCTCGTATTTTGCGACGATCTCATTCAAATCCGCAGGCCGTGCCTCCTCGTCCTTCCACAGCCATGCAACAGCACACATTTCCTCAAAGATGGACTTGGCTCGGCTGTCACAGTGTTGGACTGGCACACCGACGTTTACTAACCAAGATACCGGCCGGCTAATCCCAAGCTTTGGGTCCTTTCGGGACGCACGTTGGGCCATCCGGATCACACTGGCCACAAAGAATGCCGATAGGGCTTTCACACAGAGGTGCGCCTTAGGTCCTGACAGCCTCGGTGTTGGTCCGAAGGTGGTTCCGCCCGGCTCGGCCAGTCGCATTTTCAGGTACTCGAACTCCTCGCTGATGGAGGCTGGCACGATCTCCGGCGGGTAAACCAAACTATCCGACCCTACGGCAAGTTTCGACGGGAGGAGCCTTTCTGCTCGGTCTCCCAAGGCCACGATGGTACGCAGATCGACATGCGGAAGGTGAAGTGCGACCTTGGTAAATCTCGTTCCAAAGTCGATTCCGATGTACGCGTCGACGGGCGGCGAGCCCGATATCCTTGTGCCACTCGACTGTGGATCCAACACAATCGAAGACTTGATCGGCGCGGCTGATGTGCTTGAGCGGCTCGCCTCTTTAGTCTTGGAGGCTGGTTGAGCTCGCTCCCGCTCCATTTTCTCGGCAGAGCTTAGATCCTGTGAGCGTTGAACAGGATCTCCGGTTAGTGCCTCAGTATTTGCGCTGTTCTTGGTCTTTGCCTGCGACGCTGTGACAGCCGGCTTTCCGAAGAGAGCCTTCTTTAACTTGTCTCTCCAATTGTCAGCCATGCTCTCACTCTCCGACGAGAATAATGCCGCCGGCAACCGGCCTGTTTGTGGTCTGGGGATTCTCGTTCATCAGGATGCGAGCTTTACGCTGTTCCAAGTCAGCCTTGGCCTTCTTGATCAACCCCTCGGTCATTGGAATGGCTCGCCGCCGCTTTTCGTCATTCGAGCGGCGCTGATTGTCAAGCCGCTCACGGAGCTGGCTTAGTTTTCTTCTTGCCCTTTCCTCGACGACAAGCAGGGCTTGGTTAATCCGTCGCTTGTTTTCCTGTCGGAACAGGTGGCGTTCCGCTAAAAACTCGTCGAGCAGCTCAATCTCGCAGGTGGCATAATCCGCTATGAGACCGTCGCGGAAGTCGCCAAACTGTTCGAGATCGATCCGCCTCCCGAGCCGAGCGGCCACATCTATCAAGCGGTCCGCGTCATTCGCCAGGAGAAATTCCTGCGACGTGACCGAGCGAACCAAGTGGCGCAGTCGAATGTCTTTACGGATCCCTTCGAACCGCCAAAGATCCGTCGCAAAAACATAGAGATCTGGAGGCAATCCGCTCTGCTCCTGCGAAATCTCCAACGCAACTACAGGCTCAGACGTGCGCCCCATACGCTCCACCTCGCTTCGAATCCACAGTACCAGTGGATGGGTGATGTCGATGAGCTCCGGACGAGGCCGTATTCGACCCTGTAGCTTGATATCAAACACGGCATGGACGGTCTCGCCAGGAGCGCGCAATCGGGTCGGCCGGCTCGGCCGCCGATCTTCGATGTAGATGGCAAGGGCAGCCCGGGCCTCAGGGTTCAAGGCAATGCGATAGACTCCGGCCTTGATGGGATCGGCGTCGATGGCTGAGCCTGGATAGTGCTCCATTAGAAAGTCTGTTACGAACGTGAGCACGTCGTCAGGGCGAATCCATCGCCCAGCATCTCGGCTTTCCTGGATGTTGGAGAGCACGAAGTCCGTGTGTCCAACTAAGTCCGGAGCCTCTTCTTCCAGAGTCTCCAGATCGCGTCGTGATCTTTCAGCAGCAAGCGCGTTCTGATCGAGGCGCAGAGCCATCTCCTCATCACTCAGGCCGTCCCTGAAGTATTCGAGAACCAGCTCGTCCAGCGAGGGACCGAGGATCTCCTCCAAATCGCCAATCGACTCCCTAAAGACGTCGATGCGGTCATAGAGTCGCTCGAGCACGACCTCCTCGATGGTGTCCGATAGAACGAAACTGACGACCTGAATACGATCGGCCTTTTGCCCGAGACGATCGATACGTCCGATCCGCTGCTCCACCCTCATCGGATTCCAGGGGAGATCGTAGTTCACGACCACTCGGGAAAACTGAAGGTCGATGCCCTCGCTGCCGACCTCGGACGAGAGCAGGACTTGCGCACCGCCTGGATCGGCAAAGCGGGCTAGCTCGTCGTCCTTAGTATCACCCATCCCGCCCAAGATGACCGCAACAGGAATACCCTCCGCCCTAAGCCGACGTTCCAGGTAGCGAACCGTTCCTCGGTAGAAGGAAAAGACGACAATTTTCTCGGAAGGGTCCTGCGCCAAGCGGCCCTTTAGGAAGGCCCTGAATTCCTGGTACTTGGAGTCCTTCGCCTCGAAATCGTGGTTCGCAACAAGATCATTGAATGAGATGCTGGTCGTGTCGATTTCATCCTCATCCAGAACCAGTCCCAGATCCTCCTGCAGGATCTCCTCAAGAGTCTCTTTCTCCTTCCAGCCCTCGAGTGCGGCAGGTATGGAGCTTGCAAGCTGCCGCTGGCGAGCAATCATGGCAAACGTCAGCGCGTTGTCAGAGTGGTAGGCACGCGCTCGCAGGCGTTGGGTCACTCCATTGTATAGCTCGGTCTCCTCCTCACTCAGGTGAACCCTGATGACGGCGGGATTCCGGATCACTCTATTTTGAAGCACATCGCGCTTCCGGGTCCGGGTCAGAAGATCTCCGAGGAGGGACCGACCCTCAAGCGCTCGCGCGACCCGGACGCGATCGCTGTGCGTTGCGAGTACGTTCGGATCGAGCGTGAACTCTTCGAGAATGGCGTCGTCCCGAAAAAATCGGCTGCGACGCAGCTCGGACAGGGCGGAGCGGAATGCATCCACCCGAGGTGGAATGCTTAGAACCGCGTTGAGTGCTTCTGTGAGTGGGCGGTTCGCATCCCGAATAAGATCGAAAACCTCGAGGCTAGAGAACCGCTCAGGGTCGACCAGGTTGAGGAGGTGGTAGAGATTGACACTGCCGATTTGGATCGGCGTTGCTGTCAGAAGCGCGAGGTGCGATGACGCCTCAGCAAGCATAGATCCAGTATGGTGATTAGCCGTTTCTGGATTTCGCATGTAGTGCGCCTCATCCACGACCACGAGGTCGAACAATGAGAACTCAGAGCTGGCTTCATTGTCGGACAAGAGGGCTGCTAACTCCTCCCTTGGGGTACGCGGAGGCTGCTGCTCATCAGCCTTGGGGCGCCTGGCTCGGATGCTCTCGAGGCCCGCGATGGCGACGAACGACTTTGTCGGGTCTCGCAAGGCGTCATTCGACAACTCGGTCAAACCACGAGCATTCACGATCGTCGCATCAATCGAAAAGCGTTCTCGCAACTCGTTCTGCCATTTGTTGCGTAGGACAGCTGGACAGACAACCAGGAGTCGGCGTGCGCCGACGCGGGCCTGAAGCTCACGCCAAATATAGATTGCCTCGATTGTTTTTCCTAAGCCGACCTCATCCGCAATGAGAATGCGCCCGACGGTGGACGACACGAACTTCAACACGGGCTTGAATTGGTGAGGGTAGAACTCAGCCTGGCCAGCTCCCATGGCGTAGAATATGTCGGTGAGACGGCCCCTGATTTTCTCGGTCAGGAGCACACGCTGGAGAGCGTCTGGTCCAGAAAGGCGCCCTTTTTCGATGGCAGACGCACGGGTTTCGTTCTCAGGAGCGAGTTCCAATTGGCTAAACGGATACGGCTCGGTCTCGCCACCCCCGAACCGAATGAGAGCGTAGTTGCGGCCGGCGTGGTTTCTCGTCCGCCCTGTGGTCAGTCCCACTTTCGATGCATCGTAAATGACACGAACGCGAAGATTGGGAATGCTAAAGTCGATTTCATCCATCGGGTTCTAATTGGTGACCACGCGGGTCAGCTCTCCTTTGCGGAACACTCCGGGCTCGGTCACTTGGGCCGCGACCAAGCCATAGTCTCATCCCCGCAGGTGGGATCACGCGACCGCATCCTCGGTCGTCAGCTTTCGGATAATCTCCTCAGCCTCCCGGCTCAGGTGAGGCCCTTCGCAGGTCACGATGAGCTGCCCAGGGAACCAATGGTTGTACCAGGCTTCCTTGCGGGCCCATTCTTCGGCGTAGGACGTCTGGTCCAGAAGTCCGAGATGCTCCCAGAAAAAGGTCTGCCCTCGCCACGTAATCGTGAAGTCCGGCAGCCGAATGGTGCCGTCGTCCGCGTAGAGCGGCTCCTCGTATCGGAACGGGACCCCACTTTGGTGCAGCAGATTAGCGATGATCACCTCGGACTTCGATCGAAGCATGTCGCCGCTCAGTGCTTCATGGATCTTTCCAGCCTCGTACCAGCTTCGACGACGGATGAGTTCTGGACGAGCCATATGGAAGCCGAACAGAGACGAGTTAATTTGCGGCGTCTGCGCGTTCTCCCGGCGCCGTGCGTTCAACAGACTCGAGATATCCTTCTCGATCAGAAGGGTACAGTGATGGCTTGCTCGAGTGAGCGCCGTATAAACCAGTTCTGGCGAAAGCCCTCGCCCTCCGGCGGCGGGGATAATGACAAAGGTATGGGCGAACTCACTGCCTTGGGCTTTATGGACCGAAACGGCGTAGGCAAGCTCAAGATTCTCCTCCACACGCTCCGTTCGGGATCGCGGCCGTCCCGATGGCGTTTTCCCAGCCGGAACCCCGCCGCCATAGCCGACTGATAAGTCGGGTTTCCGGGTAAAGCGAACCGCAAAGCGCGTCAGCCGAGGTCCGTAGCCAGTTCGCAGCCGCTTCCGGACATTGTTGTCAGGGCCGAAGATTTCCACGGTCCCGATCTCACCATTGAATACCTCGACCTGAACCTGCTCCCGGGTCTTCCAGTCAAAAGCCCAGATTGGGTTTGACTTCGGTCGATTTCGGATTTGGATGACCTTGTCAAAGGCTGTAATGCCATCGACTGCGCCGATGCGCTCAATGACAGTGCTGGCGATCCGTTTCTGGATGACTTGGTTGAGGGCCTCGACCCCGTGGAGTTCTCCCCGGTGTGGGGTGAGGATCTGGAACGCGGTTGGATCACCCTCCAATGCTGACCGCCAAATCTGGTAAACGGGCTTGTCGGGATCGACCGTGCCTCCACTCATCTTGCGCTCAATGGCCTCGACGAGATGAGTGGATAGATCCTGCCCATCGTTCCAGTAGATCACATCAAGGTCGTGATCGACGGCTCCTCCGGCATGGATCTTCTCGATAAGCTGCTCTTGCTCGAGTGTCGTGGCCGCATCAGCGATGTCGTCATCAAGGCGGCTCTTATCTTCGGGATCGACGATGAAGAGCTCGGAGAGCCGAACGATCGCCTCGCCCTGACCCTGCACCCGGTTCACGAGCTGTCGCATATTGCGCTTGAGACGTCCGAAGCCCTCGGGCTGGTCCCGGCGCAGCCACTCGAGGATATCGAAGAAAACGCGCCCACGGCCTATCGGGGGAAGCTGCCCCGGATCTCCGACGAGGATCAGACGACGAACCGTAGCCCAGTCGATGGCTCTAAACAGGGCGGCCGCGAGATCTAGATCGAGCATGGATGCTTCGTCGAGTACGAGCGTCCCAACATGGGCCCGTGTTCCGCCCGAACGCTTGAACGTGAGATTGTCGTTGAGCCATCCATTGGTGGCGAGAAAAGAATGAACGGTGACGGTGCGAATGCCCTTGAGGCTTGCATTCTCGAAAACCTCCCGCACACGATCAGTGGCTTTCCCGGTGGGCGCAAGGACAAGAATGTCCGCCCCCTCTCCTTCCGTACGCCGAACCGCTCGGATCAGGGCCTCGATGACCGTGGTCTTGCCCGTACCGGCGGCTCCTGTTACGGCGCTCAGAGGCCTTAGAAATAGCTTTGCGCAGGTTCCAGCTTGCTCGGCGACGGCGTCTGCATATTCCTTTGGCGCTCGCTGCGCCAACACACTGTCTGGTTTCTGGATCCAGGCGGTCCAATCTGCGGCGGTGACCGGACGGCGCAACGCAATATTGGGGCCCGTCGAGATGTGCGTGATAACGCTTTCGACGAGGCGCTCGTCCTCGTGAACAGATTTCATGTATACGGTAAGGCCTGGCTCTCTTTGGACGAGTGTCAGTGCTGCGGAGAGAAACTCCGCATCGACGGTAAAGTATCGCTCGGTGAAATTTGCGCGCTTCCACTCCGGAAGGCGCTCCATTCGTTCCGCGATTTCCGCCAAAAGATCGCGAGCGAGGCGGAACGTGTGCTTCGTTTCCTGCCGAAGGTGCTCGACACAAAGCGCCCGAAACCGCCGTTCATCGTTGTTGTCGATCCCCGCTAAGGGCTCGCCGCCTAGGTCAGGCGACGGGAGGGCCCCACGGTCAATGACGCTCCAGGCGATTCGGTCGTCCGGCGATTCGCCACAATATTGCTCGCTCAAGAGATAAGGATTGGCGACGATCTCTGCCGGTGAAGCACTAATGCCGGAATCAGCCCGCTGGTCGGAAATGATCGCCGTCATCAACTCGGTGGTGAAATCGAACCGAGGCAAAACATCTCGCAGCAGGGCTCGCGTGTGCTCCTCGAGCAGCTGCCAGTTTCGAGACAGCTTACGCCGAGCCTGCTCATCAAGCTCCGCCGAGACTGCATTGTTGGCTTTGCGGTCCAATACATCGAAAGCCAAACGGTGAGCCGCAGCGTGACCATCCCGCTCGCAGACGGCCTTCGCCCCGTCGATCAGGGCACCTGCTCCCGCAGCCTCCAGAGCCCTCAAAAGACCGGGATAAAGGCCGCGATGGGTCCAGAGCTCTGCGATCGTTTTGAGGAGCCAGACCTCGCGAACATCCCAGTTCTCGGACGTGTCACCCATCGCTTTGAGATGGCGCACCTTGGCCAGAAACTGCTCCAGAAGACCGATCGCCAAATCATCGGTTAGATGCTTAGAGCCGTACTTGCAGAGGAGAGGGTTCTCCGGGAAGGCCGCGATCTCAGAGAGAACCTCGGGATCATCGCGGTAGAGATGGTAGGGAAGACGAAGCCCTTCCTCTGGATAATGTGAGGTAATGTTGCGAGCCCAGACCATTCCTCCGGCGAATCGCTCGGCAATTTCTGGGCTGACGTTCTCGTAGCGAAGTTCTTCTCCAATGGCCGCAATCCGAGAGACACCCACCAAAACGTACCGGGGCGCTTCCTCCTCAGAGAGGGGATTCGAGAAGTTAGCGTAGTAGAAGATAAGGCTTTTGCCGCCTTTTCCCCTCTCGATAGGAGCGAAGTATTTGAGCGCCAACTCCCGACGTTTGTCATTGTCGAGGTAACCCTCGGCTCGAACTTCGTCCGAGTACATTGCTTCATAGGGCCACACACAGACGGTGGCGCCCGGCAAGGTCCAGTCGAGCTTGGTTGCACCATCAAAAAAGAAGTCGGGAGGGTCAGAGGTTGCGGGAGCAGCCTCAAGGCCGAAGGCGTTGTAGCTGTAACAGCAGGGTGGCACATAGGTGCCTTCAAGCGCTTTCCCAGCACACCCTGCGTGACGCACTTCCACATCTAGCCGGCGTTGGCTAGCGATCACATCACCGGGGTAAGACTTCGAGCCAACACAGTAGGTATTCCGCTCAGGCCGGCGACACACCGCTCCATTCCAGCCGTCATCGTGCCACGCGAGCCGCGCCGTGATATGCGTTGGCATATTCCCCTCAGCCATAATTATACTTTGTTTCTGGATGATAGGAGGAGATTCGCCCGATCTGCAATCCCTTTAGAGGGAGCATCCGGGTTATACTTTTTCAGAAGGCCAGAACACGCCTGGGGCTCTATAGATGCTCGCCGCTGAGCAGGCGCTGTGGGCTCTCTCACCCGATGAGGTGCTTGAATTCTCTCGTTAATACCTGCCGAGAGTTCAGAGCATCCTGGCTAGTTTATATAATACAACATTTATAATATGGCTGGAAGGCAGGCTGGAAAAGCTGGTCCAGACTGCTGCCCATCCTGCCAAACCAATGCGGGGCCAGCGCCAGATCAGCAGATCTTGTTCCGGACCCTTCAATGTGAGGCACGGCGACACCCCGTCGATCAGGTACTCGTCCCTGGATGATAGAATTAGCCGCAGAATGAGGGGGGGGTGTCCAATGAACTGGAATTTGGATGGTAGTCTGTGTCCGACCTGCGGCGGAATGGGGCGTCACAACCGGCGTTACTTCGCAGCGATCTGCAGGCTGTGCGAAGACCTCGTTACGGATGCTCCGGCCGCCGGGTCGAGATCTCCAATGCCGATACTTGGAGTGGCGTCAGGATCGATTTCGGCGACACGCAGCTGCCGGAAGATACGCCGCTTTTCGTCAATGGCATCGAATGCCAGGCCCGTGAGGCTCATCTCGGCGGTATTGTTATCCAACCGGTTGCGGCTTGGGACGAGAGCCGGCGCCTCATCGAAGAACGCCGGCAGGTCCTTCTGCAGTCCTGGAAGGAAGGGTGAACGCCGCTCCTATTCGACGCGGACATGAATGTCGATCGCTTCGCCCTCGCTATCTCTAAGGATGCGGTTTGCGTAAAACCCCGGTGTACCTGGGATCCGATATCCGGCATTGTGATGCCACTTCGGCTTGACCACCGCAGCATCAATGCTCAGCCGCGCCAACACCTCCGGGAGCAACCGCGTGTACTCGGCCATCGAATCCGGATCATACCCGGTCTTCAAGTGCCCTCCGTCAATCCAGAAATAGATCCTTGATCGTTTACCGCGGAACTCGCCAATGTGGCGGGTCTCAACCCTAACTATTTGCATTCGGACCGTCCCTCATATTGACCCACCTGACTATGGGTGCGACTGCGATTGCCATCCCGACGACTGGAAGGCGGCGCTGGAGAGTGTCAAGAGGATCTATCTGATCACCGACACCGAGACGGGACGACGCTATGTCGGTTCGGCCTGCCTATAGCGATCAGGGCGTTTGGTCCCGTTGGTGCGCCTATGTGGCTAGCGGCCACGGAGGCAACGTCGAGCCGCGAAACCTCGTGAGCGATCCCAGCCTCTCTTACTGTCGCAGCAATTTTCGTTTCGCTCTGCTTGAGCACCGAGCCTTTCGGGTTCCAGACGAGCTGATCCTTGCCCGCGAAGGCTTCTGGAAACGCATCCTGCTGACATGCGGCGAGCAGGGCCTCAATCGCAATTGAGCGAATACGGTAGAAAAGGGGATCGGCCATCTAATCATGACCTTCGTCTCACGGATACGAAGATTGAGGCAATCGCAATAGCGGTACAAAGAACGCCAAGGGTGATCAGGAAATTGGATAGAAAGTCAGATGACCCGCCCTGGCTTGCAAAGAACAGATAGACAAATCCGAGGACGACGAATGGAATCATCCATCGGCAATAGACGGCGATGATGATCGAAATGATCAAAGCGATGATCAATATTCCTCTCCCTCGCGAGTTCACCTCAAAGCCGAGTGAACGGTCGATAATAGTCGGGCGCTCGGCTGGTGACTGTGCAGGTCAGCTTGAGGTCCAGGGTGGGGCCTTCCCCTGTGTCAGGCAACCGTGGGAGAACGGTCTATGCGGGCCTGGCTCGGTTGGACCTCCACAGGACGACCCGCCGGTCCGGGACAGATTGCCGTTGGAGGTCGCCAGCGCGGCTGTTCAGCCAGATTTCAGCCGAACCCGGGTCGCTTGAGAGCCAAGACATCGGAGGTTGTGGCCTATGACCTCCCCGAGCGGCCAGTGCCGCTTCACTTCCGACAAGGAAACTCTGGATCAAGGCAGGCAATTTGAGCTCAAGGATTCGGCCGTAGGATTCGGCGGTTCCGATCCCGGGGACGATCTCGGGATTGACCTCTCTTCCGGCATCGAGCTTGGTGACACGGATTCCGCAGTAGGCCGCGTGTTCCAGAATGAGAGCCGAAACCAAGTCCTGGATGACTCGATCGCAAGCCAGGGACTTCGCCGACTCGATCTGGATCCGGACCAAGTCCTGCCATGAGGCAGCAGGTACCGTAGATCTGGTTGCTGCCTGCACCTGAGCCAGGTCGTTTTCGTCAACAAGGAAGCAGACCCAACGCCGTGAGACCTTCCGGATAGACAACATGCTGAGGTAGCGGCCCAGGCCGTCAATGTCCTTGGCGGTGAGCGATCCTTTCGGTGCCTTTGCTTCGAGAACCAGGACGGCTTCTCCAGCATCGTCATGCCACGACAGCACGATGTCGGCGATGCAAAACTTACGCCCATCGTAGAACTCTTCGAACAGGTACGACCAAGAGGCACCGCGGACGGCGCCAGTCGGCTGGAGGCCAAACAGGGCGAGAAGTTTGGGCACCCATCGGGCGTGATCTTCGAAGATCGTGAAGGTTTGGAACAGGACGGGCGTAATGTGGTCCTCTTTGCCGGCCGTGTAGAAATTTCTGCCGTTGGGTTTGAGCGTGCCGTCCGGCTCAATGCGTAACGTGTTCATGGTATGGTCAAACCAAACCCGCTTCAGCACCCGATACGCGTGCGTGTCGCGGCCGGTCGGAAGAGCCGGAATGCAGGTCCACCAGAACTCATGGGTCATCGTAGAGCCGTTATTTTTCAGAGACGCATTCGACAGGTTCGTCATCATTCGGCGCTCCAGCGGCGAGAAGCTTCTTGATGAAGGGCGTAGGCTTCTTCCCGGCGCTCGCCGACATAAGCCTTCACGAGACCGGAGATTGAGACAGCTTCGCTAAGAAGGGCTTTCTGAAGGCGTTCTGCCCCTGTCAACACCGCACTCTCGACTGCCGCTCCGACTGTTTGTGCTGGACAGAGAGTCGGGGCGCTCGTCCGGTCATACGGGCAGCAAACGCTATCTTGGAAGGCAGTCGTGGACCGAGACAGGAGCCGCTCGCAGGTGCGAGGCGTCACAGGATACCAGACAGCATAGTTGTGTGCGGGCTGTAGCGTGCCACCATCCCACCCTTCACCCTCTCCCTCCAGAGGAGCCAGCGGCGCGCCCGCGAGAGGATCG
>Ga0182742_1004652_pt1 | contig 12254 bp, 3 predicted proteins | sample eDN5th37CBELigMG_FD_128880 | JGI IMG/M metagenome (GOLD analysis project Ga0182742, IMG submission 128880) | Enriched Miracle-Growth compost microbial communities from Emeryville, California, USA - eDNA 5th pass 37_C BE-Lig MG (version 2)... ... | reverse complement strand
GATTGTACGATTTCATTGTCAGAAAAGCAGTCAATATAATTTCGTATCTTTATGATCATATCTCTTCTAAGTCTCTTCTCCTGTTCTGTCATGCCATCAGTATTAATAATAATAATAATAATAATAATAATAAGGATAGTAGCACGCTACGTCCTTGTGTCATATAATGATATATAACACGATTATATCTTTATCCATGTAGGTACAAGACATATAGATAAAGATAAATATATATGTGTATATAATACAAACAATTAAAAAGTTTACCCTATTTTCTTGAGTCTTCTCTCTTCTGGGGTCTTCTTGACCCTCTAGAGCTGCTCTTTAAGGCAGATAGAGGGTCTTTGAGGTCTCTTCTTTGTGCCTGTGGGAAAAACAAGTTCCTTCCTAAGAAGTATGCTAAAAAACCACACAGGCCCTTTTAATTAAAAGTTTGTTTTTTTTTAATTGTTTAAAGAACAAACTCTTTATAATCTCGTGTCTTTGTATTATGGTTTGGAAATGTCTATTTGAAGAGAGATTACCTAAACAAGGAACGGAGTTATTCTTCATCAATCAAGAAAGCATTCCCAAAAATAAAATACAGAATCTCATTCTCATTGGTAACTTTAATCAAACTCCAAACCTGGAAACTTTAAACTTAGTTTTTCCTGAGTGGAAGCTGGCCCGTCGTTCTTCTCCACAATGATTTTCTTCACAAATTTTGAAATCTCCTTCTCATGTATTCTGGTTTTAACTTGTTTTCGAGATGATTATGAATAAAGAAGAAACTCTTCACTTCATTGAAAATAAATTTCTTTTTGTCATTATCAAATTGAAACGCATTATAAAAGGACATTCTGTTTTCTAGGATCATTTTTTTTGGACAAAAAAATTGACTAGTAGTTTAATAAAATTAAATGAGAAATAAAATAAGTTTTTGAACATGAAGATGCTGTTTAATAAACACAATTCAGACATTAATTTTGATCGTAAAAGTTCCCTACTTGCTATATTGTTTGTTTTATTTTAATTTCTTGACATAGAATCCTCTATACAACCCTCTTCCAAAGCTTTTTAGATAATTAAAAAGATTCTTCAAAAATGGAAATTTTTAAATACAATATAGTTATGGATGTTAGTTTTTTTATTTGTACATTTTTATTCCCCCTCCATATCCTTCATATTCAATGGCTTACATGAAATAAAGGTTTGGTAAATGTTAAAATCCTGTATATTCTTTATATCCAGTATATTCCTGAATATAAAGGAAAATCCTGCGTGTAAGTCCTTATATATCCTGCAGATAAATAGTGCCATTATATTTTTATGATTTTTTTTGTCAGATTTGAAAGTAAATTCTCCGATCGGAGAAAGTAATTTTTAGAAAAAAGTTAATTATTTTTTTTTCTTAAGATTTTAGTATTTTATGGTCTTTGTAAAATGAAACTCAAAAGTTTTTTCCGAAGAGAGGGAGAATAACATAAAAGTAAAAATTTTTTCATTTCAAGAAATAAATTAACATAAAAAGAAGGTATTTGTTGAAAACTTTCTATGAAAAAGACTATACAAGATTTAAATAAATCTCTCAAGTATTCAAAAGGTTTGAAAATTATTTGTATTGAAAAAAAATTTTAAACCTTAATGGAGGAACAATAAGAAATCATTCAAAGTAAGAATAAATCAATTGGAAAGTTTATAACAGCATAGACTTTCTATTTTTGACTTGAGAAATAACAAAAAGGGTTTAGAGGTACAATAGACTTTGAGACAAAATAATAAAAACAAGTAAAATAAAGTAAAATAAACCGTTGTTTCATCTGGTGGATTATTTTAGCCATCATTGGCTGGATATTGCGCTTAATTCCAAAAATAATGATATTAAAAAGTTTTTCAATCTCATTTTAGAAACATGAAAAAACAAAATAAATTAATCTCCTTTCCCAACAAATGACATTGAACTCATTTTAATAAAAACACGTTATTTGTTGTTACCAGAATATGAAGTTCTTTGGAATTTTCAATTCAATGACGATTATTTATTTTTTTTTTGAATTGCGCTCTAACTGCAATCTTTCAAAACGTTTAAAATTATCAAAACATTTTTCAGACACAAATAATAAAATACGTAAGCACTTATGAAATTATTTTACTTTTAGGCAAAATTTATAAATACAACAAAAGAAAAGAGAGCTCTTGAAAATTTATTGAATTTCAAGTTCTCTTTTTAATATCTATATGTTTTGTGTGTTTGAATTCAAATAGTCTTTGTAGTCCAAGTCACTTTCACAAAATAATTACATCTTTGTTTTATAGCACTGAAAAAATAATCCTAGATTCTTTTTGAAAAGAAGTCCTGTCAAATCTCACGATATTTCAAGACTTGGATCAGTTGAACGTTATTTTAACATTTTAATAGATAAGAGCTCGAACCTTCGCAAAATTGAAGATTTAAAGAAAGTTATGTTTTGAAGCATAAAGAAAATAAAACATTATTAAAGAGGAGAAGGAAAGAATTTTTTTTTGTATCTCAAACTTTGAGTGTCATAAAAACTTTTTTCCCTTTCATAATGAAAATAAAATTTTCTCATTCTATCTTCTTAAATAATTTACGCAAGGGACTAAATTTAATCAAATTCTGTTAGCTTGAAACGCAATTCGAAAATTCAACATGCGGTGAAAAAAGGGTTACTATGGCCTCAAATCGACTCATTTCCAAAGGAAAACGCATCAAATCGTTGTTGAAGAAATTTGGCAGAATGCCGCTTTATTTTCTGATCTTATTAGGTTTATGCGTTGCACATTTAAATTAACCAATTAATGAAATTTAACCCCTAGAATTAATTGATTATTTCTAAGCTTAGCAATCTTTAATTGCATGAGGTTTCTTTCCGCGCGCAATTCTTTTTTTAATTTTCATAAAAAAAGAGAATCAAGTTTTCATGATGATGAACTTGCCTTTTTTCGAAAACAAATCATTTAATGAAGTTGAAATGTTATATTGAATAGAAAATGAAAACTATTGAGATTTTTGTTGCTTGAGAAAAAAAACAAGCTAAGAGTTTCACATCTCATTTTGTTATAAAAATAATTGGTTCTTTATTTTGAAGATTTATTTATAATTTTTTTATGACGTTAGTACTTTTTTCATTAATATAAAATTTAATCAACAACCTAGGTTTATTTTTCTTTGATTAAATATTGATTCAATGATCAAAGATGAACTTATTTGCCAATCATCTTTTTATCTAAATTTTGACTTCTTTGGCTTTCTTCAGTGAAAATCTCTCTTCATAAGATGGAATTTATCGATAAGAAACCAAATAGACTAAAAATATTTATAATTTGACAGAGATTTGAATGATTGCTGAAAGGCCCTTTTAAAAATATTTTTTGTAAAATGCCAATTTTGAGAGCGTTAGCCATTTTTTTCCTATTTATCCTTGTCATTTGGAACTTCGATCAAGGAAGTTTCATAATGAATTGAATATAAAACAAAATAATATGTTTATCTCTCAGATTTATAACAATTAAGAAACGTGGAAATATATCAAAAAAAGAAACTTCAAGGTTAAAAGGTAAAATCCACTTTACCCCAAATAAAACAGTGCAAATACCATTTTTGACAAGGGGAACCTCTTGGTAAGGAAATGCCGAAATTTTGCAGGCTAACTAGTCTCTATAATAAAGTAACTACCAAAACCTTCAACTCTAAAGCAAATAATGTAAATTTTCGGCTAACATGAATCTCTTAGAAATAAAAAGAAAATACGTGTCATTTTATACATGAAAAATAACAATTCGTTTCTAAATTTTCCTTTTTTTCCCTGCAAAAAGGTGGGAAGTATTAAAGAATCGTTAAAAGAACAAAAAATATAATTTTGATTTCTTAACGATTTTGTTTATAGCTCGGTTTTAAATATGGACTTTTCATCTATAACTAAGCTTTTGAAATTACAAGATCTCATTGTTGGAGAACCAATCCGAATTAGCATAATCTTTTGATCACATACAATTAATATGAATTAATCTGTGATCAGAGAAAATTAGCGATATAAATTTATTACAATTGAAATGGCACAATTAAGACTATATAAATCTGTAAAACTTTCAATTTGAATAATAAAAATAGTTAAACTAGTGTTGAGAATTAGTTAAAATACCTTGAACATGCAAAGTCCAAACTTCTTGCAAAATCAAGCTATTTTTCCTGCATTATTTTCAGCAAAGGACTCATTTTCAATGATATCTCAATTCTTAGCACAACAAACTCTTTCTAACGACGGCTTGATTCAAAAACAAAAAAGCAAAGAACATGTTTCGAGCTTTGAGATCGACATGTATTTTAGTTCTCCTGAGCAGCAACAAGCTGTCAGCCCAGCTTTGACTTCACACAGTAGAATAACTTGCAGTGAACAAAGCAATCAAGAATTTTCTCATCTTGCTCCTACATCAAAGAAAATATCAAAAGATTTCAACAAGATAGGAAAAGGAACTCTCGCAAAAGCCAAAAAAAGGTTAAGAAGAGACTTATGGAAACCAAAGGAAGACAAAATGTTACTTGAACTTATTGATATTTATGGCTTAAAGTGGACATTAATTGGAAACCAAATAGGAGGCAGAACCGGAAAACAGGTTAGAGATAGATATACAAACTATCTAAAGCCAGGAATTAATAGTAATAGCTGCTGGAGTACAGAGGAAGATGAGAAATTTATATCTCTTTATTTCCAATTTGGGAATAAATGGTCCCAGATCGCAAAATTTTTGCCTGGGAGATCAGAATGTCAGGTTAAAAATAGGTTCCATTCTTATATAAAAGAAGTGTTTTCCATAAATAGACCCAAAGAAAACACAATTCCAATTTCTAAAAGCGACAGTTTTAGCGAAAAAACTGGTGATAAAAAGGCTGAAATGGTACAAATACCTGTTGACTGTCAAAACGGTGTCAGTGAAGTGTCAAATAAGCCACGTGAAGAGAGTACTGGAAGTTTTAAGAAAGGAAAACAGGAAGAAGACTTCGAAATTTTCCTTAATAAAATATTTGAAAAAGAAAAAGTTGAACAAGAAATCTCCCAATATCACACATTAAATGATTATTCCTGCTTGAATCAAGGCTATCCTCAGTTTCTACTCAATTTTAAAGCGGAAAACAACAATTTTCTAGACATTTAGTAAAGGATGCTCGAATGATTCAAGTTTCAAAGGTTTTTGGCCAAAGAAGACCGAGAGAAAGGTTTAAAAGTTTTCAAAGTTCAAAGTGTTATAAAGTCCAGGATTCTAAAGGTTCATTAGCCTCGATGCAAGTTGAAACTAAATAAGGTAATAGCTTCCTTTATATCATACGGCTGCTGGAAAAGAGAGGGAAACTGTGTACATTAATTTTGTATTTTATTTTTTTAAGTTTATGGATGAATTTTCAATTATTCTTTTATTCCAAAATAGATCTTTTTTCTTTCTTTTAATATTTTTTAAGAAAGTTAAGCCAAAGCAATGATTCAAAACCTAACAAGTCATGAGCTAACTTCATATTTATCCATTATTTGGCTTCAAAGTTAGACAAAAAGATATTAATTTCCTCATATGTTTATAAAATTAGCTTTAAAATTCTTTTGATATTTTGAAGTCAAATTAAACTAAAAGAATTTGAAAGCTAATTTTAAGCAATTAAAATTTAAAACCATTTAGTGAATAATCTTTAAACTTAAACACCCTTTTTGATTTTCAATAACGCTATAGAAATCCTTATTTGAGAAAATAGTAAAACATTGAAGGTTTTTGATGTATACACCGTTTCTGATATTCTTTGTTTCTTCTTAATTGTCATCATTAACGAAAAATTAAACTCTTGAATAACTCCTTTATGTTTGATATCCTTTCCAATCCTTGTATGTGCCAAATACTGCTGGAAAGGTTTTGATGCCCTCACCACACTTAATAAATCTAAAAGAAAATGATAAATTCAAGCTTAAATATAGTATCAAATATAAAATTAAATGAGGTTAATTTAGCTGGTGTTTTCTGGAATTAATTTTTCTTTGTTAAAGAGAAAAAAAATCCTCCAATGACTAAAAAATATTTAAAAATTATTTAGTGTTTGGTTTTCGATGAAATTTAATTGATTAATCAATTATTTGGTTAGCTGAAAAAGCAAATCAATATTTATATTTTTAGACTTCTTTAATTAAGTGTAAAATTAGAAGTCTCATTTGGTTTCACCCTATTCATCTTTATAAATGTCTTTACTTCTTTGAAATCGCTATTCAAAGGCAGTAAATCACAATTCTCTTGAGGTTTAAGGTTTTCATTATAAAAATTCTTTCAATTAAGAAAAAAAAAATAAAAAATTTGAAAACAGCAATTGTTTTTTTAATCTGCAGATTCGCTTATCTTAAAATCAATTCATTGATTCTATAGGATTTAGAGTTGAAGCTTTAGGTTACTTTATTAGAGAGACAAAATCAAAACGTTAAACTAGTGAGCCTGTAAAATTTGGTCATTTTCTTGGCAAGAAGTTCCCCTGTCAAAAATGAGATTTACAGAGTTTCTTTCTGGGGAAAGTAGATTTTACCTTTTTAACCTTGAAGTTCCTTCTTTGATATAGTCCACGTTTCTTAATCTTTTAAATAAGGGAGCTAAATATTTCATTTTGTTTTATGTTCAATTCATTATGGAACTTTTTTGTTCGAATTTCTAAATGACGGTTAAATTAAAAAAGTGGCAATGTTCAAAATTGGCATATGGCAAAAAAAAAAAAAATTTTAAGGATTTTTCCGCATTAATTCAAATCTCTGACAAATTAAATTTTTTTGTCTCTTGCAAATAAATTGCATTTTATGAGAAGTTTTCATTGAATAAAGCCAAAGAAGTCACAGTTTAGATAAAAGAGACAATTAACAAATAAAATCATGATTGATCGTTGAATCAATATTTAATAAAAAGAAAAATAAACCTCTCTTGTTAATTAAATTTTATATAATGAACAAAATGCTCACGTCATAAAAAAAAATACCGGTTATAAATAATTCTTCGAAATAAAGACCCAATTATTTTTATCACAGAATTAGGTGTGAAACCCTTAGCTTGATTTTGTTCTCAAGCAAGGATTCTAAAGTTCTTCTTTTTTATTCAAAACGTTTAAACTTCATTGAATGATTTGTTTTAAAAAGAGGCAAGTTCATCATAATGAAAACTTGATTTTCTTTTTAAAGGTAAATAAAGAAGGAAGTTTAGAAACCTCATAAAATGAAAAAAATACTAAGCTTAGAAATAATCAATTCAATCTAGAGATTAAATTTAATTAATTGGATGATTTAAATGTACAACGCATAAAAACAATAAAATCAGAAAATAAAAGCGGCGATATGCCAAATTTCTTCAATTTGATTTTGATGCGTTTTCCTTTAGAAATGAGTCGATTTGCGTTGACAATAAGCCCTTTTTTTTTCCTGGCATGTTGAATTTTCAAATTGCGTTTCAGATTAACAGAATTTGATTAAATTCACTCACTTGAGGAAAGAAGAAAAAAAAGAATGAGAAAGTTTTATTTTCATTGTAGAAGGAAAGAAATTTTATGACACTCAAAGCTTGAAACACAAGAAAAATTTCTTCTCTTTAAAATGTTTGATTTTCTTTATGTTTCAAAGTATAATTTTCTTTAAATCTTGTAATCTTGCTAAGATTCAGGTTTCTTAACTGTTAGAATGTCAAAATGACATTCAGCTGATTCAGCTCTAAAACCTTGGAATCAATAAAATGATAGCTTAAGCGTTTAACATTTCAAATGCAAAAAACGAAGTTTGATCTATATCAATATTTCATAAGTTCATAGACATTTCTTCTGGTAATGTTAGGAAGACGTTACTTTTCTTCTAATAAAGTTTGTTTGAAATTTATCACAATATATGAGACCTCATAAGGAGACCGAAGCAGTCTCCACTTAGTTCCAATCTTCCTAAGGGGAGCTTCATTAAAAATCCTACCTTTAAAAAATGTGAAAAATTTGTTAGATTTGACTTTTTTTAACGATTATTGTACAAAAGAAAAATGCTAGGCAAAGAAAATAATCCATTCAGTAGAGTTTTCTTCTGAATGAACTTCTTTTACAAGAAAAAGTGTTTAAAGAATTATTATTTAAGTATTATCAAGACAAAAATGAAATTATTCTGGAGAAATGACTATACCACAGAGACTATCTGCATGTAAACTCAAATGAGTATCAAATGGAGCTTGAACCCCAATGATTTTCAAGAGATCTCTTTTCTTTGAATGTTGTATTTCTACATTTTAACTAAAAATAAAATAATCTTATGATTATTTTTCACAAGGAACTTGATTTTGGCTTGTGATGATCCCTTAGACTCAATACTTAATGGAGATCAAATAGAAAAATGATATAAGTACTTCCTCATTTTGTTATTTCTGTCTGAAAAAGACTTGATCATTTCTTAAATGTTTTGAAAAATTACCGTTGGAACGCAATTCAGTTCCGTGGAGAAGAAAATATGGGTTTTTATTCAAATGATTCGATGTTATTTTTGTTGAAAAAAGGACTTTAATATTGTTTTGTTTTTCAGGTTTCTCCTTAAGTGAGATTTAAACACTTTTTAATATCATTGTTTTTGGAATTAAGAACGAGATCCAGTTAACGCAGCTAAAATAATCCATCAGATGAAACTTAATTTGATGAAATAATAAGAACAAATCAAAGGTTAAATAAAAATCTTTGGATCTAAGTTTAGACTTGTGGACCCATTAGGAATAGGTTTGTTAAGCATAATTTTTTATTCCAAACAGATGATTTTTGGGCCCTAGAGTGTTAGATTTGTTTAAAGTTGCGGTGTTTTTTGTTTTTTTTAAAGTGATTGAGGAAGAAACACTATAATCCAAATTAATTTATCTCAAAATAAAACCAAAACTTTTCCTTGAAGGAGGAAACAATCCTTTGATAATGGAATTTAAGTGGATCTTGAATATTTTATTCGAATACCGGTATCAGAAACATTTTATGATGTATTTACTATCTTCAAACAAAGCATTGAACAAATTAAATAAAGTAAAACAAAAATGAGGAATATCCTAAGATTGCCCAAAGTTGTTCTGGGTTGGATCTACGTCGAACTTTTGTCCCAAGACGTCCTGGGACAAGAAAACTCTTTGAAACGCAATTATTCATCTCAAAACCGAATCAAAAATTCTATAAAGCGTTCTGACTGCCGGTATTTGAAAAAAAATAATTAAAAACAAAAGGGGTTTTCAAACTGTAAATCGATATTAGACCGTTTCATAAGAACTTTTGATAATAAAAAAGTGATCTAAATGAATCCAGATCCTCAATAAATGATCTGAAAATTTATGCCTCCTGGAGGAGATGAAGCAAATTGGATCCATTATTTTTTACACTTTAATTTATTGAGAATCCGCTCTCAAGAGTGAATTCATAATGTTTCAGGGTAATTTCTCTTTCTCTCAATTTACTAAAGCGAGAACATGTTAAAATTAAAGTGAGGCAATATCTTAGATTCTTCTTGTTATAAGTTTTAGAATTAGGATCGATACAAAGATTTGTTAAAATTTGGATTAAAAAAAGGATTTTCCTGCTCAATTTCAATTTTAAAGAAATCATTCATCAAAAGAAAAAGAATTCAAGAAAAAAAAGAAAGAAAAAATTGTTGGACAATCTGAAATTCCTAAAAAGAGAAGAGATGGGAAGAAAGTAAACCCGATTATAATAACGGTTGAAGAAATCAAGGCAGAATTCCAAACTCTTTGCTCAAAATCAATAAGAATTGAGCATAAGAAGAAGAAAAAGGTGCTAATAACTATAAAAAAATTAAAGTATTGTATGAGTGTGGTCAAGAACATTGATTTTGCAATAAAAATTGCGCTGAATCTAACAATAACCCTTTTGTTGAGTTTCAACTAAGTCTTTTTTGTATTTCAGCAGAACCACCAAACAACATGAAGCGAACTCTGTGATAAAAAAGAGAAAAAAGACACGATTCAACATTTAAAATGAGAGAATAAAGAAACCCTTGGCATCAATTAGGACGGTAATTGTATAATCCCATAGCGCCACTAAATAAAATCATTTGGCAAACCAAATTTCATAATTCAATATTAAAGATACCATCAATAACAATTCTAAATTTTAATTTCAATCTTTCTATAAAGCGTAGTTGATGAAATTATTTCATTAAAGGGTGGAAAAATAAAATTTTCCTCATTGAAAACTTAAAAGGTGGTTATTTGAATTAGAGTGTTTAATTTCTAAAAGTCTCAAAGTTAATTATGATGAGATGGGACTGAAGCGACTCAATTGGTAATATTTTATATGAGACCTGTTTACTATTAATCGTTACATATAGATGTATTTCTTCGTATGTTTTATTTTTTTTAGCATTCTAATATGATATCTTTTTCTTTATTTAGTTTTTTATTTTTATATTTTAAATTCTCAAAAAAGAAATTTTAATCCTAGTTTTATAGAGCTGAGGTGGTAAGAAGAAAAAAAAATTATCTTTGAAACATCAAGATCATGAGGTGAAAATGCTTTAATTAAACTCCTGCTAAAATAAAAGTAAAAAGTCCGGTTCATATATAATGATGTTTTAACAGTGAGTACCCAAAGTTATATTTATAAATTGATAATGCACGCTACTACCAAACTCAGCTAGTCCACAGCATCTTGCTCCTTAACAACTGATTTTCTTTAAGCACATTAGCTGTTTTAGAATTTGACAATTTGTTTTCCTCAATCTTTAAAAAAACTTCTTCTTTAATTTTTCTTTTTAGATCCTTTGCATGACTCTTTTTTGCTTTGTTTGACTTTACTATATTTATGATTCTCCGTTTTCAGGTTTTTGCCTTGGAAAAAGTTTATATCTCTCTTTCTATATTTACAAATTATGGCTCGTTGTAATTTAAAAGAAAAAAAAATCATAATTGTTCTAAAAGCTTCATAAAAATAAAACCATAAAAATTCTTTTTAGTTAAAATTTTATTTTATTGTCTTCGAAAGTCCTGGAACAAATAATACAAAAAAAAGAGTTTTGTCAGAGAGCTATGACTGTTGTATGATTACAATAATTTCTCATCTTTAAGCACACGTCAACCTTAAATCATTTCATTTAATGATAACTAACTTTCAGGAGATTTGGAGAATAAAGACAATCTTCCAATATTATTTTGAAACAATAAAGGTTAATTTTCTTTTGAGAAGAATGAAAGACATAGAAGGTTATCACAGTTAGTAAATAAATTGAGCCTCATTCATTGTAAAAAAAACACACTAAGTCCTGGAAAAGTTGATGTAGAAATTATAATCTATGTAAATAAAAGAAGATTAAAAGAATTCAACCTTTGTTGAAGGTAATTTAATAAGAGGATATTGGATTCTTGTAAAGAACATTTTTTTTTTGTAACTTTTATTTGAAATTGTATTAATTATTAGAACTTTGTAAAAATCAATTAGTTTATTTGTAAGAACTAATTAATTTTTGTAAAAGTGATTTTATTTTTGTAAGAATTATTTTTTCATTTAATTTGTTGTTTTTTTTTGTATAGATTATTTTTATTTTGTAAGTATGTCAATATTTTGATTTGTAAGAAATATTTGAAATTGTATACAATTTTGGAAGATTTTTACAAAGTAAATTTTTTTAATACAAAATCTGATTATTTTTTACAAAAATGAACAATTTTTACAATTTTCTTAAAGCTTAAAAAATCTTGAAGATCTGTAGTCTCTCTAGTTTTTCACTCTACCTGTTGTCATCATTAGAATCCCGACCTAAGGCTTCTTTGATAATTGGTGGACGACCTCTCTTTTTTTTCTTAATAAAGCTGTCACCATTAATGTGATTAAATTTGAGAAGAATTCCAATAATGTGAATACAAAAACTTACTTCTCGATAATCAGAACAAGTGCATTTGAAAGAAAGAAGAGGAAATTCAGTATTCATTATTTGGTCTTGTGAAATCTTTCGTATTTTACAAATATTAAGAAATGAAGATTTGTCCATTATTCCTGGAGTTTCAAATTTTGAAATTTCTGCAACTTTTGGCTGAGAAAAAATCTTCATAAAGTTTGAAGTTGCCTCAGCATCTTGCCCAACTTTAGCAACAATAAGTTTCAAATTCGTTTTGAGTCCTCTCTTCTTTTTGTTTAGGAAAGAATAATTTGGAAATTTATCTTTTATATAATAACAGTCATTATATTTAAGATAAACTTGATCGAAATTTTTTGCCAATGTGACTCCAAGCTTATAAATATG
>Ga0182742_1004651_pt1 | contig 12254 bp, 10 predicted proteins | sample eDN5th37CBELigMG_FD_128880 | JGI IMG/M metagenome (GOLD analysis project Ga0182742, IMG submission 128880) | Enriched Miracle-Growth compost microbial communities from Emeryville, California, USA - eDNA 5th pass 37_C BE-Lig MG (version 2)... ... | reverse complement strand
CTGCCTGGCGGGCATGGTGTACGCGTCGATACACATGCCTACGCAGGTTACGTCATTCCTCCGAACTACGATTCCATGATTGCCAAACTGATCGTCTCAGCCCGAACGCGCGATCTGGCGATCCAGAAGATGAAACGTGCTCTGGATGAGTTCGTGATCGAAGGTGTGCAAACGACGATTCCGTTCCATAAGCGGCTCATGGAGAATGAGCGTTTCCGCGCCGGTGATTTCGATACGAAATTCCTTGAGTCGTTCACCCTTGTGCCGGAAGAAGTCTAACTTGTCTCGGACGGCTCTACGAGCCATCATGTCACTCCGGGCCAAGTTGGGCACGACGAGAACTCTTTACCAAGTCTCTATACTGCGATATGGACTTCCCGAACGACCTGCGTTATACGAAAGAACACGAATGGATCCGCGTTGAAGCAGACGGCAAAACAGCCACAATCGGTATCACCGATTTTGCACAGCATGAACTGGGCGATATCGTCTTCGTCGAAACGCAGGATGAAGGGACGAAACTGGATGCCAATACCGTATTTGGCACGGTAGAAGCCGTCAAAACGGTTTCCGAACTCTTCATGCCAGTGTCGGGCACCATTATCGAGAAGAACGCGGATCTCGACGCCCGTCCCGAACTCGTGAACGAGGACCCCTATGGGAAAGGCTGGATGGTTCGTATCGAGCTATCCGACCCGAGCGAGTTGGATAGCTTGCTTTCTGCGGATGCTTACGCAGGCATCGTCGGGAAATGAATGCAGTCCCGGAATAACACGTAGGGGCGAGCGGTCGCTCGCCCCTACGTGTTTCCGGCGTTTCGGGGTGGCTCAGGATCGCGGTTACGCATGGAGCGTTCCACCGGGAATCTTTTGATTACAGATCTTCTATAATTCGCATACATGCACGAGCGGATCATCATTCTTGATTTCGGCTCCCAGTATACCCAGCTCATCGCCCGGCGTATCCGGGAAGCAGGTGTATATTCGGAAATCTATCCATGCACGGTCGACCCCGAAGAAATCCGGGCGATAGGACCCAAAGGACTTATCCTCTCTGGCGGTCCTTGTTCGGTCTACGACGAAGGCGCTCCTCAGCTTGCTCCGGAGTTTCTGGAGATGAGGCAGTCGGACGGCTCCCCCGTGCCGGTGCTCGGTATCTGCTATGGTTTACAAGCGATGGCCCGGACGCTGGGGGGTGTCGTGGAGCGGGCTTCGCGCCGTGAGTTTGGCCGTGCTCGGATCGAGGTGACGGAGAATGGAAGCTCGAAGCTGTTTGAAGGGGTACCAGCCAGCCTGAACGTCTGGATGAGCCATGGCGACCATGTGACGCGCCTGCCGGAGGGCTTCGAAATCATTGCGCGGACCGAGAATGCGCCGTTTGCCGCTGCACGGGATGTGACTGGCCTCCGGTACGGCGTACAATTCCATCCGGAAGTCGTGCACACCGAGTTCGGACGGCAGGTGCTGGAGAACTTCGCGCTCAAAATCTGCGGCTGCCGTGGCGACTGGACGCCTGCTTCGTTCATCGAGGAGAAGATCAGGGAAGTGCGTGAGACCGTTGGGGATGAGCATGTCATCCTTGGCCTCTCGGGCGGTGTAGATAGCTCTGTCGCTGCGGTGCTCCTGCACGAAGCGCTCGGCGATCAGCTTACATGCGTTTTCGTCAACAACGGCGTGCTGCGTAAAGGTGAGTGGGAGCAGGTACAGCAGACATTTCGCGATGCGTTCCATATCCGCCTCAAGGCTGTCGATGCCAGCGATCTCTTCCTTTCCAGGCTAGAGGGTGTGTCCGATCCGGAACGGAAGAGAAAAATCATCGGCAATACCTTCGTGGAGGTATTCGAACAGGCAACGGATGAAGCGGTCCGGGAAATCGGGCGCAAACCTGCATTCCTTGCGCAGGGAACGTTGTATCCGGATGTGATCGAAAGTGTCTCTTTTAAAGGTCCATCCGCCACGATCAAGACACACCACAACGTAGGCGGCTTGCCCGAGAAGCTGAACTTCAAGATTCTGGAGCCCTTTCGCGAGCTATTCAAAGATGAAGTGCGTGAGATCGGCCGGCTGCTCGGTCTGCCACAAGAGATCATCGGGCGCCACCCGTTCCCGGGGCCGGGTCTTGCTATCCGGGTCCTCGGGCCGGTCACACGGAGGGAGGTGGATATCCTCAAGGAGGCAGACGCCATCTTTATCGAGGAACTGAGGAAGAATGGGCTGTACGACGAGGTCTGGCAAGCCTTTGCGGTGTTGCTTCCGGTCCAGACGGTCGGCGTCATGGGCGACGAGCGCACGTATGAGAACGTCTGCGCCCTCCGCGCTGTAACGAGTGTGGATGGAATGACGGCAGACTGGGCTAAGCTCCCGTACGACTTCCTGGCTCATGTCTCCAATCGTATTGTGAACGAGATCCGTGGTATCAACCGCTGCGTATACGATATCAGCTCCAAGCCACCAGCCACCATCGAGTGGGAGTGATATTTGCGAGAGGAGATGCGGGTCCGGTAAACGTGAAGGCCGGTAAGGCACGGTCCACCGTGCCTTTTGCCGATTACGGGCTTGCCAGTAACGGAAGAATGATTTGACAGACGCATGAACAGACTGCTTCGCCCTCTCATCCTGATACTGTTCCTCACGGGGAGTTTTCTGGCGAGTCCCGTACTTGCCCAGGATGTCGCAGAGCAGGTGCCCGAAATCGAACGCGCCGAGACGTATTTCGAGCAGGCGCTGGCGTCGTTTGAAGCGGGCAATTATGAGATGGCCTACCGGCGTTTTCAGATTGTCTACGAAACATTCCCGTTCAACCGGAAGACCACGGCCGCCATGCTCATGGCGGGGAAGGCGCTCTATCGAGCCGGCGAGCACCGTGAAGCGGTGTCGATCCTCTCAGAATTCGTGCGGAGCTTTCCCCAGAGCAGCTACGTCGATGATGCGCAGCAGACGCTGGAGTTAGCGCGTCAGGAACTTGCAGGTGCAAAGGATCAGGTTCATTCGATTAACCTGGGCGTGTTGCTACCGATGAGGAGCAACGACGTTGTCCTCTCGCAGAGCCTTTTCAACGGGATCCGGCTTGCAGTGGAGGAGCACAACGCAACGCCCGGAGCTGTACCCGTCCGGATGGTTTTCCGGGATAGCGGCGGTGATCCCCGGCGAGTGGCCCAAGCGGTAGCCGAACTCGCCAATGAGGAGCAGGTGGACGCTATCGTCGGACCGATTTTTAGCTCTGAGGCGATAGCAGCGGCAGCGGCAGCAGAACAGCACAGGGTTGTACTCATCACGCCGCTTGCAACGGACGAAGCTGTCGCGAAGGGTAAGCAGCATGTGTTCCAGGCGAATCCTACGATAACGCTGCGTGGACGGCAGATGGCACGTTATGCCGTGCAGGAACTCGGCCTGCGACGGTTCGGGGTTATCGCAGAGGATGATGACGAGAGCATCAGTGCGCGTATGGCAGAGGGCTTCCAGGACGAAGCACTTCAACTCGGAGCCGAGGTGAAGTTTTTCACGGTGTTTCCGGACCCCGGCGGATGGGGCCGCCTGCCGGAGGAAATTGGCACCCTTCAGATGAGTGGCGTCGAAGCCGTGTACATGCCGCTGCCCGGTAGTAACACGGCACGGAAAGCGCGTGCTGCGCTCGAGGGTCTGGCTGAGATGAACAGCAACGTCCGCGTGCTCGGCAACTCCGAGTGGAATGGCCTGAACCTTGGGCCGGAGGTCGCTGCATACAACCCGATCTACACGAGTGATTTCCTCATCGAGGAATCCGATCCGGAGGTTCAGAGCTTTGTCAACCGCTACCAGGCTGTTATCGGAGAGGTGCTTGCTGCACGCGACCGGCGCCTCCCCGTCACTAGTTACGACGTTACCCGTTTTTTGCTACAGCAAGCCGCACGTTCGAGGGGGCGGCTGAGTCCGGAGGTTCTGCGTGAGGCACCAGCATACGAAGGCATCGGCCTGCGTATTGACTTCTCCAAAGGAGAGGTCAATGATAGTATGTACGTGCTGGGCTATAGGGACGGAGAAATTCAGCTTGTCCAGTAACTACGGAACTGCGTTCGATGGACCACGTAGGAACCGTGGCCATGTATTGATGTTTTCAGATGTTATGGTGTCCACGTGGTCTATGATGACCTGAATCAGGTGGATTCACAGAAGCGGCGGAGAACGGCAAGATTTCGGGCCGTCTTTACCGCGGCTTTAGGACGTGAATCACGTTTTGATGTTTGTTTGGTTGCAATAATCAGCCGACTGTTTCGTTCAGAAGAGAAGAACGAAATACCGAACTGACCTCGAGCATTCCTTCCATGCGCATTCGCACTGTTTACTTTTTTGTCGTAGCAGCCCTCCTGGCTTCAGTTACCGGCTGCGCGAGCACCGGTACCATGCGTTTTAACAGCGCGGAAGAGGCGTTCAACAGAGGCCTCGCACTTTATGAGCGTGGCCGATACGAGCGTGCTGCCGAGGCGTTCCGGCGTGCGCTGGAGTTCAACCGGACAGGTGAGTGGGCCGACGATGCCCAACTGTACCTGGCCCGATCGTATGCGGGTAACAAGGAGTACATCCTGGCGGCCAGTGAATTCAGCCGCTTCTCGGAGATCTACCGGAACGATCCCCGTCGTGAGCAGGCAGAGTATGAACGGGCCCTCGCATACTATCAGATGTCGCCCGGGTACGAATTGGACCAGTCTAACACGGAGCGAGCGATCCGGCAGTTCGTAAGCTTTATCGAGCGATTCCCGAACAGCACGCTCGTCCCAGAGGCTGAAGCCCGTGTCAGCGAGTTGCGGGAGAAGATGGCTCACAAGCAGTATCAGACTGCGAAGCTCTACGAACGGCGGGGACTCTGGGAGGCCGCAGCGCTTTCGTACGAAGAGGTCTTTGATGCCTACCCGGATACGGATTGGGCCGATGATGCGCTGGTGGGTGCCATGGCTGCATACATTCAGTTCAGCGACCTGAGCATCCAGCAACGTCAGGCCGAACGTCTGGAGCGGGCCATAGAAAACTATCGTCGTCTCGTTCAGGTCTTTCCCAACAGCCCCCACCTGAGCGAAGCGGAACGGCTCAATCGAGAGGCTACCAATCGGCTTGAACGGCTCAATGCACTGGCCGAAGGGACGGGTACGGAAGCGAACGAATAGGGTTGAGCACGTTGAATGCTCACGAGAGGGCGTGGTGAAGGGATAACGTTTCGCCACGCCCTCTCCGTTTCTGTCTTCTGCTGAGCTTTAAATTTTAACGAGGTGCCCCATCATCGACGCTCGTCCACGTGCATAACGTACTTCGCGCACGAACAGCGCTCGTATATTTGAGTCGAAGTCGTTGCTCCACAGCATGCATGATCTGCACGACGGCTTGCATCTATCCCTTTGCTTGCAACTCGTCTGCTCGTTCGCCGTCGCTTTGCAGCCGCCACGTCGCCCTGGCATTCAGTCGGTCCTCCAGACGGTCCAGGGCCTCCAGCAGCGAGCCAAAGGGGATCTTCCAGGTGCCAGCGATAGCCCCTCTCTGCTAGGGTACATGGGGTCGAGGTAAGCGAGCAGCGGTACTTCTCGGTGGCAGCGAAGCCCGGAAGAGTGGCTGCGCGAATCGGCTTGACCGGGTGAAAGGGATAAACCATTTAAGTCGAAGTCAGGGAGGTGCTTCGTGAGTCAATCACCGCTACAGTCCGTTGGCGACGATCCTGCCGGGGCAGCCGTTGTAGTGCGGTCGATATTGTACTTTGTGCTGGCAGGCCTGTGCGAGATCGCGGGCGGATACTTCGTGTGGCTATGGCTTCGTGAGGGTAAGGCTATCTGGGTCGCCGTCGTGGGTGCCATGCTTCTAGTGTTGTACGGCGTGATCCCGGCGCTCCAGCCCGCGCATTTTGCCCGCGTTTACGCGGCTTATGGAGGAGTGTTCATCGCGCTCGCACTGCTGTGGGGGTGGAGCGTGGACGGCGTGCGGCCGGACCGGTACGATGTTCTCGGGGCAACCATCGCCTTGATCGGTGTGGGAATCATGATGTACTGGCCGCGCGAGGCATAGGTGCATGCGTGTAGTCTGGAGATAAGTGTATACCTGATATTCCATTACTCAATACTCGTAGAATGAAAGTCGGTCTGTTTGGAGGATCGTTTAACCCGCCTCATCTCGCGCACTTGATCGTAGCGGAACTTGTGCGGGAGCAATTCGGGCTCGATCAGGTGCTATGGATACCGGCTCTCATTCCGCCGCACAAACGGGAGAGTCGCCTCGCGTCAGCCGAACACCGGCTCGAGATGACCCGGTTGGCCGTCGCCTCCAACCCGGCATTCGCGGTTAGCGACCTGGAACTACGGCGTTCAGGCGTTTCCTACACGGTTGATACGGTCCGTACGCTTCAGACGGCAAACCCATCCGTCTCCTATTTCCTGATCATCGGCGGCGATAGCTTTCGTGGATTCTCATCCTGGTATCGCCCGCAGGAGATTCTAGAGCGAGTTCCTCTCATCGTATACGAGCGGGGAGGCAGAGCACGAGCAGAAATGGATACATCCCTCAAGGGCCGCGTATGCTTTGCAGATGCCCCTCGCATCGACATTTCTTCAACGGCTATTCGTGAGCGCTGTGCGCAGGGGCGATCCATACGTTACCTCGTGCCCGAGCCTGTCCGAGAGTACATCATAATGCGTGGCCTCTATCGCGAGGAAGAAGGGATTGGCCCGGTCAGGGCTGAAGGCTTGCCGTGAGCCGATTGGCTGATAGAGTGGACGGACTCTGTATCAACTCATGCCTGATAATGAGGCTGAGGAAGCAGAGCGATAAGGTTAGCAGGTTGCGAGGAGATTACGGTGTCCCTTGGATGGCACACGGAGATGACATTGGTATTTTGTACTGTGTTCAGGTAGATAGCTGGATTCGTAGACGCTGGATTACTCTCCTGTTAGCCCCTACATGCTTGTGAACCTCGAATCGCTTCCCCTGCGAGATAAAGTCGCTCAGCTCATCATTGCACGGCTCGGATCCAACATGCCGCCGGGCATTACGGTTGAAGAGGATGTTGCGCGCATGGAGGAGCTGCTGGAACGCTGTCCTCTAGGAGGACTCATCGTGTTCAATGGCGATATATCCAGCGCGCCGCAGGCACTTGCGCGGTTGCAGGCCAACGCGAAGTACCCGCTTCTAATTGCTTCCGATATCGAGCGGGGATTCGGGCAGCAATTCAGGGGAGGCACCGTCTTTCCGCATGCCATGGCGTACTCGGCACTGGGGGAAGAGGCGGAAGATCTGCTGGAGGAGTCGGCGCGCGTGACGGCACGGGAGGCGCTCGCTTGCGGAGTCCATATCGCTTTCGCTCCGGTAGCCGATATCAACCGCAATATTGCGAATCCGATCATCTCGACGCGGGCCTTTGCAACGGAGCCTGCACAGGCAGCTCGGCTCATTCGTGCCTACATCCGAGGATGTCATGCTGAGGGGCTGATGGCAACGGCCAAGCACTTTCCGGGTCACGGCAACACCAGCGAGGATTCCCATGATAGGACGCCTGTCGTACACAGTCCTCGTGTAGAACTGGACGCACTGGACCTTGTGCCGTTTCGAGCGGCGATCGAGGAGGGTGTGGATCTCATCATGACGGCGCACGTTGCCTTTCCTGCGCTAGATTCCAGTGGCCTGCCCGCCACGCTCTCCCGCCGGATCTTGAACGATTTGTTGCGGAATGAACTACACTTTCAAGGAGCGGTGATCACCGATAGCATGCTCATGGGGGCCGTGCGCGGAGAGGATGTAGATGTAGGCGCACAAGCCGTTGCATTGCTAAAGGCTGGTGTAGATATCATTCTCGATCCCCCCGATTCGGAGAAGATCGTGGAGGGCGTCGTCCAGGCTGTGGAACAGGGCATGCTGGATGAAACCCGTATCGACGAGGCACTCTCTCGCGTTGGTGTGTTGAAACAGTGCCTTGTAGAACGATTCGGGGCGCAGTTCTTTACGAACCCCGGAAGCCATTTCTCCCTGTCGGACGTAGGCTCCGCAACAAGTCATGACCTCGCCGAACGGGTTGCGCTTCGTGCGGTAACGGTCGTTTCCAGCCAGGCTGGGATCCTGCCGCTGGATCCGGTACGTGTCTCAGAGGAAGGATTTCTGGCCATTCTCATCAAACCTTGGCGCTCTCGTCTCGACCCACCGGAAGCTCCATTAGGCGAAGCCATCCAGAAGACCTTTCCGGGGGCTCGTTACGTTGAGGTCGGTCCGGAAACGGGCCCGGCAACGCTGGACGAGCTGAGGCATCAAGCCGGTGGTGTTGGGCATGTACTTGTGGCGATGGTGGTAAAGCCGGCAGCGTGGCAATTGTACGGGCTCTTGCCTGAGCAGAAGCGGTTTGTAGAAGATCTGGTCGCTGAGCGTCCCGTCATACTTGCGTCGCTCGGAAGTCCCTATGCGTTGAACGACTTCCCTCGTGCTGCCGCTCGCCTTTGCACCTTCAGTGATGTCCCGGTCTCCCAGGAGGCTCTCGTTTCGATGCTGGCCGGAAAGAAGGCATGAGGGTAATGATCACAGAGTATTGAAAGGGCAGGGTGTACGAGTCCTGTATATTTCGGGGGCGCCATCTTACGTGGCCTTCTAGCATTTGTGTTTCATATCGACCTGGAGGAGTTTATGGCTGTCTATTCTCACTCCGTTGAGTTAGGTGCACCGGCTGCACCGTTTGACCTCAGGATCGCGAATCCCGGCGTGGACGGCCGGACCGGCGAGCGGCGGTGCCTGGAGGATTTTGCGGAGGCATCCGTGCTGGTCGTCGTATTCATGTGCAACCACTGCCCCTACGCACAGCATGTCGAGGACACACTGATCCGGCTGGCGCGGCACTATGCGGATCGGGGTGTGCAGTTCGTCTTTATCAGTTCGAACGACCCCGAGGCCTACCCGGAAGATTCGTTCGAGAACATGGCGATACGGGCACAGGAAAAGGACTATCCATTCCCATATCTCTATGACGAGACACAGGAGGTCGCAAAGTCCTACGATGCGCAATGCACGCCGGATCTGTACGTATACCGGAACGAAGGCGGGACCTTTCTGCTTCGGTACCACGGGCGCATCGATGAGACCAGGCCGGGGCAGGGGGTGTCCACCGGAAAGGATCTGGAGCGCGCACTGGAGGGGCTGTTGTCCGGAGGTGAGTTGACGTTCGAGCAGTACCCCTCCATGGGGTGCAGCATCAAGTGGCGGCCTGAGAATCGTTGAGGGGTGGCGAATGCACGTTGGAGGTCATGCAATCCATACCGGGGAGAAGTAATTTCCAGCTTTTGTTTTCCTAACCTCCAACCTCGACCGAATGGATTGGATCGTCCTGCTGCCACCGGTTCTGGCCATTGTTCTGGCGTTGTGGACCCGGCAGGTGTACCTGGCGCTCATTGTTGGTCTGTGGCTTGGGACCACCATTCTGCAAGACGGCAATCCCATTGCCGGGTTACGTGAGCTGGGGGATCAGATCGTCCTCGTGTTTCAGGATGCGGGCAATACGCGCGTGATCCTGTTCTGCCTCCTCGTAGGCGGTCTGGTGGCACTCGTGCAGGCATCGGGTGGGGTTGCGGGATTCATAGCCTGGGCGCAGCAGCGGGGCCTGGGCAGAACACGGCGGAGCGCCGAGGTGCTGGCCTGGGCTGTCGGGATGATCATCTTCGTAGAGTCCAGTATTACCTGCCTGGTCGTTGGGGCTGTGAGCCGGCCCTTCTTCGACAGGTTGCAGCTTCCTCGAGAAAAACTGGCCTACTACTGCGATGCTACGAGCGCACCGGTATGTATGATGATTCCCTTGAACGGGTGGGGGGCCTATGTGTTGGGCCTCCTGGCTGCGCAAGGTGTGGTCAGCGGAGCGGTAGTGTTGCTCGCGGAATCTCTGCTTTACAACTTCTACTGCATCCTCGTCATCCTGTTTACGCTGCTACTTGCCGTATCAGGATGGGGCTTCGGTGCCATGCGCCGTGCCGAAGTGCGTGCCAGTAAAACGGGAGATGTCATCCGCCCAGGGGCTCGCCCGCTCATCTCGGAAGAGATAACCGAATTGAAGCCGCTTCCGGGAGCGGGCGAGAATGCCCGTAACCTTCTGATCCCCCTTTCCGTGATGGTCGTCATGATCTTCGTCGGATTGTGGATCACGGGGGAGGGAGATATCACGCAGGGGAGTGGCTCTACGGCAGTTTTCTGGGCTGTAGGGATTGCAATCGTGGCTGCGATGGTTCTCTACGCGTTCCCGCGTAAGAGTCATGGCGGGAGGCCGGTCATGAAGATCGGTGAATCCACGGACCTGGTTCTTCGAGGCAGTGCCGGTCTCGTGGGGGTGACCGTGCTGATCGTACTTGCGTTTGCCTTGGGCCAGGTCTCGCGTGAGCTGGAAATGGGGCCCTACCTCGTTGGCATGGTCGGAAGCGGGAGAGGAGCGTGGTGGATGCCCGCGCTCATATTCCTGGTGGCTGGCTTCATTTCGTTTACACTGGGCTCTTCCTGGGCGACATTCGCCATCCTCATCCCTATCGCGCTGCCCCTTGCTTCCGGTCTGGACATGCCCCTAGCGTTATTTCTGGGTGCCGTGCTCTCCGGTGGTGTTTTCGGTGACCACGCTTCGCCACTGTCTGATACGACCATCATTTCTTCTATGTCGGCCGCGTGCGACCACGTAGACCACGTAAATACGCAGCTTCCCTATGCTCTTCTCATGGCTGTATGCTCTCTGGTAGGTTTCCTTATTGCAGGGGCAATCGTCTGATACTTTGCCGCCTTGTCGAATTGTTAGTGACCTCTCGGTTATAGGGCTGGCTTATTCGAAGGGGAGATACACCAGATAACTTCGCTGCATTCTCGTCGACTGCGCCCTAAAAATTCATGTGTGAGAACAATGTAAGCGCTTTCATGAAGCCTTTGTTAATTAAGTTTAAATAAAACACAAATTTAGGGTGCGTGAGGGGCGTCTTCTATTGATTGTGGATACGGGGGTGATGTAACTATGACCTGCGAAAGCGGTCCCAGTTCGTCCGACTTAGTAGGCCACCAATTGACACATCTGCTTCGGACGGAGTAGCAAATCTTCGGAACGCTTCACATCTACGTTTTTTCCCATCAGCAAGGGCTAAGAGTATGCGGAAGGGCATTACATGCTCAATTTTCGGGCAAGCGCTATCCTCCCCGGCGCTTTTTGTGCTCGCACTGTTCGTTGTGAACGTGTGGGGGGGATTCAGTGCAGGCGATGCATTTGCTCAGCAAGGTGCAGCCAGGGTCCCGATAAGCGGGACCGTTTTGAGCGGGGATAATAACGAACCGCTTCCGGGAGTCAACATCATTGTCAAAGGGACAACAATCGGAACGAGCAGCGATGCCGACGGTCGATTCGAACTCAATGTTCCGAGCCTGCAAGACACGCTGGTGCTCTCTTTCATCGGCTACACGACGCAGGAAGTCGCACTCGCGGGACGCACGGAGTTGAGTGTGACGTTAGCTCCCGAGGTTCTGACCGGTGAAGAGGTCGTGGTCGTGGGCTACGGATCGATCTCGGAGGAAGACCTCACTGGTTCCACGTCAAGGATCCGGGGCGAAGAACTGCTCTCACGGCCCGCGCTCAGTGTGGAGCAGGCGCTGGCGGGTAAGGCGCCGGGCGTCCAGATCACGACCAACTCGGGTCGCCCTGGCGGACGCACGAACGTTCGTATCCGTGGCAGTGGCTCCATCAATGCTTCGAATGCACCGCTTTACGTGGTAGATGGGGTTGTGTTGACGGCTGGTATCTCGTCGATCGATCCGAACGACATTGAGTCCATCGAAGTGCTCAAGGATGCGTCGTCTACGGCGATCTACGGTACGCGCGGCTCGAACGGCGTCATCATGATCACGACGAAGCGTGGCCGTCGTAACTCCAGCAATCTTACTTACCACGGCTACACGACTGCGGGCCGGATGGCGCGCAAACAGGAAGTGCTTTCTTCGGAGGAGTTTCTCTACATCGAGGAGCAGGCCTACGCCAACGCTCAGAAGTACGACCCCGTTGGCTGGGCCAACGGCCGTTATCGCGACCCGAAGGAGATTCGGCGCGAATACATGGTGGGTAACACACTTGGAAACCCCGAACTCTTCGATGAGAATCTCAATCCGCTCTACGACGTGGACTGGCAGGATGCCGTGACGCGGACCGCTATCAGCCAGTCGCACAACCTGGCGTATACCGGCGGAGCAGATAACACGACCTATGGTCTCTTCCTGGGTTACACCGAAGAGAACGGCATCATCAAGGATAGCTACATG
>Ga0182742_1004650_pt1 | contig 12260 bp, 8 predicted proteins | sample eDN5th37CBELigMG_FD_128880 | JGI IMG/M metagenome (GOLD analysis project Ga0182742, IMG submission 128880) | Enriched Miracle-Growth compost microbial communities from Emeryville, California, USA - eDNA 5th pass 37_C BE-Lig MG (version 2)... ... | reverse complement strand
CCGTGGAACTTCCCCCTCGCCATCTTCATCGGCCCCGCTGCCGCGGCCCTGGCAGCGGGCAACACCGCCATCGCCAAGCCCGCCGAGCAGACGCCGCTGATTGCAGCCCTCGCGGTGAAGCTGTGCCATGAGGCAGGCATCCCGGATGACGTACTCCAGCTCGCCCCCGGCGACGGCAAGGCTGGCGCCGCGCTCACCAGCGACCCGCGCATTGCAGGCGTCGCCTTCACCGGCTCCACCGCCACCGCCCATGCGATCAACCGCGCCCTCGCCGCCCGCAACGGCCCCATCGGCGTGCTGATCGCGGAGACGGGCGGGCAGAACGCCCTCATCGTCGACAGCTCCGCCCTGCCGGAGCAGGTGACACGCGACGTGATGAGCAGCGCCTTCCAGAGCGCCGGCCAGCGGTGCAGCGCCCTGCGCGTCCTCTACCTTCAGGAGGACATCGCAGACGCCACTCTGGAGATGATCCGCGGCGCGTTCGAAGCGCTGGTGATCGGCGACCCTGCCAACCTCGCCACCGATGTCGGCCCGGTGATCGACAGCGAGGCGCAGCAATCGCTCGACAGCCACCTCATCCAGATGCGCGCCACCGGCCGCCGCGTCTGGCAGCGGGATCTCCCGCCCGGCTGCGAGAGCGGCAGCTTCGTCGCCCCCGCCATCGTGGAGATCGGCTCCATCACGGACCTTCAGGCAGAGAACTTCGGCCCCGTCCTCCACGTCGCGCGCTTCCCGGCGGGCGGGCTGGAACGGGTGATCGATGAGATCAACACTTGCCGCTACGGCCTCACCCTCGGCCTGCACAGCCGCATCGACGCGGTGCGCCGGCTGGTCGAGAGCCGCGCCCGCGTCGGCAACCTCTACGTCAACCGCAACCAGATCGGCGCGGTCGTCGGCAGCCAGCCCTTCGGCGGCGAGGGCCTCTCAGGCACCGGCCCCAAGGCCGGCGGCCCGCACTACGTGGTGCGCTTCGCGACCGAGCGGGTGACGACGGTGGACACGACGGCGGCGGGCGGCAACGCCACGCTGCTGGCGGGGGGTTGAGGCTGCGGGGGCAGGTTGTGCTCTGTAGCCGATGTTCCGGGACTTGCCCCAAGGCGAAAAGGCGACGTAGGATTAGCCATGGAAATCTGGGCGCTTGTGATCGGATGCGGCATGTTGCTCGCCACCGGGCGCGCGCTGTTTCTTGGTGCGGCATCGGCTGGAGCGGACGGCATCACCCGCCAAGATGAGCCGCTTTTCTACTGGTTGTGTGTTGTCTCTGGCGTGGCCGCTGCGGCGGTTCTCCTGTATGTGGGGCTGCGGGGGGCCGGCGACTAACGCTCACCTACCGTCACCCCGGCCTTGAGCCGGGGTCCCGCTGACTCATCCAGCAGGTCAGACGAGGCAACGGGACAAGTCGCGCCAATCCGGGTTCGCCTGCTCGATCAGTGCGAACTTCCACTCTCGCCGCCATCGCTTCAGGCGCTTCTCGTGAGCGATGCAACCCTCGATCGTGTCACCGCGCTCTGCCCACACCAGCCGATCAAGGCCATAGCGGCGGCAGAAATCCGAGCCGGTGCCGGCGCGGTGCTGAGTGATGCGGGCTGGCAGGTCTCGGGTCACGCCGACATACATCGTGCTGCGGTAGCGGTCGGCCATGATGTACACCCATCCACCTCTCAACTCGCTGTCCATTCGCTTTGCTGAAGAGAAGCGGGACCCCGGGTCAAGCCCGGGGTGACGAATTGGAGCGCAACCTCCCCCACCACCCCCTTGCCTCACCCCCCAACATCGCGCATCCCGCGCACATGACCATCCTCTCCGACCGCTGGATCCGCGACGAAGCCCGCCGTGCAGGCATGATCGAACCTTTCGTGGAGCGGCAGCAGGCGGAAGGCTGCATCTCCTATGGCCTGTCCTCCTACGGCTATGACGCGCGAGTGGCGGACGAGTTCAAGATTTTCACCAATGTCGACAATGCGGTGGTGGACCCGAAGAACTTCTCCGCAACCAGCTTCGTGGACCGCAAGACCGACGTCTGCATCATACCGCCCAACAGCTTTGCCCTGGCCCGTACCGTGGAATATTTCCGCATCCCGCGCGACGTGCTGGTCATCTGCCTCGGCAAGTCCACCTATGCCCGCTGCGGCATCATCGTGAACGTCACCCCGCTGGAACCGGAGTGGGAAGGGCACGTGACGCTGGAGTTTTCCAATACCACGCCGCTGCCCGCAAAGATCTACGCCAATGAAGGCGCCTGCCAGTTCCTGTTCCTGAAAGGGAACGAGCCCCCGCAGATCAGTTACGCAGACCGGTCCGGCAAATATATGGGACAACAGGGGGTTACGCTCCCTCGGCTTTAGGTACAGCGCGGCCCCGGCACCTTGGGCGATGAGGTGCGTTAGGGTGGCAGCGGCGAAACGATATTGCCGCTTGCCATTGGGGGAGAGTCACGCATGTCCACCATCGCCGCGATCATCGGGCGCATCCTGCTGGGTGCGCTGTTCATCATCTCAGGCCTGCAGAAAATCGCCGCACCCGGCGCTACGGCCAGCTACATCGAAAGCGTGACGACGCTGCCGGGCAGCCTCGCCCTGCCGACCGGCATCTTCGAGGTCGTTGCAGGCGTCTTGCTGGCAATCGGGCTGATGAGCCGGCTGGTCTCCATCGTGCTCGCCGTATTCGTCGCGCTCACGATCATGTTCTTCCACAACCAGATCACTGATCCCACGCAAGGCACGCAGGCGCTGAAGAACGTGGCGATCATCGGCGGACTGCTGATGGTGTTCGCCTATGGGCAGATGCGCTGGAGCTACGACCACATCAAGACAGAGCGGCGCGGAGAGATCGCGACCCGCGAGGCAGAGCGCCGCGCCCATGAGGCGGAGCTCGCCGCCGCACGCGCGGAAGGCCGGGCAGCGGCCAGCGGTACAGTGGTGACGGACGTCCACCATGACGATACGCCTGTTGCCCGCCGCCGCCAGTGGTGGCGCTACTGAACAAGAACGGGACGGAGGGGATTTGATGGATTTGGAGGAACTGGGCGCCGAGCTGGCGAAGCTGCGCGGCGAAGTCACCGCCATGCAGGGGCGGCTTCGCGCCGCGGAGGATTACCGGGAGCTGGTCAACCTTCAGGGCGCCTATGGCTACTACGTCGACAAAGGTCTGTGGGACCGCGCCGCCGACCTATTCGCTCGGGACGGCACGTTGGAGATCGCAGGGCGCGGCGTCTATGTCGGCAAGGATCGGGTCCGCGAATACCTGCACCGCCTGCCTGCTTATGGCCGTGGCGTGCTCTTCAACCACATGCAGCTACAGCCCGTGCTGCACATCGACAGCGAAGGCGGCACGGCCAAAGGCCGCTGGCGCGCGCTGATGATGATCGGCTGGCTGGGCAAGGAAGGCCGCTGGGGCGAGGCGACTTACGAGAACAGCTACGTGCGGGAAAACGGCAAATGGCGCATCGCATCCCTGCACGGCGTCATCAACTTCTACACCGAGTATGATGAGGGCTGGCATCGCGGCGGTGTCCCGCTGCTGCGCTCGACCGAGGGGCTGGAGCCGGACCGGCCGCAGACCTTCGAATATGAAGCCTATCCGGAGCCAGTGATCGCCCCCTTCCACTACGAAGAGGTCTAAGACGGCTTCGGGCGTTCTGGCGCCAAAGCGGGTTTTGCGATGACAAGTGTCAAGCGGCGCTTTTGGGCCAATGCACCGAGAGTTCAGCACTTTAGAAGCCGTCCCGGTGCTTGACAGGGTGTCAACTTTGTCAAGCACCGGGCCAAGCCGCAGGTCAAAAGCTCACTCTCGCGCTCAGCTTCACGTTGCGGCCGGCCAGCGGCACGAAATCCTTCGTGAAGCTGGCATGACGGCGGCCTTCCACGTCGAAGACATTGTCCGCCTGCAGCAGCACGGTGACGTTGTCGTCACCCTCCAGCGGGTGCCAGGCGAGGGACAGGTTGACGAAGGTGAAGCTGTCGGTCGGCGTCTCCAGCGGAGCAACGCGGGTCTGTTCGTCGAACCACTGCACCTCCGCGCGGATGTCGAAATGACCGGCCTGCGCCTCCAGCCCCGCGAGCAGGCTCAGCGGCGGGATGCGCGGCACGGGGGAGCCATCCGCCAGCGTCGCCCGGACATAGTCGCCGCGCAGGTCTCCAACGAGGCTGAAGTGGCGCCCGCGATACAGATCGGCAGAAATCTCGCCTTCGATGCCGAACTGGTCCGCATCCTGTTGGAGGAACTGGAACACCGGCAGACCGTCTTCGTCTCCCCCCGTCTCTTCAAGGAAAATGAAGCGGTCGAACCAGTTGCGGTAGGCGGACAGGCTCAACCGCGCCGGGCCGAGATCGCCGCGCAGATAGGCCTCCACGCCCCATGAGCCTTCCTTGCGTAGCTCCGCATTGCCGAGTTCGAATTGTTGGGTGGCAATGTGCGGCCCCTCCGCGAACAGCTCCTGCGCCGACGGAGCACGCTCCGCCCGCGATGCGTTGAGGCCCAGCCGCAATCGGTCCGCCAATGCGTAGGACAGGCCAAGGGCGCCGGACCATGTGTCAAAGTCGCGCTTCTCACCGATGGAATGTGCATCGATGACCGTGCGCTCGTATCGACCGCCCACCTCAATCTCGAACGCGTCGAGCGCCAGCTCCTGCACGGTGAACAGGGCGAACGTGTCGGTCTTGTTCGGGGGGACGAAGGCCTCCGCGCCGGTGGCGACGAAATCCGTGTGGCCGTATTGCGCGCCGATCGAGCCGCCCCACCCGTCGCGGCGCGACTGAACGAGCTCCACCCGACCCTCGACTCCCTCTACCTCGAAGACCGTGCCGATCTCGTCACCCTCGAACTCGGTATGGGTGTAGTCGCTGTAGCCCCAGCGGGTGTGCAGCGCGTCGAAGAACCCTCCGCCAAGGTCCAGCACGCCGCGCAAATCTGCGCGGTACTGGCGAAGGCCGATCGTGACGGGAACATCGCCGTGGTCGTGGCCCTCGTCATGATCGTGATCGTGATCCTCGCCCTCTTCGTCTTCGTGGTGGGCGTGCCCCATGCCAGGGCGCGCAGGCACGCCGTACTCGGTATCGTAAAAGCTGAAGGCGGCGCCGAGGCTGCTTCCTCCGGAGAAGAAGCTAAGGCCCGTGCCCAAGCTCTTTGTCTCGGTCGCGCTGTTCGGCAGGACGCCCCGCAGGTTTGCCACCTCCCGCAGTTCGGCGGCTTCCTCCGCCTCGCCCTCAGCCTCATGCTCGGCAGCATCGGCCAGCAGCTCGGTCCGTAGCGCGTCTGACGCGACGTAGCCGGCAATCTCCGCATCAGCGGTGCGGTGGTACGAACCATCGATGTGGAAGGCGACCGCGGTGCTGAGGGGCAGGTCTACCGAGAGGCCCGCCTCCCGACGATCAGAGGCCGTGTCGAGGCTGGCGAGGCCGTCCACATGGGCCGGCTCCTCCAAGGGGCGCGTGTGGAGGCGCTTGGTGATGACGTTCACCGCGCCGCCAATGGCCTGACTGCCATAGAGCAGCACGGCCGGCCCGCGCAGAACTTCGATCCGCTCGGCGATCAGCGGGTCCACCGTCACCGCATGATCCGCCGATGTGCTGGATGCGTCGATGGAGCCGATCCCGTCGGTCAGCACGCGAACCCGGTCACCCTGGAAGCCGCGCAGCACAGGGCGGGAGGCACCGGGTGAGAAGCTGGTGGCGGACACGCCCGGCAGCTTGGCCAGCACTTCCCCGATCTGCCCATCTAGGTTCCGCTGCAGTTCCACCCCCTCGACCACCGATGTGCCGGCAAGCACGTCCAGCCGGTCGAGCCCGGCAGCGGTTACGACGATGGGGCCGTGGAAGTCGTCACCGCCCGGCGGCGAGGCGTCAACGGCGCGCGGGGTGGAATGGGCGCCGGATTGGGCGAGCGCAGGAATGGGAAGGAGGAGCGGCAGCGCAAAGCCAGCCGCTAGGAGCGAAGCACGCGAAGACATGAGACCGGACCCCGTCGCTTATGGGTTATGGTATATCGTCTAGTCTACTGCGTCGCGGGCCGTTGCCAAGTGTAATTTTGCACTTGCGAAGGTGCAGATGCGAGCGAAAGTTATCCAGCGGCAGCGCGAGCGAGGCGTGCGTACCCCTCACCGAGCCCGATCAGCGGGAGCAGTGCGTGCATGTCTGGGCCGGACGGGCGTCCTGTCAGCGCCAGTCGCAGCGGCAGGAACAGCGCCTTGCCCTTCCGTCCGGTCGCCTCCTTCAGCCTCGATGTCAGCGCACCCCAAGGGTCGTCGCCGTGCGGAAGGCGCCCCGGCGCGAGCTGCTCTGCTGCAAGGGCGAGATATGCGCGCGTCTCGTCGTCGAATGCCGGCTGCTCCACCGGGCCGGTGACGACGCCCCACCAATCGCCCGCGTCGGCGATTGTGGAGAGGTTAGGGCGGATCGCCTCCCACGCCGCTTCACCCATGCCCTGGGGCAGGCGATCGGCCACTCTTGAATAGGGGAACTGATGAAGGATCGCGCTGTTGAGCCGCGCCAGTTCCTCTGCGTTGAAACGTGCCGGAGCACGGCCGAAGGTGCCCAGGTCGAAGCTCTCGATCAGTGCCTCACGCGACGCGATCGGCTCCACCGCCTGGGATGTGCCGAGACGGGCGAGCAGCGCCACCACGGCCTCAGGCTCGATCCCCTGCTCCCGCAGAGCGTCGCAATCCAGCGAACCGAGGCGCTTCGACAGCTTGCCCTCGCGCCCGACGAGCAGCGCCTCATGCGCGAAACGCGGCGGCTGGGTGCCAAGGGCGGTGAACATCTGGATCTGCACCGCCGTGTTAGAGACGTGATCCTCTCCCCGCAGCACATCCGTCACGCCCATGTCGATGTCATCCACGGCGCTAGGCAGCATGTAGAGCCATGATCCATCTGCGCGCCGAACCACAGGATCGGAAAGTTGCGAGGGGTCGAAATGTTGGCGGCCGCGAATGCCGTCTTCCCAGTCGATTTGCTCTGCGTGATCCAGCTTGAAGCGCCAGTGCGGCACGGTTCCAGCCGCCTCTTTGACAGCACGCTCCTCCGCAGTGAGCGAGAGCGCCGCGCGGTCATAGATCGGCGGAAGCCCACGCCCAAGGAGCACCTTTCGCTTGAGGTCCAGCTCCTGCGCCGTTTCGTAGCAGGGATAGATCCGCCCGCCCGACTTCAGCCGCTCGAACGCGTCCTCATAGAGGGCAAGCCGCACTGATTGCCGTTCCTCACACTCGGCTTCCAGACCGAGCCAGGCCAGATCGCGCCGGATGCTCTCGACAAAGCGCTCCTCGCTGCGCGCGGCATCGGTATCGTCGATCCGCAGCAGGAAGCGCCCCCCGGCCTTGCGGGCGAGCAGCCAATTGTGCAGCGCGGTTCGCAGATTGCCGACATGCAGGCGGCCCGTGGGCGAGGGAGCGAAGCGGGTGGTGACGGTCATGGTTCCTCGCGCTAGCCAGAAACGGCAGCGGGAGGAAGCGCGCTCTGCAGCGCGGGCGACCACCCGCGCCACGGATGAGCAATAACCCCTCCGGTGCCGCCTATTGAGAGAACAACGTCACTGAGCGCCCAGCGCCTGATATTTCAATACCGTTCTCAGGCGTGCGTCGGGCACGCTCGGCGGAGTCCAGCACCCCGGCAAGCTGTGTCAGCTCTGGCGGCATCGCGATCTCACAAACGGCTTGTGCAGGACCGGAGGGGCGCCCCGTCTCCAGCGAACCGTTTTCATAGCGATAGCTCCAGACAAACCCGGCGCAACGCGGATCGTAGCTGATCGTCTCTGCATCGATGGAGATGGCGATGCCGAACGACGCGTCCAGCGGCTGGCCGTCGACTCCCGCGACGCGATACTCGCCCGCCAGAGCCTCCGGCACGGCCAACCGCTGATCCGTCGCGACGCCGCTGGGAGGCGAAACCGGGGGCGCGGCGTGGTTACTGCTCTCTCGGCCGCACGAGGCGGTGAGCAGGAGGAGCGAGAGTACAATCAGTCGCATCGGGTTAGGCGGCCTTTGTCGTTCGTCTCATCACCATAAACGAAAACCCCGCCGGATCGCTCCGGCGGGGTCATCTTTGTGCTACCCGGAGGGCGGCCGGATTACTCCTCTTCGGAGGCTTCCGGCGTGCTCTCAGGCGTCTCGTCGCTCTGGATCAGGTACTCGCCCGCATCGGCATCTGTGCCGTGGGTCTCACCTTCCATGCGCGCCAGCGGATCGTCGCCGATCGCCGCTTCGGGGCCTTGGGCCAATTCGGCCGCGTGCTCTTCCTCGGCGGTGCGGGCAGCGATGAGGGACTCCTGAGCCCTCCTCCACTGCGAGCGGATCGCGGCGTCGCGGCTGGAGGCGGTGACACGCATCCGGTTCATGCCCGCGCCGGTGCCGGCGGGGATGAGACGGCCCACGATCACGTTCTCCTTGAGGCCGATCAGCGTGTCCTGCTTGCCCTCGACCGCAGCCTGCGTCAGCACCCGGGTGGTCTCCTGGAAGGAGGCCGCCGAGATGAACGAACGCGTCTGCAGGCTCGCCTTGGTGATGCCGAGCAGCACCGGAGTGCCGGAGGCCGGCTGCTTGCCCTTGGGGAGCTTCGAGTTGACCTCGTTCATCTCCTCAAGATCGACCTGCTCGCCAGGCAGCAGCGTGGTGTCGCCGCCATCGGTGATCTCGACCTTCTGCAGCATCTGGCGAACGATCACCTCGATGTGCTTGTCGTTGATCTTCACGCCCTGCAGTCGATAGACTTCCTGGATCTCGCTGACGAGATACTCTGCCAGCGCCTCCACGCCCAACACTTCGAGGATGTCGTGCGGATTAGGGCTGCCTGAGATCAGCGTATCGCCCTTCTTGACGAAGTCGCCTTCCTGGACGTCGATCACCTTGGTCTTGGGGATCAGGTACTCGACCGGGCTCCCCTCCTCCGGAATGATCGCGATCTTGCGCTTCGCCTTGTAGTCGCGAACGAACTCGATCCGACCGCTGATCTTGGCGATGATCGCGTTGTCCTTCGGGATCCGTGCCTCGAAAAGCTCCGCCACCCGCGGCAGACCGCCGGTGATGTCGCGAGTCTTGGCGGCTTCACGCGAAGCACGAGCGAGAATGTCGCCGGCCTCGACCTGCTGACCGTCCTCTACCGAGAGCGTCGTACCAGGGGCGAGCATGTAGCGCGCCGCCTCGGTCTCGTCCGAAGCCTCGTTGAGCAGGGTCAGACGCGGACGCAGGTCCTCCTTCTTGGAGCGGCCGGCGGCGCGATACTCGGTCACGACACGCTGGGCGATGCCGGTGGCCTCGTCCACGCGCTCTTCCATCGTCTTGCCTTCGGCCAGATCCTGGTAACGGACCGTGCCCGATTGCTCCGTGATGATCGGCAGGGTGAACGGATCCCACTCCGCAAGCCGCTGGCCTTCCGTCACGGTCGCGCCGTCTTCCACCATCAGCACGGTGCCGTAAGGCACCCGATGGATCGCGCGCTCACGCCCGGCCGGATCGATTACCACCATCTCACCGCTTCGGGCGAGCGACAGCCGCCGGCCGCGCTTGTCCACGATTGTAGGCATGTCGCGGTAGTTGACCGTGCCGTCGGAGATGGACTCCAGATGGCTGGTCTCGTTCACCTGCGCCGCACCGCCGATGTGGAAGGTCCGCATCGTCAGCTGGGTGCCCGGCTCGCCGATGGACTGCGCGGCGATAACACCGACAGCCTCACCGATATTCACCGGCGTACCGCGAGCCAGATCACGACCGTAGCACGTACCGCACACGCCCTGCTCCGCCTCGCACACCAGCGGCGAACGGATCTTGGCGACCTGAACTTCGGCCTCCTCGATCGCCTTCACCATCGGCTCGTCCAGCAGCGTGCCCGCCTTGACGACGACCTCGCCAGTGGCCGCATTGACGATGTCTTCCGCCGTGGTCCGGCCGAGGATACGCTCCGCCAGCGACGCGATGACGGAACCACCCTGGATGATGGCGCGCATCTCCAAGGCCCGCTCGGTCTTGCAGTCGTCCTCAACGATCACGCAGTCCTGCGACACGTCAACCAGGCGGCGGGTCAGGTAACCCGAGTTCGCCGTCTTGAGCGCGGTGTCGGCCAGACCCTTGCGGGCGCCGTGGGTGGAGTTGAAGTACTCAAGGACGGTCAGGCCCTCCTTGAAGTTCGAGATGATCGGCGTCTCGATGATCTCGCCCGAAGGCTTGGCCATCAGGCCGCGCATGCCGGCGAGCTGCTTCATCTGCGCCGGCGAACCGCGCGCACCGGAGTGGCTCATCATGTAGATCGAGTTCACCGGCTTCTGCCGCCCCGTCTCGTCCTTCGGCTGTGCACGGATCTCGTCCATCATGGCGTTCGCCACCTGGTCGCCACAACGGCTCCAGGCGTCGATCACCTTGTTGTACTTCTCCTGCTGGGTGATGAAGCCGTCCTGGTACTGCTGCTCATAATCAGCCACCAGCGCCTTCGTCTCCTCGACCAGCTGCACCTTGCTCTCGGGGATGATCATGTCATCCTTGCCGAAGGAGATGCCGGCCTTGAAGGCGTGGCGGAAGCCGAGCGCCATGATCGCGTCGGCGAACAGCACCGTGTCCTTCTGGCCCGTGTGACGATACACCTGGTCGATGACGTCGCCGATCTCCTTCTTGGTGAGGAGCCGGTTGACGACCTCGAACGGCACGGTGTGCCGCTTCGGCAGGCACTCGCCGATCAGCATGCGACCCGGCGTCGTCTCGACGCGCTTCATGTACTCGCGGCCGTTCTCGTCCACCTGGGGCACGCGGCTGGTGATCTTCGAGTGGAGCGTCACCGCGCCGACATGCAGCGCCTGGTGCACCTCGGCGATGTCCGCCAGCACCATTCCCTCACCCGGCTCGCCTTCGCGGTCCATCGAGAGATAGTAGATGCCCAGCACCATGTCCTGCGAAGGCACGATGATCGGCTTGCCGTTCGCAGGGCTGAGGATGTTGTTGGTCGACATCATCAGCACGCGCGCTTCCAGCTGCGCCTCAAGGCTCAGCGGGACGTGCACGGCCATCTGGTCACCGTCGAAGTCCGCGTTGAAGGCGGAGCAGACCAGCGGGTGAAGCTGGATCGCCTTGCCCTCGATCAGCACGGGCTCGAACGCCTGGATGCCGAGGCGGTGGAGCGTCGGCGCGCGGTTCAGCAGCACCGGATGCTCGCGGATCACCTCGTCGAGGATGTCCCAGACCTCCTTGCGCTCCTTCTCCACCCACTTCTTTGCCTGCTTCAGGGTCATGGACAGACCCTTGGCGTCGAGGCGGGCATAGATGAACGGCTTGAACAGCTCGAGTGCCATCTTCTTCGGCAGGCCGCACTGGTGCAGCTTGAGCTCCGGACCGGTCACGATCACCGAACGGCCCGAATAGTCCACGCGCTTGCCGAGCAGGTTCTGGCGGAAGCGGCCCTGCTTGCCCTTCAGCATGTCGGACAGCGACTTCAGCGGACGCTTGTTGGCGCCGGTGATGACGCGGCCACGGCGACCATTGTCAAAGAGCGCGTCAACCGCTTCCTGCAGCATGCGCTTTTCGTTGCGGACGATGATGTCCGGCGCGCGCAGCTCCATCAGCCGCTTCAAGCGGTTGTTGCGGTTGATGACGCGGCGATAAAGGTCGTTGAGGTCGGACGTCGCGAAGCGGCCGCCATCCAGCGGGACCAGCGGGCGCAGTTCCGGCGGAATGACCGGGACCACGTCGAGGATCATCCATTCCGGGCGGTTGCCGGATTCGATGAAGCTTTCGACCACCTTCAGCCGCTTGATGATCTTCTTGGGCTTGAGCGAGCTCTTGGTCTCGGCCAGCTCCTTGAGCAGGTCTTCCTTCTCGCGCTCAAGGTCCAGATCCATGAGCATGATCTTGACCGCCTCGGCGCCGATGCCGGCGGTGAAGGCGTCTTCGCCATACTCGTCCTGAGCGTCGAGCAGCTCGTCCTCGGTCAGCAGCTGGAACTTCTCCAGCGGCGTAAGGCCGGGCTCGGTGACGATGTAGCTCTCGAAGTACAGCACGCGCTCGAGCTGCTTGAGCTGCATGTCGAGCAGCAAGCCGATGCGGCTCGGCAGGCTCTTCAGGAACCAGATGTGCGCAACCGGCGCGGCCAGCTCGATATGGCCCATGCGCTCGCGGCGCACCTTGGTGACGGTCACTTCGACGCCGCACTTCTCGCAGACGACGCCCTTGTACTTCATGCGCTTGTACTTGCCGCAAAGGCACTCGTAGTCCTTCACCGGGCCGAAGATGCGCGCGCAGAACAAGCCGTCACGCTCGGGCTTGAACGTGCGGTAGTTGATCGTCTCCGGCT
>Ga0182742_1004648_pt1 | contig 12263 bp, 17 predicted proteins | sample eDN5th37CBELigMG_FD_128880 | JGI IMG/M metagenome (GOLD analysis project Ga0182742, IMG submission 128880) | Enriched Miracle-Growth compost microbial communities from Emeryville, California, USA - eDNA 5th pass 37_C BE-Lig MG (version 2)... ... | reverse complement strand
CGAGCGCGTAGTGGCGAGGCTCGCCCGTCGCGCCGTCCTCGTCCGCGAGGAGCTCGCCGAACGCGCGCACGGCGTCGCCGAAGGCCGCCTCCTCGGTCTCGGCCTCGACCGCGAGCTCGAGCTCGCCGACGTGCTCTCCCCAGCGATACGCCATTTTTTCAGACATTACGCAGTTAAGTAACGAATGCGCGTAGAGCCGTGGCAGGGCCCGGGTGGACCATCCGCGCGATGCCCGCGCGCTGGTCGATAAAGGTCCCCACAGAGCCTTTTCCCACCACCCCGCCTGACCTGCTCGCGGCGAAGCGGGCGGCGGGGCGCTGGGGCATCGTGTCGCTCGCCGACCTCTACGCGTGCGGGTTCACCTACGGGCAGGTCAAGGCCCGCGTCGCGCGCGGCATCCTGCACCCGCTCTACCGCGGCGTCTACGCCTGGGGGCACCCGAATGTCGCGACCGAGGGACGGTTCCTGGCCGCCGTGCTCGCGTGCGGTGAGAAGGCCGTGCTGAGCCACTACTCCGCCGCGGCGCTGTGGGATCTGGTCCCGTGGGACGGCCGGCCGTTCGAGGTCACGGCGCGGACCAAGCGCGCCCACCCGCGCATCAAGGCCCACCGGAGCACCAGGATCGAGCGCACGGTCCGCAAGGGGATCCCGGTCACGCCGAAGCTGCGCACGGTGATGGATCTGCAGGCCGAGGAGGCGGCGGTGAAGCGGGCCTTGCGCCAGGCGCGGTTCACCGCGGCCGAGCTCGAGCAGTTGCCGCGCTCGCTCCTGGCGCTCGGCGCGCAGCCGACCCGGAGCCCGCGCGAGGACGAAGCGCTGGACATCATCGTCGCGGCCGGGCTCAGGCCGCCCGCCGAGGTCAACCGGCCCTATCGGCTCCCGGGCCGCACCGTCTACCCCGACCTGCGCTGGCCGGAGCTGCGACTGATCGTCGAGGTCGACAGCCGGCAGTGGCACGACGACCCGCTCGCCCAGCGCGAGGACGCCGAGCGCCAAGCCGAGCTGGAGGCCGCGGGCGAGCGCGTCCTGCGCGTCACGAGCGCGCAACTGCAACGGCCCGCGCGGTTCCTCGCCCGGCTGCGGGCCGCCGGTGTGCCCGACCGATGAGTTCCCGCGCCCGCGGTGGTCTACAACCGCACTATGGCCATCCATGTGCATGAGTTCATGAGCCTGGACGGGGTCGTCGAGGACCCGACCTGGACGTTCGACTACGGCTTCGCGCCCGAAATGGGCGAGACGATCGGCTCGTTCACGCAGAACGCGACCGGGATCCTGCTCGGGCGCAAGACCTACGAGGCGTTCGAGCCGGCGTGGTCGAACCGGACGGCGGAGGACGACCCCGGCGCGCCGTTCTTCAACGACACCACGAAGTACGTCGTGTCCTCGACGCTGACCGACCCGACCTGGCGCAACTCGGAGGTGATCGGCGGCTACGACGCGGAGACGATCCGCAAGCTGTCAGGCGAGCGCGACCTGTACGTCAGCGGCAGCGTGCGGCTCGTGCGCGCGCTGCTCTCCGACGGGCTGATCGACGGCCTGCACCTGTTCGTCTACCCGGTCGCGCTCGGCGGCGGGACGCGGCTGTTCGAGGACGGCGTCAAGCACAAGCTCGCGCTCGAGGACACCCGGTCCTACGACAACGGCGTGGTCTACCTGCACTACCGGCAAACCTAGTCGCCCGCGCCGATCATCCGCAGCACGAGGTTGCGGTGCAGCTCGCCGACGTCCTCGGCGCTCATGCGGTCGGCGACCGACCCGTACCAGCGGGCGACGTCGATCCCCAGTGAGAGGATCGCGATGCCGGTGGCCTCGATGTCGTCGACCTGGAACTCGCCCGCCTCGACGCCGGCGCGCAGCTCCCCGAGGATCAGCTCCTCGAAGCGGCGCCGGCGGTCCGCGACCTCGCGAAAACGGTGGTTCTCGAGCCCGCGGAGCTCGTACTGGATTACGCGCCCGAGCGTGTGCCGGCGGGCGTGGAAGCTCGAGAACACGGTGACGAAGCGGCCGACGCGCTCGCTCGGGGTGCCCGGCGCCTCGAGCGCGCGCTCGATGTCGGAGAGCACCTCCTCGTGCCCGCGCGTGCAGATCTGCGCGAGCATCTCCGCCTTGGACGGGTAGTGCACGTAGACCGCCGCCGGGCTCATCCCGGCGCGCTGGGCGATCTCGCGGGTGGTCGTCGCGAAATAGCCGTACTCGGAGAACGTCTCGAGCGCCGCCAGCAGGAGCCGCCGCGCCGCCGGCGGATCGACGTCCGCCCACATCTGCCCGTTGCTGTCCATCTCTTGACAGAAGGCTACGCAGTTCGTACCTTCTAAGCAAGCGCTTAGTCAGCGAGCGAAGGGGTCCTATGGGCGCCGCGGGGTTGTACGAGAAGACCGACGAGCAGCGGGCGATCCTCGAAATGGTTCGCCAGTTCGTCGACGAGCAGATCCTCCCGAAGGCGGAGCACTACGACGCGGCCGACGAGTTCCCCGAGCCGATCGTCGCCCAGATGCGCGAGCTGGGCCTGTTCGGCGTGACCATCCCCGAGGAGTACGGCGGGATGGGCCTGGACCTGACGACCTACGCGATGATCGTCGAGGAGCTCTCGCGCGGGTGGATCTCGATCTCCGGGATCGTCAACACCCACTTCATCGGCTCCTACCTGCTGATGAAGTTCGGCAGCGACGAGCAGCGCGCGCGGCTGCTGCCGCGCATGGCCACCGGCGAGATCCGCGCCGCCTTCAGCCTCTCCGAGCCCGAGCTGGGCTCCGACGTGGCCGCGATCAAGTCCAGCGCGGTCAAGGACGGCGAGGACTACGTCATCAACGGCCAGAAGATGTGGGTGACGAACGGGCTCATGTCCGGCGTGGTCTTCGTGCTCGTGCGCACCGACCGCGAGGCCGACCCGCCGCACCGCGGCCTCACGTGCTTCATCGCCGAGAAGGAGCCGGGCGCGGCCGAGAACCCGGGGCTGCTCGTCCCGCCCAAGATCAAGAAGCTCGGCTACAAGGGCGTCGAGTCGACCGAGCTGGTCTTCGACGGCTACCGCTGCCCCGCCGACATGATCCTCGGCGGCGAGGACGCGGGCCTCGGCAAGGGGTTCGCGCAGATGATGGACGCGCTCGAGGTCGGGCGCGTCAACGTCGCCGCGCGCGGCGTCGGGATCGCCCAGCGCGCGCTCGAGCTGGCGCTCACCTACTCGCAGCAGCGCAGGACCTTCGGCAAGCCGATCGCCGAGCACCAGGCGATCCAGTTCAAGCTCGCCGACATGGCCACCAAGGTCGAGGCCGCGCGGCTGCTGATGCTCAAGGCGGCCCGCCTCAAGGACGCCGGCGAGCGCTCGGACGTCGAGGCCGGCATGGCCAAGCTCTTCGCCTCGGAAACGGGGAAGGAAGTCGTCGAGGACGCGTTCCGCATCCACGGCGGTTACGGCTACTCCAAGGAGTACGAGATCGAGCGCCTCTACCGAGACGCTCCCCTGCTCTTGATCGGCGAAGGGACCAGCGAGATCCAGCGCATGGTCATCGGTCGCAAACTCATCCAGCGCCACAAACAATGAACGGTTCCAACGAAGCCCTTGACTCACTGCTGCGAGCCCACCGCTCCGATTCACAACGCCTGCCCGCCCCGGCCGCGAGCCGCTTCACCCGCGAAGAGATCATCGCCGCGATCAAACGCTGGCAGGAGCTCTACGGCGAGCCGCCCAAGGTCTTCGACTGGGACCCGTCCTGGGCCCGCCGGCGCGGCGAGGCCTGGCGCGCCGAGCGCTTCGAGGCCGGCGACTGGCCGACGGTCGCGATCGTCCGCCGCCAGTTCGGCAACATGAGCAAGGCGCTCTTCGCCGCCGGCGCCCGCCCGCGCCGCGGCCCGACCCGCGCGCGCTCGCACATCCTCTCCGACGCCGAGATCCTGAACGCGATCCGCGAGTGGACCGAGCTCTACGGCGAGCCGCCCGCGATCGCCGACTGGTCCCCCGCCCGCGCCCGCAGCGCCGGCCAGCTGTGGCGCCTGGACCGCTACTACGCCGGCAACTGGCCCTCGACGAACACCGTCGTGCGGCGCTTCGGCACCTTCAGCCAGGCGGTGCGCAAGGCCGGGCTGGAGCCGCGCCCGCGCGGCCGCCACACCGGCGCCGCCGCGTCGCTGGCCCGGGACGCGCGGGAGATCATCCGCCTGCACCTGGACACCAAGAGCCTCGCCTGCGGCCCGGCCGTGCTCGCCACCCGCGTGCGCAGCGTCGCCGCCGCCCGCAACGCGCACGACCCGACGCTGCTGCGCAGCGCCCTGATCGACCTCGCCGCCGCCGCGCTCTCCTGGGCCGACGGCATCGACAAGGTCTCCGAGCCGCCGCGGCAGCTGCGCGCGGTCGCCTGAGGCTCGCGTTCCGTCCGCCGCCGCGCGAGAATAGGCGCGCGGCGGATGGCGGACGCAACACGGAGATGGATGATCGTCGGAACGCTCGCCGTCGCAGGTGCGGCGGGCGGAGGCGCCGCGGGAGCGTCGCTGGCGCCCGACATCACCGGCGTGATCGCGTCGCTCGCGGTCGCGGGCTTCGGCCTGGGCGGGGCGCTCGGCGTGCTGTTCGGCGGCGGCTGGCGCTCGCCGAAGCCCGAGCCTGAACCCGCGCCCGCGCCGGAGCCGGCGCCCGAGCCGGAGCCCGTCCCCGACCCGGACCCGCCGGAAAGCGGCGAGCCCGGCTGGTACGCGGGCCCGGACGGCACGCGCCGCTACTGGGACGGCGCGGCGTGGACGTCGCACGTGTGGCGCGAGCGCCGCCGCGGCCGCCCCGACACGCGCGCCGCCCGCCGCGAGCGCCGCCGCTAAGGCGACTGCGGCAGCTTGTGCGTCCCGCGCACGGCCGCCGGCGCGGACGGCGGCGGGACGACCGGGCCGATGTCGCCGTCCGGGGCCTCGTCGAGGTCGACGATCACGGGCGCGTGGTCGCTCGGGCCGCGGCCCTTGCGGGCGTGGCGGTCCACCCAGGCGGCGGCGACCCGCTCGGCCACCGGCTCGCTGGCCAGCACGAGGTCGATCCGCATCCCGAGGTCCTTGTGGAACATCCCGGCGCGGTAGTCCCAGTAGGTGAACACGCGCTTGCCGGGCCAGCGGTCGCGGACGACGTCGCGCAGGCCGAGCGACTGCAGGTCGGCCAGCGCCTCGCGCTCGGGCGGCGTCACGTGCGTCTGGCCTTCGTAGGCGTCCGGGTCGAAGACGTCCTCGTCGGCGGGCGCGATGTTCATGTCGCCGCAGACGATGACCTCGTCCGGGCCCGCCGCGACCATCGCCTTCAGCGCCGCCAGCCACTCGAGCTTGTACCGGTAGTGCTCGGACCCGGGCGAGCGCCCGTTGGGCACGTAGACGCCGACGATCCGGATGCCGCCGCAGTCCGCGGAGACGGCGCGCGCCTCGGGGTGCGGGAAGCCGGGCCCGCCCGGGATCCCGCGCACGACGTTCTCCAGCCCCACGCGCGAGAGGATCGCGACGCCGTTCCAGGCCGCCTCGCCGTGCGTGGCGACCTCGTAGCCGCGGTCGGCGAGCTCGGCGCCGAGCAGCTCGGCGAAGGCCTCGTCGGTGAGCTTGGTCTCCTGCAGGCAGACGACGTCGGGCTTGCGCTCGTCCAGCCAGGGCAGCAGCCGCGGGACGCGCTGCTTGACAGAGTTCACGTTCCAGGTCGCGATCCGCACGCGTTGCAGCCTACGAGGCCAGCAGGTCGCGCAGCGCGAGCGCCGACTCCAGCGCGTGCCCGCCGTTGGAGAGCACGACCTCCACGCGCTCGGCCTCGAGCCCGCGGGCCCGGTCGGCCAGCTCGCGCAGCTCCTGCTTCGAGTAGGCGTAGTCGAAGCGCTCGGCGGCCGAGCGGCCGCGCAGGTAGCGCTCGGCGTCGCGCCCGTGCGCGCGCAGGTAGGCGAGGTCCGAGCGCGTGACCGCGTCCTCGGGCGGCATCGCCACCGGCGCGTCCGTGCGCGGGGCGTCGACGCACACGAACGCCGCCCCCACGTCCCGGAACCAGCCGAGCGTCTTGTCGCGGCGCTGCAGCCAGTCGCGGTGGCGCAGCTCGATCGCCACCGGGACGGGCGCGAGCGCCTGCACGAGCGGCTCGAGCTCGGCCAGCTGGTGGTCGCCCGGCTGGAACGCGGGCGTCAGCTGCAGCAGGAAGCAGTGCAGGCGCCCGGAGGCGTAGAGTGGCTCGAAGGTCTCCAGCGTGCGCGCGCACAGCGCCTGCTCGAGGTCGTCGTCGAGCACGATCCGGCCGCGCCCGGTCTCCTGCACGCCGTCGCGCAGGTCGCGCGGCAGCGACTTCAGCGGCGCGGCGTGGCGGGAGAGCGCGCGGTGCAGCTTGGCCGTGAACGTGAAGCGCTCGGGCGTGATCTTCGCCCAGCGCTCGACGGTGCGCGCGGCGGGCAGCGCGTAGAAGGACGAGTCGATCTCGACCGCGTCCAGGCGCTCGGCGAGCTTCGCCAGGCGATCGCCCGGCGGCGTGCCCTGCGGGTACCACTCGGGCGCCGACCAGCCGCCCGTCGCCACCACGACGGCCATGGTCGTGCAGGGTACGCGTTAGGCGCAGAGCAGCAGCGACAGCGCGACGAGCTCGCGCTGGGTCGACGCCGACGTCACGGTCGGGCGCCGGCTGGGCTTGATGTCTGGGGAGGAAGCCACGTCACGGATGCTCCCGCGCGCGCGGGCCCGTGTGGATCACTCCCGGGGTGGAACCGCCTTCCCCCTCGCTAGGCTCGGGACCGTGACCCCCGAGGAGCTGGAGAACCTCGCTCACCTGCGTCGCGCCCGCGACCTGATGGACCGGGAGTACATGCGCCCGCTGGACGTCCCGGCGCTCGCGCGCGCCGCGCTGATGTCGACCGCGCACTTCTCGCGCCAGTTCCGCGCGGCCTACGGGGAGACGCCGTACTCGTACCTGATGACGCGCCGGATCGAGCGCGCCAAGGCGCTGCTGCGGCGCGGCGACATGTCGGTCACCGAGGTCTGCTTCGAAATCGGGTGTACGTCGCTGGGGTCCTTCAGCGCGCGCTTCACCGAGCTGGTGGGCGAGACGCCGACGGCCTACCGGGCGCGCGACCACAGCGCGCTGGAGGGCGTGTCCGGGTGCGTGGCCAAGAAGGCGACGCGCCCGCGCAAGCGGAGCAGGATCGGAGAAGCGCCCGCCGCGCTCGCTCCCTAGCGTTGGCCGCATGGACCTCACGCTTTCCCAGTGCTTCGTCATCGTTCATGACCCGGACGCCGCGCTCGCCTTCTACCGCGACACGCTCGGGCTCGAGGTGCGCAACGACGTCGCCAACGACGGCTTCCGCTGGATCACGGTCGGCTCGTCGGCGCAGCCGGACATCGCGATCGTGCTGACCAACTACCTCGACGGCAGCCCCGCCGACGTCGACGCGGTCGCCGGGCTCGTCGCCAAGGGCGCGCTGCCCGGCGTGCACTTCCGGGCGTCCGATCTCGACGCCGCGTTCGACCGGATGGTCGCGGCGGGCGCCGAGATCGTGCAGGAGCCGACGGAGCAGTTCTGGGGGACGCGGGACTTCGCGGTGCGCGACCCCTCCGGGAACATGATCCGCGTCGACCAGCCGCCCGCCTAGCCGCTCGGTTTCAGGCCGAGCGAGCGGGCGTACTCCACCTCGCGCGCATGCGAGGCGTCGCAGTCGCGCAGGACGCCCTCGAGCAAGGGGCCGCCGCCGGTTCGGGCCTGGTGCTCGACCTCGGCCAGCACCTTCGCGGTCTCGGTGCCGCGCCAGGCCGGCCAGGACGCGAGCCCGGCCAGCGCGGTCACGGGCGCGCGGCCGTCGCGCCACGCCCGCAGCCACTGGCAGGCGGCGTTGTAGTGCAACACGGCGGTGATCTGCTCGCGGGAGAGCTCGCCGGCCTGCTCCCAGCGCACGCCGGAGAAGTTCCCGCCCGCGGGCAGCGGGATGTCGCGGCCCAGCGCGTCGGCGACGGCGCGCGTGGGCGCGACGGGCTCGGCCGAGCCCGAGCGGGCCGCGCCGAACACGGCCACGGCCAGGATGAGGAGGGCCAGGAGGCGCTTCATCGCCGCACCCTCCCGTCGTGGTTGACCATGGAGCCCGAGCCGATCGCGGTCCGGCCGCGGAGCATGAAGCACACGCCCGCCCAGGCCGAGAACAGGTGGTGGTAGCTCGTGTTGTTGACTGAGATCGCGACGCTGTTGATCAGCGAGACGTCGGTGCAGCGGTGGGCGGCGATCACGGTCGTCTTGTTCGGGCTGTCGAGCCAGCGGTAGGACGCGGTCCCGTCGCCGCTGGAGCTGATGTGGAACTGCGTCCCGCCGCCCCACCAGTTCGGCGTCTCGGTCAGGTTCCAGTTGTTGAGGTCGGTCGTCACCTGCGCCGGTGCCGCCGCGGGGAGCGCGAGCACGGCGCACGCGGCGGCGCACAGCGCCACGCAGCGTCGGTCCATGATGCTTCCTTTCCGGTTGGGGTCCGACCGGTGCGCGCTCCGGCGTGCGTTATGAGCCCGCACGGCCGCGATCTGTGACGAGAAGCGCTCAGGGGTTCTCGCTGGGTGGGCTAGGCTCGGCTTTCCAGTGCGGCGTCATCTGCGACTCATCAAGCGCCGACCGTCGAGCCTGCTCGTGCAGGCCCGCAACGACCCCGACGTGTTCGGCGCGTTCTACGACGCGTACGCCGACCGCGTGCTGGCCTTCCTGGTGCGCCGGGTGCTCGATCCGGAGGTGGCGTTCGACCTGCTCTCGGAGACGTTCGCCAAGGCGCTCGAGCGCCAGGCGCAGTTCCGCGGCCACAGCGCCGAGGAGGAGCAGGCCTGGCTGTTCGCGATCGCCCGCACCGAGCTCTCGCACTACTGGCGTTCCGGCCGCGTCGAGCGGGCGGCGATGGAGCGCTTCGCGATCACCGTGCCGACCCTGAGCGACTCCGAGTACGAGCGCGTCGAGGCGCTCGCCGGCCTGAACGGGCTGAGCGAGCGGATCGAGGGCGCACTCGGCACGCTGCCCGCCGACCAGCGGCGGGCGGTCGAGCTGCGGGTGCTCGAGGACCTCGAGTACCCCGACCTGGCGGAGCGGCTCGGGGTCACCCAGCAGACGGCCCGGGCGCGCGTCTCGCGCGGCCTGCGGGCGCTCGCGCTGGCGATGCCGGATCTCGGAGACGCCCAGCTCGTGCGGGACTCGGCGTGAGCGACCGGACCGCCCACGAGCAGCTGCGCGCCTCGCTGGTCGAGGCGGCGCACGGAGGGCCCGCCCGCCGCGAGCTGCGCGAGCAGCTCGTCGCCGCCGCGCACCGGGAGCTGGCGCCGGTGCGCCGGCGGCGTCGCCGGTGGCGCGTGGGCGCGGCGGTCGCCGTGGCCCTGCTCGGCGCGACCGCCGCCGCCGAGGCGACCGGGCTGATCTCGATCGGGCGCCCGCTGCAGGAGCAGCCGGGCATCGAGGCCGCCGATCCACGCTACGCGGTCTCCCAGCCCGCGGGCGTGAAGCTGGTGGAGACCGCCGACGACCCGGGGGCGGGCGCGCGCTGGGGCGTGGGCGTGTACCGGTCGCCGGCGGGCCGCCGCTGCGCGATCGCGGGCCAGCTGCGCGGGTTCTCGCTGGGGCTGGTGGTCGACGGGCGTTTCCGGCCCTACGGCGACCGCCGCCGCGGCGCGTGCCTGAGCAACGAGCGGATGAAGGTCGTGTGGGACCTGCTGGTCGTGCCCGGCACGGCGCCGCGGACGGTGCTGTTCGGGGTCGCGCGGCCCGGCGCCCGCCGCGTGGTCGTGTCCGAGCGCGGCGAGCGCCACCAGCACCCCCTCGGGCCGGAGGGCGCGTTCCTGTTCGTCTTCGAGGGCGTGCTGGGCTACGACGAGTTGCGCGGCGAGGTCGAGTAGGGCTCAGGCCGCCCGCAGCGCGGGGCGCGCCGGCTCCGGCGGCGCCGACCGCTCGGCGTAGTCGAGCGCGACCTTCAGGAACGCCTGGCCGGCGGGCGACTGGCGCCGCGCGGCTCGCCAGACGAGCGCGACCGGCCACGTCAGCCGGTCGGGCGCGAACGGGCGCAGCTCGAGCGGCGGCCCGGGCTCCTCGGCGATCGAGCGCGGCATCACCGCCAGCCCGAGCCCGCGGCTGGCCAGCGCGCGGACGGCCGCCATCTCCGTGCAGATGAACGCGTTGCGGGGTTCGAGTCCGCGGTCGGCCATCTTGCGCTCGAGCCGTCGGCGGATCGCCGAGTTCTCGCGGAACGCGATCAGGTCCTCGGCCGCGAGCTGCTCGAACGTGACCCCGGGCTCGGCCGCGAGGGGGTGCCCGACGGGCAGGCCGACCACCAGCTCGTCCTCCCAGATCAGGCTCGCCTCGAACTCGTCGCCGAGCGCGTCCGGGTCGTGGGCGATGAACGCGCAGTCCAGGTCGTCGGCGCGCAGCGCGGAGAGCGTGTCGTCTTGGGTCTCCTCCACCATGTGGATCGCGACGCCCGGGTGCGCGGCCCGGAACTCGGCCAGCATCGCGAACAGGTCGTAGGGCCCGGTCGGGTAGACGCCGCCGATCACCAGCTGCCCGCTGAGCAGCCCGGTGATCTCCTCCAGCTCGCTACGCAACCCGTCGACCTCGGCCAGCACGCGCTGCGCGTAGCCGAGGATCACCCGCCCCTCGGTGGTCAACTCGACCCGCCGGCTCGTGCGGTGGAAGACCTCGACGCCCAACTCCTCCTCCAGGCGCCGTATCTGCTGTGAGACCGCGGACTGCGTGAGGAAGAGCTCGTCACCTGCCTTCGTCAGCGAGCGGTGGCGAGCTACGGCCGCGATGGTGCGCAGGTGACGAAGCTCCATGCGCACATGGTTCCAACCGGGCAACCCCAAGTCGAACTCATGCTCCTGCTGACAGCCATCAGCTCGGCTGATGGACGGCGGCGCGCGGCTGGAACGGCAGGTGCTCCAGCACGCCGCCGCCGCGCACCACGACCGCGCTCGACTGCGGCACCTCGTGCCAGACGCCGGGCAGGTCCGCGAACGGCTCGGACACGATCACGCGGTCGTCGTCGCCCAGGCGCGCGACCCGCGCATGGTCCGGGTACAGGCGGCGGAGCGTGTCGACGTCGGCCGAGACGAACAGCGACCGCGCCGCCCCGCTGGTCGCGTACCGGATGCCCCAGAGCGAGCTGCCGTCCGAGACCCCGAACGTCGCCTGCACGGCGTCCTCGATGCCTTCGCGCTCGGCGAGCGCCTCGATCGTCGCCACGGTGCGCTCGAGCGCGCCGACCGGCTCGTCCTCGAGCCCGTGGGTGAGCGCCAGCGCGAAGACGACTTCGGTGTCCGTCGAGCCCTGGATGTCGGGGAAGAGCTCGGGGTCGACGGCCAGCATCAGCTCGCGCCGGAGCCGGCGGAAGCCGCCGATGTAGCCGTTGTGCACGAACAGCCAGTTGTCGTGCCGGAACGGATGGCAGTTGGTCTGCTGGACCGGTGACCCGATCGCGGCGCGCACGTGCGCGATGAACAGCGGCGAGGAGATGTGCGCGGCGAGCTCGCGTAGGTTCGCGTCGCCCCACGCGGGCGAGACGCTGTGGTAGAGCCCTGGCCCGGCACCGGCACCGTACCAGCCGAACCCGAACCCGTCGCCGTTGGTCGGCTCGGCGCCCATGCGCGCGTGCAGGCTCAGATCGACGATCCCGTGCTGGGTCTTGAACAGCAGCTCCTCGATCAGCAGCGGCTGCCCGAACCAGGCCATCCAGCGGCACATGGCTCAGCCGAGGATCTTGCGCTTCTCGGCCGCGAACTCCTCGTCGGTCAGGATGCCGTCGTCGCGCAGCTTCGCGAGCTCGCGCAGCTGCGCCACCGGGTCGCCCACGGGCGCTGGTGCCGGCGGCGGAGGCGGCTCGTAGGCGGTCTGCTGGGGCTCGTCCATCATGCCCCAGCGCCGCGCCTGGCGGCGCGAGACGCGGTTGCTGACGGCGGTCGCCGTGCCGGCGACGACGGCGGTGCGGGCCATCCCGCGGAGCAGTCCTGGCATGGGTCTCTTCCTCCTCAGCCGGCCTCGACCGCCTCGGCGGCGTCGAGCGCCGCGAGGATGGCCTGGATCGGGATGCGGCCGCTGGCGACGAGCTGGCCGCCGGAGCGCCTGACGGCGACGGCGAGCGGCGCGGCCCAGCGGTTCTCGTAGACGAGCACGGCGGCCGAGGTGCCGGGGGCGAGCGTGGCGGCGGCCTCCTGGAGGTCCTCGTCGTCGAGCAGGCCCGACGACGCGCCGTCGAACTCGGAGAACCCGCCGCTGCCGCCGTTGAGCTCGCCGATGTCGACGCTCGCGTACGAGCCGTCCTCGGCCTTGACCATCAGGG
>Ga0182742_1004646_pt1 | contig 12275 bp, 9 predicted proteins | sample eDN5th37CBELigMG_FD_128880 | JGI IMG/M metagenome (GOLD analysis project Ga0182742, IMG submission 128880) | Enriched Miracle-Growth compost microbial communities from Emeryville, California, USA - eDNA 5th pass 37_C BE-Lig MG (version 2)... ... | reverse complement strand
GTCGCGGTGGGTGGGCCGGACCGGTTGCCGGCGTGCGGTACCGCGAGCGGAGGAGATGACGCGAGACGAGGACGGATGCCGCCACGGTGTCCTCGTTTGGAGAGAAGCCCTCGGCTCGCGAGGACCGGCGTCTGTGGGATCGAGGCCGATCGGGGTCGCCTGTTATGCTGGCCGAGCACTGCCCGGGGATGTAGTTCAATGGCAGAACATCAGCTTCCCAAGCTGAGAGCGCGGGTTCGATTCCCGTCATCCCCTCCAATTGTGTCAAGTCCAAAGCTTGTTGGGACTTTCCAACGGCAGTTCGGACTGAAGATTTGGGGAAACAGTCGACGTTTCGGCACTCCTCGGTGTCTTCGGTCCCGCGAGCTTTTGGGTGCGGCCTCACGCACGCATCTGGAGGGCCTGCGCCCGGCTCGGGAGTCCGCCGATGTATTGCATGCGGTCGAACAACTCAATGAAGAGACCATTGACCGCGATCATTCTCGCTCGGGCAAGGCGGTTGTCGGTGGGGGTGGTGCCGGCAGGTGGATGCCTGCTGGCACGAGGTGCCAACCACCTTCCAAGCGCGGAACCGATCTGAGAGCGACGGCGGCCGCGACGACTTCGACGTACCAGCCGGCGTAGGCCCAGTCTGTTCCGATGCCCGTGTCCTCCGCATCAGCAATCATCGCGCGGGCAATCTCGCTGACCGGTGTGGACGGACGGATCATGAGGTCGCCGATCCGGTTCCCGCCATTCCACCGCCAGACAGGCCGCGCGAGCCACGCTTCGTCCTCACGCACCATGTCTTCTGCGAGGAGGACGTTGAACCGCAATCCCAGGTCGGCCGGGGCTGGGTATACGCGCAGGCGTTGATGGCCACTCGCGTGGAGGTGAGCGAGTGCCTGATTGAACTTGAGGTGCAGATCGACCATGCCGAACGGGGCGCCGTCTATGGAGGCGATCACCTTGGCGTGGTGATGGACGGTCGAGGTGTAGAGGTAGAACCCAGGAATCCTCTCCAGAGAGTCCCCCAGCGACACCCTGTGGACAACCCCCTTCGTGCTCTTCACGACCCAGAAGTCGCCTCGACGCTCCAGCGCCCGGGCTAGATATGCCCGCACTCCCTCTCGAGTGCTGCCCCCGTGGAGTTCGCATCGCTCCTCCCCGAGTGGAACCGTCGCGACAACCTTGCTGTGAGCACTTCCCAGCGTCGCTCCCGGCTCAGCTCGCGCCAGCCACTCCAACAGCGCCGCGTTGAACTGCGCCACAGAGTCGCACGAACCTGGAAAGCGGTCGACCTCGCCCACGCTCACTCCTCACCGGATCACATCGTCGTGTCCTACGAAAACTGTAGGCGTCATGTCGTTAGGGCGTACCATCATCAGGCCAACAGCGCGATAGGTACCCGGGCACTGGTGAACCTGCCCGCTACGGACGGAGGCGGATGCGATGAGCATCCCGAAGACGAGATCACGAGCCGAGCTCGCAGTGCTTCGGGGACTCGTCCTCGGCGATGAACTGTCCTGCGAATGCATGGTCTGCGACCTCCCGGAAGGCGCCGAACACGGCCCCGTCCGCTGGAACTTCGTGCTCTGGTTCCCCGGCCCCTACCCGAAGCAGGGCGAGGCCGACATGCTCCTCTGCGACCATTGCAAGGACGACTGGGTCGACGGAGCGTGGGACCCGCCCTTCGACAACTTCATCATCACCCAGTGCACACCCGTCTGACGCTCTCGGGCGACAGGATGTCGGATTCCTCCCCGCTACAAGCGGTCGATCCACGTGTCTTCTTCCCGATCAGCCCACGAGTTCCCCGTGTTCACACGACCAGCACGCGCTGCTCGTGCACTCAGCATGCGGATGAGCGCGTTCGCGTTGTCCGAGGTGAGCTGTCCTACCGCAGTGATCCGGACGCCGGTGAGCTCGGCCACGATGTCGAACTGCTCCCGGGCGACGACGACGCCGATCTTCGCGAACAGATCACGGATCTGGGCGCGTTGAGCATCGGTCATCACCGCGGGCGCCTCTTGCCGTGGCGAACCGGTCGGGTCGTCGAGGTTGAACAGTTCGTCCGTCACCCTTCCATCCTGCCTGCCCCTCCCGGACGACTGCGGCAGCGGCGGGTGAAGGTCCTAGTCTCGGATCAAGTCTCGCTTCGAAAGGTTTGCTTTGCGTCTAGAGGACATCGCGTCGACCGCTCGCCTGGCAGGCATCGTTCCGGGTCGTGCTGTGACGGTGCTGGCCGCTCAGATGCACGGTGCGAACGCTGTCGAGGTCACTTACCAGGAAGACAGCGGCGCGTTCGGTCAGGTGGTGCTGTTCCGCGACGACGAGTCAAAGATCTCCCCTCACCTGGAGTCAGGCCGCCCGTTCGATGCCGACCCGCGAAACTTCCGGCTGGCGGCGGAGGCGCAGCGCATCATGCTTGCGGGTCTGCATGATCCGATGCTCGCGGTCGCGACAAGTGATGTGCAGCCGTTGCCCCACCAGATCCGCGCCGTGTACGGAGAGTTGCTACCGCGCACGCCGCTGCGGTTCTTGCTCGCTGACGACCCCGGCGCCGGCAAGACAATCATGGCGGGCCTATACATCAAGGAGCTCATTCTCCGCGACGATGTTCGGACCTGCCTGATCGTCGCGCCCGGCGGTCTCGTCGAGCAGTGGCAGGACGAGCTCGCGCTGAAGTTCGGCCTGGAGTTCGACATCCTCGCCCCCGGTGCGGAAGACACGGTCCCAGGCAAGAGCGTGTTCGAGCAGAAGCCCCTGCTGATCGCCCGCATGGACCAACTCGCCCGCAACGAGATGCTGCTGAAGCAGGTAGAGCAGGCCGAGTTCGACCTCGTGGTCGTAGACGAGGCACATCGCATGAGCGCGACATGGTTCAGCGGTGAGATGAAGGCGTCCAAGCGGTTCCAGCTGGGCCAGCTGCTCAGCGAACGCGCCCGTCACTTCCTTCTGATGACGGCGACGCCGCACAACGGCAAGGAGGAGGATTTCCAGACTTTCTTGTCTCTGCTGGACCGGGACCGTTTCGCGGGCCCTGGTGACAAGCAGGCGCAGTCCGGCGCGGCCGACGGCCTCATGCGCCGGATGGTAAAGGAGAAGCTGGTCACCTTCGAGGGGCGACCGCTATTCCCCGAGCGGATCGCGGAGACGGTCTCGTATCGACTGTCGCCTAACGAGCAATACCTCTACGAACAGGTCACCGAGTACGTCCGCAACGGAATGAATCTCGCGGATCGGCTGGAAGGAAAGCGGAAGAACACGGTCGGCTTCGCCCTGACCGTGTTGCAACGACGCCTGGCGTCGAGCCCGGAGGCGATCTTCCAGTCGCTCCGCCGCCGCACCGACCGACTGGAGCGTACGCGCGCCGACCTGCTGAACGGGGTCGTTGATGCTCCATCAGGCGAAGCGTCGTCGCTTCTCAGCGAGGATCCCGATGCGATCTATCTCGACACCGACGAGTTCGGCGCTGCGGAGCTCGAGGAAGCCGAAGAGGAACTCGTCGATGCGGCGACCGCCGCCCGAACCGCGGCCGAGCTCGAGACCGAGATCGCCGACCTCCGGCGGCTGACTGAACACGCTCGCAGAGTCCTGGAGTCGCAGCAGGATGTGAAGTGGCGTGAGCTGCGCGGGGTGATCGAGAGCGAGGTGCTCACCGCCGCCGACGGCAAGCCGCGCAAGCTCATCGTGTTTACTGAGCACCGCGACACCCTGAACTACCTAGAGCGGCGCATCACCCAGCTGCTCGGTCGACGCCAGGCCGTCGTCACGATCCACGGCGCCGTCCCCCGGTACGAGCGCCGCCGCATAACTGCGGAGTTCACCACCAACCGCGACGTGCAGATCCTGATCGCCACCGACGCCGCCGGCGAGGGCCTGAACCTCCAAGCGGCGCACCTCATGGTGAACTACGACCTGCCCTGGAACCCGAACCGCATCGAACAGCGGTTCGGCCGCATCCACCGGATCGGCCAACAGGAGGTTTGTCGACTTTGGAACCTCGTCGCTGAAGACACCCGCGAAGGCGAGGTGTTCATCCGCCTACTCGACAAGATTGAGGAACAGCGCGCCGCTTACGACGGCGAGATCTTCAACGTGCTCGGAACCTCGCTCGGCGACCTGTCTTTGGCACGGGTGCTGCGAGACGCGATCCGCTACGGAGAGCAGCCCGACGTCAAAGCGAAGATGTGGGAGGTCATCGACGAGGGCGTCTCCGCTGGGCTGCAAGAGCTCATCGACGAAGAGGCACTCGCCAGTGAATCGCTCGCCCCCAGCGATCTAGAAGCCTTACGCCGCCAGATGGAGGACGCGAAGGCGAAACGACTGCAGCCTCACTTCATCCGTGACGCCTTCCTCGAAGCCTTCGACCGCGCCGGCGGACGCATTGAACGACGCGAGAAGGGCCGCTACGAGATCACCCACGTACCGGCGAGCATCCGCGAGCGCGCCGGCCGTGCCCCGGTTTCCCGCCGCTACGAACGGGTCACCTTCGACATCATCACGATCGACGTCGCCGGCGCACCGCGTGCTGCACCGTGACCGATCCGATCTCCGAGTTCGCCGAGCTCGGCCTGCTGCCCGCCGGCACCCTCGGCCTCGACTCTCTGCTCACTGACGCCGAAGGAGCGCACGATGACGTGGCTCGACGTGCCGGAGGACCACCCGTTCCCCCTCCACACCCTCCCCTACGGGGCCTTCGCTCCCGAAGGGGCCGCCCCGCGCCTCGGCGTGCGGGTCGGGGACCTCGTCCTGGACCTCGCGGCCGTCGCGCACGCGACCGGTCACCCGCGACCTGCCCTATGGGAGCACCCCACCCTCAACGCGCTGCTCGCGGAGACCCCCGAGGTGTGGGCGCAGGAGCGGGCGTGGATCACCGATCTGCTCACCGACACGTCACATCGTGAGGCTGTGGAGCCGCACCTGCATCCGGTGGAGTCGGTGAGCCTGCACCTGCCGATCGAGATCGGCGACTACGTCGACTTCTACGCGAGCGAGCACCACGCCGCCAACGTTGGCCGGATCTTCCGTCCCGACGGAGAGCCGCTCACCCCGAACTGGAAGCACGTCCCCATCGGCTATCACGGGCGGTCGCAGACGGTCGTCGTCTCCGGCACTAACATCGTGCGGCCCTGTGGGCAGGTCAAGGCACCGACCGAGGCCGGACCGCGCTTCGCGGCCTCCGCGCGACTGGACATCGAGTGCGAGCTCGGCTTCGTCGTCGGCGGCTCCTCGGCGCTCGGCGAGCCCGTCACGCTGACGGACGCCGCATCGCACCTGTTCGGCGTCGTCATCCTCAACGACTGGTCGGCCCGCGACATCCAGGCCTGGGAATACGTTCCCCTTGGACCGTTCCTGGGAAAGTCCTTCGCGACGTCAATCTCGCCCTGGGTGATCCCGATGGCGGCGCTCGAAGAGGCTCGTTTGCCGCGTCTGGCGCAGTCGCCCGAACCGCTGCCTTATTTGCGGGAAGCGGGCGGTGGCAGGGGGCTCGACATCTCCTTCGAGGTCCGTTGGAACGGCACTCGCGTCAGCAGTCCCGAATACCGGCACATGTACTGGACGCCCGAGCAGATGCTCGCGCACATGACGGTGAACGGCGCCTCCATCCGCCCTGGCGACCTGTTCGGGTCGGGTACGGTTTCCGGGCCGGAGCCCGAGAGCGTGGGATCATTCCTCGAACTCACCGTCGGAGGCCGCGAGCCGGTCAACCTCGCAGACGGATCGGTGCGGACGTTCCTCCAGAACGGAGACACCATCGAGATCACCGCCACGGCGCCCGGCCCTGAAGGACGCCGCCTCAGCCTGGGCTCCTGCCTGGGAACAGTGGCGCAGGAGAAGACAGGTGGGACAGTATGACACGCGTGACAGACCCCGTGGACGCCACCCGCGACGCCACGAGTGACCATCGCTCGTGGTCGACGCAGAACGACACCTCGGGGGCGCAGACGGTCGACCGCGCCCTCGGCCTCCTCCTGCTGCTGGGCAGCGGCAGCCGCCGCGAGGGCTGGACTGCATCGGAGCTCGCGAAGGAGCTCGGCTGGTCGCGCCCCGCCGTCTACCGGATGCTGCGCCCGCTGGAGAACCACCGGTTCGTGCGCAAGTCGAGCGAGGGGCGCTACTCCCTCGGACTGGCGGTGCTGGAGCTCTCCTCCTCGCTGATCGGGAGCCTCACAGACCTCGCCCTCCCCGCACTGCGCAGCCTTGCCGACGCGACCGGGGCCACCGCCCACCTCACGATCGTCGACAGCGGCGAGGCGGTCGCCCTCGCCGTGAGCGAGCCCAGCCGTGTGAGCATGAGCGTGGCATATCGTGTCGGCAGTCGCCATCCGCTCAATGTCGGGGCGGCCGGTCGAGCGATCCTGCTCGGGCGGGATGGAAAGTTCGACATCGTCACCTCACACGGCGAGCTCGAAGCCGGCGCGTACGGCTACGCCGTCGCGACGACGGCGCTGCCCCATGTGGAAGCGTCCATCGGCGTGGTCGCCCTCGCTCCCCTCGATCCGGCGGTCGTCGAACCACATCTCCGCTCGGCGAGCGCGGAGATCGGAAGCGCCATGCGCACATCGTGAGGGCAGCCGCAGACACCACGGTCCACCTGTCGGAGTGGGCCGCCTCGGCTCGGTTCCGCGACGTGCCGGAGTATCAGAACGTCATCCTGAACGCGTGGGTGGACACGGTCGGCGTGACACTCGCCGGGTACCGGGTCGAAGAGCTCGCGCCCGTGCGCTCCTTCGCGCGCGAGGCCGGACTGGGCGCTCCCGGCGAAGCGCAGTGCTGGGGCGACGGGGCGGCAGTGTCACCAGCCGGCGCAGCGCTGCTCAACGGCACCGCGGGGCACGTCATGGACTACGACGACGTGCATCCGATCGTGCACGGGCATCCGAGCACGGTGCTGTTCCCGGGCTTGGTCGCCGCCGCTCAGCACGTCGACGCATCGCCGGAGCGTCTGTTCGACGGCTACGTCGCCGGACTCGGTGTCATGACCGCCATGGGTGTTATGTTCGGTCCCGACCACTACACGCACGGCTGGCACTCGACCGGGACCTGCGGAGCGATCGGCACGGCCGCCGGCATCGCCGTCATGCTCGATATGGAGCCCGCGGAGGTCCGCAAGGTCATGTCCGCCGCAGCGTCGATGGCGAGTGGACTCCGCGCCAACTTCGGCACGACCCTCAAGCCCCTACACGCGGGCCTGGCAGCGCGCAGCGCCGTCGAGGCGGCGCTGCTCGTGCGCGCCGGTGCCTCCGCGCACCCCTCCGCGATTGAGGGCGCGCTCGGCGCGGTAGCGGTCTTCGGGGACGGGTCGTGGCCGGGCGGATTTACCGATCCCGTGAACGCCGCGCTCTCCGCGGCGCGGCGCTCGCCGGAGCAACTCGGGCTGAAGCTGTACCCCTCGTGCCTCGGCACGCACTACGCCATCGACGCAGCGCTCGATGTCCGGAAGCAGCTGCGCGGGGAGGCGATCGAGCGCATCACGGTGCGCATCCCTCGAGGAGCCCGCACCGCACTGCTGTACGACGACCCGACCTCGGGGCTGGAGTCAAAGTTCAGCTTACCGTTCGCCGTGTCCGTCGCCTTGGCGCACGGCCTGCCCGGACCCGGACGATTCACGGACCGCGGCGTCGGCGATCCTGCGACCCGCGAGCTGATGGCGCGGCTGACCGTCGCTGAGGACGCCGAGGGAGGCGACGCCGCTGCCGCCATGGATCGCCGCTACGCCGAGGTCGAAGCGCAGGGCGTCCACGGGTCACGGGCGCTCTCCCGCGTCACCTCACCTCGCGGGTCAGCCGGCGCCCCCGCCTCCTCGGCCGATGTGGATGCGAAGTTCCTCGCGTGCGCGGAGGGCCTGGGCGAGAGCGGCGCGCGGGACCTGTTGCAGATCCTGCGTCATCCGCTGCAGCTCCAAACCCTCCGCGGGCTGTTCCCGGTGTCAGGGGGCGAGCGGATCCCATGAGCGGCACGTGAGATCGAGGAGGTAGCCATCGGGGTTGCCGGACGTCGCTTGTGTCGAGGAACCCGGTTCAACGCTGATGCACAGTGGCGTGGGGAACAACCGGCGCGTGGTGAGGTCCTGCCCACGTCCCTCCCGCCCGATGGACCTGAGTCGAGGTGAGGCCCCGACTGTTCACGACGCTTGAGCCCACTGCTGCCAAGGTCCGGGACGACTAGAAACGTGCCTGAACCCTGAGACGCGCAGGTGAGCGCAAGGTAGCTTCATCGCGAGGACCGCCAACGCCTACAAGGTGAGCGGGCTCCACCTCGCCGCGAGGGGATCCTCGTGCGGGCGCTGATTTGAGCGCGCCGCCAATCCGGTTACGACGGGATGACTGCTGTTGTGCGGCGTTCGCGCCTACTATGACGGGCCAGCTTCGTTCGCCGCGCACGACAACTGGGCTGCTTCCGGCAGCTGCGGCGGCGCGCTGACGGGCGACTCCGCGCTCCGCCCCTTCGACCATTCGGTCGTGACCAACATGGTGCGGCTGTTCGGCTCGAATCGCTCGGGAAGTGGGGCGATCCTCGCTACTACAGGCACCTGCGCGGACACGCCCGCGATGACACACGCGCCCGTCGGCAAGATCGGGAGGGATTCGAAGGACAACCTGTCGAGGTAGGCGACAGCTTTCTCGACCGCGTGAATGTCGAGGTTGTTGATGAGGCGGTGCAGGAAGTAGTTGTGCAACTGCGAAATGATCGTCTCAGAGATGTCGTGGGGCCGCTGGCTCGCGACGGTCAGGAAGACGCCGAACTTGCGCCCTTCCTTAATGATTTCCTCGAACGTTTCCAGCCTGTAGTCGCGCCAGGCCTCGCTCTCTCGCGACGACTCGGTCGACAGGATATTGTGCGCCTCGTCGATAATGAGATTCAAGTAGCGCTCGTTCGAGGGATCCGACTCCTTCTTCTCGTCGTAGAGATGCTTACAGAGAAGCATCGGAATCACCTTTCGCATCGATAGGCTGACGTCCCTAAGCGAGACAACGACTAGCGGCCGGTCGGCGAGCCGAGCATCTGAGATCTCGACGAGCTTCTTGATGTCTGGCACGCGCGTTTCGAGTCTCTTGATCAGGGGCGATAGGTGCTCGCGGTTCGAGTAACCGCTGATGATGTCGCTGTAGTACTGGAGAACGATCTTGAAGCGCACGAGATCGATGCCTTTACGCACCTGGCTGAAGTCGACCGGTAGGGCTGTGATCTTGTCTTTTGTGAGGCCCTGCCACCGGGGGTTGTCTGGGTCAAGGGGCGGATTCCCCCATGCGCCCCAGTAGAACTTCCGGAGGGTGCTGTTGTAGTGGAGGTTCGCTTGGAAGTCGTCGAGCAGCGCTTCCAGCTCAGCCGGCGCAGATGGTCCGAGGCAGGTTTGCACCTCAAGCAGTAGGTTGATGACGGTCTGACGGTCGATCGACGCGTCGCTGCTCTTGGTGGCGCGCAAGACCATCTCGCCGATCACGTCGAGCAGATCAGCGGGGTTCGCGAGTCGGCGCTCCCAGAAGTCGCTAGCCAGTACGCGGGCGAGGAAGGGCGCCTGGGTCTTCTCGGTCGCATCGAGGAGCACCGACCAGAAGGACACGTCCTCCACTGCGGAGGCAGGGAGCGGGATCTTCGCGCCGCCCTCTTTGAGACGCGTCGAGAGCACGTACTCGCGCTTGTTGTCCGAGGACGTGATGACGGAAGTCGACCGGGATTCCCGTCCCCCGGCTGGCCTGTCGACGTACTCGCCGTTGAAATCGATGAGGACGAATCGAGACCGATCACGGAAACCGGGGGATCCCCCGAACGTGTCGAACAGTTCGTGGTAGAGCTTGGAGAGCGTGTAGGACTTGCCGCTGCCGGTGTTGCCGAAAATGCCGATGTGGCTGCCGAACATCTCGTCGACCCCAATGACGACGCGCTGCGTGGGCTCCATCGCAAGCGACCCGATCTCGACCGAGGTATCTCCCGGCGCGATGAAGGTGTGGACGAGGGCGAACTCCGTGTCGCTCAGGATGAAGCACTCGTTGTCGAGAAGCGGCATCTCTCGGACCCCGCGCTCGAACTTCCCGTTCTCGAGGTAGCCGATGAGGCTGACGTCCAGCGTGCGAGACACGCGATCGTCGTCGGTCTTGAAGGAAGCGGACGTCGCGCGGTTCTCGTCGACGTGCTCACCGTCGACCTTGGCGATAAGCTCGACGAAGCCCTTCGAGATCTTGATGTAGCTCCCAACGGCGACATTGCGTACGATTCCGCCGCGGTAGAGCAGGTGGGCGCCGTTCTTGAGCTTGTCGACCTGGATCGAGATTCGGCGGCCTTCCACACCCGTTACGCGACCGACCCGGAAGACCGCGTCGCGTTGCAGGTTGACGTCGACGTCACGCATCGGACGTTTGCTCCGACCCTACCCTCACGTCCAGCTGGATCACCTGATCGGCGATGGACGGGGGATCGCTGACGAGCGGGGCGAAGTACGTCTCGCGCAGACGGTCGAGGTCGAGCAGGAGCTCTTCTGCGCCCTCCTCTGGAGCGAAGGGAGTGACGAACAGCACGTTGTCGTTCTTTATCTCTGGCTCCGGCAGGAGCGCTTCGTAAGCCTCGCGGTCGGACCGCCGATAGCAGAAGACGATTACCTGCAGGGTCGGATTCGTTCGGGCACCACGGAGCACGAGGTCGCGAATGTGCTCATCTCGGAACGAGAAACCGTGGACGAGAAGGAGGCTATTCTCCTTCTCGAGCTCGTTCGCGAACCGGCGGATCAGTTCGTAGTACGTCTCGTTCAGGACAGTCGTCGCAAACTTGCTCTTCTCGGGATTGACGATCGCGAGAGTTTCGTACCTCTCGGCGAAACGGCCCGTCGCATCGGTCAGTCTCTTACCAGAAGCCTCGGCCGCGAGTTGCGAGACGTCGAGGCCATCGGCGGACGAGATCGAGATGAGGTCCTTCTCGGCGGCGTCGTAAGCCTCGCCGACTTCCGCGACGCCTTCCAATCCGTGGTCGTAGAAAATGCGCTCCCCGGGCGAGCCGTCCGCTTCAACCCGCCAGCCGACGGACCCGTGGAGTTTGTACAGGTCGATTACCGGGATCTCGGATCGTCGCTCGAAACGCGTGGTCTGCCGAAAGCGCGTGGACCCGAACTCGCCGAGATCAAACCGGGGGCGGATCTTTCCGCTGAACCCGTCGATGACCTCGATGCCAAGCTGTTCCAGGGCTACCTCAAACGTCATGTCGACGTTCGTCGTGAAGACGTTGGCCTGCTTTCCGAGCACGGTGGACCGGCGGCGGAGGAGGACGTGGTTGAGCGTACGGAAGAACCGCGCGTACGACCTCACGAGGGCCGCCGCGGCGGCATGCAGCGGAATGAGCTGAAGGTTTGGCCGCACAACCCGCTGGAAAAAGTAGCCCTGGATCGAGGCGCGCACGAGCGCCTTCTCATCCGGCGGGACCGCAAGCTTGTCCAGTTCGGTCAACGCCGTCTCGATGTCCCCGAGCCTTTCGAAGAACCCGCTCGGCGTGCCGGCACCGATCAGGAAGCTCACGTGCGAGTCCTGAACCATGGTCCGGAACCGCTCGACACTCAGCCCGTCCGCTCCCCACAGCCGCTGGTCGTCCAGCGCCGAAACGCGTACTTCCGCGCTCATGACGAAGCCCTCAAGACCCTTCCGTCATTCTCAGTCATTGCGATTCTCGTGTGCTCGTTGCCTGGCCGCATGTCCTTCGGTGCATCCTCGCTTTCTGCCCCGATTATGACAGTGAGGTCGACCTCGTAACTAAGAGCGGTACTCGACTTTCAGTACAGCTAGGGGGATTGGCGGGGCGGCCCCTAACCAGTTCTGGCACGCTGGAGAGTTCTAGCCAACCCGACCGATCCGGATGCTCAGTTAGCCTGCCCGACGATCAGCCCGCAGGGACAGCGATCTTCGCGCACGCTCAGAGATCGCGATGTCTCCTGACCAGGGATTCTTTCGCTCCGTTGTCCAAACTACCTCTGGACACGCCTCGAGAGCACAAGATCAAGGACCTGCAGAATCTTCAGTCTCAACTAACGCCGAATCGGACAGACCCGTCCGATCTAGCTCTGGAATCGACAAATTGTCGAGTCCAGAGCTCGTCGAACCTCGGCGCGCGTCGCGTCGACCGCGGTCACGCCTCCTCCGATTCAGGCTCTGATTCAAGAGGGCCGCCGCGGCGTGGGCGTCGCGTCAGCCGATCGCGCTGACCCTGGCCGCCGCGAACACCGAGATCGAGACGATCAGGATGACGAAGAGCACGATGGAGATCACGCCGATCCAGATCGCCGCGAGCGCGAAGCCACGCCCGCGCTC
>Ga0182742_1004645_pt1 | contig 12275 bp, 10 predicted proteins | sample eDN5th37CBELigMG_FD_128880 | JGI IMG/M metagenome (GOLD analysis project Ga0182742, IMG submission 128880) | Enriched Miracle-Growth compost microbial communities from Emeryville, California, USA - eDNA 5th pass 37_C BE-Lig MG (version 2)... ... | reverse complement strand
CTGAAACTCTTTTGTTAAGATTATATCTCCTGCATTTTCACTTACCGCAATAAGGTGATCTTGATCGTAAACTAGCTCTATTGGCATTCCTCCAAAGTAGTCAAACGCAGCTTCATGACAATTTATAACGTCTCTGGTTGTGAATGGTCTATCTCGCCATTCTACATACTTATATCTTGAGTGAGACAGTACAAAACCGATAAACCAAAGTTTCTTGGGTGTTCCATCAATCATCCTTACAACTGTTTCACCAAAGTCTACTTGAGCTTGTTTTCCCATCGGAAGTTCTTCAACTGCTTGATAAGGCCGTGTATGCACTTGTTTTCGAATTTGATATTTCTCTCTTAACTCATTCACATATTTTCTAACTGTGCTTTCTCCAACAGTTATTCCTTCATATCTTTCTTTTAACCAATCATGAACTTGTGCTCCTGATAAGTCTGGATGCTCACGAAGCCAACTTAGAATTAAATCATGATAGGGATCCAACTTTTTACCGCGGTTCCCAATTGATGATATCCATTCTTCAAACTGTTCTGGAGTCCTTCTAATGTCTCTATAAACGGTGTTACGACATATGCCCAACTTCTTTGCAATGGCTGTAATACTAAAACCCCTTTGTTGTAATTGCTGTATTTCTAAATAACGCATCCACTTTTTCACTCCTGTAATCCTCCTCAAACAACAATAAAACTAGTATACCGAAGGTATGAGGAAGTAGTATATAACTGTTCTTTCTTATTGAGCAAAAAGTGTTCACTTTATTCTAGCGTTTACACCTCAATGACAACATACATACGCTTGTTTTTTCTTCTACGGTTTTATCTTTAAAAACCTTTTTTATAAATAGATGATGTCAAAGAAAAAACTTTGGATAGATTTAAATATACATTTTATTAAATAAAATCTACCAAACAAAAAAGGTGCCAAACATTTGTTGAATCGAATCCAACAAGTGTTTGGCAATTAAGGAAAACGGGGGTTGACCGTCGCTATACTATGTTTCAAAGAAGTGGCAATCTCACATACAAATCATCTGCACCTTTTCTTCAACCTCGATTCCACGAAGTGTAATTGATATATTTTTCTCTCTACAAGATTTACCTTTTTTAAATAGATAACTAATTTGTTAGCGCTGTTGGCGTCTCCTATTTAAAGTCAGAGATATTCTCGGATTCAAATTCAACACTGTTCAAAAAATATTGCAAGAGAGTTGGATTGACCTCTACATGTGAAAAGGTCCTTATTTCATATTAACAAAGGACTCGCCCCCGAATAGAGAGCAAGCCCTTTAAAAGGTCTGCACATTTTTTTGAATATACCTCTAATTATTTCTTTCTGCATAATTACCTAAGGAATTTATGTTTTATTCTAAATCTCTCAATATATTTTGTTGATCTATCCTATACATATCTAATTGTTCTGTATATGGTACAAGTGGCAATTTTGTTTGAGAGGATAACCACTCATTCCATTGGATTGGATTTTTATCAAAATTTTCATTTGATAACCTAATTAGTTCAGTATGTGCCTGCTCGGACAGAAGGGTACGAACATCTTTTAAATAATCAATCAATATTCTATAGCCTTTTTCACTACCACATCTAGCCATTGCTCTACCTATTGCTAACTCTAGCATAGCTTGACGTTCAAAGAAATAATCAACTTGAAAGCCTTGATAGCAGGCTTGATTAGATAACGTTGGGAATGAATGTAAATTTTCTAGAATTGGCAATGCTTCTTTACATCCCAACCTCTCCATTCCTGAACAAATAGCATCAACATAATAAAATGTACACTTATAGAAATCTCTCAAATTTTCTTCCGATGGCTCTAATCTAGAAATCACTTTTTTATAAACCTCAAGGGCTCTGATATCTCTTGCTATGCCTAACGAGTAAAGGAGAAAGGCAGCATCTGGCATTGCACCTTGATCAGGAGGAAGTTGTGCATGTAATATTTTGGATGTTCTGGCTGGTAACCCTTCAGGCTCTAAATCAATTAGTCGATTGATTTCATCAATAAGAATAGGAACAGCTGATGGTGCTTGATAGGTTGCAAGAGCTTGTGCGATAAGTATTCTTTTTCTTCCTTTTGTTGTTTCTAATGCTCTTTCTAAAAAAGGGATAATTTTATGACTAGCACAACAAATCTCTACAAAAGGAATTTTACCACGATAAACTTCATTCATCCGCATATCTGAATAGGCATATAATGGTTGATCACCTGATAATGAATTAATTAATGAATCAAAATCTTCTTCAGAATATCTTATATGCTCCAACTGCCTCGAAAGTACTTTTTTTGGTAAAATGCGTTCTTTTACCAGTATTTCTTGAAGTCCTTTTATATCTATATCTCGAGGTTTCACATTATCCTTTATGGCCTTTGCAGCAGCAATTGCTACTATTCCCCCTAAATTTTCTAGATCTGCTTGCATCCGAATAGCAGGGAGTGCATCGTGTGTAGCTGATATTGCCTTTCCAACTACAAAAATGCCCTCTAGTTCTTTTGGAAGTAATGTAGCATAAGGGATTTCTATTTCTAAGTTTGGTGGAATTAAGCCCATATTTACCCAATCAGAACCGCTTTTACCTTTAATATCATGATTGCTAAAATGAATATTAACCACATCTGGCCACTTACGCTGTAACAGTTGGTCTGTTAGTGTTAACACTATATTCCCAAGAATATGTCTAGACTCTCTAGGTGCCACATAAATACCATGTTCGTGGTCATCTTTCCTGCCCCTTCTCCTGCCTGAAAGAATTGCACGTGTGTAATCTTCTATATTTGATACATCACACATACTTGTAAAATTATTGTGTGTCTTCCCTGGTGATTTATATTGACTTAGAGAATACCACATTACCAAACTATCCTTTTTTGATCCATAAACATGTTCTGCACCTGCAAATGCTGCAATGTCTCCATCACCTGTAGCATCAATAATAATATCTGCTAAAACTGTATATACTCCCCACCTGGTAGCAATTACGACACCTTTTACATGCTTTTTATCCACAACTGCTCCAATAGAGATTACATTAAAATAAAGATTAACACCATTTTCACTTATTTCTTGTAATAATGCATGCATTTTGCCCTCTATGTTCCACTTCGCACCTTTATAATTGATTTTTTGATGCATTTTATTTACAAGTTCTGAATTTTTTTGTGCAAAAGCATTTCGTTTACCAAACCAATAACTATCCACTCCACCTATCGTACCTGTTCCCCCTAATCCAGGATTCATTTCCAGTAAGGTAGTGGTTAGACCTTGTTTTGCAGCAGTATAGGAAGCAGTTGCTCCGCTTGTTCCACCTCCTACTACTAATACTTGACTGGTTTTTAAGACAGGTGTTTGTCTTTGTGGACTTTTTACCTTTGTTACCGTCTTCCCATTTTGAAAATGGGTTGGCTCTGAGATGCTATATCCTAGGTCTTTACCTTGTATTACTTCAAGGGGTGTTTCTTCGGTATTAGGAAGTTCAGAACTTATCTTTGAGGATAATAGATTTCTAGCTAATGCCTTTCCTAAATTAATCACCGATACTGGGTTTCGGTAAATTTTTGTCATTTCATTTGAAGAGTCTGTTGTTTCTTGAGCTGTGAATAATCCTTTTAAGACACCTACAAAGTCCCCCGAATCCACTGTAATATCTTCTCTAGGTCTTTGTTGTATGGTAATTGCATTCTCCGCCATCTCTTTGTTTTTTAACCTAGATATAGGAGAGGTATTTGGACCACACAATTCGTAAGATGTTGCAGATAAGATTGCATCTTCGAACCCTTTACCATTTTTAAGTAAATAGGAAGCAAGTTCCATAGTAATATGCCTTGCATTCGTTTCTCTTTCCATATAACCTTCTAAAGAATCTTCAAATAAAAGCTCCATCGAAAATTCAACAAACCAGTGATTGTCTCCGCGATATCCTTTATGGAAGGATAAAGAATCTTCTATAATCCCTATATCTTTTGGGATATTTATGTTTTCAATTGACGGATTTTTTACACCATCGAATTCAATTGTACGATGGTATTGCTGCATCTTTTTTCGTGAGGGGAATGTTGCTCCAGCTAAGCGTGAAACAATTGCGGTTTCAGTCGTATCAAGAATAGATTCGCACTTAATAATTTGTCTTCCAGATTTATTACCTGTAACTAGCCCCATTACTCTTCCTTCTGCTTGTAACACATCTACAGGTAACGTACTGTAGATTAATTTAATGTTATTCCGAATTAACTGATCTTCAAGATCCTGCTTCAGATGATCCATCTTTACTGCAAATTCTTTTTGGTTTGCATGATATGTACCAGACTTGTAAACCCCTTTTAATAGTTCAGGTAATTGACCAATGTCTTCCAAAAAGAGCCATGGACGCAGCTTTGAAGAAATTTCTTTCCCTAAATATGTTCTTTCCTCAATTACACAGACTCGTAAACTTTCTTTAGCTAGTTCAATAGCACTTGCTACTCCAAGTAAAGATCCTCCAACAATTAGCACATCACATTCATGAAGAACCGGTAATAACTGTGCGTTATACGTTATTTTCATATTATAATCCCCTTCCTTTTCTTGTAAACGGTTACATAATTTCATTGTAGAAAAATTATTCACAATAAGAAATGGTTTCAATTTTGTTTTATGGTCTTTTCTTTAGTACTTTTCTAGTACATATGGGAGAGACATTTTAACTTCTGTTCCTATTCCGATTGTACTCTTAATCTTTAGACCAAAATCTTTTCCATACTTACTCTTTATCCGATCGTTAACATTTTTCAAACCCAAACCATAGTCATTTGAATCGATTGATATTTCTATCATTTCTCTTAAACCCTGGAGTTTTCTTTCGCTCATTCCACACCCATTATCTTTAATTGTCCACTCAACAGTGGAATCATACGTTTGACTTGAAATGGTAATGATCGCATTTTGCTTATGTGAATCAAATCCATGAATAACAGCATTTTCAACGATTGGTTGGAATAATAATTTTATTATTGGGTATATTAATAATTTGTTCTCAACATTTAAATTAAGGGTAATCATTTGATCTCGGTTTCTTCGAAAATTATGAATGGTAATATAATCTTTCAAGTAGGAGAATTCCTTTTCTATTGTTACGATTTCAATTTTCTTGTTTACACTGTACCTTAACATTTTCCCTAATATAAATAGCATCTCTGACACTTCTTCATCATCGTTGATTTCGGAGGTCATTCTAATACACTCCAAAGTATTGTACAGAAAATGTGGATTTATTTGACTTTGCAATGCTTTCATTTCAGCTTCTTGTTTTAATATTTTATTAATATAGACTTCTTCAATTAGGTTCTGAATTCTTTTTACCATCTTATTAAAATGCAATCCTAATTGACCGATCTCATCTAAATATTCGATAATAATAGATACATTGAAGTTTCCCTTTTGGATTTCTTCCATCGATCCGATCATTCGCTTAATAGGCTTCGTCATAATCTTTGCAAAAGCAATCGATGCGATCAGCGCTATTCCAATCATAATGAAATTTAAAAACAAAGAGGAATTTCTAGTTGTTTGAAATTCTTTGGTCAATTCCTGTATAGGAATCACATTTATAGATTCCCATCCATTGCTTGTAGAAGAGTGAATAATCATAAATTCTTCATTATTCTTTTTTAGTGTTCTGTGTTTATTTACATAAAGATAACTATATTCGGGGTGACTAGGTAAATGGGAACCGATTAGTTGTTCATCTGTTGCATAAATCACATATTGATTTTGATCTAAAATAATGGATTGACTATTCAGTGATTGGTCTATATTGTGGAATTTTTCTTGAATAAAAGATAGATCGGTTTCTATGACTATTACACCTATTGGTTCAAGAAGTCTGTTTTTAATTTCTTTTACAACTGATAATATATACTTATCTTCATTAACATTATTTTTTATTTTTTTCACACCTAGAAATTGTGGTACACCGGTTTGTTTATGACTTATTTCTTTTAGTAAAGGATATTCATAGGAGATGTCCTTTCGAACTTCCCATGTTGGAGATTCGTAATACATCCTGTTATATTTGTCAAAAAGATAGATAGTTTCAATAATATCATTCGTGCTTACCATCATTGTTAAGTAAAACTGAATTCTATTTTGTGTCCGTACAGTAGGATTCTCCTGCTCTAAGTATTCTTCTAGTTCTAAAAAATACTCTGGTAAGATAGATGTTTTTAACATTAAATTTACTTTTTCTTCAACTTCCATTAAAGATTTTGTTGCCCTATCTTGCATGGTTTCCTTTGTTTTTTCTACCATTTCCTTTTGATAAAAGTAAGAAGAAACAATTGTATTCACTGAAGTAGGAAAAAGAATTAAGAGGATAAAAACTATTAAAAGTTTTGTTTGAATTGTTGTATTTAAAAATTTCTGTTTTACATAATTAGTCATTTTTTTCATCTTTTGCTTTCCAATTATTGATTTCTTTCTTTATATTCTTTTGGAGTGAGCCCATTATTCTTTCTAAAAACTTTATTAAAGTAAATAGGATCTGGATATCCTACCATTTCTCCAACTTCAAAAATTTTTAACTCAGGATAAATTTCTAGTAAATGTTTTGCTTTCTCCATTCTTAAGTGAATTAGATAGTCAGTTATTGTCATTCCTTCTGTATCTTTAAATAATTTACTTAAATAACTAGGATTTAAATATACCTCATCCGCAATGCTTTTCAGGGAAAGGGTTTTCTTGTAATTCCTATTAATGTTCTCCTTCACTTGCTCAATGATCCAATGTCCTTGAGCTTTTTGATTATTAATACTACTTGAAGGGATTTTATCATTTTTGTTGATAGTAGATAGAATAGTAATTAATTCTTTCTTATCAATAGGTTTTAATAGATAGTCCGTTACGCCAAATTTAATAGCCTGTCTCGCATATTCAAAATCCTCATACCCACTAATAATGATTTTTACTAGATTCGGATACTTATTATTTATCTTTTTAATTAATTCCAACCCATTTAATATTGGCATTCGAATATCGGTAATCAACACGTCTATGTCTTGGTGATCAATTAGATAATTTATGGCCTTATGTCCATCCTCAAAACAATTTATTTTTACTTGATTACCTTTTGCTTTTTCAATAATCTTTTTTAGTCCCGTTCGGATTCTCTCTTCATCATCTACAATCATCACATTTAACATTCTTTCACCTCTCAGAGTAAAATTAGACGTATCATGAAATACCATATAATTTCTCTATTGCTTTCAAAATTCCTGCATCCTGCAGGTGCTGCTTCTTATTCTAATAATAGGAAAGGGATAAGATTTCCATCTTATCCCTTTCTGGATAATATTTACTTGTTTTCTTCATACCATTGATTCAATTCTTTCCCTAACTCTTCTCCGCCTTGGCTTTTCCATTGATTAACAAACGAATCATAGTTCTCCAATTCTTTTTTATCAATGACCATTTTAATCAAATTATCTTTAGCTAATACCTGTAATTGCTGGCCAAAATTTTCTTCAGAAGATAGCAAAGGTGCTCTTTTCATGACTGGAGTATAACTATGCTGTAATCCCTTTTCATTGATATCATCGTACATTTTCCCCATCATTTCTTCTTTTCTTGCACGTGCACCAAATAATGGTGTATAAAGTGATGATTCATTTACAGGGTAAAACCATCTTCCTTTGTTAAATTTATCAAATTCAGGAAATAAAGGGTAATATTTCCCATCCTTTATTTCATAGGATTTTCCCTCTTCACCCAGAATCAACTGTATAATTATTAGGATCAAGGAACGAGTTTGCAAACTTCACTACTTCATCCGCCTTTTCAGAAGAACGTGGAACAATAACAAAGCTGTACAAGCCGCCTGTATTAATCATTTTTTGAGAACCATCTTTCCCTTTTAAAGGTTCTAAAAATACCATTTCAGCCTCTGGTACATTCGCCACAAGTGCATCAATGGTTGATGAATCCCAGGCAGATAGTACGGCAGCTCCAACTACCCCTGAAGCAATCTTCTGTTGAACATTATCTGATTTGTTTGCAGGTAAGTCTTGGTCTAAAAAGCCTTCATCATATAGTCTGTTTAGAAAGCTAATGAATTCTTTTCCTCCTGATTTTTCGAACCCTGAAACAATTTTTCCATTATCCTCTATAAACTCTGATGGACCATTACCGATTCCAAATGCTTGAGCAAGACCATTTAAATTCATTTGACCATAACTATCTGCGTTAAACGTAAATGGGATCACATTATCTTTACCTACTCCTCCAGGATCTTTTTCTTTAAAAGCTTTTAAAACATTATAAAACTCCTCTGGTGTTGTAGGTACATTTAGTCCTAATATATCAAGCCAATCTTTACGAATCATTACTCCTTCTGTTACAGCTGTATAATTTGTGGTAGGTATAGCATATATTTTTCCGTCACTAGATACTAGATCCCAAACTTCTTGGCTGAATGCTTTCTTTAAGTTAGATCCATATTTATCAATATGTTCATTTAGTGGCTGAATCGCACCATTTTTAATATAGGTACCAAGTAAATTTCTATTATTTAAATTAATTGCGTCCACTTTCTCCCCGGAACTTAATATTAAATTGACTTTATCCTCATCAGTACCCATTTTAGGAACGATATCAACTCCCAAAAGGTCTTTAATGAGTTGTTTTGTATAATCTTCCTCTGGGTTAAAATTGTCTTGACCAGCAACATATACTAAGCTAGTTATTTCAGATTCTGATTCTTTTTCTTTTTCGCTAGTTGTCTCGTTTGCTGTCTCATTGCTGCATCCTGATATTAACAGAGTTAGGACCATTAGTAATAACAATATCGTAGAAAATGCCTTTTTCATTTTCATTCCTCCATATTTTGATTAATTTTTAAAATTACCCTTTTACAGATCCTATTATCATGCCTTTTAATAAAAATCTTTGTAAGAACGGATATAGAATAATCATAGGAAGCATAGAAAGAACGACAGTTGTGTTGATGATACTTTGTGGTGCTAATTTCACATTAGCATTACTTAATGCAAAATTTCCTGCTGGGTCCATTGCTTCAAAAATAACCATTCTCAAGTATACTTGTAGGGGTATTTCTGTGAATTCATTTATAAATAAACGAGAATAAAAATATTCATTCCAATACATTACTACGTAGAATAATGATATTGTCGCTATCACTGGAATTGCTAAAGGTAACATAACTCTTATTAAAATGGTAAACTGATTAGCTCCGTCAATCTTTGCTGCTTCTTCAATATCTTCCGGGATGCTCTCAAAGTAATTTTTCACAATCAACATATTAAAAACATTGATAGACAATGGTAAAATCACTGCCCAAAGATTATTTAACAGTCCTAATTTATTCATTAAAATATATTGAGGGATAATCCCGCCATTAAACATCATTGTAAAAACAAAGAGAATCATAATTTTGTTTCTACCTGGGAGATGGATTTTTGATAAGGGATAAGCAGCCATTACTGAAAGGAATACTCCCAGAATTGTTCCAAAAAAGGTAATGTACAACGAGTTATTTAATGCCATAAAAAACTCTTTAGAACTTAAAACATACTTGTATGCTTCAATTTGAAAATCCTTCGGCCATATTTGTATGTTCCCAGATAAAACATGGCTCATTCCACTTACTGATACAGATACTAAGTTTATTATAGGTATTGCAACTAAAAGCGAAAAAAGAGCTAACATCGTATAACTGAAGAATACAAATCCTTTATCAACTTTCGTTATATTTTTTTCCATTTTCCCACCTACCATAGGCTTCTACCTAAGAATTTTCGACAAAGTGTATTTGCACTTATTACAAGGATAAATCCTACTAATCCACTAAATATTCCTACAGCAGTTGTATAGGAATATTCCATCTGTCCAATACCCGTCCGAAATACATATGTCTCGATTACATCTGCAACCTCATAAACAGCCGGATTATACATTACTAGAATTTGCTCAAAAGAGTTTGAGAGAATGTTTCCCAAAGAAATCAATGTCATTAACACAATGGTAGATGTAATAGATGGAATCGTAATATGCCAAATCTGTCTTATTTTTGATGCTCCATCAATTTTGGCTTGTTCATAGAGTTGCGGGTCCACGGAAGAAATTGCTGCTAAATAGACAATTGTTCCCCATCCAACTTCTTTCCACATAGATGAAGCTACAATGACATGGCGAAACCAATTGGTATCATACATAAACTTTATTGGTTTTCCGCCAATTAGTTCAATCAGTTCATTTATTAAACCACCGTTTACGGCAAGGATGTTAACAAAAATTCCTCCAACAATAACCCAAGACAAAAAGTGAGGCAGGTACATAGTCGTCTGAAATGTGCTTCTTAATTTTAATAACCTAACTTCATTTAAAAAGAGTGCAAAAATAACAGGAAGCGGTACCCAGAATAATAGCTTATAAAAATTAATAATGAGTGTGTTACTTAAAACTGAGTAAAAATCCGGGTTTGAAAATAGTCGTTCAAAATGATCTAATCCTACAAATGGACTTTTAAACACACCGTCAAAAATGTTGAAATCTTGAAATGCAATTACTATACCTAAAATAGGTATATATTTAAAGATTACTAACATGACTAAAGCTGGGAATAAAATGAAATATAATTGTCTAAATCCATTTCTTGTAGAGATTCTTCTTTGTGGTTTTACAACTAAATTATCCACTTTACTCCCATGAGCAACTTTTTGAGCCAAATGATTCCTCCTCCCTTCTTTAAAATTCAAACTTTTTAAAGTAACCGCTTACATATACTTTAAGGTAGAATCCTACTTTTTACATATGGACTTAATTTTGGTTTATGGTCTTCTGTTTTGTTTTTTGATAAACGCATTTAACTTTTTAAATGAAATGTTAATTAACTTTTATTATTTTTCTATGCTTTAGTTGTAGTTTAGAAAATAATCTAAGAGAGTGATACATAATTAGATAGGACATAATACTCCCACTAAAAAATATGTAGCCTGGATAAAGTCTTATCAAGCTAAGAGACCCAATGATAATGAGGAAAAGAAAAAAGCTTGAGAAAGGAAACATAACCACTAAAATAAAAGCATTTTTTAGATAATCCTTAACGGTTAGATTATAGTGAGCGTATAAAGGAAAAACATATACTATCATCAAAGAAAGAATAGCTAATAAAAGAAGTAAAAGCAGTGACAGTATATTTGTTATCAAAATATTAAACTTAAAAAAATATACCATATCATAATAAAATACGAACCAAATACCAATAAGGATACTACCTAGAATATTTGATCGAACAAAACATAGTTTGTAGTTTTCCCAAAAGGTTTTTATAAGGTCCACTTCTTCCTTATGTAACCATTTTCTAACTATCACCAACATACTAACAGTTGCTGGAAAAAAACCAAAAACTCCTAATCCCAAAAGCGTTAACATTATCCAAATAGTATTTAAAAATGCAAATCGTGTAATCCACTCACATACCTTATACCAACCTCTTATTGTTCCATTTTCCATCTTAAGATAACCTCCCTACTTTAGATATATCACTTAATTTATTCAATAATTGTAACTGAAATCCCTTTTTGATTAGGACTCTCTCTAATATTAATTTCTATATTGTTGAATTCCAAGTCTCAATAAACTTTGATTCAAGACTTTAGATGCCGGAAATTTTCTTTATCCCTTTTTGAACATTTACCATTTATCAGAAAGGTGAAAATAATGTTTATTCATGTTTAGAGAAGATAAAAGAGGCCAACTTGAGATTATTTCAAATCAGCCACAATTCATATATACATAGGTATTATCCATTGCGTTTAGAAGAAATAAACAAGGTTAATGAACAACTAAAAAAAGAAATAGTTTTTGCAATGATTGGTGATGTGAATGCTGGAAAGTCCTCTACGATTAATCGATTAATCGGTGAGGAAGTTGCATCAGTTGGAGCAGAACCTGGAGAAACAGTCATTGTAGATAAATATAAATATAAGGATAAAATAATATTTGCAGATACTCCAGGATTGGATGATATCAATAATAAAAATTCAGAGGAAACAATAAAATTCTTTAAAGAAGCAGACATAATTTTATTCTTCCTAAATGCTGCTGGCACTGTTTTTTCTGAAGGTGAAAAGAAACACTTTGATAATATTAGTAACTCAACTTTCGCACACTGAAATAGGCAGGTAGACCTTGATGTAGTTAGGTAAGCCTGCAATCCAGTGTTGTAGTTGACATTGAATTAACTTTTGAATCTTTTTGTTACTTTCTT
>Ga0182742_1004643_pt1 | contig 12276 bp, 14 predicted proteins | sample eDN5th37CBELigMG_FD_128880 | JGI IMG/M metagenome (GOLD analysis project Ga0182742, IMG submission 128880) | Enriched Miracle-Growth compost microbial communities from Emeryville, California, USA - eDNA 5th pass 37_C BE-Lig MG (version 2)... ... | reverse complement strand
GAGGAACTCGCTCTCGTCGAGCATCGCCGCCTCCCCCTGTCATGCCACCATGAGAACGCCCGGCAGCCATGGCGGGTTGTGCGGCGCGCCGCATCGTGGAACGAAGGGTGGAACGAAGGCCGGCAGCCAAGGAGGGATGGAGGATGCAGGTCACGATCTACCACAACCCCGCCTGCGGCACCTCCCGCACCGTGCTGGGGCTGATCCGAGCGGCGGGGATCGAGCCGCGGGTGGTGGAATACCTGAAGACGCCGCCGGACGAGGCCACCTTGCGCGACCTTCTCACCCGCCTGGGCATTCCCGCCCGCGCGCTGCTGCGGCTGAAGGGCACGCCGGCGAAGGAACTCGGCCTGGACGACCCCTCGGTGGGCGAGGATGCGATCATCGCCGCCATGCTGGCCCACCCGATCCTGATCGAACGGCCGGTGGTGGTGACGCCGCGAGGCGCGGCGCTGTGCCGGCCGGCGGAGAAGGTGCAGGCCCTGCTGCCAGGTGGCGCTTGACGAGGGCGGCCGCTCCGAGGCTCAAGACAACGGAAGCTGGGGAAGGACGGCATGAGCGGGATGGTTGCGCAGGACGCGGCGGCGGCGGTGGACGAGGCCCGGCAATGGGAGCGGCTGATGGAGATGGCGAAGCTCGGCGCCATCCCCGGCAATGGCGTGAACCGCGCCTGCCTGACGCCGCTCGACCGGCAGGCGCGGCGGCTGCTGCTTTCCTGGGCGGTGCCGCTCGGGCTGCAACCATCGGTGGATGCACTGGGCAACCTGTTCCTGCGGCATGAGGGCACGGACCCTGCCGCCGCCCCGGTCCTCACCGGCAGCCATATGGACACCCAGCCCAATGGCGGCCGCTTCGATGGCATCTGGGGCGTGATCGCCGGGCTGGAGGCGGTCCAGGCACTGCGGGAGGCCGGCATCGCCACCCGGCGCCCCATCGAGATCGTTGCCTGGACCAATGAGGAAGGCGGCCGCTTTGCCCCCGGCTGCATGGGCAGCATGGCCTATTCGGGCTTCAAGCCCGCCGATAGCTGGGACGCGGTGGAGGACTCGGAGGGCATCCGCTTCGGCGATGCCCTGCGCGAGCATCTGGCAGCCGAGGCCGACATCCCCCGCCGCCCCCTTGGCGTGGTGGAGGGCCCCCGCCCCTTTGCCTATCTGGAAGCGCATATCGAGCAGGGCCCGCGGCTGGAGGCCGAGGGACGCGATATCGGCATCGTCACCGGCATCCAGGGCAGCCGCTGGTTCGTCGTCGAACTCTCCGGCGAGACGGCGCATGCCGGCACGGCGCCACTCTCCCTGCGCCGCGACGCGGTGCAGGACATGGTCCGCGCGATCAACGCCCTGAATGCGCTGATGGACGACCCGACCGACGTCCTGCGCTTCACCGTGGGCCGGATCGAGGTCTCCCCCAACACCTCCAACAGCGTCGCCGACCGGGTGCGCTTCACCATCGACTTCCGCCACCCCTCGAAGGAGGTGCTGCTGACCCGGGGCGACGCGATCGAGCCCACCATCCGCGGTGCGGTGCGGGGCTGCGGCGTGACGGTGACGGAACGCTTCCACGCCCTGCCGGTGGAGTTCGACCCGCTGGTCACCGGCGCGGTGGAGCGCGCTGCGGCGGCGCAGGGGCTCTCCACGCTGCGCATGCCTTCCGGTGCCTTCCACGACGCGCAATTCATGGTGCCGGTCTGCCCGACCGGGATGCTCTTCGTCCCCTGCCGCAAGGGCATCAGCCACAACCCGGCGGAGTATTCCGAGCCGGCGCAACTGGCCCGCGGCGCCCGGGTGCTGGCGCAGGCGCTGGTGGAGCTCGCGAATGCCTGATCACCGCGGCTAGGACTCCGGCAGCCCGGCCCGGCGCAGCGCGTCGAGATAATCCTCGCGCGCCGGGCCGCGCAGGGCAGTATGCGCGGCCACCCTGCCAAGGGTCCCGCCCGGCACGATGGCGAGCAGGGTGCGCACCGCCTCCCCCGCCTCCTCCATCCGGCCGAGCCGGACGAGGCTCGCCGCCAGGCCGAGATGGGCGGCAAGATAGGTCGGGCGGGCACGGATCGCGCGGCGCGCGCAATCCACGGCCTCCTCATACTGCCCGCCCATGAAATGGGCGGCGCCGAGGGCGCCGATGAAATGGAACATCAGCGGATCGACCGGACTGAGCCGCATGGCCCGCTCGATCCGCTCGATCGCGCCCTGCCAATCGCCGGCATAGATCCGGGTCCAACCGCCATAGAACAGGACCAGCGTCGAATTCGGCGCAAGCAGCAGCGCGCGGTCGGCCGCGGCGAGGCCGGCCTGATGGTCGCCGGCCAGGCGGGCGAGAGCGAAGCCCGCCCAGGCCAGGGCGGTGGGATCCTCCGCGCCGCCGGCTTCCGTCACCTCCCGTGCGCAGCGCACCGCCTCGGCCACATCCTCCTCCGCCGCCCAGCGCTGGGCGAAGCGGATCACGATCAGCCCCGCCAGCGCCGCCTTGGTGGCGGTAAAGCCAGGATCGAGGGCGATGGCGCGGCGGAGCAGGCGCAATGCCTCGTCATTCCCCGCCCGCGTCCCGAAGCGTTGATGGGGCATGGCGCGCAGATAGAGGTCGTAGGCCCCGAGATTCCCGGTCGGCTTGGCGCGAGCGCGCTCGACCTCGGCCTGCCGCAGATTGGGTTCGATCGCCCCGGCTACCGCCTCGGCGACGCGGTCCTGCAAGGCGAAGATGTCCGCCAGCTCGCCGTCGAAGCGCCCGGCCCAGATGCTGCGCCCGGCTTCCGCCTCACAGAGCTGCACGGATGCGGACCCGCCCGCCTTCCTGACGCTGCCCTCCAGGACATAGCCCACGCCGAGCTCGCGCCCGACCTGCCGCACATCCACGGCGCGCCCCTTGTAGGTGAAGGCCGAATTGCGCGCGATGACGGAGAACCAGCGCGCATGGGACAGGGCGGTGGTGAGTTCCTCCGTGATGCCGTCGGCGAAATAGGCCTCCTCCGCATCCCCGGCCAGGCTGGCAAAGGGCAGGACCACCAGCATGGGACGGCTGGCAGGCAGGGGCGCCGGCTCCGGCGAGGGTGGGACCGCCGCAGCGCCCAGGTCATCCAGGCGCGTCACCTCTGCTGCCAGCAGGTAGCCGCGCCGCGGCAGGGTGCGGAGCAGCCGCTGCTCGCTATCGCCGAGCGCGCGCCGGATCTCCTTCACGCATTGCGCGACGGAATCCTCGGTGACGAAAACGCCGGGCCAGACCGCCTGCAGGATCCGGTCCTGGGCGCACAACCGTCCGGCGTTCTCGGCCAGGTGCCGCAGCACCGCGAAGGATTTCGGCCGCAGCGCAAGTTCCGTCCCATCCGCGGCGAGCAGCACGCTGCGGCGCAGATCGAGGGTGAAGCGGTCGAACCGCCAAACCGGTTTCGCGGCCTCCGCTTCCATGCGCAAGCCTCGTTCTCGCCTCCTCCCGGGCGGAGCCCGAATATTGGCGTTTTCTCAGCCCGATTTCACCTCGCTTTCGAGACATGAAGCCCCTGACCGCTGTCCCATGCGCGCAAGCCCGGGCGGCCAGGATCGCCACGGCGGATCTCAGGAGAGCAGCATGTCCGACCAGATTGCCGTTCCCTTTGTCATCCCTGCCGGCAGCAGGACCACGCGGCCTGCGCCGGGCGCCGGGCTGCTCGCCCGTTGCGCCGCCTGGCTGCGCCGCGTCAATGACAATTCATCCCTGCACGAGGTGGAGCCACGCCTGGCGCGGGACATGGGCGTCAAGTCAGCCTGCAGCGGTCGCCCGGAGAGCTTCGCGGTGGATCCCGGCCCCTCTGGGGCATCGGCCTGACGCCGCAGCCGATGGACACGGCGCTGCCCTGGCGCCGGCGCCGCTGAGCGGCGGGCCGGCGCACTACCGGCAGTCCAGCACGCGCACGTCATAGACCGGGTGTTCCAGCATGTTGACGCCCGGCGCATTGGCGAACATCCAGCCGCGGAAGACCTCCTGCACGCTGGCCGCGCGGCGGCTGTCGCTCATTTCCAGGAAGGCGACGGCGTCCGGCACTTCGTCCGGCGGCCGGGCGTTGCAGGCGCGGGCCAGGATGGTCAGCGTGCCGAATTGCACCGGCTCCCCGACCGGGGCGCGGAGGACGGTGACGCGGGCCGTCACCTTGTCCAGCATCTGCAATTCCGCCACGCGCTTCGGCACCCAGTTCTGCTGCTCGGCCTCCTGCGCGAAGGTGGACAGGGGCAGAAGCAGGGCGGCGAGGAGCGTGCGCCTCATCCCCGCTTCGGGCTCGGCAGGGCAGCGACGAGATCGGTGAGGATACGGCGCATCGCCTGCTCCTCCACCCCCATCAGCACCGCATCCTCGAAGGCGTCGCGCAACACCTGCGCGACCTCCCGGTGGTTCTCGGTCAGGACCTTGATCTTCTCGCGGCAGGAGATCGGGCTGCCATCGGCGCCCGGCCAGGCCGCGGGAGGATCGAGCGCGCTCATTGCGGCGCCGGGGCGGGGGTCCCGGCCCCGCCTCCCTGATTCTGCTGGTTCTGCGCGTTCATCTGCGTCACCGAGAAGATGAACCGCCCGAGCAGCGATTCAAGGCTGACCGAGCCCTGGGTTTCCGAGATCCGGCCGCCATCCGCCAGGAACCTGTCACTGCCGCCCGGCACCAGGGAGATGTACTTGCCACCCAGCAGCCCCTCGCTGGTGATCTCGGCCGAGGTGTCGGTCGGCAGCTTCAGGCCGCGATCGACGCGCAGGGTGACATCCGCCGCGAAGGTCTGCGGATCGATCCGGGCATCGGTGACGGAGCCCACCTTCACCCCGGCGATGCGCACATCGGCGCCATTGTTCAGGCCGTCGATGCGGTCGAAGCTGGCATGCAGCACCATCCCCTCGCCCCCGGCCAGGCCGCGGCCGCTATGCACCACCGCATAGGTCAGAAAGAGGCCGGCAATGATCAGGATGACGGCGCCGGTCGCCACCTCCGCGAGGCTGCGTCCCCTCATATCCGGTTCGTCCCGTCCCGTTCCGTCACGAACCCGGAGTCCAGGCCTCGTAGTCGCCGCCGGTCACGCGGCGCGTTCCGCCGACATAGTCATGGCCGGGCGGGCGGTAGGCATGCGGCGTGCCGGTCAGGTTCGGCAGGTGATCCTTCTGCCAGAAGTAGCGCTTGCCCTCGGGCAGGGGCTCGTCCGTGATGTGGTGCAGCCAGGCATGCCATTCCGGCGGCACGGTGGTCGGCTCCTTCGCCTTGGCGAAGAGGACCCAGCGACGCGGCCGGTTGTAGACGGGCCGCATGCGGCGCGACTCGTAATAGACATTGCCGAAGCGGTCGGTGCCGACCTTCCGGCCGCTGACGGCCGAGCAGAGACGAAGCAGGAGGGACATGGGGCAGGGAAGGCTCCTTCGGGGCCGCCGGCCGGGGCGGCGGCCGGACAATCGCACAGTGGCCGCCGCAGCGCAAAGTGGGGTGGCCGGGAAGGATATCCACAGGATGTTGCGGTCCCGGCGCTATCCAACCACCAAATACGGCTTCCCCGGATCGAACGGGGGCCGTAGCATCCCCGCATGGCACCTATCGAAGGCAGCTTGTGGGAGGGGATCGCGCTGCGCCGCACGCGCGCCGGCGCCGATCCCGACGCCCCGCCCCGCCCCGTCGCCCTGCCGGCGGCCTGGGAGGAGGACGCCGCCGCCGCCCTGGCGGCGCTGGTTCCGGGCCAGGGCCCGGTTTCCCTGCCCCGCGCCGCAGAGGGCTGGATCGCCCGTGCCGCCAAGGCCGGGCTGCGCGCGGGCGTGCTGGACGAGGCCGGCGCCCGGCACCTGGCCGAGGCGCTGCGCGCCCTGCTTCTGACCCGCCGCGGCTGCCCCGGCGCCGAGGTCTGGCGCGGCGAGGCCAAGGCGGAGCCACGCTTCGTCCTGAACCTGCCCGCCTTCCTGGAGCCCGAGGGCGGCTTCGACATCGAAGGCTATGCCGAAGCCTGCGCCATCGGCATCCGCACCCTGGATTGCCTGACCGGTGCCAGGGCGCCACGGCTGCGACTCGGCTTCGCCGACCTGGCCGGGCTGCTGGCCGGGCTGGGGCTGGCCTATGATTCGCCCGGCGCGCGCGCGACCGCCGGCGCCATCGCCGCCCTGACCCGCGGCGCTGCGGAGGCCGAATCGGGGCGGATCGCGGAGCGACTCGGGGCGCGGGAGCCGGTGGCACTGCTCTGGCCCGCCCCGCCGGCCGAGACGCCGGTGCCCGGCCTGGCCGAGGCTGCCCGCGCGGCGCTGGACGATGCCGCCGCCTCTCCCGGCCTGCGCCATGCGGCGCTGATCGCCCTCGCCCCACCCGATGCGGCGGAGGCGCTGCTGGGGGCCGAGACGGGCGGCATTGCCCCCGCTGCCGGCAGCACCCGCGCTGTGGCAACCGAATCCGGCATCGCCGAGGTGCCGACCCGCGCCGCGCTGCGCGCCGGCCAAGCCTTCCCGGCCCGGACGGGCGAGCTGCTCGCCCCGGTTTCCGAAGCCGCGCGGCAGGCGATGCGGGCGGCGGTCTCGCCCTTCCTGCATGCCGTGCCGCCCGCCTCCCCGGCGCTGCCCGGCCCAGCACGGCCCGAGCCGAGGCCCGTGCCCATGCGCCGGCATACCGGCACCACCCTGCATGTCACCATCGGCGGGCATCGCGTGGCGATGCAGACCGTGGAGGACAGCGAGGGCAGGCTGCAGGAGATCGCCTTCACCCTGCCGAAGACCGGCGCCGCCTTCCGCAGCCTGATGGACAACTTCGCACAGAGCGTCTCGCTCGGCCTGCAGCGCGGCGTGCCACTGGCCGATTACGTGGACGCCTTCGCCTACACCCATTTCGGCCCGGCCGGCACGGTGGAGGGCGACCCCGCCATCCCGCGCGCAACTTCGGTGCTGGACTGGGCGTTCCGGCGCCTGGCGCTGGACTATCTGGGCCGCCGCGATCTGCCGCAGCCTTCGGAGGAAGATTGCGCGCCCGACTCGGTGGGTAGCGCCACCCAGCAGGCGCCGCTGCTGCCGCTCGACCTGCCAGCCATGCCGGCGGGGAGCCCGCGCAGCCGCCGGCGCTCTTTTCGGCTCGTCGGCTAGGACAGGAGGGGGACACCGCATGCCGGGACGGATCGAGGCGAGGCTGAGGGAACTGGGCATCACCCTGCCCGAGCCCGCGGCGCCGGTCGCCAACTACATCCCGTCCAACACCATCGACTTCGCCGTGGAGACGGGGCGGCGGCACGGCCTGGTGGTGATTTCCGGCCAGATCCCCCTGCAGGGCGGCAAGATCACCTGCACAGGGAAGCTCGGCGCCGGCGTCACGGTGGCGGAGGGCAAGGCGGCAGCCAGGCTCTGCTTCATCAATCTGGTGGCCCAGCTCAAGGAAGCCTGCACCGGCGATCTGGACCGGGTGAAGCGGGTCGTGCGCCTCGGCGGCTTCATCGCCGCCACGCCGGAATTCACCGAGCATGCGCTGGTGATGAACGGCGCCTCCGACCTGGCCGTGGAAATCTTCGGCGAGGCCGGGCGGCACGCCCGGACCACCATCGGCGTCGCCTCCCTGCCGGGCGATGCGGCGGTGGAGGTGGAGGGGATGTTCGAGATCGGGTAGCGCGGGAACGGGTTGCAGCGAGGCCGGCAGGCCCGACATCCGGGACATGCCCGATACTGCCCCCGAATTCTCCCTCACCCTGCACAAGCGCATCGCCGACATTCCGGCCACGGAGTGGGATGCCTGCGCCGGAGGGGAGAATCCCTTCGTCTCCCATGTATTCCTGGCGGTGCTGGAGGAAAGCGGCAGCGCCACGGCCCGCACCGGCTGGCTGCCGCAACATGCGGTGCTGCGCGACCCTGCCGGGCAGGTCGTCGCCTGCGCCCCCTGCTACGCCAAGAGCCACAGCCAGGGCGAGTACGTCTTCGACTGGAGCTGGGCCGATGCCTTCGAGCGTGCCGGCGGCCGCTACTATCCGAAGCTCCAGGTCTGCGTCCCCTTCAGCCCCGTTCCCGGCCCGCGCCTGCTGGTGCGGCCGGGCAGCGGCGTGCCCCCGGCGGCGCTGGCCCAGGGGCTGGCGCAGGCCTGCGCGCAATTCGGCCTGTCCTCGGTGCATGTCACCTTCTGCCAGGAGGCGGAATGGAATGCACTGGGCGAGGCCGGCTGGCTGCAACGCCTCGGGACGCAGTTCCACTGGCACAACCGGGGCTATGGGAGTTTCGAGGATTTCCTCGGCGCCCTCTCCTCCCGCAAGCGCAAGGCGATAAGGCGGGAGCGGCGGGAAGCGGCGGCGGCTGGCTTCACGCTGAAGACCCTGCGGGGCAAGGAGATCACGCCGCGCCACTGGACCGCCTTCCACCGCTTCTACCGCAGCACCACGGACAAGAAATGGGGGCGCAGCGCCTACCTTACCCCGCGCTTCTGGCCGCTGCTGGGGGAGGCGCTGGGCGACCGGGTGGTGCTGATGCTGGCCGAGCGCGACGGCGAGCCGGTGGCCGGCGCCCTGAACCTGCTGGGGAGCGAGGCGCTCTACGGCCGCAATTGGGGCAGCCTGGTGGACGCCCCCTTCCTGCATTTCGAACTCTGCTACTACCGCGCCATCGATTTCGCCATCGAGCACGGCCTGCCTCGTGTGGAGGCAGGGGCGCAAGGCGAGCACAAGATCCAGCGCGGCTACCTGCCCTGTCCCACCTGGTCGGCGCATTGGATCGCCCATGCCGGGCTGCGCCGCGCGGTCGGCGATTTCCTGGAGCGGGAGCGGCCGGCGATGCTGGCAGAGATGGAGGCGCTGGCCACCCTCTCGCCCTTCCGGCGGGAGGGCGAGGCGGGGTAGCGCTTATTGCACTTCCCCGGCGGACCGTGCGGGTGTTCCATGCCGGCATGTCCGGCGCGGCCGATCTCCTGATGCAGCAGTTCCTCGCCTGGGTAGCGGAGCGGCCGCGCAGCTATGCCGAGGCCATGGAAGCCTGGCGCAGCACCTGTCCCCGCCTCTCGGTCTGGGAGGATGCGCTGGATGGCGGGCTGGTCCGCCTGGATGGCCAGGCGAGCGGCCCTGGCGCCGGTGGCATGCGGGTCGCGCTGACCCGGCGCGGCCAGGACCGCCTGGGCTCGCCCTGAATCCGGCGGCGAACCGCCACGGTCGGGCCGGCGTTCCCCGGCCTGGATCCGGGGAGGACCGCCATGCAGGACCGCCGCCGCCTTCTTGCCACCGGCCTCGCCCTTCCGGCCCTGGTTACGGCCCGCACCGTGCCGGCGGCCGAGCCGGCGGAGGTGACCGCCAATGAGGACCTGATGCGCGAGCATGGCGTGCTGCGCCGCATCCTCATCATCTATGCCGAACTGGCGCCGAAGCTGCGCGGCCAGGGCGGGACGGTGGACACCGCGGCGCTGCGCCGCCTTGCCGACCTCTTCCGCCGCTTCGGCGAGGACTATCACGAGAGGATCCTGGAGGAGCAGAACGTCTTCCCCAAGGTCCGGCAGGCCGGCGGCCAGGCCGCGGGGCTGGTGGACAGGCTGGAACAGCAGCACCGGCGCGGGCGGGAGATCACCGACTTCATCAGCAGGACCGCCGCCGGCGGCAGCATCGGCACGGCGCAGCGGGCGCCGCTCGTGGATGCGCTGGCCAGCATGGTGCGCATGTACAACGCCCATGCGACCTGGGAGGACACGGTGATCTTTCCCGCCTTCCGCAGGAGCATTGATGCGAAGGAATACCAGGAACTCGGCGAGCGCTTCGAGGAGATCGAGAAGCGCCAATTCGGCCATGACGCCCACGAGGAGGCGCTGAAGCAGGTGGAGCAGGCGCAGCAGGCGCTGGGGATCGGTGATCTCGGCAGCTTCACCGCCCCCGCGCCGCGCGGCTGATCGCCGCTTCCGGCGCGGGCCGGGGCGTGGCTAGGATGGGCTGGTGTTCCTCGCCTACCTCCAGCTCGCCTCCGCCATGGCGCTGGTCGGCGCCAATGTCGCAGTGGCGAAGCTGCTGGCCGAGGCGCTGCCCATCCCGCTGATCGCCTGCCTGCGCTGCGCCCTGGCCTGCCTGGTGCTGTGGCCGCTGGCGCGGGCCATGGAAGGGCGGGTGCGGCCGGACCGGGCGGTGCTCGGCAACCTCGCCCTGCAGGCGCTGTTCGGCACCGCGCTCTACAATGCCGGGCTGCTGGCCGGGCTGCGCCTGACCACGGCGCTGGAGGGTGGGCTGGTGCTGGCAACGCTGCCGGCCGTGGTGGCGCTTGGCAGCGCGCTCTGGCTCCGGGAGAGGCTGGCGCCCCGGCAGTGGGCGGCGGCAGCGCTGGCGGCGGGCGGCATGGCGGCGATCACCCTGGCGCGGCTGGGCGGCGGCGGGCATGGCTCGGCACTGGGCAATGCGCTGGTCTTCGCCGGGGTGTGCGGCGAGGCCACCTATGTGCTGCTGGCCAAACGCATCGCCGGGCGCGTGCCGGTGGTGACGGCGAGCTTGTGGATGCAGTTCTTCAGCGCCGTGATGCTGCTGCCCTTCTCGCTGCCGGGGATCGGCGCGGTGGAGAGCCTGGCCGTGCCTGGGCTGCTCGGCCTGCTGGTCTTCCACAGCCTGACGGCGAGCGTGCTCTGCCTGCTGCTGTGGTATGCGGGGCTACGGCGCGTGCCGGCGGGGGTGGCGGGAATCTTCACCGCCTTCCTGCCGGCCACCGCTGCGGTGGTGGCAGTGGCGGCGCTGGGGGAACGCTTCTCGGCCACGCATGCCATCGGCTTCGCGTTGATGGGGAGCAGCCTGCTGCTGGCGACCTGGCCGCGACGGGGGACGGGTTGAGGTCCTGGCTCCGCCGCATCGGCAGGGGCCGCCCGCCTGCCCCGCCCTCGGGAGTTCGCCTCCTTCAGGCTGCGGTCAGGCCGCCATCCACGGCGCCGAGTGCATAGCCAGGGCGGCATCAATCCAGGATGCGCCATCGCGTCCCACGTGGCGCTCCTTCCATGCCAAGCCGGCCTCCAGCCATCACAGCCCGCGGAGCAGCCTATGCACCAGCCTCTTGGAGCTTCCGGAGCGTGGCGGGTCGAGCAGGCGGGCGAGCGACCACCGCCCATGCCGCACCCGGGCACGGAGGACGGAGAATTCCTCGAACCCCGCCCGGCCGTGGTAGCGGCCGAACCCGGAAGCGCCTACGCCACCGAAAGGCAGCGCCGGGAAGGCGGCATATTCCACGCAGCGGCCGCTCACCAGCGCGCCGGAGCGCGTCGCCGCAGCGACGCGCGCCTCTTCCGCCGTCGTCGCACCGAACAGATATATCGCCAGCGGCGCAGGATGCGCCGCGATCCAGGCCAGCGCGTCATCCAGCACGCGCAGCGGAACAACAGGCAGCAGCGGGCCGAACACCTCCTCGCAGTCGAGCGGCGAGCCAGGTGCCGGCGCCGCGGCAAGTGCGAGAGCATGAATGCGATGGCCGGACATGCCTGGACCGAGCGGCGTCGACGCCGCCGTGGCGTTCAGCGCAGCGAACCGCGCCATCTGCGCCTCACTCGCCAGCGCGGTCTCCGGAACGGCAATGCCGGTCGCGCGGCAGGCAGCCTCGAAGGCTGCGGGCGCATGACCCACCAGCAGCACCGTGTCGGGGGCAATGCAGGTCTGGCCGGCATTGATCGCCTTGCCCACGAGGATCGCGCGTGCCGCCTCGGCAAGGTCGGCGCCCGGCAGCACCAGCGCCGGGCATTTGCCGCCGAGTTCCAGGGTAAGGGGTGTCAGATGCTCCGCCGCTGCCGCCATCACCCGCTTCCCGGTCGTGGCGCCGCCGGTGAAGACGAGGTGGTCCCAGGGCTGGCGAGCGAATTCGGCCGCCACCTCCGGCCCACCGAGCACCGTCCGGGCGATGCCGGGACCCAGCGCGTGATCCAGCAGCTCCCCTATCAGCGCCGCGGTGCGCGGCACCGCTTCGCTTGGCTTAACGGCAACACGGTTGCCGGCTGCCAGGGCATCCACAGCGGGAAGCAGGGAGAGCTGCACCGGATAGTTCCACGGCGCCATGATGCCGACCACACCCTTCGGCACCCATTCGGCCCAGGCGCGCGCAGGCCAGAACGGCAGGGGCACGCCGACACGCCGCGGCCGTGCCCAGGCGCGCAGGTGCCGCCGCGCGTATCGCGCCGCATCCACCACCAGTCGCACCTCGGCAAGCATGGTCTCCATCCACGACCGCCCGCCGAAATCGGCGGCGATCGCAGCGGCGATCGCCTCGCGGTGGGCAAGCAGCGCCTCAGCGAGGCGGGCGAGCAATTCGCGGCGCATCGCCAGATCAAGCCGGCCGTCGCGCGTCTCGGCGGCCCGCAGCGCGGCCAGAGCGTCAGCAGGCGCCCCGGCGGATGCCGCTT
>Ga0182742_1004642_pt1 | contig 12277 bp, 14 predicted proteins | sample eDN5th37CBELigMG_FD_128880 | JGI IMG/M metagenome (GOLD analysis project Ga0182742, IMG submission 128880) | Enriched Miracle-Growth compost microbial communities from Emeryville, California, USA - eDNA 5th pass 37_C BE-Lig MG (version 2)... ... | reverse complement strand
GGTTCTTTTCTAACCAGGATATTTGAGGTTTTTCGACAGCGGTCACCATAAATCACCTCCTTTCGTAGATACCATCAGTTTGGACTAAGATTTTACTGGGTTTAACTTGAAAGAACCAGTTGCTTTCGCAATTAAATTCTTATCCTGATCATAGACCACTCCATCTGCGGTTACATATTTCCCATCGCGATGTAAAATTGTTGTATCCGCGGTGTACTTTGTTTGCGGCTCGAGATCAAAATAGCTTAAGTTTAAATGAATGGTTGTTGCAAATGAGTTGGTTTGCCTGGAGATTGTAGCCCCCATCATAATGTCTAGCATGGTCGCAAACACACCAGGATGGACTGTTCCATCGTCTTGAAGTAAAAACGGGTTGATAGGCAACTCCAGCTCGTATGTTGAATCTTCTCTTTCCTCCCCCATAAAACCTAGATAATCATAAAAAGAGGATATCGTATGATTCGTTTCCATTTATACCCTCCCTTCCTACTTTACGTGGACTAGTGTTAAATTATTATCTTCAAGTTTCAACAAGCCATAAATTGTTTCTAAAACCGGGGTATCTACGTCGACCTCTTTGCCTTTTTTGACAACATAACCACAAATGCTCTCAAGCTCCATTTGTTTTCCATTGCGTTTATCCTGTAGCATTGAGGTTTCATGATTTCGGCTCACGTGGCTCTTCTCCATGATATCTACCCAAATGTCTTCCTCAACTGGGATTCCTGCTTTTCTTGCAACCTTAGTCGCTTCCTGGCAGATCCTGATGGCTATTGTTTTCAAGTCATCGTTATCAAGAATGACTCCAACTTTTGACTCAATCAGTGCAGATAGGGGATTAAAAGTCACATTCCATAAAAGCTTTCTCCATTTCACTTTCAAGATATTACTCGATAGATAGGTCTCTATCCCTGCATTTTGTAACATTATGGTTAATTGTTGAGCAACCTCTTTCTGTGATTCATCAAGAGCACCGATTACAAGTCTTGGAGAGTTCCCAATCTGTTTAACGAGTCCTGGCTCAGTCATTTGTGCTTGTATATAAGATGCAGCTGAAAAGACTCGAACAGAGCCAAAATGACTAGCTAATGTTTCCTCATTATCTACACCATTTTGCAAAGTTAGAATCAGAGTATCTTTTTTTATAATTGGAACTAATGCTTCCGCTACTATCTTAGTGGCTGTGGATTTTACACAGAAAAGAATGAGGTCCACATCTGATAAACTCTCATAACTTTCAGTAAAAGCACCTGAAACTGTAAACTCACCTTCTGTGCCTTGAACTGTAAGACCCTTTTCCTTCATCTTTACTAGTTTATCTCCTCTAGCAATAAAGACAACTTCATGACCTGTATTTCCTAAGCATGCCCCGAAATATCCTCCGACTGCACCAGTACCAACTACACCAATTTTCATTTAAGAACCTTCCTTTATTTTAGCAATATCATTTTTACGGAAAAGGCGAAGTTGCGCCTTGCGCCCTCCGCCTTGTTCGTTAGTTAACCTAGTAAATCTGGCTGTTCTTTGACGATTCTGTTCCATAAAGGTTGAAATTGAAACCAGCCTGCGTTTGTGGTTCCCACCTGATTATAAGTGGTTTGTGCTGTAGCTGGGTCAATGATAATAGGTGTGCCTGCAGATTCAGCCATCAATTGCGCCTGGCAGGATCTTTCCATCGTAATGAACCACCATGCAGCTTCGTCAACGGACTTCCCTACTGTGAGCAGACCATGATTACGAAGAATACATGCCTTCTTGTCCCCTAAAGCGATCCCAATGCGACGGCCTTCTTCAAGATCATGGACTACACCTGTATAATCGTCGAAGACGGAATGGTCTTGATAAAACGCACAGGCGTCTTGTGTGATTGGATCAAGCAAACGACCTAGAGAGGACCAGGTTTTCCCATAAACAGAATGAGCGTGAGCGGCCGCAATCACATCTGGACGAGCAGCATGTACCTGCGAATGAATCGCAAATGCTGCTCGATTGACCGGAAGACTCCCTTCTACTACTTCGCCATCATGGTTACATAGAATGAGGTCAGATGCTTTTATTAAGCTAAAATGGACACCAAATGGATTCACCCAAAAATGATCCTTGTGTTCCGGGTCTCTCGCTGTAATATGTCCCGCTACCCCTTCATCGAAGCCAAACTTTGAAAACAGTCGGAACGCAGCAGCCAATTTTTCCTTTAAATGCTGTCGTTCCTCTTCAATTGATTGAAATACAGGTGGTTTAAAACTCACCTTCGTATCTGTAGTCATAAAATCCCCCAATTCCTTGTATCCCACTCAGGAAAGGACAATATAGATTAATAGAGTCGATAAACCACATTTCCTTTCAAGACTGGTTTATTTTCTTGATTTACGGCGAGTACATCAAACTTTAAGAGACTTTCATCTCGTTCTTTTAGCTCGGCCTTTAACGTAATGACGTCATTTAAGAAAACCATGCCCCGGAAGCGGATTGAATAATCTTGGATAAATCCTTCTTCATAATAATTGGTAAAAAGCTTTGCCAAATTGCCCATCGTCCACATTCCATGGGCGATAATTCCTGGTAATCCTGCTTTTTTAGCTTCCTCATCAATCGTATGAATCGGATTAAAATCACCGGAAGCACCAGCATATTTGATCAAATCAATTCGAGACACTGGATTCAGTTGAATATCATTCAACGCATCACCAACATATAACTCTGCAATCTTCGTCATACTTGCTGCACCTTCCTATAAGCCTCAGTAAGAATAACAATAGATTTAGAAGTAAAAATCGTATTGCCATCCTTATCTTCGCCATTATTTTCTAACACGATGAACCCCATATTCCCCATCGCTCCAGACTTTTCATAATAGTCGGATACCTGTGCATAACAGTAAACATCTTCCCCAACCAAAAGAGGTCTTTCATAATGGTATATTTGCTCGCCATGGATTAGTCCCTTATTCGGCAAATTCAGACCTTCAATTATTCCATAATCAAACACACGTGCGAAAGTAGGTGGAGCAATGTTTTGACCATAACGAGAATTCTTTCCAACCTCTTCATCCAAATAGATTGGATTCACATCACCAATCGCTTCAGCAAACTTTTTTACAGCACCACGTTCAACCGTGTTTTTCACTTTTTTTGAGGCTTTGCCAATCATCTCTTTCATGTTTCTACCACCTCACAACTTTATTTTAGTTTTTAGGGCCACCTGCAACATAAATTACCTGACCACTAACAAAACCTGATTTTTCATCTGCGAAGAACGCTACTGCGTTCGCAATATCTTCTGGCTTACCGCTACGAGCCACAGGAATATTTGCAACACTTGCTTTTATTAATTCTTCAAATGGAATACCAATTCTATCTGCAGTTGCTTTTGTCATATCGGTTTCAATAAAGCCGGGTGCAATTGAGTTCGCGGTAATTCCAAACTTTCCGAGTTCAATAGCCAACGTTTTTGTAAACCCTTGTAGTCCAGCTTTTGCCGTTGAATAGTTTGCCTGCCCTCGGTTCCCTAGTGCAGAAGTTGAGGAAATATTAATAATCCGGCCATATTTATTCTCAACCATATATTGTTGAACGGCTTTTGTTGCAAGGAAAGATCCTTTTAGATGCACGTTCATAACTGTATCCCAGTCATTTTCTGTCATTTTGAATAACATGTTGTCCCGAATAACCCCTGCATTATTAACAAGAATATCTACTTTACCGAAGGCATCAACTATTTCCTTTACAGCGGTTTCTACTTGGTCAGCATCGGTTACACTCGCAACCTTTGAATATACTTCGACCCCTTTTTCTTTAAGTTCTGCTGTTGTCTGTGCTAGAGCCGATTCATCCAAGTCGATGAAAGCAACCTTTGCCCCTTCCGAAGCAAATAATTCTACGATTCCTTTCCCAATCCCCCTACTACCTCCGGTTACGAACGCCACTTTGCCTTCAAATCTTCCTGCCATTTTTACTCCTCCTTCTATCTAGTAAACTCACAACTATTAGATAGCGCTTACAAAGCATATTATATGAATTGTCCCAACTTTACATGACCTTTAAGTAAGTTACGTGAAATAACTAGCTTTTGAATTTCATCGGTGCCATCGTAAATTCTCCATAGTCTCGCTTCACGATACCAACGCTCAAGAGGCAATTCTCTTGTATAACCCATTCCACCATGAATTTGAACTGCACGGTCAATCACACGATTTCCCATATTAGCTCCATAAAGCTTGGCCATCGATGCAAGGTGGCGGTTATCTTCTCCTCTATCCAATGTATACGCAGCATTTAAAACAAGCCAGCGCGCCGCTTCAATTTCAACAGCTGAATCAGCAACCATCCATTGAATTGCTTGACGATCGGCAATCGGCTTGCCAAATGTTTCACGTTCTTTTGCATAATCAATTGACATTTGCATAACACGCTCTGCCATTCCTACTGCACGAGCTCCAACAACCCAGCGAGCAAAACCAATCCACTCAAGACCAAGATTGTAACCTTTATTCAATTCTCCTAGAATATTTTCTTCCGGCACACGGACATTATCGAATACCAATCCAGCTGGACCCCATTCTCCCATTGTATGTATATATTCGGATTTCCAGCCCATATCACGGTCAACGATAAAGCAAGTTACCCCTTCGCGACCTTTTGTTGCCTTATGCATTTCTTTATCTGTAATCGCGATAGCCATTACGAAATCGGCTTCATTTCCCCCTGTAATAAACGTTTTTTCTCCGTTTAATACGTACTCATTTCCATCCTTTACAGCGGTCATTTTTATATTTTGTGTATCAGATCCAGCACCAGGCTCTGTCATAGCAAAGCAGGACTTCTTCTCTCCATTAATGGTTGGGATCAAATACTTTTTCTTTTGCTCTTCATTTGCATAATAGAGGATATTATCAGCAGAACCACCGAAACTAAACGGTACGAATGTTTTCGATACTTCCATATAAACAAGTGCTAACATCATTTGCCCTAGGTTCGCACCACCATATTCTTCAGGTGTGTTAATCCCCCAGAAACCCGCTTCTTTAGCTTTCTGACGCAGCTCTTCTAATTTTCCAGCTGGTAAACTTGGTAGGTTTTCTCTTTCCCTTCTTAAAACCTCATTTTCTAATGGCATTAATTCTTTCTCTACAAACTTACGAATCGTTTGTTGGACCATTTTTTGTTCATCTGTAAGACGTAATTCCATTGCTTTCATCCCCATTCTTAATTAATTGCTACATTTTGTTACTCATTCATATGCATGTTCATCTATTTTCATACCAACCAGTTGGTATGTATAACTATATTCTATTTTGAACTTTCTGAAAAAACAAGTCTTAATTTGTAAATATTTGATTTATTACCTGTTTTTTTCAGATACACTGTTAAGTACCCTTTACTCTGCAACAAAAAAAACTCGCCGATTGGCGAGCCTAAATGCAAGAATAAGTATAATTTCATTTACCTTTTTATTTGATAAAAAAATCCCTCAAAGAGAGGGATTTCATTCATTAATCTTCAATAACAACTTTCTCCATTACATCGCCGTTTCTCATTGCTTTTGCAGCTTCCAATCCTGAAGTCACTTTACCAAACACAGTATGAACGCCGTTCAAATGTGGTTGCGGCTCGTGAACAATGAAGAATTGGCTTCCGCCAGTGTCTTTTCCAGCATGTGCCATTGATAATGCACCTGCTTCATGCTTATGAGGATTTCCTTCTGTTTCACATTTAATTGTATAACCTGGTCCACCAGTACCTGTACCATGAGGGCATCCCCCTTGAGAAACAAATCCAGGAATTACCCGGTGGAAAGTCAATCCATCATAGAAACCTTCTTTTGCAAGCTTTTCAAAGTTTTCAACTGTTCCTGGAGCCTCATTTGGATATAATTCAAATTCAATTTTATCTCCACTTTGCATTTGTATGTAACCTTTTTTCGCCATGTAAAACAACTCCTTATTTTCAAATCATTAGATATCATAACATTTTTCTACAAAAAAATAAAAGGACTTGTCCTTTAAACTTAGGGTGTATATTTAAGGTAGAAATATGTTAAAATAAAAATGCTCCTTCCGATCTTTCGCTCGTTGCGGGACACTTAACCACTGTACGGACGGAAGGAGCCCTGCATAAGCAGGTCATACTGAGTGCATGTTACTAGTGTTTGATGAACACTAGTTTTTTTATTTCTTCCGCAGTATTTTATTGTACAGCCTCTTTTAACTCGACTAGCCCACGATAGATGTCCACAATATGTTCCACTTTCATCCGGACAAGTCCACTTGAAGAAGGTGCAACAAAATCAACTATCCCACCAATCATGGATTCCTTCTGTACGCCCCATTCGCTCTTTCTTTTACCACTGTATTCTTGATAAACTCCTTTTCCAACAAAACAGGCAATCTTTGGTCGGTAATGAGCTAGTTTCGCTCTTAACTCTTCTCTACCTAGTCGGTATTCATCCTTTGTTATCTCGTCCGCGGCTTTTGTTGGTCGTGAGACTATATTGGTAAGACCATAACCTAGCTCCAAAAGCTTAGAATCCTCTTCTGCTCGATATCGCCGCGGTGTAAGTCCTGCCTCATGAATAACTTTCCAAAAACGATTATTCGGATTGGCATAATGATGACCTGTTTCCCCCGAGCGTATACTTGGATTAAATCCGATAAAAACGATGTCTAAATTTTTTTGTAGATGATCACCAATCTCCTTCATGCCCTCACCTCATCTCAAGTACCTAATCTTATCACCACGGATAAAGCTTTAAGTCATTTTTTTCATAAATGTATTTAAATGTCTTTAACTGAATAAGAAGTTCATCAAAACAGATTGCTTCCGCGTCCTCATAAGAATAAGCATCAAAATAAGCCCTTAACATTTCCTCAGATAATTCATCATCAATTCCAGTCAACCATAACTTGTACTGATATTTTTCATAAATGGTTGACCAACCTGATTCATCGAATAATTCTTGCAATATTTTAGGTTCCACAGCGCTCCTCCTCTTATTTCTAGTATTTCCTCGGCAACTATGTTCAACCATAAACATGGGTATTCTTTCTAAAAAAGGAGACACTAATTTTAAAAGGAGGGGAAAGAATGCAGGAAAAAGGAAAAGATTTTAAGGATATTGTCCTTCCTCCCAAGGGCTCAGATAGCGAGCATAGCTTAATTTGTAATGAAAACCTATTTTATGCAGAACTTCGTGCGGCCGCAGAGGATGCTGAAAAAGATGTCAATGACTAGGGACTATCTACACAACAAAGGATGCCTCTTTGAAGAAAAGGCATCCTAAATATATTTGGTATTAATACTATTAATATCTCTCACTATAGCTATCTTCCGATTCTTCTCTCTCGAGATACCAGTTTTTCAACTGTGTAAACATTGTAAATAGAAGGAAGAAGTTCATAGCCCACACACTAACAAATGGGGATATACCGCCAAATTCAATGGTTTGGTATCCCTTAAATTGCATTACAATATATGACTCGATGAAAACAAGGATAAATCCTGCAACACCAGCAATCGACATCCGAACCATTTCATTCAGCCCCTATACTAAAATTTTCCTATTAAGTTTATCTTACTGCAGGAGAAATCGAATATCAATAAAAATGTTCAATTTTTAGACAAAAACTTTCAACTAATTGATGACAAAGGAAAAAAAGAGGTGCAGTTATCCACCTCTTTTGCTATAATCAATTATTTTTCTAGTTTATAACTTTTGTTGGAACCACACGCCTCCCAATTGCTTCAATCAGCTCTTTAGGCATTGGAAAGTTGATGGATGCTGGATCTTTGCTGACAGCTGGAATCGTTCTTACTAAATCCTCATCAGTTAAGTTGTATAAAGCAAAATCAATAGGTAAACCTGTTTTCTGCTGTAACAACCGGATCTTTTCAACCGTTTTCTCGAGATTGGTCTCTTGGTTGTCATTCGTTGAAACCTCTACTCTTAAAGCTTCTGCTAGTTCTCTTATTTTAGGTAAATAAAGCTGTGGAATCGACTCCATCACAATAGGTAAAAATACAGCATTCGCTAGTCCATGAGGGATACGAAACAATGCACCGTATGCGTGTGCAAAATTGTGAACTGGTATCGCATTTAACGCAAAACTAAATGCTGTGATCCCCATTAAACTCGCTTGAAGCATTTCCATTCTGGCATCAACGTTCTCACCATTTGTGACAACTTCTGGTAAGTTCTTTTCGATTAATCTAATGGCTTGAAGTGCATGAGCATCCGTTATTGCTGTAGCCGTTGGTGAAGCAAATGCTTCAATTGCATGCGTTAAGGCATCAAAACCGGTAAACGCTGTAATGGATGGAGGAAGACCAACTGTTAAATCAGGGTCAAGGACTGCCATATCTGCGGAGAGGAATGGATTAATGATATTTGTCTTCATTTGAATATCCTCATTAAAGATAACTGCAATCGGCGAAACCTCTGAACCAGTTCCCGCTGTTGTCGGAATTGCTATATGTGGGATTGGGATATAATTAGCCTTTGGAAACTGTTCCATAACAAAACCACCTGGAATGGCTTCCTTGATATCCGAAAGTCCATGGTGAAGTGCATATTTAACTCCCTTTACCGTATCGAGGACACTTCCGCCTCCAACAGCCAATAACCCATCTGCAGCTATTTCTCTTGCATACCGAGCTGCAGCATTAACACTGTTACTCTCTGCATCCTGTGCAATATCTAAGAATATCCCCACTAACTCTGGGCCAGAACCTTGAGGAGTTAACCTGAAAATTTCTGCTACTTTTTCAACAATTCCCGCCGATTCAAGACCCCGATCACTTAATAAGAGGACACGCTTAGCCCCGAGACCTTTAAATAAGTTGGGCACAATGGCTCTCGTATTCGAGCCACTATAGATGGCTGACCGTAACATAAACTCCGACATCGTTCTTGTTTGCATCTCCTTCACCTCATCCTTAAATTTTTTTCAAGTTTTCCAATTACTTCAGAAAAAAGAAGTCCATACCAATTCCGACGATGTAGTTCGGGTACCATGGAAGTGTGAACATGTTTGACTTGAGTATAAGCATCTAATGAGTGCTTCCCCATTTCCCTGCCAATTCCGCTTTGTTTATAGCCTCCAAAAGGTGCATCATTGCGAAGCATATGCCAATCATTGATCCACACAACTCCAGCCTGAAGTTTCCGCGCAATATCATAGGCATTATTAACATCCTTCGTCCAGACTCCAGCAGCAAGGCCGTAGATACTGTCATTTGCCATTTTAATCGCTTCATCCACTTCCGAATAACGAATTACTGACAAAACTGGTCCAAAGATTTCTTCACGGGCAATTTTCATATCATTCGTGACGTTGGTAAAAATCGTCGGCTCTATAAAATGTCCATCTTCGCAGCCTGGAACTTTTATCTCTTTTCCACCACATACCAAAGTAGCTCCTTCTTGTTTACCTGCTTCAATATACGAAAGGATCGTTTCCTTTTGTTTCTTTGAGATTACTGGTCCAACATCAGTGTTAGGGTCCAACGGATTTCCCGGTTTAATTTTACTCGCAAGGTGAACAAGTTGTTCCACAATCACATCGTGAAGTTGATCAGGTACAAACAATCTAGTTCCTGATTCGCATAGCTGTCCAGAGTGTAGGAAAACCCCAAATAAACTTCCAGGAAGCGCAATTGATAAATCAGCATCTTCAAGAATAATATTTGGTGATTTTCCACCTAGTTCCAAAGTTGTATTTTTAATCGTTCCTGCAGATAGTTCCATGACCCTACGCCCAACCTCAGTAGATCCTGTAAAAGCTACTTTATCAACGTTAGGATGTTTAATTAAAGCCTCCCCCGCTTCTGCTCCCGAGCCTGTGACAACATTGATGACGCCCGGAGGAACAACTTCAGAAATGATTTCAGCTAGCTTCAATGTTGATAACGGCGTATAGCTTGCTGGTTTTACGACAATGGTATTTCCCATCGCAAGTGCGGGCGCAATTTTCCAAGTTGCAATCACCATTGGTAAGTTCCATGGAGTGATGGCTGCACAAACACCTATTGGTTCACGCCAAATGAAATTATGAGCTGGTCCTGGAAAGGGAGGCGATGGAAGCGTCTCTGAAAACTCATATTCCAGAACAAACTTTGCCAATGTTTGAAATAAATCAACCATCTGAAGAATGTCATTTCCTCCGATTCTCCGAACAGTGCCTCCAGAACTAATTGCTTCAAGATATGCAAGCTCATCAGCGTGTTCGCTAATCGCATAAGAAATTTGATAAAGTATATTGGCCCGTTCCTTCGGGCTCATATTTCTCCAATCGCTATTGTCAAAAGCTTCCCTTGCAGCATGCACTGCTTTGTTTACATCCTCAGCCGTTCCTTTTGCCACTTTAGCTACTAATTGACCTGTTGCTGGATTTATGACATCAAAAGTCTCATTGTTACTTGCTGGCTGCCATTGCCCGTTAATATATAAAGGAAAAGTTTGTACATCCGTTTGAACTGTCATTTATATTCCTCCTCTTTTTCTAATTATTTTTATCTCTATCATTCTCAAAAACTTATAGAACTCCCATCTCTGTATCTGAAACCCGGTAAAATTTCCTCAATTTTCTTTCCACGAGCACGCGAGAGAATTTCCATTCTGACTGAGAGTTGCTTCATCGTAAAATTCATTGTGGTTTCCAATTCATGACCGAATTCACTTACATCTCTACCAGCAAACCCTTCCTGATTGATTTTGATGGCTAACGGGGCGAGTTCTTGCATTTTCGCTTCTACCACTTCAAATAAATGTGGATGCTCACAAATTAAGCGCTGAAGCAAAAAGGTTCCATACGCGATATGTCTTGATTCATCTCGCTTTAACAATTCAATTCCCTTAAGTAAACCGGGCATTAACTTGAGTTCTTCTAATGATTGATAGAAGGAGTAATAACCTGTTTCCGCCATTACGCCTTCCACAAACATGTTATACACCGTTGCTGCTTCCGCAATTGCTTCCGGTGATTGATCTGTTTCTAATCTACTCATCGTTTCCGGTAAGATTTTATAAAAAATTGTCTTATATGTGCCTGAATGAAAATGAGCTAGGTCGCCTTTTTCTCCAATTGCATTTAACACCTTTCGAAAAAACTCAGTATGTTTTGCTTCCTCAAAAAGAAAGGTGGTCAAAAACATTTCTTCCTCAAGTCTTCCTTCTTTTGCAATCGTCATAATTAATGGAAGCAAATCAAGTGTTACCGCTTCTTCCCCAGCTTGAAACTGAGAGATTAACCGCAAAATATCCTGTTGCTGTTCAGCCGTTAGTGTCTTCCAATCTTTTGCATCCTGAGAAAAATCAATATCATTCGGATTCCAAACTCCATGTTTTTTTGCCTTTTGATACAATCTAAACGGAAAAGAGTCCTCAAGTAAGCCGCGATTGCTTGTAGTTAAAATCGTTCTTTCTTTCATTTTTCCATCTTCCTTTCTATTTATCTGATTAGCTGAACTAGGCTTAACCAAGAATGGAACTTGCAAATATTAGGTTCTCAGTTTTGATCGAGAGGGGAAATCACCTCCCTTACTTTTTGACGAAGATGTGTTTTCAATATTTTCCCTACACCATTACGAGGCAAAAAATCCATAAACATCACATGTCTAGGTGTTTTGTTTTTAGCGAGATGCTCCTGACAGTATAAAATTAATTCCTGCTCAGTTACTTCGTCATCTGGCTTTTTCACCACACAAGCGACCATTTCTTCTCCCATTCGTTCATCCGGTATACCAACAACCGAAACTTCCAAAACGGCAGAATGACGATTTAAAACCTCTTCCACATCTCTAGGGTAGAGATTAAATCCTCCACGAATTATTAAATCCTTCTTGCGATCGACGATATACAAGTACCCTTCCTCGTCAACTTTGGCCATATCTCCTGTGTACAACCAAGAGTCCTTTAAAATTTTTCTAGTCTCTACTGGGTTATTAAAATAGCCTGGTGTAACATTGTCCCCTCGTACAATGAGTTCACCCACTTCCCCAACCGGGAGCTCGTGACCTGTTTCATCGACAATTCTGATCTCAACCCCCGGAATTGGCACTCCAACTGAGCCTGGTTTAATCTCAATGTTTTTATTGTGGGCCGTTACAATGGGTGCAGCTTCGGATAGCCCATATCCTTCAAGAATCTTCGCTTTGAATTTTTCTTGAAAAGCATTTAATAACACTACAGGTAAGGGAGCTGACCCGGAACTAACATTCTCAAGACTGCTCGTATCATATTGATCGCTGTCTGGATATGACAGCATCGCATGAATCATGGTAGG
>Ga0182742_1004639_pt1 | contig 12285 bp, 6 predicted proteins | sample eDN5th37CBELigMG_FD_128880 | JGI IMG/M metagenome (GOLD analysis project Ga0182742, IMG submission 128880) | Enriched Miracle-Growth compost microbial communities from Emeryville, California, USA - eDNA 5th pass 37_C BE-Lig MG (version 2)... ... | reverse complement strand
CTTTGGATTATTGGGAAGGGAATTGAAAGTCATCTAAATAGAAGAGTTGAGCGAGACTTAAAAAAAGCAGCTAATAAAAAAAAGATGAAAGTGAATGTAAAGAAAGAGCGAGTATCATAAAACTGACCAGCTAAACTAGACGTCAAGCGTTTTCAAGACAGTCTACGCATTCCTATCTTTAAAGAAAAAGTATACAGACAAAGTATGTTACTCTTGTCTACATTCTAGAGCGATTATTATTAATCGCTTTTTTATATGCAAGAAAGGTGATATAACGTAAAAAGATATTATAATAGATGAGTATTATCGAAATTTAAAATTTAGTATAAGTCATTTTATCGAACGTACATTCTGGTATAATGGAATTAAATATATTTTAATAAAGAAAGAAGGGAACGTCATGTCTTTACGAGTGATTAGTGGACGAGCAGGTACTGGAAAATCTACTTTAATACATCAAGAGATCGTTAAAGAAGTAAAGGAAAGCCCATTAGGCTCACCCATTTACTTAATCGTTCCTGACCAAATGTCGTATCAAGCAGAGTATATACTTACGAACAATTACGATATAAAAGGAATTATTCGAGCACAGGTAATGACGTTCAAACGCTTAGCTTGGTATATATTGCAGGAAACTGGCGGAATCGTGGGCGATCAAATCGATAAAATCGGTTATCGCATGCTTATTCGTCGACTACTAACAGAGAACAAAGAGCAATTTACATTATTTCGTCAGGCAGCTGATAAACATGGATTTACAAAAGAAATAGAGCTGCTTATTAAAGAATTTAGCCAATACAATATAGATAGTAAAACTCTAAATGAAGCGATTAGTAAATTAGAAGATGCTTCTGCACCAAATACATTAATAGCAAAAGCAAAAGACTTTCAGGTCATCTTAACGAAATTGGAAGAGATTTTGGGTGATAGTTTTGTTGATAGCGAAGGCTATTATCCGGTGTTATTAGAGCAACTCCAATATGCAACAAATTTAAGAGAAGCTGATATTTATATTGATGGTTTTACTTCTTTTACTGTTAGAGAGTTTGAAATCGTCAAACTGTTAATGTCTTTCGCCAAAAGAGTAACTATAGTTTTACCTTTTGAAGATCCTAACGAAAAATATGATAGCCAAGCAGTCTTTTATCGACCCGCGGTTATGTATGATAAATTACTTCAAGAAGCGTACAAACATCAAATTGAAATTGAACCACATATCCATCTCGAGAAGAGTTATCGATTCCATAATCATGATTTACAGCAGGTGGAAGAGCAATTTCATGAAGCCATTCCACAACCGATACAATCGGATGGTTACGTTCAAATTATTGAAGGGGCAAACAGAAGAGCAGAAGTACATGCAATTGCCCGGGAAATATGTCGAATTGTTAGAGAAGAGGGGATGCGTTATCGGGATATTGGGATAATGTATCGCCAAGCGGAAGTATATGATTCATTAATCCAAACGGTTTTTGAGCAATATGATATACCAGTCTTTACGAATGAAAAAAAATCAATGCTCCATCATCCCTTAATTGAATTTAGTCGTTCAATTTTAGAAGTTATTACTTCCAACTGGCAATATGAACCAGTATTTCGAAGCGTAAAAACAGATTTATTCTTTCCTTTAAATAGTAACTTAACAGAAATGCGAGAGAGGGCAGATTTATTTGAAAACTTCACCATTGCTCAAGGGATTTATGGTTACCGTTGGTTTGAGGATTCTCGATGGTTCTATAAAAAATATCGAGGACTAGAATTTTACTCTAAAAGGCAAACAGATGAAGAATTACAAATGCAAAAGTTAATAGATGAGATGAAAGAACTTATTAAAGTTCCATTAGAAAGGCTGCAAGATAATCTTAAGAATGCTGAAACTGGTCGAGATATCGCAACAGCAATATACGATTGTATAGAAGAATTACAAGTCTATGAAAAATTACAAGCGTTAAAAGATACTGAACTAGAGGAGCATGAGCTTCATGGGGCAAGTGAACATGACCAAGCTTGGAATCGTTGGATCAATGTTTTAGACCAATTTGCGCTTTTATTCGGTGATCAAAAGCTCTCTATAGAAGAAGCTGCACAAATATTAGATGAAGGATACGATACGCTACAATTTTCTAAAATCCCTCCATCAGTGGATGAAGTAACAGTAGCTACAGTTGAATTTTCACGTTTTGATAACAAGAAAACCGTCTTTGTTATTGGGGTAAATGATGGTGTATATCCGATGAGAATGGATTATGAGGGTTTAATAACCGATGTGGAAAGAGGATGGTTTGCTGAAATAGATACTGAGTTATCACCAACATCTAAATACCGCCTCTTACAAGAAGCCTTTTTAATCTATCGAGCATTTTCTTCTCCAACAGACAGATTATATGTCACTTATTCAAGTACGGATGAAGAAAGCAAAGCTTTACTTCCTTCGCTCTATATTAATCGTTTGCATAAGCTTTTTGAAATCGATGGTGTAAGAACGCTACCGCATAAACGAGTGTTAATTGACCCGATAGAGGAACTAGAACCAAGTAATGCGCTCTCTTACTTACAGCATCCAAGAACATCATTAGCTTATTTAATTGTCCAATTACGTCAGGCAGAGTATTCAAAACACCTTGCCCCTGAATGGGTGGCATTAAAAGAATATTATGAACAGGATAATGATTGGAGACATACATTACAAGCTGTTATGCGACCGCTTGAAAAGAAAAATGTTGCAGAAAAATTATCTCCAGAAGTAACGGAAAGCTTATACGGTACTGAGTTAACTTCTAGTGTATCACGCGTAGAGAAGTTTTATCGTTGTCCATTTTCACATTTCACAACATATGGCTTGAGATTAGAGGAACGGGCAGTGTACCGACTAGAAAATTTTGCAATGGGAGATTTATTCCACGAGGCATTAAAGTGGATTACTCTCGAAACTGAGCGCTTAAAATTACAATGGAATCGATTAACGAAAGTCCAATGTAGTCAACTTGCTCGTCAAGCGGTTGAACAGATTGTTCCAGTGTTTTCGCACCAAATTCTACTAAGTAGTGCTCGTTATCGTTATATACAAAGAAAGTTAATTCGAATTGTGGAAAGAACAATGATGGCCTTATCACAACATGCCAAAAATTCTTTTTATAAACCTGTTGCGATTGAGGCAGCATTTGGTCCTAATGAAAAGCTTCCGCCATTAGAAATAAATTTATCGGGTGGCCGGAAAATGCGTATACAAGGACGTATCGATAGGATTGATAGTGCAAAAATTGGTGATAAATCCTACTTACGTGTAATTGATTATAAATCGTCCAGTCGTGATTTAGATTTGAACGAGGTATATCATGGTATATCATTACAACTATTAACGTATTTAGATGTTGCCATTGAAAATTCTGAAGTGTGGTTTGATGGGGATGTAGATCCTGCTGGAGTACTATACGTCCATGTGCATAATCCACTAATTAAAATGGAACAAGAGGTTGACGAAATTACACTTGAATTGGAACGTATGAAGGAATACCGAATGAAAGGCCTTCTTGCAGAAAATGCGGATTCATTAATTGCCATGGACGATGAATTAGAGTTAGGTGGAAGTTCAAAGATTGTTCCAGTGTATTTAAAGAAAGATAAAACAGCATCATTATCTAAATCCCGTGTGGTACAACCAAGTGATATGGGACAAATCAAACAATATGTTCGAAACAAACATAAAGCTGCAGGAGATGGGATTTTAAGTGGTGAAACAGGAATTCACCCTTATCGATTAAAAGGGCGTACAGCTTGTGATTACTGTAGTTTTAAGTCAGTTTGCCAATTTGACCCGACAGATAATGAACAACTGTACCATCAACTACAGGCTGATAAACCAATGAACATTGTTACAAAAATGAGGGAGGAGTTGAAAAACGATGGGTCTATCAATTCCTGAGAAAGGGCCAGATGTAACCTGGACTGACGAACAATGGAAAGCTATCTGGGCGACAGGACAAGATACTTTAGTTTCAGCAGCAGCTGGCTCTGGTAAAACTGCAGTACTGATCACTCGAATGATTGAAAAAGTAATTTCAAGCGAAAATCCTATTGATGTGGACGAGCTCCTTGTTGTGACCTTTACGAATGCATCCGCAGCAGAGATGCGACATCGTATGGCAGAAGCATTAGAAAAGGAGATTGCTAAAAATCCCCGAAATCAGCATTTGCGACGTCAACTCAGTTTAGTGAATAAAGCACAGATTTCAACATTGCATTCCTTTTGTTTAGCGATTGTTCGCCAATATGCCTATCTGATTGAAATTGACCCTGGTTTTCGAATTGCCAATGAAGGAGAATCGGCTTTACTTCGCGATGATGTCTTAGCGCAGACTTTGGAAGAAGCCTATGATCAAGAAGATGAAGCAAAGTTAACTTCAGTTTATCGTTTAGTTGATAGTTTTACGTCTGATCGTGATGACCAAGCAATTGAAACGTTAATCAGTAAATTGTATGACACGTCAAGAGTTCATCCTGAACCAATCAAATGGTTACACTCTTTACCGAAGCAATATGATCTACCAGAAAATATAACAATTGATGAGCTGAACTTCATAGAGCCATTAAAAGATTCTATACGGTTTAGTCTTGAAGAAGCGCTTGCCCATATAGAAGAAATGCGTCAATATTCGTTAAAGCCTGATGGACCGTATCCCTATGGGGAAACCGCACAGCTTGATTTTGCGTTGCTTGAAGAAGCAAAACGCATTATTAATTATGGTACTTGGCAGGAAGCATATGACTACTTCGCCAAAATAAAATGGGATCGTATTGCAACAGTGAAGAAGGATAGCTGTGATCCAGATCTTCAAGAAAAGGCAAAGAAGAAAAGAGATCAAGCAAAAGATATAATAAAACAACTAAAAGAATCATTCTTCCTTCGTAAACCTGAGCGGCTGTTAGAAGAGATTCGATTAATGGGACCCATTATTGAAACATTAGTTGAGCTTACAGAAAGTTTCAGTGAAAAATTTAAAATTGCTAAGCTCCAAAGAGGACTAGTGGATTTCTCGGATTTAGAGCATTATGCTCTTGAAATATTAACAGTTGAAGAGGATGGAAAACTGTTACCCTCTCCAGTAGCATTAGATTTTAAAGAAAAGTTTAAAGAAGTATTAGTCGATGAGTATCAAGATACCAATATGCTCCAGGAAACCATTTTACAGTTAGTGAAAAGTGGAAGTGAATTAGATGGAAATCTCTTCATGGTTGGGGATGTAAAACAGTCCATCTACCGATTCCGGTTAGCTGAGCCGATGCTCTTTTTAAATAAATACAATGTTTTTGAAGAAGAGCCAATCTCCAATGGGTTGAAAATTGACTTAAATGCAAACTTCCGAAGCCGAAAAGAAGTATTACATGGGACGAACTTTATCTTTGAACAAATAATGGGCGAAACAGTTGGAGAGATTTTTTATGATGAAAAGGCAGGGTTAAAGCCTGGTGCTCCTTATAATGATATTGAGATGCCAATTGAATTAGCGATCCTTTATGAAGAGCAAGAAGATGAAGTGGTTGAAGTAGATGAAGAAGCTGAAAATGCCGTTCCAATAGAAGAAGATATAAAAAAATCTCAGGCGGAAGCTAGATTTATTATCAAGCGAATTCGTGAGCTAATAGATAGTGGGGCAACGGTTTATGATGCGAAACAGAAAGATCCGGCAAAACGAGTTCGCCCGATGCAATATAGTGACATTGTAATCTTAATGCGCTCAATGACGTGGTCTAATGATTTAGTAGAAGAGTTCAAATCTGCAGGTATCCCTCTTTATGCAGAGTCATCTAAAGGGTATTTTGAAGCTTTAGAAGTAATGGTTATGTTGAATATATTAAAGGTAGTCGATAATCCATACCAAGATATTCCACTAGCATCTGTCTTAAGAGCCCCGTTTATAGGCTGTACTGAAAATGAATTAGCAAAAATCCGACTTGTAAATCGAAAAGTCCCTTATTATGAGGCGGTAAAACAATTTGTTACTGAAGAACAATCTGGAATTAACGCGGACACAGCTGAGAAACTTCAACAATTTTTAACACAATTAGAATACTGGCGAAATTTAGCTAGGAGAGGTTCCTTATCTGAACTGATATGGAAAATTTATATCGATACGAATTATTATGAAATGGTCGGGGCTATGGCTAATGGGAAGCAACGACAAGCGAATTTGCGAACTTTACATGACCGTGCTCAAATGTATGAAAAAACCTCCTTCCGTGGTTTGTTCCGTTTTTTACGATTTATTGACCGGATGCGTTCTCGAGGAGATGATTTAGGTGTTGCTAAATCAATCGGTGAAAAGGACAATGTTGTTCGTCTTGTAACCATTCATTCATCCAAAGGACTTGAATATCCAGTTGTATTTGTAGCAGGTTTAGGACGTAATTTTAATCAAATGGACTTTAATAATGCTTACCTTTTCGACCAAGAGTATGGACTAGCTGTAAAGGCAATAGATCCGGATGATCGAATCATGTATACGTCCTTACCATTTTTAGCTATGAAAGAGAAAAAAATTCTTGAACTTAAAGCTGAAGAAATGCGTGTATTGTATGTTGCCATGACGCGGGCAAAAGAGCGATTAATCCTTATAGGTACTGTAAAAGACTGGGATAAGGTTTGTTCGAAATGGTGTGAGGTACAACATCTTCCAACAGATGTCATGTTACCCGATTATTTACGGGCTCGGGCTAAAAATTACTTAGATTGGATTGGGCCAGCAGTTGCGAGACATCAATCCTTTGAAACTTACAGTGATGGTGAATACCGCCCAATTGAAGATTCTTCAAAATGGTTGATTACACCCATTTCGAATAGTTTCTTTATGCATGCATTGCATTCGGAGGAAGTAGACAAACAGGATGAATTCATTGAGCAACCGTTAGATCCAGTATTATATAATCAATTAAAGAAAAGATTTACCACGCCATATGCTTTTACAAATTCTGTTACGAAAAAATCCAAAACAAGTGTTTCAGAGATAAAACGTATTGAAAACTTAGAGAGAATGGAAGAACCAAATACGCATACGTTGCAACAGTCTGCTAATGAGTCAGCTAAAAAAAGGCCACTATTTTTACAACAGAAATCATTATCCGCAACAGAAATTGGTACTGTTGTTCATACGGTCATGCAACATATACCGCAGAAGGGATTCTCTCATATAGAAGAAGTTCAAGATTATCTATCTGTATTAGTGGACAGAAAATTACTGACAGAAGAAGAAATTCAAGTGGTTGATCCTGAAAGAATAATACAATTTTTCCTAACGAATATTGGAAAACGATTTACTCATGCAAAACAAGTGCATCGAGAAATTCCATTTACGTTAAGTAGGAGAGATGAAGAAGGCGATTCGCAAATTGTTCAAGGGATTTTGGACTGTTTGTTTGAAGATGAGGATGGAAAGTGGGTTTTACTTGATTATAAAACAGATAAAATCCTCCCCTCATTTAAAGATGAACCTTATTTAACGAATGAAATGAATAAACGTTATGGAGTACAATTGAGAATTTATAGCGAGGCAATAGAGTCCATCTTACAAGTTAAAGTGGACGAAAAAATATTGTACTTGTACAATGCACAGAAAGAAATTCAACTCAATTAACCTCAAATCATAGAGTCAATTAATTTTTTAAGAAGAATTAATTGGCTCTTTTTTCAAACTACTTGGAAGGAATCATGTAAAATAATACTAAAATCTACTAACAGAAAAGGAGAGCTTTTGTGAATTTTCAACCTACGACCTTACATGAAAGAGTAGACGCTCTTGATATTTTGCGCGGATTTAGTTTACTTGGTATTTTACTAGTAAATATGTTCGCATTTTATTTACCATTACCTCATATCGATTTGGGGAGTTGGTTCACTGAAGCAAAAGATATAATCTGGCAACAAACACTAGATATTTATGTGCAAAGTAGTTTTTATCCATTATTTTCAATGTTGTTTGGGTATGGATTAGCTATGCAATTCATGAAAGCTAAAGAATTGGGGACGAATTTTTATAAATTTGCATCCAAAAGATTAAGTATTTTATTAATACTTGGATTGCTCCACGCTTTTTTCATTTGGTGGGGCGATATATTAACAATGTACGCATTTTGCGGATTTTTTCTTATTTTATTCCTTCGCTTCGGTAGTGGATGGTTGTTAACATTTAGCATAGTCATTAATGGAATTATGCAAGTATTTTTCCTTGGTATTTACCTATTAGCTGGAATAGCGAATATGGAGGTTGAGGAAATGGCTGTTGATATTGAGATGATCAATAATGCCATTACAGCTTATGGAATCGGAAGTTGGACTGATGCATTTTTACAAAGATTAAATGATTTATCGCTACAGATGAGTATAGCCATGTGGATTACAGCATTATTAACGATATTACCCTATATGATGTTAGGAGCAGCTGCAGCAAAGTGGCGACTAATTGAAAGAGCAAAAGACTTAAAAACTTTTTGGATACTGCTAACTATTTTGTGTTTAGTTGTCGGCTTATTTATCAAAAGTTCACCATATATCTTTGTCCGTACTTATATGTTAGATTATTTAAAAGTGTATATAGGTGGCCCAATACTCTCAGTTGGATATATAGGAGTGATTGTTTGTTTATGTATCATTCCGATAATGCGCAAAGTATTTAAGCCATTCGCTATGGCAGGTAGAATGTCTCTGACTTTGTACATTATGCAATCCATTATCTGTACTTGTTTATTTTATAATTTTGGATTTGGTCTGTATGGGAAAGTAGATGTTCAAATGGGAACATTTATAGCTCTCGGAATCTTTGTCATTCAGGTGATTTTTGCGGAGCTTTGGTTTATTAAATTTAAACAAGGCCCACTAGAGTTTGTCATGAAGAAGCTAATATATAAATAGATTTGAAATCTGGTCAATAATGGAATAAAAATTTATTTTGGAAAAGTGAGCAATTTCAGAAAAATTAATGTATTATGAAACTAATCTAGCATTCATTTGAAAGATTTGAAGAATGTTTAGACAACAAAGGAAAAAAAGAAGGAGCCTTTATTTATGAAGATTTTATCGTTCAAATTAAATGGAGAAATTAAATTCGGTCCAAAAGTAAAAAAAGAGGAAGCTGTTTGGGATGTTCTAGCTATACAAGAAGAGCTTAAAATTCTCCCTTCTTTTCCAACACAGATTATTGATGGAATTGCATTAGGTTTTGACTTTGTTGAACAAATTCGTAAATTAGTTGAAGCAGCTAAAAATGCTGAACAACCTGAACAATATAAACTACCGTTTACTGAAATAGAGTGGCTTTCACCGATTCCTAGAACGCCAAAAAATATTATTTGTATTGGTAAGAACTACAATGACCATGCAAAAGAAATGGGCTTACAAGCAGCTCCTCAGGATTTAGTTGTATTTACAAAATCACCAACTGCCATTGCTGCAGATGAACAAGTATTACCAATCCATGCAGGTAAAACAAATTCACTAGATTACGAAGGTGAATTAGCTATTGTAATAGGAAAGAAAGGTAAAGAGATCCCTAAAAACCTTGCTTTTGACTATATTTTTGGATACACAATTGCAAATGATATCACAGCACGTGATTTGCAAGATCGCCATATTCAATATTTCTTAGGAAAAAGTCTTGAAGGTTCATGCCCAATGGGTCCGTATATCGTTTCAAAAGATGAAATTACGAATCCGCAAAACTTAACAGTCGTTACGAAAGTTAATGGGGAAGTACTTCAAAACGGTTCCACAAAAGATATGATGTTCTCTATCGAAGAGCTAGTTTCAACTCTATCTCAATATGTAACATTAGAGCCAGGTGACATTATTCTAACTGGTACACCTGCTGGAGTCGGTAAAGGGATGAATCCACCTACTTTCTTAAAATCTGGGGATGAAGTAAAAGTGTCAATTCAAGGAATTGGGACATTATCAAATCGCTTTGAATAATATAGTATTTGTCTAATAATAACCCTAATCAAATCTAAAAAATTAGTAAAATTTGAACATTAGATTAAATAAAGACTATTATATTTGAATCCCTAAACATCCCTATGGTAGGATAAGGCTGATAAAGAAAAATAAGGTGGGAACATAATGGACTTTTTAACTGGCTCAACGCATCTACATGTTACAACTTGGGTAGTTGCATTAATACTATTTTTCGTAGCCGCTTTTGCATCAAAATCTAAAGGGATTCACATGGCATTACGTTTGTTTTATATTTTAGTCATTATTACTGGTGGAGCATTATTCATCGAAGCGATGGATTATGGTATGGGAATGCAATATGGTATCAAATTCCTATTGGGAATTTTAGTAATTAGTATGATGGAAATGATTTTAGTACGTAAGTCTAAAAATAAGCCAACTACGACGTTCTGGGTATTATTTGTAATTTTCCTATTAGCAGTATTGTTCATGGGCTTTAGATTACCAATGGGTCAAAACTTCTTAGCATAAATTCAAAGTAAATTAAACGAAATCGCAAAGTACCTTTGTACTTTGCGATTTTCTTTAGGAAGGCATTTATAAAAATCTAATGGTTTCTAAGTTACTGAATGCTTGATTTAGAGTTTCTCTGAAAAATTAAATAAAAAATAGGAACAATATGATACATATAGTTTGTCACGTATTTGTCGCATTTTAGTGTTTGAATCTCAGTTTCATATTGAAAAGTTAGCTGAGAATCTCTTTTTTTTGGTAAAATATCGATGGTATGTATAATTTTTGCCATTTAGAAGTCTCCAACTTTTAATAAATTCGGTTACAATTTCTGGCATACGGAGGTAAGAACTGTCCAGGTACATTTGATAGGAGAGAGATAATTTTGAAACTTACAAAATGGATTAGCGCCGCATTGGCGTCAGCTTTATTCGCTACATCTTTTTCTTCAATATCAGTTGCAAATGCGCAAGAGACCAAAACGATTGCAGATGAAACCATCTATGATTTACTAGTCGACCGTTACTTTAACGCAACTGCAGAAAACGATTATAATACAGATCCTAAAGATAAAACCCAATTTGCAGGTGGCGACTTTAGAGGGTTAATTGATAAGTATTCTAACATTATAGATATGGGTTACAGTATAGTTTCTATTGGTTCAATTTTCAAAACAGATAAATATGATGGATCCATGGTGACAAACTATCATGAAATCGAACCACATTTTGGTACTGCAGATGAGTTAACGAAAGTAATCGACACATTTGGCAAGCAAAATGTTAAAGTAATGATTGATTTCCCACTAAGTAATGTGAGTCCAAATCATGAATGGGCACAAGATCCAGCTAAAGCAGATTGGATTGCAGGTACCTCGGATGGAAAAGTACAATGGGATTTACAAAATCCAGAAGTACAGCAAGCCTTAATTAAGGAAATCGTGACTTTTGTTTCTCAATATAAATTCGGCGGTGTTCGACTAACAAACTTGAATAACGCAGATACTCAATTTATAAATGAAGTTATTTCTTCTATTAAAAAGGTGAATAAAGACCTATATGTTATCTCAAATGAAGAAAGTGACGCTAATTTTGATGCGAGGTATTACTCGGAGACTACGGAAGCCTTTCGTAATGTTTACAAAAGTGTAGACCAAGACTCGTCTACTCTTTTAGACCATATTGAACCTTATGCAAAAGGTGAACAAGCACCTACACAATTAATGTTAGATAATCTGTTAACTGATCGCTTTATTTATTCGGTTGAGTCATTTCCTCCAACTAGAACAAAACTTGGGATTGTGGCTACCTTATTATTACCAGGTGTGCCTGTAACACAATATGGTACCGAACTGGTAATGAATGGTGAAGCAGGTCCGGAAGCACACCAGCTTTATAACTTTAAAACAGATGATGAAATGGTTGATTTAATCGGAGATGTTCAAACTTTACGTTCTCAATCTGAAACCTTAAGAAATGGTGAATATAAACTACTTAAAAATGAAAATGGCTTTTTAGCTTTTGAACGCACATCAGATACAGAAAAATGGGTAATCGTCATCAATAATACAGGAAAAACTACCCGAATTGATCTCTCAGAAGATGAAATTGGAACAGGCAAAGAATTCCGCGCTATGCTAGAAAACGATACGATTCGAGCGAACCGTGATGGAAATTATCCAATCATTCTTGATCGTGAAGTTGTGGAAATTTTCCATGTAACGGATGAAAGAGGAATCAATAAGGGGTACCTAGCAGCTTTAGCCCTTGTCTATATTTTATTTATCGCGTTTATCATCGCTATTATTAAACGTGGAAAAAAAGCTAGAGCGG